>Ga0315288_10004602_pt1 | contig 17576 bp, 13 predicted proteins | sample YL17G11_20_MG_FD_203454 | JGI IMG/M metagenome (GOLD analysis project Ga0315288, IMG submission 203454) | Sediment microbial communities from Yellowstone Lake, YNP, Wyoming, USA - YL17G11_20 | ecosystem: Environmental > Aquatic > Freshwater > Lake > Sediment | place: USA: Wyoming | collected... | reverse complement strand
TGCAAAATCCGGTCACAGGTCTCGACCGCATTGGCGTAATCCCCCCGCTGCAGATAGATCTCCGCCATCCCCAACCGGGCCTGGGGAATCAACAGGCTCTGCGGATATTGCTGGATCAGGCGCTGGTAGGATCCCAGGCTCTTTTCTCCTTCGCCCGCCTTTTCCAGGGCCTCTCCCTGGAAAAAAAGAGCATAATCCCCGAGCAAAGGATGGGTCTCCGCGGCCCGGGAGAAGGCCTGGGCGGCCTCCGGCCAATTCTGCAGCCCCCTGAGGGCCTGGCCCTGCATGAAGATCAGGTCGGCGGCCAACCGGGAGTCTTTCGTTTCTTCCCCCAGCCGCTGGAAAACCTTCAGGGCCGGGGCGTAGTCCCCTTTCCGGTAGGAGAGGAGACCCTGCGCAAACTGCTCCTCGGGGGTGGTGCCGGCCAGCCCCTCACCCGGGGGAGAAAAGGCCCCGCCAAGAAGGATCAGGCCGCTGACCAGGATTCTTCGAATGCCGCTCATCTCTTTTCGCGCCATTGGATGGTGAAGGAGTTTCCGGGATTGAGTCCCAGGGTATTCCGCGCGTTCCCCCGGTTCACCGAAATCTCCAGCAGGCCCCCACTCCCGAAGAGGGCCATGGGTTGCCCTGGTTTTCCCTCCCCGTAATTCCGGGAGAGCCGGTCGATGCTCCACCCCTGGCCCTGGATTTGGAAACGGGTTTCCAGCTTACGGGCATATTCCTGGCGGGTCACATTGGTGATCAGGTTTCCAAAAGAGTCCGCCCAGAGAACTCGGGCGGTCAGATGTTTCTTCCCCCGGCGGGGTTCGGGAAAGTCCATCCTGACCAGGTTCTTGACCTTCGGCCCGAGTTTCGCGGGGTCCAGGCCCAGGGATAGGTGCCCGGCCACGGGAGCAAAGACATCCCTCCCATGGAAGGTATCGCTTACCGGAGTGAGGAAATATTCCTTTCGGGCGATCTTGCGGGCCCTGATTTCCCCACCGGCGGAGAAAAGGCCGCTGAAGACTCCATTGTCCGGCCCCACGAAGAAATATTTGTCCTTTTCCACCACCACGGCCCTCCGCTTCGTGCCCACCCCCGGATCGACAACCACCCCATGGACCGTCCCCGGGGGATAATAGGAGTAGGAATTCCGCAAAACGAAAGAGGCCTGCAGGATATTCTGGGGGTCGATCTGATGGGTGATGTCCACTATAAGGCAGCGGGGATTGACCCTGAGGATCGCCCCTTTCAGGGCCCCCACGTACTCACCGGCCCATCCAAAATCAGTAATGAGAGTTACGATTCCCGAAGGTTTCTGCCTCATAGGGGGCCAGTACCTGTCATTGGGCATTGAGCAATGATCATTGGGCATTGGGCATTTGTCCGTTGCCGGTCGTCTGGATTCCGGTGAAGGTAATGTGGGTTTGTCTTTGCTCTATGCTCTTTGCTCTATGCTCTTTGCTCTTTGCTCTTTGCTTCTTTTTTATACATTTCCAGATAATTCTTGATGTACTTTTCCACTTCGGCCTCCGGCTGGATAATCCCGAAGTGCCCTTCGCAGAGAATGTCCGCCTTTAATCCCAGCAAAATTCCCATGGACTTTCTCCAGGCGGAAAGGTCCGAGCCGAAGGAATCGGAAAAGGGGCCGTGGATATCCTGTCCGAAGAGGACCCGCTTGCCATCCCGGTCCAGAATGATGGATAGGGAGCCCGGGGTGTGGCCCGGGGTGTGAAGGCAAAGGATTTCTTCCTTTTCGAACTTCAGCACTTCCCGTACTTCATGTAACTTGATATCCACCCGGGTGGGGGGAAAGTCCCGGTTATACCAGTCAGCCGCGGTCTTGACCGGGTCTCCCTTCTCCATGGGGCGGGCATCCAGAGCATGGGCGATGACCTGGCACCCCGTCCGCTCCCGCAGTTCGGGAATGCCCCCGATGTGATCGATATGACAATGGGTGGCGACCACCGCGGCGAGAGAGTTGTGGCCGAGTCCCAGGGACTCGATATTCTCCAGAAGGACGGGGACGCTCCCGCCCGCACCGGCGTCGATCAAAACGAGTTCCCCCAGGTCCAGAAGGTATACGCAGCAGTCTTCCGGAGCAGTCAACTCCGAAGATCCGATGACATAGACTCCTCCCACCACTTCACGAAGGTGATTCATTTTCTTACGTTCTCCCTGTCAACCGTTGCGGCGAATGGTTCGAAACATCGGCAGGATTTCATTGTCTGTTCGATCAGGAGGGAACCATTCCGGTTTGGGCCATGAATTCGGGCTGGTCATCCCTTTGTCCCAATGTAAGAAATAAGCGGATGGGTGTCAAGTCGAATCCATTCAAGTCCATTCAAGTCATTCAAATCATGACCTCCGGCAGAGCCGGAGGTATGAAAAACAGTGAACCGCTCAAAGCGGGTTGAAATGGGTGTCACCTAAAGGTGGCCTTCGGTCGGGTGCCAGGCCCGGGGGTAAGGGCCACAACCCAAGCATCCCGGAAATGTCAATCCCGCCACAGGCGGGACCCCCGGCAGAGCCGGGGGTTTACCTTAAGAAAATTAAGGAGACAGATGGAAGACGTCCGATTCTTGTTCAAATTTGATTTCCCGCCAACAATATTGTACCCCGCCATGGGCCCGACACTTTCCCGGAATGAAAAAAAAACAAGAATTCCAGATCATTACAGCATGAAATCACCGGAAAAGGATTGGCATATGAATTGCGTTACCCCCTCCTAGCATGACTTTCCGGGCAGCCCGCAGAACGCACAGGCTGGTTTTGAAGGCGGAGCGTCCGGGCTGTCCGAAAAATTCAGGGGAACCGTTGACCCCATCAGAGCCAGGGAGGGCTTGATGAAGGAGGAACGTAGTGCTTTTTTATGGCCTATCCCTGGTACTCACCCTTTTTCCCTACATTCCTACTCTCCTATCACACCTCCTGATAGGGTTCTTTAATTTCTTGGCCCTGGCCCTCGCACCTCGTGCCCTGGGCCTTCTTATTTCCGCCCTTTTGCCGTTTCTCCGCGTCTCCGCGTCCGCTTTTCATCGTTTCACCGTTTCACCGTTTCTCCGATTCATTCCTTTGGCCTTCTCCCTTCTTCGCTCCGAGCGGCTTACCATGCGCCTTTTCCCTTACTCTCTTCGCCCCGCACCCTGCGCCCTCTTCTTCTTCCTGACGATGATCTTCCTTCTATCCACCCCCGTCCAGTCCGCCCAGGTAACCCTTCAATGGGACCCCAACCTGGAGGAGGATGTGGCGGGCTACCGAGTATACTATGGGACATCCAGCGGCAACTACAGCCATTACCTCGATGCGGGGAAGACCACGACCTGTACCGTCTCCGATTTGCAGGATGGAATGCCCTACTATTTTGCCGCCACCGCTTACGATACCGCTTTCGCGGAAAGCGAGTTTTCTTCCGAAGTGGTGTACGGGGGCGGGGGAGGATGCGCCTTCTCGGTCTCTCCCGATGCTCAGTCCTTTGGCTCCTCGGGCGGAGCCGGAACGGTCAGCCTGTCCGCCGGCACGGGATGTTCCTGGACTGCATTCAGCAATGCCTCCTGGGTCATCGTCACCTCGAATAGCAGCGGCTCGGGAAGCCGTACGGTCTATTTTTCGGTAACCCCCAATTCTTCTTCCTCCCGCAGCGGAACTCTGACCGTGGCGGGGAAGACCTTCACCGTGAATCAGCAGGGGAGCTCCCCATCCACCTTCACCATCAATGCCACGGCCGGGGCGAACGGAACCATTTCTCCCCGGGGAGCAGTGACGGTCACCGCGACCGCGGGCCAGACCTTTACCATTACTCCGGCCCCGGGATACACGGTGAGTGAGGTGAAGGTGGATGGAGGTTCTGTCGGAGCCGTGACCTCTTACGGGTTCGGAAACGTGACCGCCAACCATACCATTTCCGCCAGCTTCGTGGCCCTCTCTCCGTCCCCGAACCTGGTCCTGGCCCTGAATGCCGGGGGAAGCGAATACACGGACGGCAGCGGAGCGCGGTACGCGGCGGACCAGTATTTTTTCGGAGGGGCATCGGGCAAGAGCAACGCGACCATTAAGGGAACGCGGGATGGAGCCCTGTATCAGGACGAAAGGTACGGCAACTTCTCCTATATCATTCCCGTTGCCAACGGGAGTTATGACCTGACTCTCAAGTTCGTCGAAAGCACCCATTCAGCCAGGAATCAGCGAGTTTTCGACGTCTGGGTGGAAGGACACCTTTCTTTGGATGGTCTGGATATTTACGCCGTAAACGGGAAGGATACGGCTCTTGATATTACCTTCACGGTGAGCGTCTCCGACGGGATGCTCAATCTGGATTTCATGCCCTGCACCGGAGACGCCCAGGTCAGCGCCATTCTGATCATGAAAGCCTCCGGCACTGCCAAAAAACCCCCCGGGAAGCTCAAGAGGCATTTTAGCACCCAGGCGAGAACAATAAAATAGCTCATCGCAATGTCGCTCATAGCTCATGGCAAAGGCAGGCGCTCTTAGGCCAAATTGCCATGAGCTATCAGCCAAATTGCCATGAGCCATATTGCTATGAGCTAGGTTGCTATGAGCTTTGGGGAGCGGGCTATTTCTTTTTCTTGAACCCCGGGAAATAAGGAGACAAGCCCTTTCCCTTCAATTCCCGGATGACCTTCAATCCTTCTTCACGGGTGCTGAATTTCCCGGCCACCGCCCGGTACCAGGTCTCCCCTCCGGGCAACTTCCGGGGGATGATCTTGATCTCCTTCCCCCGCAAAGCAGGCTCTCCCTTCAGGAAAGTAGAGTACTCAGGCTTCAAGAAGGTCCCCAGCCGGACCTGGTAGGTCCCGTCGCCGCTCTCCAGGACGAGCGACTCCTCGGTAATGTCGGGAAGGCTCACCTGCTGGTTGACCAGGAGTTTGCGGGAACTGGGGATCCGCGGATTCACCTCCAAAATCTGGTCCACTACCGAGGTATTGGCCACCCGATAATTCGTAGCGGCAATGGTATAGATGGACTCTCCCGCTTTCACGGTGACCGTCTTTTTGATCCGGGCCTCCGCCTTGGACCGGGGACCGGCGGCCGGGGAGGCGGGGGATCCGGGCGCGGGTTTCGAGGCCACCGCGGGGCGCTCGTCCGGGGACGAAGGTTTTCGCTCCGCCACCGCCGGCGCGGGCTCTGTTTTTGCCGGAGTCGGGGATGCCGGTTTGATCTCCTTTGGAAGAACCGGAGGGGGAATCTTTTTCTCCGCCGGCGCCGCGGGCAGGTCAGGCTTTTTCTCCGCCCCCGGCGGAGGAGAGGGCGGCGGGGCCTTTTCGGTCGGAGACCCTTCAGCGGGCCTGGATGGTGTTTCCTGCACCCCCTGTTGTTTGGCCGCTTCGGGTTGGGAAACCGTTTGGGCGACCCCTCCGGGCTTTTCTTCCGAGGGAACAGAGGGAGCTTTTTCCCGGATGACCGGCGGCTGGATGGGAAACTTCGCCATGGGGGGCTCCTCCGGGCCCTTCAGGTATATCCTTCCCAATAGGATGATGGCCCCCACCCCGAGCAGGGCCAGCAGAGAAAAGCCGATCTTCCGGAAGAGAGCGCTTTTTCCCCCGGCGGCCGCCACCCTCACCCTGCGCCCCTCTTTCGGTCTTCCTTCCTCCAACTCCTCCGGGTCGACGAAATCCAGGTCCTCCAGGACCTCGGTCACGATGGGGGAATCGACTTTTTTCTTGGAAAGGCCGTACCCGATCAGGAAGGCGTTGTCGCAAAGGATATTGAGGGTGCGGGGGTTTCCCCTGGCATGCCGGCAGATCAGATCGATGGCCTCGGGGGTGAAAACCCTGCTGCTCTCGCTGTCGACTTTCTCCAGCCGGTGGGCGATATACTGCCGGCATTCCTCCTCGCTCAAAGGCCGGATCTCGCCCATGATCTCGACCCTCTGTCTGAACTCCCGGAGGTTCGGCGAATCCAGCCTGGCTTTCAGTTCCGGCTGCCCGACCAGAACGACCTGCAGTTTCTTCGCGCTGAGGGTCTCCGGGGTGGGCAGGAGGCGCAGTTCTTCCATGATCTCCGGGCTGAGTTCCTGGGCATCATCGATGAGAATGGCCAGCGTTTGGTCCGGGGTGAGGCTGTGGAGGTAGTCATTCAGCTGTCTCACCAGGGATACTTTGTTCTGCGGGGCCGAAGGGACTTTCAGCTCCCGGAGGACATCTTCCAGCAACTCCTCAAAGGTGTTTTGGGGACGGAAGACGGCCACGGCCTTGACCTTCCGGTCGATCGTGTTCAGCAGATGCTGGACGAGGGTCGTTTTGCCGCTTCCCAGCTCTCCCAGGACGAGGATGAAGCCCTTTCGATCCAGAATGCCCCGGATCATGGAGTCCAGGACTTGCTGGTGGGTCTCCGTCAGATGGAGAAAACGGGGGTCCGGATTGACGTTAAAGGGCTCTTCGGAAAAACCGTAAAACCATGTGTACATGTTTCACCCGATGGAAAAGGGAGGCGGGAAAATTTCAGTGAAATTATAAAATGGGTATCCCGATTGTCAAGGAGAAAAATTAGCCGGCGAAGTCAAATAGTCGCATGGTCGAATAGTCATGTTGTCGCCCAGTCTCCCGTTCGCCCATTTTGAAAGGCGGCCAAGGAGAACGGACTGAGCGACAAAACGACTATTCGACCATGCGACTATTGGGCGAGAAACCATTCGGGTCTTCCGTAATTCCTGGCCGCCTCGACAAAGAACCGGGCCCGCTCAATCGTGGCGTTGTAGGGCAGTTCGCACCCGGAGGAAAGGATGAAAGCTCCTCCGGGAGCCGCCGTGCGAATGCATTCCTTCACCGAGTTCTCGATCTCCTCCCGGGTTCCGCTGACAAAAAGGGAAGTGGCCACGTTGCCCAATAGGACGATCCTCTTTTGCGAGACCTCCACCATTCTTTTCAGGGACGACGGGCTGTCCATGCTCAGGGCCCCGATCCCCAGGTCCACCAGGTCCTCCATGAGGGGATCGATGTACCCGCAAATGTGCATGGAAAGGCTGGCCTTCCTCTCCCGGCAGAACTGGACGATCTGTTGATGGCAGGGCTTGATGAACCGGCGGTAAATCGCCGGAGAGATCAGGCTGCAGGAAGAAGCCGCCTCCCCCAGGGTCAGGCTGAGACCGGTCTCGAGCACCCCGGCCCCCAGAACCTGGGCTACTTCCGTGGTGAACTTCAAAAGTTCCCCAACAAAGGCGGGGTCGTCCACGGTGTCGTAGATTAACTCCTGAGTCCCCCTCAAACCGGCGGCAATGGTCCACGGGCCGGTTACCGTTCCCGACATGGCGACTCCCCGAAGGGAACTTGCCACGGCCCTGCAGGCTTCCAGATAGAGGGGGTATCTCCCGCTGGATTCCGGCCGGGGAAGTTGGAGAGCGGAAAGGGCCGCTTTCTGGGAGAGCACGTGCTTCCTCACCTGTGGAACCCCGTCATCCGGGAATTCCAGTTCCGCCCCCGCTGCTTCAGCCTCCAGGAAGATGTCCCAGGCCACGTCCACGCTGTCATGCTGGAACATTTCATGACCGATCAAAGTGGAATGGGCCAGTTTCTTCCCCTCCTGATAATATTCCCCCGGGGAACACCCCAGAACTCTGGCCCGGAAAGGCCCGAGGATCAAGCTGTAGGGGATGCGGTCCGCACAGGTCCGCTTCATCGCCGCCCGGATCCGGTCTCGGCCGGTGAGTTCAGGCATGGAACCTCCTCAAAAAGCTCATAGCTCATAGCTCGTGGCCATTTAGCCCATAAGGATCAGCAATGTAGCTCATAGCTCATGGCAATTTGACTTAGAGCCTCGGGTTTCTACTATGAGCCATGAGCTACGTTGCTATGAGCTATTATCTAAACTGGTAAAAAGTTTATACATAAGATCCAAATGCCGGTAAGTAGAACAAAGCCCATCAGGCAGTACCCCATGATATCCCTCACCGATAGACCGCAGATGCCCATGAGGGGAATGGTCCAGAAAGGATGGATCACATTGCCCACCATTTCCCCCGCCGAGAAAGCCTGCATGGCCCGGGGGAGGTTGATTTCCAAACTCTGGGCGGCATTGAACACCAACGGCCCTTGGATCTCCCACGCGCTTCCGGAGGTCGGAGCGAAAAGATTCAGCAGGACCGCATGGAGATAAAGCAGGGTCGGATAGGTCGCTGCCCCGGCTGCCGACAGGACCCACCCCGTGGCCAGGGCGGCCAAGCCGGAGGAAGCGAGCATTCCTTGGGTGCCGGCATAAAACGGAAACTGGACGATGATGCCGTGGGCGGCCCGGGCCGAACTTTCCAGGGACCGCAAAAAATGCATGGGGGTATCATGCAGGGAGAGGGCCAGGGTGAAAAGGACGAAGATGACGATGTTGAGGTTCAGGGTGAACCCTCTGCCGTAGAACCAGAAAACGATGTAGGAAAAGCCCATGATGGAGATCAGCCAGACCGGCCAGCGGCTGTGTTCCAACCATACGCCGAAAGGCAGCTTTCCTTTCTGATGGATCTCCCGCTCGGCGGCAATGGATATCTCCTCGGCCCGGTCTTCCCTTTCAAACCGCTCCAGCAGCGGGGGGGAAGGCGGGCTGGCTTCCTTCTCCTCCGGGCAGATGAAACCCAGGACCCCCACAACGCCGGTCACCCCGGCCAGGAATCCCGCCAGCGGGATGAGGCTCCAGGGAAGCTCCGGGTTCGGGGCCATTCCCATGGCTTTCTCCAGAAAGGGGACGGCCTTGCGAATGACCAGCGGGTCGGCGGCAAAGACTCCCAGGTTGCCCGCGCACATTCCGATAAAAGCGCCGGCCACCAGCAGAGGATAATCCACGTGGAAGATCCTCCTCCCCATCTCCCGGGCCAGGAACGCTCCGGCGATAATCCCCAGGCCCCAGTGCAGAAGAGAGCAGAGGGCGGTGAACGCCGTGAGGAACATCACTCCTCCCCGCGGGGTGGAAGGAATCTCGGCCAGAAAGCGAAGGACCCGCTGGCTGGCGGGAGCAGTGGCCACACTGAACCCGGCAGCCACCAAGAGCACCATCTGCATGGAGAAGGAAAGGAGGTTCCACACCCCGTGGACCCAGTACTTGACCATGTCAAAAGGCCCCTGGTAGGTGATCAGGACCCCCAAAAAATAGGCTAAAAAGGTTAGCAGGATGGCAAAGAGAAACGAGTGAGGGACGAAGTAGGCGACCCGGGAGTTGAATTTCCTGGCAAATTTCTGGAAACTCTGGGAGCGCGTCATGGCGCAGATTCATTCCCTTCCTGGGGAGATGGAACCAACGGCGACCCAACCTGATTTTCCATGTCGGGTCAATATAGATACCCCCGGGGGAAAAAGTCAACTCTAAAATAATCCATAGGCGCCGGTGTGCTGCCGTGCCGCGGTGCTGCCTTCAAAGGATGCACAACTGCCGCACAGCCGCACCGCCGTACGGGAGTTTTTTTATCAGCATACTCCTTGCCCATCCCCATTTTTCCGTGGTCGTTGGGGTTCAGGCTGGAGGAATTCGGATCATCAGGCTCGGCGGGATCATGGTTTTCTAATCCCCTTCCCGCCTGTCCTCCGCAAAGAGAGGCCGGCGAGGAATTAACGCCAGAGGCAAGACTGGGTGAAAACATCTCCCCTTGCGAATCTCCCCGGGACAGGCCCGACCCAATGAAAGAATGACCGCCTTAGGATGATGATCCGAATTCCTCCAGTCTGAACCCCATGGGCTAGCCCTTCTCTCTTCCCGTTTTTTCCCGGGCTGGGTTCTTTCTCCAAAAATTGGGGAGGGGCAAGCAGCGTATTCATATTGACAAAATAAAAACCATGGGTTATAGGTGAATTGTCTTGTCAAAACGTTCCTCCCTGAAGATTCCTCGGGGGAAGAAATCGTCAAGCAAACCAGTGGGTTGCGCTTCCTGCGGTTTAAAATCTAAAAGAAAAGGAAAGGGAAAGGAGATTCTGTATGAGTCATAATGTTACCGCTCCCATGGTGGGAAAGATCGTGGACATTAAAGTGAAAGTCGGCGACAAGGTAAAAGAAGATGATGAAATCGCCGTCCTGGAAGCCATGAAGATGGAGATGCCCATCGTGGCTCCCGCCGCCGGCGTGGTGACGGAAATCAAGGTTTCCATCGGCCAGACCTGCGAAACCGACATGGTTCTGGCGGTCATCGAATAACCCGACTCATAGCTCACAACTCAAAGCAATTTGGCTCATAGCTCGTAGCTCATGGCAACAACACCGAGTTTTCCCATAATTGCCATGAGCTACATTGCCATCAGCCAAATTGCTATGAGCTTTCCTGGGAGGAAAACATGGACTTCAAGTTGAGCGAGGAATTGCAGGCCATCCGCGAAACGGCCCGTGATTTTGCCGAGAAGGAGATTATTCCTTTCGCGGATAAGTGGGAGAACGAGAACTATTTCCCGCGGGAAGTCATCAAGAAGATGGCCGACCTGGGTTTCTACGGGACCCTGGTTCCCGAAAAATACGGCGGCAACGGGATGGGCTTTCTGGCCGGAACGATCATCACCGAGGAGATCGCCCGGGCCAGCGCTTCTCTCCGGGTCACCTTCAACATGCAGACTTTCGGCCCCGCCCTCTCCGTCTACCGGTACGGAACCGAGGAGCAGAAGAAAAAATACATCCCCAAGCTGGTCTCTACGGAATTCATCAGCTGCTTCGCCATCACCGAACCCAACGCCGGCTCCGACGTCATGGCCTTGAAGACCACGGCCCTCCCCAAGGGAGACTATTTCCTGGTCAACGGTTCCAAGACTTGGATCTCCAACGCCCAGGTGGCCGATCTGTGCGTTCTCTACGCCTATTCCGATCCGGCGGCCAAGAGCAAAGGGCTTTCCACGTTTCTCCTGGATATGCACCTTCCGGGAATCTCCACCCGTCCCCTGGACAAGCTGGGGCTCCATTCCGCCCCCACGGGGGAGATCATCCTGGAAGACGTGAAGGTTCCCAAAGACGCCGTTCTGGGCCAGCTGGGCGACGGGGTCAAGCATGTATTCGGCTCCCTGAATCAGACCCGCCTCTCCTGCGCCGCCGGCGGTGTCGGGATCGCCGTGGCCTGCCTGGAAGCGGCGGTTAAATACTGCAACGAGCGCAGCCAGTTCGGGCAGCAGATCGGCCAGTTCCAGATGAACCAGGACATGATCGCGGTTATGGCCACGGAGATCGAGGCGGCCCGCTTCCTGGTGTACCGGGCCGCGCTGCAAAAGGATGAAGGCCTGTTGAATAACGTGCTGGAGACCTCCATGGCCAAGTACTATGCCGGGGAGGTGGCCGGGCGGGCGGCGGACTTCGCCATGCGGATCCTCAGCGCCTACGGGTACTCCACCGAATACCCGGTGGCCCGCTACTACCGGGACGCCAAATCCATCTCCATCGTGGAGGGGACGGCCAACATCCAGAAGACCATCATTGCCATGGATCAGCTGGGATTCCGGAAAGCCAATCGCTAAAACCCCCGGGCGGACCGCCCCGGTTCATGAAAAAAAGGGATGACCCGACCCGCCGGGACCCCGATGCGGGAAACGGCAGAGGGGTGAGGAGGGCCGGGTTCCAGGCTTTTCAGGCCCAACCAGGGAGGAAATATTCCGGCTCCAACCCCCAAGGCTCCCCATTGACTTCCCCCTCATCTCTCCCCTTCCCCTTCGGTGGGGGGGAGTGAGGGGGTTTTTTTTGAAGGAGAACCCCGTTTATGCCCCAAGCACTGGCAGATCTCAAAGTCCTGGACCTTTCCCGGGTCCTGGCCATGCCCTACTGCAGCATGATGCTCGGCGACCTGGGCGCCGACATCATCCGCGTGGAGCGCCCCGGCGTGGGGGATGAGACCCGCCACTGGGGTCCTCCCTGGGCCGGCGAGCTGAGCGCCTATTACCTCTGCACCAACCGGAATAAAAAAGACATCACCGTGGACCTCAAGAAGAAGGAAGGCCAGGAGATCATCCGCCAGCTGGCCGGGCGGAGCGACATTCTCCTGGAGAACTTCCTCCCCGGGGACCTGGCGAAGATGAACCTGGGGTACGAGGACATCAAGGCCATTAATCCCAAAATCATCTATGCTTCCGTCACCGGGTACGGGCAGACCGGCCCCTACCGGGATCAGCCCGGCTTTGACTTCATCCTCCAGGCCCAGGGCGGACTCATGTCCATCATCGGGGAGGAGGACGGCCCGCCCATGAAGGTAGGAGTGGCCATCGTGGACATCACCGCCGGGCTCTTCGTCTGCTCGGCCATCCTGGCCGCTCTCCACTACCGGGAAAAAACCGGCCAGGGCCAGCACATCGACATGGCCCTTCTGGACGCCCAGGTGGCCTGGCTGGCCAACCAGGCCAGTAACTACCTGGTCTCAGGCAGAGTTCCCCGCCGCATGGGAAATGCCCATCCCAACATCGTTCCTTACGAAACCTTCAAAGCGAAGGACGGCACCTATATCGCCCTGGGGGTCGGGAACGACAATCAGTGGAAGAAGTTCTCATAGATGATCCCCATTACGCCACCAACCCCAAACGAGTGGAAAATCGGAAAAAACTCGTTCCTATTCTCCAGGAAGTCTTCCTCCGAAAGGACTCCGGGGAGTGGCTCCAGCTCCTCGGCGAAGCGGAGATTCCCGTGGGCCTCATCAACACCATCGACCGGGTCTTTGCCGACCCCCAGGTCCTGGCCCGGCAGATGCTGGTGGAGATGGAACACCCGAAGATCGGAAAATTTAAACTCGTGGGGTCTCCCATGAAGCTCTCCGAAACTCCTGTTCAATACCGGATCCCTCCCCCCCTGCTGGGAGAGCACACGGAAGAAATTCTCAGGGATGTCCTGGGATACGATAAAGACCGGATCGCTCGTCTACGGAAAGAAAAAGTCATATAAAGCAGCGTGGAGCAGGGAGCTGGGGGCAAAGAGCGAAAAACCTGTTTTTTTACGGCTGGCTTTGGATCCAAAACTCCTTGCTCCCTGCCCCTTGCTCCACGCTTTGATAAAAGGAGGAGGATTCCATGTTTATGGGTAAAAGCAAAGTCGTCAGATTGATGTTTTTCTTAACCTTGACCTTAGCCTTGACCTTAACTCTTTGGACTTCGGCCGAGGCCCAGACCAAAACCAACCGCCTTTCCATCGCCACCGGAGGGACGGGAGGGGTGTACTATCCCCTGGGGGGCGGAATGGCCAATGTCATCTCCAAGTACGTCCCCAACACCGAGGCCACCGCGGAGGTGACCTCGGCCTCCGTGGACAACTGTAAGCTGATCCAGGCCGGGAAAGCGGACCTGGCCCTGATCATGGCTGATGTGGGCTACGACGCCCTGAAAGGGATGGGAAGGTTCAAAGCCTCCGGACCGATTCCCGTTCGAACCGTCGTAGTCCCCTACACCAATCTCATGCACTTTATCAGCACAGAAGGAACCGGGGTCAAATCCATGAAGGACCTCAAAGGGAAGCGGGTCTCCACCGGCTCTCCGGGCAGTGGCACAGAGGTGAAAGCCATGAGAGTCCTGGAAAGCTACGGGATCAACGCAGAAAAAGATATCAAGCGGGAACGCCTGGGAGTGGCCGAATCAGCAGGAGCCATCAAGGACCGGAAGATCGACGCCTTTGCCTGGGATGGCGGGTTGCCCACTGCCGCCGTCTTGGATCTGGCGGCTACGCCGGGGGTCAAAATCAAGGTCCTGTCCAATGCCGAACATCTTGACTTCCTGAACCAGAAATACGGGCCCGTTTACTTCAAGCTGTTTATCCCCAAAGCCATCTACCCGGGCATGGAGGCGGACGTGGAAGTCGTGGGCGTGGCCAACCTTTTGATCTGCCATGAAAAGATGGACATCGGCCTGGGCTACAGCATCACCAAAGTCCTTTTGGAACACCAGCCGGAACTTGTGGCCGTCCATAAAGAGGCCCAACATCTCACCCTGGCCACGGCCGCGGTGGGTTCGTCCCTTCCCTTCCATTCCGGAGCGCTCAAATACTTTTGGGAGAAAGGAATCCAGGTGAAGTAAAGCCGGGCATCGGGGCCCCGGCGGGAAAGAAGGAAGCTCCGTGGATGAAAACCCGAGGCTGGCTGATTCTCTCATTCTTCTCCATTTTCCTGGCCGGAGGAGCCGCCTTCCTTCTGCGGGAGGTGCCGGTCCTGCAGATCGAAAACACCGACCGGGGGAGAAGGCTCCTGATCCGCACGGAACCGTCAGCCTTTTTTTCCTTCTCCTTCATCCACTCCATGTACCTGGAGCCGGCTACGGAGGAGTTCGAGGTGGGGGAGGGCGACGAGTTCATCCTCCGGGGAGTGCGGACCCAGAGCCCGGCCGTGGCCGCCTATTACGGATTTGAAGAGGGCCGGACCTATTATCCGGTCGACCGAAAAATGAATTCGTTGGTCATGCGTTTGGGAATGACCCATGCCCAAATCCTCTCCCATGGAAACCAGAGGATCTCTCTGGCGGAGTTGGGAGAACGGGGGGATCGTTTGGAAGTTCGGGTGCGGCGCATGTCCTGGGGACGATATCTCCTGTCTTCAGGAAAAAAGGAGCGAGGTTGATGGCGGAGGAGAAGAAGGCGGCCCCGGAAGCGGAAGAAGAGTTCATCACCGAAGAGCGCCTGAAGAAGGCCGAAGCCTTCATCGAAGAGGAAGAGGGTCCGTCCCGCCGGCTGACGGGGAAGATGGGCGTTTTCATCACCGTGGTGGCGGTCCTCATGTCCCTCCTCCACCTGTACGCTGCCGTGGGAATCATCATGACCCAGATCCTCCGCGGGATCCATGTCATGTTCGTGCTCTTCCTGGTCTTCCTCGTCTTCCCCTCCCTCAAGCGGTTCCGGAACCGGGTCCTCTGGTATGACTACATCCTGGCTGCCCTGGGAGTCGCCGTCATCGTCTACGTCTTTCTGGACTTTGAAGAGTTTATCTACCGGGCGGTCACCCCTACCCCCTGGGACCTGGTCTTCGGCACCCTCCTGATCGCCCTGGTCCTGGAAGCCACCCGGCGGACGACCAGCTGGATCCTGCCGGTGGTCGTGAGCTGCTTCCTGGTCTATGCCTACGTCGGGCCCTGGCTGCCGCCCCCCTGGACCCACCGGGGGTACGGGCTGGACCGGCTCGTGGGCCACATGTACATGACCCTGGAGGGGATCTTCGGGGTCCCCATCGATGTATCCTCCACCTTTATCATTCTCTTCACCATCTACGGGGCCTTCCTCGAATTTTCCGGGGCGGGAAAGTTTTTCATCGATTTTTCCCTCTGCGCCATGGGGGGAAAGCCCACCGGGGCCGGGCGGACGGTAGTCTTGGCCTCCTTCCTCCTGGGGGGACCGTCGGGAAGCGGGGTGGCCACCACCGTGACCCTGGGCTCCGTGGCTTACCCCATGCTGGCCAAGGCCGGCTACAGCAAAGAGGCGGCCGGAGGGCTCCTTTCTGCCGGGGGCATCGGGGCGATCCTCTCCCCGCCGGTCCTGGGGGCGGCGGCGTTCCTCATTGCCGAGTTCCTGAAGATCTCCTACCTGGATGTCATCGTCATGGCCTGCATCCCCACCATCCTTTACTACTGGGCCATCTTCCTCATGGTGGAGTTCGATGCCAAGAAGTTCGGGGCCAAGACCATCGCCTTCGACCGGACCTACTCCCTGTGGCAGCTCACCCGCTTATACGGGTTTCACTTCATTTCGCTGATCGCCATCGTGGCCATCATGGTCCTGGGCTTTACCCCCATCATGGCGGTCTTCTGGTCCACGGTGATCGCCTTCGCCGTCAGTTTCATCCGCTGGGACACGGCCCTGGTTCCCAAGAAATTGGTGGCCGCCCTGCGGGGGGGGTCCATCGGGGTCCTCTCCGTGGCCACGACCTGTGCCTCCGCCGGGATCATCGTGGGCGTGGTGACCCTCACCGGTCTGGGGCTCAAGTTCAGCTCCATCGTCATCGATTACGCCGGGGGCAGCTTGTTGCTCACCGCCGTTTTCACCGCTCTGGTGGTCTGGGTCATCGGGTTGGCGGTTCCGGTCACCGCCTCCTACATCATCTGCGCGGTCATCGCCGCGCCCGCTTTGATCAAACTGGGGGTTCCCGATTTCGCCGCGCACATGTTTATTTTCTATTATTCCATCCTGTCGGAAGTCTCTCCCCCCACGGCCCTTTCCCCTTTCGCCGCCGCGGCGCTCACCGGCGGGGACCCCTACAAGACCACCATGCAGGCCTGGAAGTACACCCTTCCGGCATTCCTGGTTCCCTTCAACTTCACCCTTCACCCCGATGGGGTCGCGCTTCTTCTCAAGGGAAGCCCGTTCGATATCCTCTGGACTTTCGCCACGGCTTTGGTGGGAATCTTTGCGCTGGCGGCGGGAATGGACGGGTGGATGTTCAAGAAGGCCACATGGTATGAGAAGGTCATTCTGGTCATCGCCGGTCTAGCCCTGGTCTATCCTTCCTGGATTTACGATGTGACCGGTCTGGCTCTCGTAGGTATCGCCGTCTTCTCCCAGAGGGTTCTCCGGAAAAACGACTGAATAAAATGCGGAGTTCGGAATGCGGAATAAAAAATTTGCCTTTCCAATGAATCCGTTTGCGACGGCGGAGTGTGGATTTGGTAGTGCCGTTTGGATATAATGCGTATCATGCGAATGAAAAGTATTGAATTCTTATTCCGCATTCCGAATTCCGCATTCCGCATTTAAGAAAGGAGGATTCCCATGTTCAAGAAGATCCTGGTTCCCCTGGACGGTTCGAAAATAGCCGAAGGAATCGTCCCCCGGGTGGAATGGCTGGCCAAGATCCATGACGCCGAAGTCACCCTGATCCGCGTGGCCTTGGCCCACACCTTCCCGGGAATGGACCCGGTCCAGCACCAGGTGAATGTGGTGCGGGAAGCGGAGGAGTACCTGGCCAAAGTGGAAGCCAACCTGAAGAGCGTGGGGGTAAAGGTAAAATCCGTGGTCCGCTACGGCCACGATGCCCAGGAGATCGTCGATCATGCCCGGGACCGGGACTTTGACCTCATTGCCATGTCCACCCACGGCCGCACCGGCCTCACCCAGTTCGTCCTGGGAAGCGTGGCCAACAAGATCATCCACACGGCGACGGCGCCAATCCTGTTGTGCCGGGTGTGCTAGAAACAGGGTGCAGGGAGCAGGGTGCTGGGAGCAGGGTGCTGGGGGCGGGGTGCAGGGAGAACCGGGAAACGGGGTGTAGGGTGTCGGGGGTAGGGTGTAGGGAGTAGGGGCGATTCGTGAATCGCCCATAAGAAGCCCTTCACCCCTTTAATATTCGTTCCAGCTTCCAATCCACCGGCAGTCTCACCCTTTGCCCCGCTTTGGTCTCGAAGAGAAGGTAGCCGTTGGCCAGGCCGAATAGAAAGAGGTCCCTGGTGATCTCCACGTCCTTTTTACAGTAGGCGATGACCTCGTCGATCCTGCCTTCTTTGAACCACTGCAGGGACTGGAGGCCGTCGGCGGACTTCTCCGTATGGAGGGTCTTATGGGCCAGATGGCCGAGAGACAGGCGGTATCCCAGCTGGCGGGAGACTTCCTGCAGGATGTCGAAGGTCTTGAGCTGCTGGAAACGGAAGGAGGTGTAGGCCTTTAAAACCTGGTAATCAAAATCAAGGATGTTGAAGCCCACGATCAACTCCCCCGTCTTCAGTTTCTCGATCAACTCCTGAACGCGG
>Ga0315288_10004601_pt1 | contig 17577 bp, 14 predicted proteins | sample YL17G11_20_MG_FD_203454 | JGI IMG/M metagenome (GOLD analysis project Ga0315288, IMG submission 203454) | Sediment microbial communities from Yellowstone Lake, YNP, Wyoming, USA - YL17G11_20 | ecosystem: Environmental > Aquatic > Freshwater > Lake > Sediment | place: USA: Wyoming | collected... | reverse complement strand
CGAATAAGGGAACTAGTCCGCGGCCTCAGGACCTCTCGGAATGGCTGGATGTCAGGCTTCTTCCGCTTTATTGGGCTCTTTGGGCTGGCCTTTGGGGTCTTTGCCGTTGTGTTGCTGATCTTCGGCAAAAACCCCGTCAAAGCCTACGCGGACATTTTCTCCAGCACGCTGGGCAGCGCCTACGGCTTCTCGGAAGTGCTGGTCAAGATGATCCCCTTAATCCTTACCGCCGTCGCCGTTGCCGTGCCGTCCAGGATCTGGCTCATCAATGTGGGAGGAGAGGGTCAGCTTTACGTGGGAGCGCTGTTCGCAACCTGGGGAGCGCTCACGTGCAGCAACCTGCCGGCGTGGATCCTCCTGCCCTGGATGTTCCTGCTGGGATTTATCGGTGGGGGGCTGTGGGCCTCGATCTCCGGGGTCCTGCGCGCCAAAGGCTGGGCCAGCGAGACAATCTCCACCCTTTTGTTGAACTACGTGGCTATCCTGCTGGTGAACTTCTTCGTGTTTGGCCCCTGGAAAGATTCGGAAAGCGCCAACTATCCCCAAACCGCCGCGTTTGTCCATGCCGCCATCTTGCCCGCATTTGGCGGTACCCGTCTTCATCTGGGATTCGCTTTTGCTTTCTTCGCCCTCATCCTGTTCCATTTTGTTCTCTCCCGCACGCGCTGGGGTCTCGAAATCAGGGCCATCGGCGGCAATGCGGAAGCGGCGCGGCGCAATGGAATTCCCACCACTCGGTATATCGTCCTGCTCATGTTTATCGGCGGCGGGGTCGCCGGGCTGGCGGGGATGAGTGAGGTCTCCGGGATCCAGGGCCAGCTCAGGCCGAGCCTCTCGCCCGGCTATGGGTTTGCCGGCTTCCTGATCAGCTGGATGGCCGGCGGTAACCCGCTGGGTATCGCGGCCGCGGCCTTCCTCCTGGCCATCATTGCCTCGGGCGGGGACATTCTCCAGATGGCCCACGGACTTCCAGGTTCGGTGGTGAATATCCTGATGGCTCTCATCTTATTTGTCGTGCTCGCCCGGCGCGGCTGGAAAGTGGGGGGGAAATGATCGGATCATTTTGGGCAGGTCTCCTGTCGGGGTCGGTCCACGCTGGCACGCCACTGCTCTATGCCACCCTCGGGGAAGCCATAGAGGAGCGGGCGGGCATTGTGAACTTGGGACTGGAAGGCGTTATGCTCATGGGGGCAGTGGTAGGATTCAGCACTACAGTCCAGACGGGGAATGCAGCGGTGGGAGTTTTGGCGGCCGCTCTGGCGGGGGGAGTCTTCAACTTGATATTTGGATTTCTGGTGATCACGCGCCGGGCCAACCAACTGGCGAGCGGGCTGGCGCTGATGTTCTGCGGCGTGGGTCTCAGTGCTCTGGTGGGCGCCCCTTATATTGGAAGCCGGATCAAGGGGCTAAATGAAGTCCGCATCCCCCTCCTTTCGGACCTTCCCCTTGTTGGCGCCACCTTTTTCCATTATGATATACTCGTGTACCTGGTCGTACCGCTTGCCATTCTGGTGTGGTGGGTTCTCTTCTACACCCGCTGGGGATTAATCTTGCGGGCGGTGGGGGAAAATCCCACTGCGGCGTTCGCGGCCGGCAAGGATCCCCACCGGGTGCAATACCAAGCTCTATTCATCGCCGGGATGCTGGGCGGGATCGCCGGAGCGCACCTTTCTCTGGCCCTGGCCAAGACATGGGCAGAATGGATGACGGCCGGGCGGGGCTTCATTGCGGTTGCCCTGGTGATCTTTTCCAAATGGCACCCGCTCCGGGCGATCGCCGGAGCATTGCTGTTTGGCGGCGCGATTGCCTTCCAACTGCAAATGCAGGCCCGGGGAGTGCCGGTCTCGCCATTTCTGCTCGACATGCTTCCATACCTTTTGAGCCTGGCAGTTCTGGCAGTCTGGGGTGGGGCGCGTCGGCACGCTGCGCCGGCCAGCTTAGGGCGGGTCTTTCAAGGAACGGAGTAGGGCATACTCTAATTTCGATTTCCCAAACTTGAGACGATTCCAAATCACCAAAATTTTAAACCAGAAATCTTTAAGGCTCTTGCAAAAGTCTTGAAAGCAAAGAGAAATCGTCATTCCGGGCAAGCGAAACCCTGCACCGCATGGTGTTCAGGGCAAAGCGTGACCCGGAATCCAGTCCCGCCGAAGGCGGGATTCAAACGATTCTGTCCCGCCTTGGCGGGACGGCTTTCGCCGGAATGACGGGGTAAGTGACTTTTGCACGAACCTCCTTTTTTTAAATATTCGATATCTGATGATCTCGTAAAAAATCCGGGAAGCCGTCACTCCTGCGAAAGCAGTCCCGCCTTCGGCGGGATGGATCCCCGCGCCCCGCTTTCGCGAGGACAAGCTTCGCGGGAATGACGAAAATGGGCCCAAAAGGACTTATTACCAATCCATCGATTTTGACGACCTCGTAAAGAGTCTAAAAAGACGTATTTCTGTCATTCCGGCGAAAGCCGGAATCCAGTTATTTCAAGTTGTTCTGGACCCCGGCTTTCGCCGGGGTGGCGACCCAAGAGACTTTTTACGAGAGCATCAAATTTGATATTGTTTCGGATTTCGATGTTATCGTTTTAGGTTACCAAAAACTGAACCTAGGAGGTACGAAAATGAGAACAAAGGGATCGGGAGTGACGCTGAAGCTCCTGGCGATCTTGGCCAGCCTCGCCTTGGTCGTGGCTGTCCGTTTACCCGGGGCTATCGCCGCAGAGCCGAAACTGAAGGTCGGCATCCTGCATATTGGGTCCATTACCGACGCCGGTTATAACCAGGCTCATGCCGAAGGCGTGCAGGCGATGAAGAAGAATCTTCCGAACGTCGAGGTGATCGAGGTCGAGAACGTTCCGGAGGCCGCCGATGCCGAGCGGGTGATGGAGAATATGATCAAACAGGGAGCTAAGCTCATCATCCCGGCGAGCTTTGGCTACTTGGACCCCGCCTTGAGAGTGGCCAAAAAGTACCCGGACGTCAAGTTTGAACATCCCGGGGGATACAAGCTGGCGCCGAACCTGGGTACCTACTGGGCCAGCACGCCCGAGGCCTTTTACCTGATGGGCATCGCGGCCGGCAAAACGACAAAAACGAACCAGCTGGGATATGTGGTCGCCCTTCCAATCAGTTTCTTCCTGGCGAACGTAAACGCCTTTCAGCTGGGCGCGCGTTCCGTTAACCCTAAAGCGGAAACCCGGGTGGTCTTTACCGGAACCTTCCTGGACCCGGGTAAGGAAGCCGCCGCCGCAAATGCCCTCCTGGACCAGGGCGTAGATGTCCTCGGCGTGATCGTGGACTCCCCCATTACAGTGGTGCAAGCCGCGGAAAAGCGCGGCGCCCACTCCGTGGGCTACCATTATATCGGCGTTCAGAAGTTCGCCCCCAAAGGATGGATCAGCGGCGTGGCCTTCACCTGGGGCGAGCTCTACACCCGGTTTGCCAAACAAGTCATGGATGGCACCTGGAAGAGCGAGAATCTCTTGGGGAACCTGGGCAGCGACTATCTTACCGTCGCCCCCTTTGGCCCGGCAGTCCCTGCGGACGCGGTGAAACTGATCAACGCCAAGAAACAAGACTTCATCACCGGTAAGTTGGAGGTCTTCCAGGGCCCGCTCAAGGATAACAAAGGAGTAGAACGGGTGAAAGCCGGCGAGGCATTCCCCATGACGAACCTGGGGAGAATGGACTGGCTCCTAGAGGGTGTGATTGGTCAGGCAAAATGAGGCGCACTCCGCTGCGAAGATCTTCGGTCGGGAGGTAGGGGCTGAGCCCTTTCCCTGGCGGGCAAGGCAGGTGGGTGCAAAAGCCAGGGAACTCCTCTCCGCGCCGGGGTTTTTCGGCAGGGTTCTGGCAGTTCTTTCTACCACCGCTTATTTATCGGGCAGGGGGGGCGAGATCCTGTGGATGGCGCGGGAAGGATTGCCGGCGCACAGGCGTTGCATCCTGACTGCCTTCGAGCCGCGCTCTATTTGCGCCGGGCAAAGCTTCTTCGTCCAGGGCTCCGGTTTACGAATCGGCGAGGAGGTCGCTATTGACCTAGACCAGGCAGAGGAATGGGAACCCCCAGCGATCTGGCCGGACCAGGCAGAGCCGCTGGCGAGCGTGAACGCCGGCGTCCGGCGGTTGCTGGCCGCGATCCCCGTGCCCGGAGGCGAAGACGGCCTTGGTCAAGCCATCTTGCTGGTATCAGCGATCGCCGACGGCGAGGGGCTGCCAACTTTCCCGGCTGGTTCCTTGGTCGCTCTGGCACTCAGTCCGCTCCTTGGCCTGGCGAGAGCCTGTCTGGTCCAGGACTTGGCCCAGGTCGTCCGGAGAGGCAGGGAACTGGTTGGACTGGGCTCGGGGTTAACGCCTTCGGGCGATGATTTTCTGGGAGGCTTGCTCTTCGCAGTCCATTTCCTGAAGATAGCCTACCCCGGAGACTTTCCCTGCAAACAAGATTCCATCTTGGACCTGATCGACTGGGCGGGAACCCAGACCCATCGCATCAGCCACACCATTCTCGGCGATCTGGCCCTCGGCCATGGTCCGGAGCCACTGCACGACGTGATCACCGCCTTACTTACGGGCGAAGATCTGAGTCGCCCGACGGCTGGCGTCGCCCGGTTGGTCGAGATCGGCCATAATTCTGGGTGGGACATCCTGGCCGGCCTGCTGACCGGCATGCTCCTAGTTGAAGGAAAGATTAAAACCAAAAATCAAAATCCAAGAATTTCCTCCTTTTAAATTTGATGAATTCATAAGAAACCTGAAAATGTGGTTTTCGGTCATTCCGGCGAAAGCCGGAATCCAGTTTTTTTAAATACTTATAAATTCTCTGGACTCCGGTTTTTACCGGAGCGACGACTTTTTACGACATCATCAAATTTTGCATTGTCATTTTGAGCTTTAATTTTTGGATTTTGATCTCCTGAGAATCCCGTAATGATTGGAGGGTAACTGCCGTGGCCAGGGAAGACATCAAACAAAAGATTGAAGTCGCGAACGCGGAGGCAGGGAAGCGGATCAATGCCGCAGAACCCGTGTTGGTGGACATTGCTCCAGCCGGAGAAGTCATCCCCGGCCTTAAGGAGCGAATGATCCTGCATTCCGGCCCGCCCGTTGATTGGCCGCACATGTGCGGCGCGCAGAGGGGCGCGATGATAGGGACCGTAATGTTCGAGGGCTGGGCCAGGAGCATCGATGAGGCCTCCAGGCTTCTGGAGAGCGGAGCGATTCAGTTTGAACCCAACCATCATCACCGGACGGTCGGTCCCATGGCCGGCACGATCTCCGCATCGATGCCCGTGTGGGTCGTGGAAAATAAGACCTTCGGAAACCGCGCCTTCTGTCGGCAGGTGGAGGGGCGCCAGCAGTTTGGCGACTACAGTGATGGGGCTCTGGAAGGCCTGCGGCTCTGGCGGGATGTCTGGGCGCCGTCGCTGAAAAAAGGCCTCCTCCAGATGGGGGGCCTCGGCTTGAAGTCTATCATCGCCAAAGCCCTGCAGATGGGCGATGAGTTGCACAACCGGCCGGTCGCTGCCTCCAGCCTTTTCGCGAACAAGCTGGCAGCGCCGATGATTGAGGCCGGCGTTGCCAAAGATGCCCTTCTGAGTACGCTGATGTACATCACGAACCATGAACTTCTTTTCCTGGGCCTCTCCATGGCCTCCGGCAAGGCCTCCGCAGACCCGGCGGCCGGCATTGAGTTCAGCACGGTCGTCGTGGCTATGGCCCGCAACGGGACTGAATTCGGCATTCGCGTCAGTGGCCTGGGCGAGGAATGGTTTACCGCTCCGTCGCCCCGGGTCAAGGGATTGTATCTTCCCGGTTATACCGAACAAGATGCCGGCGCAGACATGGGGGATTCGGCGATCACCGAGACCGTGGGCTGGGGCGGATTCGTTCTGGGGGGGGCGACGGGAATCCTTAGCCTGGTGGGTGGCACGCCAGAAGAGGCTCTGGCCTACAGCAAAGAAATGCGCCAGATCACCGTGACCACCAGTCCGAATTACCGCCTGCCGGTGCTGGGCTTTCAAGGCTCTCCGGTGGGCATAGATATACGTAAAGTGGTCCAGACGGGGATCGCTCCCATCATCGATACAGCCATCGCTCACAAAAGTCCTGGTCATTCCATTATCGGCGCCGGACTCGTCCGCGCTCCGATGGATTGCTTCCAAAAGGCCCTGAAGGGCTTTGGCCGTAAATATGGACTGAGCCCAACGCGAGCGGGTAATTAAACCTAAACATTGCAAAAAAGACATTAAAAATATCACCCCCACCCTCCCCTCCCCCCTCCGAGGGGGAGGGTTAGGGTGGGGGGGACAAAGGACACCGGGGGTGAAGTCCTGTGACCATCGAAAAAACTGTTATTGCGCTTTACATGCAGGGGCGGAAACGAAATTTTCGAGAATATTTTTGCAACTGAGGTTTGACTTTTGGATCTTGATTTTACAAGAACCCTGCGTTCCTTGGAAATATGTGGATGAAGACGGGATACGTCATCAGAAAGAACCAATACTATGATTCCGTTTTCCTGATGCGGGTGGCCAAAAGGCTTTCGGAGCAAAGGGGCATTCTGCAGGCGGCGGCTCTCATGGGAACGGAGAAGAATAAAGGCCTGCTGGCCGACATCGGGGTCCAGGGGGAGGAGATTTCGGCCGCAACGCCAAATGACCTTATCCTGGCGGTCCAGAGCGACGACCCACACACCCTCGCCGCCGTGCTGGAGAGCCTTGATCTATGGCTTCACCCCGAACCGGGCAGCGGAACCCCATCCGCCATCCACACGCTCGACGAAGCTGTGGCCCGTCAACCCCATGCCAATCTCGCGGTTGTTTCTGTCCCGGGCGCCTATGCCGCGCGCGAAGCTCGAAGGGCCCTGGAGCACGGCTTGAATGTATTCCTGTTCAGCGACCACGTCCCTGTGGAGAGCGAACGCTCCCTGAAAGAGTACGCCCGGGGGCGCGGCCTCATCGTCATGGGTCCTGACTGCGGCACCGCGATCATCGGCGGGGTGGGCATTGGCTTCGCCAACGTCGTGCGGCGGGGTCCCATCGGCGTCATCGGCGCCTCCGGCACTGGAATCCAAGAGTTCACCACCCTCGTCCATCGGGCCGGCTCGGGCATCTCTCATGCGATCGGCACCGGCAGCCGAGACCTTTCGGATGCCATCGGGGGCATCTCCGCCCTATCTGCCCTGGAGGCTCTCGAATCTGACCTTGAGACCAAAGTCATCGCGATCTTGTCCAAGCCCCCCGGCCCATTGGCCCTTGGCAATCTCGTACCGAGAATCATCCAGTCCCCCAAGCCGGTCGTATCCTGCTTCCTGGGTCTCAAAGATACCCTGAACTCCAATATTCGCCCCCGGGCGGCGCGCACTCTGGAAGAAGCTGCCGCGCTGGCAGTGCAAATCGCCACCGGCAATCCGCCGGCCCGCCTTCATGCCGACTCGCCCGAGTTCCAGGCGCTCATCCACCAAGAACGAGCCAGGAAGAAAACAGAGCAATGGTACATCCGTGGGCTATTTGCGGGCGGTACCTTCTGCTATCAGGCGCAGCAGGTTCTGCAGGAGGCGGGGGTTATGGTTTATTCGAATGCCCCCCTGGAAGGGAATCTGGCCCTGCCTGACCCACTCCGCAGTGTGGAACACACCCTGGTGGACATGGGCACAGATGAATTTACGATCGGACAGCCCCACCCCATGATTGATTCCCGTTTACGCCGGGAACGCATCTTAACGGAGGCCCAGGACCCGCGAGTCGCGATTCTCCTCCTGGATTTTATCTTGGGCTTTAATTCTTCTCCGGACCCGGCCGGCGAACTGGCCCCGGCGATTGCCGAGGCCATAGGCCAAGCGGCAAAGAAGGGTGGGTCCCTCAGCGTCGTTGCTTCGGTATGTGGGACGGAGGGCGACCCGCAGGGCCTTCAGCAGCAGTTCAAGCGGCTCGAGGAAGCAGGGGTCGTCGTTTTCCCGGGAAGCGCCCAGGCGGCTCAGTTTTCTGCCCGGCTGGCGGCGAGTCTTCGGGAGGCTCCTCATGCCTGATAAATTGGCCGAGCTCCTGCAACAGGGTCCGATCGCGATCAACATCGGGGTGCAGGATTTTGCTGAAAGCCTGCAAATCCAGGGCGTGGAGGTTGTCCGGGTGAATTGGGTACCGCCCGCGGGCGGAGACCCGGAGCTGATAGAACTTCTTGACCAGTTGTTGTGACGCAAATCGAGATTGCTTCGCCGTTCCTCCTCCTAAGGAACTTTTTATTCAATCCCCCCCCTTTTTCTAAAGGGGGGCCAGGGGGGGTTTCTGAGATTTGTTACCATTTTGCGCACAATTTCATTTCTGAGCGCCTAATAGGCGTTTTAAAAAATAGTCAGCTTTTTCCGATCGAATGGTCGATTCGAATGAATACCGAATGCCCATTAGAATAGATCATCTGGATGGACTGAGAATATGAAAAATGACCATAAGAGAATCGTAATCGCCCTGGGTGGCAATGCCATCAAGCTTCCTCACCAAAAAGGGACTTGCGAGGAACAGCTTTCCAACATCAGATCCGCATCCCATCATATATTGGAGTTCATCAAGCGAGAGTTTGAGGTGGTGATCACCCACGGGAATGGTCCCCAGGTGGGCAACCTTCTTGTGCAGCAGGAGGCAGGTTCGTCCCAAGTCCCGGCCCAACCCATGGATGTTTGCGCCGCCATGACCCAAGGACAGCTGGGATACATGCTGCAGCAGGCCCTCATGAATGAACTCAAATCATCCAGCCTGAATTTCAACGTCGTTACGATGATTACCCAAGTCCTGGTGGATCGGAAAGACTCAGACTTCACGAACCCGAGTAAACCCGTAGGACAATTCTATGACCGCCAGACCAAGGAGAAGATCGAGTCTGAAAGAGGCTACAGGATCAAACAGGTCTTGCCCGGGGGGGAAGCCTCGTTTCGCCGGGTTGTCCCTTCGCCGGACCCGATTCGGATCGTGGAGGTCAACGCCTTGAAAAAGCTGGTCGATGCCGGAATGATCGTCATCGCTTCCGGAGGGGGAGGCATTCCGGTCATCCTGAATGACCGCGGGGAATTTGAAGGAGTCGAGGGAGTAATCGATAAAGATCTGGCAGGGGAGAAGCTGGCGGAAGCCGTGGCCGCAGATATCCTGATCATCCTTACGGATGTGCCCAAGGTTAAACTTGAATTCGGCACCGCCCAAGAGCGGGAGGTGAATCGGATGAATGCCACCCAAGCCAAAAAATACCTCCAGGAGGGGCAATTCCTGGCGGGCTCAATGGCCCCCAAGGTTCTGGCCTGCATACGGTTCATCGAGTATGGAGGGGAGGCGGCGATCATTACCTCCCTGGATCGCGCCTGGTTGGCCATGCAAAATCAAGAGGGAACGCATATCGTCCCCTAAAGGGGGTACACGATGGAACTCCGTCATATCATCGAAGCGCAGCAGTTTAACAAGAAAACCCTGCAAGAGATCCTCAGCACGGCAGACCGGGTTATGGAGCGGACCGAGCGCCGGCTGCCCGTGGATCTTCTGCCCGGGAGAATCTTAAGTAATCTTTTTTACGTCCAATCCATGCGCACCATGCTATCTTTTGACACGGCCATGAAGCATTTGGGAGGCAGCGTAACAAACATCGAGCACCCGGAGACTTTCTCCTCCGAACTCACCGGGGGCAGCTTCGAAGATACGGTGAGGGTGGTTGGTTCTCTGGTCGATGTTATTGTCCTGCGGCACTACCACAGCGGGTCAGCGAAGCGGGCTGCGGATATTTCTCCCGTGCCGATTATTAACGGGGGAGATGGGCCCGCCCAACACCCGACCCAGGCTCTGATAGACCTCTACTGCATTGAAAAGCTGAAGGGTGGAATCGACGGGGTCTCGATTGCTTTCATCGGAGACCTGATGAACAGTCGCACCATACGATCGCTTACCTACTTCCTGGCGAAATACGCTGGAATTAAAATATACCTGGGCTCTCCCCGGGTTCTGAAGATGAAGGATGATTTGAGGGAATATCTGGCCGAACAACGGGTGCCGTTCACTGAATCCTTTGACAATGCGGCAGAGTTAAAGGAGATCGCTTCCCAGGCGGATATCCTCTACATCACCCAGATCCCCAAAGACCATTTCGGGGACCGGATCGACGATTATGAGCAATCAAAAGAAATCTTCAGAATCAGCCAGGAGATTTTGAAAGTTCTAAAGAAGGATACCTACATCATGCACCCATTTCCCCGAGGCTATGAACTCCCCATGGAAGTGGACAAAGATCCCCGGGCCGTATACTTTGCCCAGATAAAATACGGCCAATTCCTGCGCATGGGTCTGTTATGCTATGTGCTCAGAGTATCGGTTGGTTAACAGATCCACTGCCTTGGGCCCTTAACAGACCCTGGAAGATCCAGTTCTGCGCCAAGATTCCATCCTTTAATTTCTAAGGCCTTCTTTTCGGAATTCTTTTCAAACCAAAAATGGGACTTCCCCCCATGCCTTACAACCCACAGAAAATTAAGAAAAGGGTTTTAGAACGGGCAAAGGAATAAATTAATCGGGCCTTTCCGGCGAATCCGAATTGCTAGCCCATCTGTTTCTTCCGAAACTCCTCTGGCCCAGATTTGTGTGATTCCCGTCAACCTTGACGCCCCGGCGGGAGTTAATAATAAATTCAAATTCATTAATAAAAACTAATGATTGCTGATCGCGTAAAAAATCGGGAAAGCCGTCACTCCTGCGAAAGCAGTCCCGCCTTCGGCGGGATGGATTCCCGCTTTCGCGGGAATGACGAAAATGGGTCAAAAAGGACTTTTTATGAATCCATCAATGATTTAAATTTCTTAAGTCTATTCCAGGGGGAATCATTTGCTTTTTCCATATAAAATAAGTGATAGAAGATTTTTTTTAAAAAGGTTCATTTTTTTCTTGACAAGATTTTTTATATGCCCTAATCTATACAAAAATAGATCTAGATCTATTTATAGATTTGGTTTCACAAAGGGTAACGTCCTCTACCGTTGAAATATATTCCTCTGGAGTTTATCATGAGGACTTCCGATATATTAAAAAAACTCAATATTCCTAGGCATAAGCTCTATTATCTGGAGCAAAAGGGATACATCAAGCCCAAACGGATTCCCATGGGGGAGCTGGAAACAAGAGAATACAGCGATGAGGATTTCAGAAAGCTCGAATTGATATGGAAATATTTGCAAAGTGGCTTCAAACACAAAATTGCCTACGAAAAGGCCCTGGAAGAACTGCAACACCCAAAACTTGACCTGGAGAGGGGACTATGAGCGTCGCTGGCAGTATTGTGCTCCCTCGGGAGCCATTTAAGAGTATCGAAAGTGCGGAAGTCAAATCTTCTGCAGAGGAGGAATACCAACCCAACCCGTGGAAAGATGCTACTGAAGAAGAATGGGACGACTGGCGGTGGCAGTTAAAGCACCGGGTCACCAGAGCCGAGCAGCTTAAACTCATCCTAAATTTAAGCCAAGAGGAAATTGAGGCTATTGAGGCCTCCAAAGGCAGGATGGCGACAGCCATCACGCCCTATTTTGCCAAGCTGATGGACCGCAATGACTCCAACTGCCCCATCCGGAGGCAGGCCATCCCAACCATGGAAGAGTTTCACCTCTCCCCTGCTGATCTTCTGGACCCCTGCGCGGAAGATGAAAACTCTCCGGTCCATGGCTTGGTTCATCGGTACCCCGACCGGGTACTCCTTCTGGTTTCGGATAAATGCGCCGTCTACTGCCGCTACTGCACACGCCGACGGATGGTGGGGTCGAGCGAAAAGTGCATTACCGAGGAGAGGCTGGACGAAGCCGTGGCCTACATCCAGGCCACGAAGAAAATCCGCGATGTGCTCATCTCTGGAGGGGATCCTCTTCTTTTGGAAGACGACCACTTGGAAGGAATCATCGCCAAAGTGAGAAAAGTTCCCCACGTGGAGATCGTCCGCATCGGGACGCGCGTTCCGGTGACTCTGCCCCAGCGGGTGACCCAGTCACTGGCCTCGATGTTGAAAAAATACCACCCGCTCTGGATCAGCATCCACTTCAGCCATCCCAAGGAAATCACCAAGGAGGTACGCCGGGCGTGCGCCATGTTGGCCGAGGCCGGAATCCCTCTGGGAAGCCAGACCGTTCTGTTGCGGGGGATCAACGACCGCCCGGTGGTCATGAAGCGTCTGATGCATGAGTTGCTGAAGATCCGCGTCCGCCCCTACTACATCTATCAATGTGACTTGGCCATGGGTACAGAACATTTCCGGACCCCCATTGCCGTAGGGATCAACATCATCGAAAAGCTCCGCGGCCATACGACGGGGTACGCAGTTCCCAGCTTCGTCATCGACGCCCCCGGCGGCGGGGGAAAGATTCCCGTCGGCCCTACCTACCTGATTTCCCAGGACAAAGGAAAGATGGTCTTGCGGAACTATCAGGGGAAGGTCTTCGAATATCAGGAGCCCCGAAACAACGGTTCCTGATTGGCCGGCCACGGTGTAACGAGCAACATTTCTACCCCGTAAAGCCCTCTCGCGGGAGGAGAGCGGGCTTTCTTATTTCTTTGGTTTTTCCTTCAGAGCGAAGCGGATGACTTCGTCCATGCGCTGGACGAAGTGGAACTTCATGTCCTTTTTCACCTGCTCGGGGACCTCTTCCAGATCCTTCTCATTTCTCCCGGGTAAAATCACGGTGGTGATGCCGGCGCGCCTGGCGGCTAAGACTTTCTCTTTGATCCCCCCGACCGGAAGCACTAACCCCCGCAGGGTGATCTCTCCGGTCATGGCCACGTCGCTGCGCACGGGCCTTCCGGTGAGCAGAGAGGTGATCGCCGTGAACATGGTTACGCCCGCGGATGGGCCATCTTTGGGAATGGCCCCTGCGGGGACATGGATGTGGATGTCGCTGTGGTCGAAGAAATCCTCGGGAATCTTCAGGGCCTTGGCCCTGGCGCGCACATAACTCAGGGCGGCCTGGGCGGATTCTTTCATGACGTCGCCCAACTGGCCGGTGAGGGAAAAGCCTTTGCGGCCTTTCATGCGCGTGGCCTCGACGAAAAGGATGTCTCCGCCCGTCGGCGTCCAAGCCAGGCCTGTGGCCACTCCCGGCTCGGAAGTACGTTCAGCCACCTCGGAGAAGAATTTAATCGGGCCAAGATACGAAGGGACGTCATCGGGCTTGATGATACTGGGCGCTCCATGGCCTTCCGCTACTCGCCTGGCCACTCCCCGGCAGATATGGGCAATCTCCCGCTCTAAGTTGCGCACCCCCGCTTCCCGGGTGTATTCGAGGGCGATCCGGAGAAGCGCCTCCTCCTCGAATTGAATATCTTTTTCCGAAAGGCCGTGGGCCTCGACCTGCTTGGGGACCAAAAATTCTTTAGCGATCTTAAACTTCTCCTCTTCGGTGTACCCGAGTAGGTCCAAGACCTCCATTCGATCCCGCAGCGCCGGGGGAATTGGATCCAGGATGTTGGCCGTAGTGATGAACATCACTTTACTCAGGTCGAAGGCCACGTCGAGGTAGTGGTCGGAAAAGGCGTAATTCTGCTCCGGGTCCAGAACTTCCAGCAAAGCTGCCGAGGGGTCGCCGCGAAAATCCATGCCCAGTTTGTCAATCTCGTCGAGCATAAAGACCGGGTTGTTGGAGCCCGACTTGCGTATCCCCTGGATGATCCGGCCGGGGAGGGCACCGACGTACGTGCGGCGGTGGCCGCGGATCTCCGCTTCATCGCGCACGCCGCCCAGGGATATACGGATGAACTTGCGTCCCAGTGCTTTGGCGATGGATTTTCCCACCGAGGTCTTCCCCGTGCCCGGGGGCCCGACGAAGCAGAGGATCGGCCCCTTCATGTCTGCCTTGAGCTTGCGCACCGAGATATATTCCAGGATGCGCTTCTTCACTTTCTCCAAATCGTAATGATCTTCATCCAGGACTTTCTGCGCCTGGGAAATATCCAAATTGTCTTCCGTGTGAACGGACCAGGGAAGCTCGATCAGCCAATCCAGGTAGGTCCGGGAGACCGTGTATTCTGCGGCTGCCGGGGGCATCTTGGCCAAACGATCCAGTTCCCGCTCTCCCTCTTTCATGGCCTCGGGCGGAAGTTTCGCTTGCGCCATGCGCTGGCGCAGCTCTTCGATTTCCGCGGTACGCTCATCTTTCTCTCCCAATTCCTTTTGGATGGCCTTGAGCTGTTCCCGCAGAAAGTACTCCCGTTGGGATTTGTCGATTCCCTCGCGAACCTGACTCTGGATCTTGGAGCCGAGCTCCAGGACGGTAAGCTCCTTGGTTAGAAGAAAATTGGCCCTTTCCAGGCGGCCCTTGACGTCCAGCGTCTCCAGGAGATTTTGTTTATCCACCAGGGGAATACTCAGGGTGGAGGCAATGAGATCGGCCAAGGCCCCGGGTTCTTCGATGTTCAAGGCCATGATCGCCAGCTCCACCGGCAGATTGGGAGCCAGTTCCACGACCTTCTGGAAGATCCCCTTCACCCCGACCATCAGGGCCTGGGTATCCGTGGTCTTCTCCCCCTGATCTTTTAAGGGAGCAACTTTGGCCCGTATGTAAGGCTCGCGCTGGGTGAACTCAGTCAGGCGAATGCGGGAGGTGCCCTGGATGAGTAGGCGGAGGCTATTGTTGGGCATTTTGAGCATCTTCAAGATGGAAGCCGCGCATCCAACTTCGAACAAATCTTCTGGCTTGACTTCCTCAACCTGTTTGGTCTTGATCGCGACGATGCCGATCATTTTGTTAGCCAGGAGGGCGGCGTCGATGAGCTGGATGAGACGTTCCTGGCTAACCATCAACGGGAGGATCATCTTGGGGTAAAGCACAGATTCGTTGATGGGCAGAATGGGCAGATCCTCCGGAATCTCCATTCCCTTCTTCTCCTCCCCTTTTTCGGAGACCTCGCCCAAGCCCGTTTCCTCCAGGATCATTTCTACTTCTTCGGAGGCCATACGCGGATCAGCCTTCATCGGATGTTCACCTCCACGGTCTTCGAGACCGGCTCTTTCTTCTTGGGCACGGTGACGATGAGGAAACCCTGGTGGTAGCTGGCCCGGATTTCATCTGTTTTGAGGGGGAAAGGGATGCGCAGGGTGCGCTGGAAATTCCCGTAGTCGATCTCCATCTGATGCAGCCGGGTCTTGCGGGAAGAACAATACTCGGTCCTCATTCCGGAGATGGACAGGAGGTCTTTTTCGAAAAAGACACGAATATCCTCCGGTTTCATGCCGGGAATCTCCATAACCACCACGAGATCGTCCGCCGTTTCATAGATGTCCATGGGGGGATGGAAGCACTGATCGGGCTGGTATCCCAGCGGCTTGGCATCCTTGAAAAATTCGCCCATGAGGCGATGGATCTGGCCTCTCATTTGGTCGAAGTCGTCTCTATGCATGATCCCCTCCCGATTCCAACCTCTCTTCAGTTTGTAACAAAAAAACACCTGGAGTCAATACTTATTTCTGGCAATGCTGCGAAGACCGCGATTCCTTGAAGAGGGGGCCTTTTTCTGATAACATGTTTTTATTCCTTTGGACAAACCGGGAGGCAAATCTTTTTTGACACCTTGGTTTGGCCTACTTCATAGGAGGATCGATCGTGGCAGAAATCAAGAGCGCCGTGCAGCTGGCCATGGAAAAAACGAAAGGCTTGCGCCTCTCCGATGAGGAGAAGGAGAAGCTCAAAGAGGAGGAATTCCGTTCCAAGGCTCAGGGCTTGGTGAACCGCTTCCTGGAGGTAGATTTTCACCTCAAGGAAGTAGAGAAGGAATTATCGAGATACCATCCCGACCAGCGTAAACAGCTGAAAATCTTCATGCTTCATTATCTCTCCGAATCCATCCAGCTGGACCGGGATAACGACCTATCTTTCCAGGGAATCGAAGCCTTCCATGAAAAAAGTCAAAGGACCATCGGGAAAATACGGGAGTTGATAGAGGGATATCGAAAACGGAAAGAAAAAGAAACCCAGAAGACAGAGAAGGATCGGCTGGCAGAATTGGAGCGTCTGGGTATCTCCGGCTCTGCCGTCCAACCAAAGGTAGAAGGAAGTCAGGAGTGGGAGGAGGCTTTAGCTAAACTTAAGCCGTCCTTCGAGGACCAGCTCCGGGTCCTGAAAGAAGAATTGCGAAAATAACCGTCCTTGAAATTGAGGAAGAAAAATAGCTTATGGCCCGCGTTGTCGTGCCGGATGATTTCCCGTCGATCTTGTCAGGCACGGAAGCCTTGAGGCAGCTGCGGCAATATGCTGAGGTGACCGTCCACACCGAAAAGGCTTCCTCCCCGGAAGAGTTGATTCAGCGACTCCAGGGGGCCGAGGTGGTGGTCAACATCCGCGCTTATTCCAAATTTACCAAGCCCTTGCTCCGGGCCTGCCCGGACTTAAAATTGATCGTGGTATTGGGCGTCGGCACGGATAACATCGACCTCCCCGCGGCTTCCCGTTTAGGGATACATGTGAGCAATACCCCGGGATACTCAGCCGTCGCGGTGGCCGAGCACACCCTGGCCTTGATGCTGGCGGCCGCCCGGGAAATACCGCAGCACGAGCAAGAGCTGCGCCACGGTCGATGGACCCGGATGCCCATGACCCAGCTATACGGCAAGACGCTCGGCCTGGTCGGTTTTGGCAACATCGGCCGGCAGCTCGCCTCTTTGGCCAAAGGAATGGGTATGAAGGTATGGGCCTGGACCCTCCACCCAAGCATAGAGAGGGCCAAAGAATCCGGAATCCAGTTTGTCGAATTCGACCGATTGCTTTCGGAATCAGACGTAATCTCGATCCACATTCGGGCTTCCGAAAAAACCCGGGCCTTGATCGACCGCCAGGCCCTTAAAAAAGTGAAACCCTCCTGCATCCTGGTAAACACAGCCCGGGCTAGTATCGTGGAAACGGCCGCTCTGATCGAAGGCCTGCGAACGGGAAAGCTCGCCGCAGCCGCGCTGGACGTCTATGATCAAGAGCCTCTGCCCCCTACAGATCCCCTTCTCTCTTTAACCAATGTGGTTCTCTCTCCTCACAACGCCGGCATGACCCCGGAAGCCGTCGAGAGAGGGAATGAGATGGTCGTTGAAAACGTCATCGCTTTCCTCCAGGGCCGGCTGATCAACCCGGTCAACGATTAAAATTATTTCACCCCAGAGGACACAGCGCGGCAGAGCCGCAACCAAAAAAATCCTCCCTCCCTTCCCCCCTCGAGGACGAGGGAGAGGGTGGCGGGGAAATTCTTAACAAAATTTAAAGAAACTGAACATTGATGATTTCGTAAAAAGTAAAATTTCCCCTTCACGCCTTGGCGTGACGGGAGGGGAGGAAGGGGAGGGGGATAAATAACCTAACGAAATTTCTTGATTCTTCACCCTCACCCCAACCCTCTCCCGTCAGAGACTGTGTTCTAATCTGATTTGTCATTGCGAGCGACCGAAGGGAGCGCGGCAATCTAATTATTTTCAATAATTTATGAGATAATCATAAAAAGGCACCCCCTGAGCACATCAAGGGTTTTTTTGATATGCTTAGGTAGTAGTCCAATACAACCTACGGAGGTGCCATATGGGATTATATGCCGGAATCGATTTGCAT
>Ga0315288_10004598_pt1 | contig 17585 bp, 19 predicted proteins | sample YL17G11_20_MG_FD_203454 | JGI IMG/M metagenome (GOLD analysis project Ga0315288, IMG submission 203454) | Sediment microbial communities from Yellowstone Lake, YNP, Wyoming, USA - YL17G11_20 | ecosystem: Environmental > Aquatic > Freshwater > Lake > Sediment | place: USA: Wyoming | collected... | reverse complement strand
TACTGATGAATCAGCAGATCTCGCAACCCGGCGATCCTCCGCCACGTCACCTCGGGGTGCTGGGAGCGAAGCTCTTCCGGCACGTTCTTGATCGCCTCGCCGATGATCTCGAGATTGCGCACCACGGCATCGACGGTCCGCGGGTCCTTGCGGAACGCCTCCAACGTCATCCCGGCCGTGTAGTCGCGGATCTTTGCGGCAGCGTCAAGCACGTCCTCGAGGTAGGCCCTAAAGTCCCGGGGCATATACCGCCTCGCGGAGGATGATTGGGCGCAGGCGCGGCTTGATGCCGTCGGCAAGCACGAGGTCGACCGAACAGCCAAAAAGGTCCTCGAGATGCTCCTTGACGTCCATGTACGCGTCGAAAGACTTGCGGTCGAGTTCGACCAGAAGATCCAGATCGCTCACCTCGGTCGCCTCGGCGCGGCTGATCGAGCCGAACACCGCTATGCGGCGCACACCGAGCGCCCTGAGGCGTTGCCGCTCCGCAGCAAGCACCGTCAGCACACGGTCGCGATTGAGCAGGGTACGTGCCGGCATCGACATCCTCCGTCCTCATAATACCCCTCGGGGACCCTTCCGGCCGTTGTGGGGGGCGCCCTCGCCCGCGCGACCGAAGCGAGGGCAGCCGCGCCACCAGGAACAGGAACAACAAAGACCCCGGGGCGGTTGAGCCCGGGGCTCTGACTCGCGTCTCGTGAGGCGGCCAGGCCAGCTCGGCGAGGGTGGCCTTGAGGGCCGTGTAGGAGCGGTCCACGGTGGAGATCTGCACCCGCTCGCCGAGCTCTCGTAGGCCTGTTACGCCACTGTTCTTCAAGGCGCAGTCGAGGGCGGACCCAGATTTCGGGACATCAGCAGCTCGACGCACCTGGAGGCCTGCCGGGTTGCTTGTTTCTCGCTTTCGTGATGGGCAGCCCAGGTCCGGGCGGCTGCTTGCGCTCCACGGGCTGTCTCGGTTCGGGTTTCACAGGCGGGCCGTCGGGAATGTTACCCTTGGGCGGCGAGCGGCAAAGTTGGCCCGTGAGAGGGGGGTTCGATATGCCTAAGAGTTTCGTTGTTCTGTTTGTGTCGGCACTTCTAATGACTTCTGCGCTAGCGGCGGTCGCAATGGAGAAGCCGGCACCCAAGCCCCAAACGATGTGCCCAGTCTCGGGCGAGCCCATCGACACGAGCGTTCACGTCGACTACCAGGGCCAGCGGATCCACTTCTGCTGCCCCAAGTGCCCGCCCGCGTTCCGCAAGGACCCTGAGACGTACTTCGCAAAGTTCGAGAAGGAGGGTGTTCAGCTCGAGAACATCCAGACCACGTGCCCGGTCAGCGGCGAGAAGCTGGGCGAGGGCGACATGGGCGAGCCGGTGACGATCAGCTACAAGGGTCGCACCGTGAAGTTCTGCTGCAACAAGTGCGTCAAGAAGTTCGAGGCCGACCCGGCCAAGTACCTGGCTAAGCTCCCGGGTGAGCAGCCCGCTACCAAGTAGCCGCCGGCGCTCCGGCGAACACGGTATCCGAAGGCCCGCCTCGCCCGCCGGGGCGGGCCCCGTGGTCCCCCGCTACCCTACTCGCCGCAGCCGATGCCCGACTCCGAGGACGCCCCACCTTCGCGAGAGGCGAGGGTGCCAGGGGGAGACGACGTTCGTTCGACCTGGATCGTGGAGTGGTCGATCCCGAAGCGGTCGTGGATGGCGGCGCGGACGCGCCACAGGACGTCGTCGGGGCATTCGGGCTCGACCACCACGTGCGCGGAGAGCGCCACGAACCCGCTCGTGATCGTCCAGACGTGCAGGTCGTGGACCGCCGTGACTCCAGGCACGGCCGCCATGACCTCGGCGACCTCGTCAAGCTTGACATGCCCCGGGACACCCTCCATGAGAACCTGGACAGACTCCCTCAGCAGGCCCCACGCCGATACGATCACCAGAAGCGCGATGAGGACCGATGCGAGCGGGTCCGCCCAGTTCCAGCCGAAAACGCTGATGACAACGCCTGCGGCGATCGCCTGTACGCTGCCCAGGGTGTCGGTGACGACGTGGAGGAAGGCGCCGCGCACGTTCAGGCTCTCCTTGCGGCCGCCGCGCAGGATCCAGAGGGAGGCGAGGTTGACCGCCAGGCCCCCGCAGGCGACCGCCAGCATCAGCCCGCCCTTGACCTCGGGAGGGTTGGACCAGCGCCGGTACGCCTCCGCGAAGATCAACGCCGCCATCGCGACGAGAGTGGCACCGTTGGCCAACGCTGCCAGGATCTCCATCCGGTGATAGCCGTACGTTCGTTTCGGGGTGGCCGGTCGCTGGGCCGCCCAGATCGCGAACAGCGACAACCCCAGCGCGGCCACGTCCGTGAGCATGTGCCCGGCATCGGCCAGGAGCGCGAGCGAGTTGGCGAGGAGCCCGCCTGCGACCTCGGCCAGCATGTAGACGCCGGCGAGAACGAGTGCGAGCGTGAGTCTCTTGCGATGGCGCGATCCGGCCGTCGGCAACGACCGGTGAGTGTGGGCGTGGGCCATGCGTCCGCTCTCTCCCCACGCCAGATTAGCGCAACGCCCGTGGAGGCACGCGCTGGCTACCAGTACCTCTCGATGTGGACCTGGCCGGGGTGCTGGGGGGTATGCTCGCGGAACCCCTCGGCAGCCAGGATTGCCGCCATCTCCTCGATCATGTCCGGATTACCCGACAGAAACACGTGGGTGTTCTCCGGCTCGGGACGGAAACCCCAGATGCCTTCGAGAATCCGCTGCTGCCACAGATCCTGCACGTGCCCCACGAGCCCTCCCCACGGGACCGGCTCTTCCTGCGGGCGTGAGACGGTGGCGACGTACGTGAGGTTGCGGCGAAGACGTTCCATCATGATGAGCTCGGCGCGATACCCGAGGTCCCAGGAGTGGCGGGCCGAGTGCAGCACTGCGAGCCTACGGTTCTTCTCGTGCTCGAGGTCGGTCCGCAGCATGCTCATGTACGGCGCGAGACCCGTGCCGGTGGCGACCATCACCAGGTTGACACCGTCTGGGAGCTGGTCGAAGGTGAACAGCCCGCTCATCCTCGGCCCGAGCCAGAGCCGGTCCCCCACCTCGAGGGCGCAGAGGCGCGGCGTGAGCGAACCCGATCGCACGATGTTGAGGTAGAACTCGAGGTACTGCTGGTCCGCCGAGGACGAGGCGATCGAGTACGAGCGCCGGATCAGCGCGCCGGGCTTCGGCGGGGGGTCGTCGGTGGGATCGGCCATCGGATGCCGCCTCGCCTCGGGTGGTAGACCCAGCACCGCGAACTGGCCCGGCCGGAACGGCGGCAGCTGCCAGCCGTCGGGCACAACCTGCAGGATGAAGAGGCCCGGTGCCACCTCGATCTTCTGCGTCACCACGGCGTTCAGTCGGCTATCCGCCATCTCGCGCGCACCCCCTCGCCACACCGGCTGCCAACGACGTCAGCACGTCTCTCCATTCCCTCATCCGTGCGGAGCGACCAACCGTACAGGACGCGGACGCGAAACCGGTTCAGATTGGTGAGGCCATCCTACGGCTCACCTCCTGGCTACCAGCCGTCGGTGACCGGCGCCACGAGGGGTTGCTCCTCCTCCGTGGGCTGGAACATCGCTGCGCCGACGCAACCGGGGCCGACGTGCGTCCCGACCACGGGGCCGATCTCGCTTTCGATGACCTCTGAAACCGTAAAGCCGTCCTGCAGCAGGTTTCGTAACCGCACGGCCAGGACCGGGGCTGACGCGTGGCCGATGCCGACCATCACCGGCCTGTCAAGGTCCACCCGCTGCTTGAAAAGATCGATGAGCCGTTGATGGGCTGCGTCCCCGCGCCGGACGCGGTCCACGGGCACCACCATGCCCTCCTCCAGGCCCAGAATCGGCTTGACCCCCAGCACGCCGCCGAGCCAGGCCTGCGTCTTGCCGAGCCGGCCCCCTCGGGCGAGGTACTCCGGGGTGTCCACCACGAAGAGCAGGTGGACCCGTGCACGCATCGCCTCGAGACGGGCACGGATCTCCTGCGCCGAGAGCCGGCGCTGCGCCATCCGCGCAGCCATCACTGCCAGGAGCCCGAGCCCCGTGCTGACCTGCATGGCGTCCACCACCTCGAGCACCGGTGTGTCGCCGCCTCGCCGCCTGCTGAACTCCTCTCTCCCCTCCTGCGCCGCGGCGCGGGCGTTCACGACCGTGTGCGAGACCCGTTCGGACAGGTGCACGGAAACGAGATCGCTGCGCTCGATCAGCATGCGGTAGGTGGCGGCAAACTCCCCCTGACTGGGCGGGCTGGTCAGCGGGTGCGCACCTCTCCTGCTCTCGAGGAGTCCGTAGAACGTCTCGGGCGAGAGGTCCACGCCGTCCCTGTAGATATCCCTGCCGAATGTCACCGAGAGCGGGACGATGTGTATCTGGTGACGCTGCGCGAGCTCGACCGGGAGGTCGGCGGTCGAATCGGTGACGATGCGGACGTTCACCTCCGGCGCGTCGAACTCCAGGACGCCAAGCTCGTGGAGGCGCGCCGCGTCAGCCAGAGCCACGCCGTCGAGGGCACTCGACCTGTCCAGCGCGTTCCACAGCGTGCGGCTTGCCCGAACATCCGCCACCAACCTCTGCTCGCCGGGCGAGAGCGTGAAACCGGAGTGGCCCAGACCCGCAGCGAGCTTCACCCGGCTTGAGAGACTCGGGAGCTGGGCGCGGGCCTCGTCGTACCGGTGCTGATCCTCCATCGCGTCAGCTATCAGGCTCAGAAGGTCCTTGAAGAGCTCGCGGGGCACCAGGGGCGAGCCCACCATCACGCGAAAGCTCCCCGCGGCCGTGCGGGCGAGCCTTGCAAATGCCTTCACACCACGCCGCGTGTCGGCCCGAGCGGCGGTCACCTCGCCCTCTTCGAGGAACAGCTCGCCGCCGCCGGCCCGCACTCGACCCGTGACCGTGGCCGCGTGCAGGAGAGGGAGAAGCTCGAACAGCGGCAAGGCCTCCAGGTCCCCCACCAGGGACTCCAGCAGGGGATCGCACATCAGGCCGAGATCGCGGCCCAGCAGGGCCGTTCGTACCTTCCGAAGGATCGCCTCGAACGGGGTGTCTCGCACCGCGAGGGTGAGCACGCCCACCGGGACCTCCGGTCCGGTCTTGGTGTCGACCAGGAGGATCGTCGTGGGGGGAGCCTGCCCGGCAGCGCGCGTGGCCGAGCGGATGCCGAGGGGGTCCGCCACGTCAACGAGAGCCGCTTCGGCGACGATCACCTCGGGCTTGAGGCCGCTCGCGAACCGCCTGCCCTCTTCGGCAGAGGATGCGGCCACGACCTCCTGGCCGTGACCCGCAAGACCCCGGACCAGGTCCTTCCTGCGAGTCTCCACGCCGTCCAGCACCAGGACCGTGCGCCGCACCATTAATCATCCCACCACAAGGAGGTCACGGCGACCCGCGGCGCGCGGTCCGGAATCGTCAGGAGGCATCGGCGCTTGTAGTATAGCGCCATGAAGAAGCAGGTCCTGACGGTTTTCGCCCACCCCGACGACGCCGAGACGATGGCCGGAGGCACGCTTCTCAAGTGGGCACGAGAGGGCCACGCGATCACGATGTGCCTGATCACCGACGGGGACAAGGGCACCTCGGACCCCAACGACGCGCGCGAGGCGGTCGTCGCGCGCCGCCGCACCGAGCAGGAGCGCGCGGCGGCGCGCCTGAACGCCACGGTCGTTACGCTTGGGTACGAGGACGGCGTCTTGCAGCCCACGCTGGGACTGAGACGTGACCTGGTGCGGGTGATGCGCCGGGTCCGCCCGCACGTCGTGGTCGCGAACGACCCCACGGTGTGGTTCCGCCACGGCCAGTACATCAACCACCCGGATCATCGGGCGGCCGGCCAGGCCGCCATCGAAGCCCTCTACCCGGCGGTGAAGAAGGCCAGCATCTTCCCGGAGCTGCTCGCCGAGGGGTACCAGCCGCACGTGGTCGAGGAGGTCTGGCTGGGCCCGACCGACGAGCCGGACACCTGGGTGGACGTAACGGATGTCTTCGACGAGAAGATCGCGCTCATCTGCGAGCACGCGTCGCAGTTCCCGCCCGAGCCCACGCGCGCCGCGTTCGCGCGCATCGCCCGCGAGGCCGGGCAGGAGCGCGGCATCCAGCTCGCCGAGTCGTTCCGGACCCTGCGCCTGGCCGCCAGCACCGTCCGCGCCATCGCCGGTTCCTGAGCGGGAACCGGTTAGATCTGCGGCCGGCGAAGCGCCGCGACCCTCACCCCGTTCGTGAGGAGGGCGTCCCTTACAGCTGCGGCGATGCTGGCCGCGCCGGGCGTGTCGCCGTGAACGCAGATCGTGCGGGCCCGCACAGGGACGTCCCGTCCGTCGAAGGCGGTCGCCATCCCCTCGCGTGCGATTCGGACAGCCTGGGCGGCCGCACGCGTCGGGTCGGTGATAAGGGCACCGGAGAGCCTGCGGGATCTCAGAGTGCCGTCGGCCTCGTAGGTCCGGTCGGCGAACGCCTCCGCGGCCACCTCGAAGCCGTGCTCGCGGAACACCTCCAGCATCGACGAGCCGGCCAGGCCGACCAGCACTACGTCCGCGCTCCAGCACGAGACCCCACGCACGATGGCAGCCGCGACGTCGCGGTCGTGCACCGCGTCGTGGTATAGCGCGCCGTGGGGCTTCACATGGGCCAGCGTGCACCCGGCTTTCCGGGCGGCCTCCGCGAGCGACCTGACCTGCTTGAAGACGGAGTCCTCGATCGCCGCCGGGGTCATCCCCAGCGAGTCGCGGCCGAAGCCCGCTCGGTCCGGGTAGCCGGGGTGAGCCCCCGCGGCCACGCCAAGGCGCACGGTCAGAGCGAGCGTGGCGGCCATGGTCTTTTCGTCCCCAGCGTGAGCGCCACAGGCGATGTTTGCGGAGGTGACCACGCGGAGGATCGCTTCTTCGCTGCCGTCCGCGAGCGCGTCCGGGCTCTCGCCCACGTCCGCGTTGAGGTCGATCAGGATCAAAGCATCCGAAACCCCGCTCATGTCAGCTGCTCCCCCCTAGTCTCCGGCAGCAGCAGGATCAGGCCCCCGGCCGCCAGGAAGAACGCCGAGGTGAGGCCCAGCGCGCTGCCGATCCCGTGCCGGTCGGCGAGAGCCCCGATGATGAAAGGCGCGAGCGCGCTCACACCACGCCCGAGGTTGTAGCAGAGACCCTGGGCCGTGCCTCGGATCGAGGACGGGAAGAGCTCCGCCAACATGGCACCGAACAGGCTGAAGTAGCCGTGCCCGAAGAAGCCGATCAGCGGCCCCATCGCCATCAAAACCACGGGCTGGAGCGCCATCCGGCCGTAGATCGGTACCAGAACGGCCGCGCCCAGCACGAAGGAGATGAACACCGGCCGCCTCCCGAAGCGGTCCGCGAGCACCCCGAACAGCACGTAGCCGAGGAACGCACCCACCTGCATCGGGATGATCCACCCCGAGGAGCGCACGATGCTCATCCCGGCGCCCCCCTGCTCCACCGGGCTCGCCAGGTAGGCCGGGACCCAGGTGAAAAGACCCCAGTACGCGAAGAGCACGCAGGTCGTGAGCAGCGTCGCGGCCAGCGCGTTGCGCAGATAGGGTCCGCGCACGATCTCGCGCAGCGGCCGACGCTCCGCGCCGGCGCCCCGGCGCCAGATCTCCGGCTCGGCGACTTTCCGGCGGATCCAGACGGCCAGTAGTGCCGGGAGGACCCCTACCACAAACAGGGCCCGCCACCCGAGCGTGGGCAGGATCGCCGAGGCCAGGAGCGCGGCCAGGATGTAGCCGATCGCCCAGCCGGACTGCATGAGCCCGATCGCCTTGCCCCGATGCTCGGCTGGCCACGTCTCGGCCACCAGCACCGAGCCGGCCGCCCACTCTCCGCCGAGGCCGATCCCCACCAGCGAGCGCCACAGGATGAGCTCGGGGATCGAGCGCGCGGTGGCGGTCAGCGCCGTGAACACGGAGTAGATCAGGATCGAGTAGACGAGCGCCCTGGCGCGGCCGATCCGGTCCGCCAGCATCCCGAAACCGATGCCCCCCACGGCCGAGGTGAGCAACGTCACGGACGCCAGGCCTCCGGCCGCGGCGGCGGAGAGCGCAAACTCCGCGCGGATCGCCGTGAGCGCGAAGGCGTACATCATCACGTCCATCGCGTCCAGCAGCCAGCCGAGCATCGCGGCGGCCAGGGTCCGCCACTGCTCTTTCGTAACCGAACGGACCCACGGTGGGCCCGGGATCCAGGTCATTACGAACGGTCCAGCTGCGCGCGCAGGAGCGCCTCCTGCTCGCGCAGCGCCTCGTCGGCCTCGGAGAGGGACACCTCCTGGAAGCGGACCTCGTCGCGCGGACGAAGCTGACCCACCCGGTGCAGGTCTGCGGCGATCACGCAGGCGATCTGGGGGTACCCGCCCGTCGTCTGGTGCTCCACGAACGAGAGGATGGGCTGGCCGTCGGGGGGCACCTGGACCACCCCCAGCGACACTCCCTCGGTGAGCATCGAGCCCTGGCGCTCTGCAGGAAGCGAAGCCCCGCGCAGCCGCAGCCCCATCCGGCTCGAGTCCTCGCTCACGGCGTAGGTCGATGCCAGAAACGCCTCCCACGCCTGCTCCCCGAACCACTCCCACTGCGGCCCGCGAGTCACCCTGAGCTCGCCCCTCCGAAGCAGCTTGCCGGCGAGCTCCCGCGCAAAGCGACGGGTCGGCGGCGTCTGCTCCAACGCGGGGCCAACCGCCAGCGTGTCGTCCTTGCGCAGGGCACGCCCCGCGACGCCGCCGAGACCCGTGGTCAGATGCGTCGAGCTGCTCCCCAGCACCGGCTCCAGCGCGATTCCCCCCCGCACGGAGAGGTAGCAACGGCTTCCCGAACGGGTGGCGCCGCAGACCAGCGTCTGACCCTGGCGGACCTCGATCGCCGCCCAGAGAGGGACTCGGTACCCGTCGATCACCGGGTCGAAGTCGGAGCCCGCGAGCGCGATCACTCCGGGCCCGGCGAACGCGAACGTCCCGCCGGCCAGCGTCATCTCGAGCGCCGGGGCCCCATCCGGGTTGCCCACCAGCCAGTTGGCCACCCGCAGGGAGAGGGCATCGCACGCCCCCGACGCCGAGACGCCGATGTGGGCGTGCCCGGGACGGCCGAGATCCTGGACCGTGGTCTGAAAGCCCGGCTCGATGACGCGTATCTGCCCGCCCTCGGGCCTGACCTCCGGGGCTGCGCCCTCCCCCTCGCCCGCCACGCGCCGGTACTCCTCCTCCCCGATCGCGACGAACCGCACCCGATCACCGAGGGCCAGCAGCGCCGGCGGCGTCCTGCCCGCATCGAACAGCCCGAGCGGCGTGCGGCCGATCAGCTGCCACCCCCCGGGGGACGCCGTCGGGTAGACGCCGGTCTGGCTTCCGCCGATGGCGACGCTGCCCGCGGGCACGCGCTTGCGCGGGGTGGCACGCCGCGGGGCGGCGATCCGGGGCGACATCCCGCCCAGGTACGGGAAACCGGGCGAGAAGCCGAGGAAGTAGACGAGGTAGTCGCCGGCTGCGTGCTCCCGGATCACTTCGGCCGGGTGAAGCTGGCAGACCGCCGCCGCGTCGCCGAGGTCGGGCCCGAGCTCCCCCCCGTAGCAAACCGGGATCTCCACCACCCGCGGCTCGGACAGGCCGGCCTCCCCCGCCCCGGCGAGGCGGCGCTCGATCTCCCGCTGCAGCTCCTCGCGGTCCGCGCGCAGCGGGTCGTAGCTCACCAGCAGTGAGGCGTAGGCGGGGTGGAGGTTGAGGACCCCGGCGGGCGGCTCGGCCTGCAGGAGGTGCAGCAGCCGGCGCACCTGGCCATGGGCTGCCTGCGAGATCTCCTCGCCGAAGGAGACCAGCAGGGAGTGGTCGCTGGCGTGCCGGATCACCGGTCGGGTCGGAGAGGTGTCGTCCATCGGGGCTCGAGGCAGGTTAGGCACAAACGGCGGCGCAGTCAACGCGGCTCGGGAGCACTCCGGTGCCTGGCGCCCCCTGGCGTTCGAGAATCCAGTCACCGCACGAAAGTGCCGTTGCGGAGGTCGTCGAGGGCCTGTTGGATCTCCTCGCGGGTGTTCATCACGAACGGCCCGTAGCGGGCGATCGGCTCGTGCAGGGGTTTTCCCGAGACCAGCAGGAACCAGACCGGCTTTGCCGCTGCGCGGACCGTGACGACGTCACCGTCCCCCAGGACCAGCAGCCTCGGCGAGACGGCGGAGGTGCCGTGGTCGTCTTCCCCGACGCCGAAGGCGCCCTCCCCCTCGAAGACGTAGGCGAAAGCCGCGTGCCCGCGCGGCACCGGTTGCGAGAAGGTGACGCCAGCCGGGAGGTAAACGTCCAGGTATTCCGGATCGGCCGCGATCTCGGTCACGGCCCCGGTGACACCGTCCACCTCCCCGGCGATCACCCGGACGCGCGTCCCGTCCTCGCGCTTCACCTCCGGGATGCGGGCGGAAGGGACCTCCTGGTAGCGCGGCTGCGTCATCTTGAGCCTGGCCGGGAGGTTGACCCAGAGCTGGAAGCCGGCCATCCCTCCGGGGCCCGGCTGGGGCATCTCCTCGTGCATGATCCCGCGCCCGGACGTCATCCACTGCACATCCCCGGGCCCGATGCGCCCGGCGTTCCCGATGCTGTCCTTGTGTTCGACGAACCCCCGCAGCATGTAGGTCACCGTCTCGATCCCGCGGTGCGGGTGCATCGGGAAGCCCCGGATGTAGTCCTCGGGGTTGTCCGACCCGAAGTGGTCGAGGAGGAGGAACGGGTCCACGTAGTCGAGCTCGCGGGTCGCGATGCTCCGCCTCAAGCGAACGCCCGCCCCCTCCATGACTGCCTGCGGCGTGACCACCCTCTGCACTTTCCTGGTTTGCAGACCCATCTGATCCTCCCCCAGTCACCACGCTCGTGCCCGTCGGCGGGAGCGTAGCACCAGCTCGGCTGGCCGCTCACTCTTCCAGCGAAGCTACTCGCGGCGACTGCTGGGCATGACACGCCACCGACAGAATCGGCGAGGACCGGAGCGTCTGAAACACGACGCAATAGCGCTCGGTCAGCCGCAGGAGGGTGCCGAGCTGGTCCTGTGTGGCGTTGCTGTCGAGTTCGAAGCGAAGGCGGACGGATTGAAAGCCTACCGGAACTTCCTTCGACACTCCCAGGGTCCCGCGGAAGTCGATCTCGCCCTCGGCGGTCACCGTGCCGTCCCGAACCTCGACCCCGATCGCCGTTGCCACCGCGCTCAGCGTCACGCCTGCGCACGCCACGAGCGCTTCCAGCAGCATGTCGCCCGAGCAGACGGCCAGCCCGTCGCCTCCGGTGGCGGGGTGCAAACCGGCCTCAACCAGCGCTCTGCCGGTCTCCACCCGGCACGAGACCCCCTCTCCGAGGCGACCCTGTGCCTTGAGGGTGACGACGGCGGCGGCAGGCTCTTTGCGGTACCGCTCTTTCAGCGGCGTTTGCAGCGCGCGAAGCTGATCAGAGTCCATGGCCGTGCGAGCCTCCGGATCTCTCAACTGATTGGGCGTGTCGGCTATTTCTCGGGGGTTGCTCGCTGAAGGAATTTGCGCCCCGCGGACCTACGATCCGCGCCTGCCAGTTCGTTTCACCGGCCCGGCCGACTTTTCGCAGATCCTGCGCCCGCCTTTCCCTCCAGGGCGACGTCACCGGTCGGGTGCAGGGCGTTGTCAGGTTTCACCACGATGTTCCATCGTTATGACGACTTTTCCTCTGGCATGTCCTTCTTCAAGATGTCGGATGGCCTCAGCCGCCTCGCTCAACGGGTAACGTCTGTCTATGACGGGTACGACTTTCCCGGCTTCGAGAAGATCTTTCAGAAAAACCAGGTCCTTCTTGTCTATCTTCGCCATGAAGTTGCACATCTTCTTGCGCCCAATCAGTGATAGAAACGGTCCCAGTAAGAAAACCTGGAGAATTTGCGCCCAACCACCCCCGGCCATGACATAGATTCCGTCCTGATTCAGCGCACGCCTGTACTCGAAGATCGAATGGTATGCGTTCGCACCCACGATCAGATCGTAACGCTGCCCACTCCTCGTGAAGTTTTCTCGCGTGTAATCAATCACGTGGTCTGCGCCAATCGAACGCGCCGTGTCCACATTCCTCGTGCTGCACACGGCAGTGACTTCCGCTCCGAACGACTTGGCAATCTGGACCGCAAACGTGCCCACACCACCGGACGCGCCATCAACCAGGACCTTCTGCCCCCGCTGGATCCTTCCCTTGTCGCGAAGACCCTGAAGGGCAGAGACTGCCGCCACCGGTACGGCGGCTGCGTCCTCGAACGAAATGTTGGCCGGCTTGGGCGCCAGTTTGTCTTCCTTGGCACACGCGTACTCGGCGAAGGCCCCAGGGCACACGCCGAACACCTCGTCGCCCGGTTTGAACCGGGTCACGCTCCTGCCAACGGCCTCAACCCGGCCGGCCACATCCCGTCCGGGTCGGCCGGGGCGTCCGACCTTTGGCTTGCGCAGGCCGAACAGAATGCGAACGACGTACGGCCCGCCTCTCATCAAGCGCCAGTCAAGTGCATTGACGGAAGCCGCACGAACTTCTATCAAGACTTCATCGTCCTTGGGGCTAGGTTTTGCTACCTCCGTGAGCTGGAGAACATCCGGGGATCCGTATTCAGTGTATGTGATCGCTCTCATAAGTCCTCTCTCACGCTACTTCGACTGGCTGGTTACTGCGCGTAGTTCATGGCAACCTGACCGATCACTCTTGAAACCTGACGCCCGAGCTAGGCGGCGCCTGGGTGAAAAACTGGGCGCTCCGGGCCGAGGATGCCAGCGTCTGCGCCTTGGCCAGCGCAACCCCAACGCGACAGGGCGGCCGCTTCAGCGAGTGGTTAGGCACCTGGGCTCCCATGATGTTAGAGAACCCCGGGGATGAGGCGTTTGGTTCGTGCGCAGTAGTCCGCATAGGGAGCGCCAAGTGCCTGTAGAAGCACCCGTTCCTCCTTGACCACGCGGTTCATGACCGCGAGAGTGATGGGCACGAGAAGAAGGACCAGGCTGAGCCAGTTTGCGAAGAACAACCCAAGACCGAGAAATGCAATAAGGAGACCCGCATAGGACGGATGCCGGACCAGGCGGTAAAGACCTGTCTGGATAAGCTGGTGGTCAGGTTGGATCGCGACGTCCACAGTGAAGAGCCGACCGAGCGTGAGGATAGCCACCCACCGGACAATCAGGCCGGCGACTATCAGGACCAAGGCCAGCGGGCTGACAATGCGCGAGGTGACATGGAGGCGAGCGGAGGGTACCCACTGAGCCGCGATGGCGCAGCCGACTCCGATCACAATTGCGATCCAAAGCACACGCATTGACCCACGATCCTGAGCCTGGGTCGAGCTTGCATTCGAATGTTTGATTACGGCAAGGGCGACCTCGGAGACCGGGAAAAGCGCAACCACAAACCAGAGAACCGAGAAGAGGGTCAAGCGAACTCCACGTGTCTAACGTTGTGGCTAACCGGCGCGCGAAAGGAGGCGAAGCCGACTGAAGCGCGTCCGGTTGAGCCGAGTGTTAGGCCCGACCGTGTCAGATGTCGGGCCTGAGCTTACTCTTGCCTCACTATATCGACCGAGATCTCCACCGCCGGAATCGTTCCTCTGTTCTCAAGCCAGTGTGTGGTGTTCCTATCCTCGGGCCAGCCCACTCCCGGGCCATAGTCCGTAGCGACTCCATTTCGATGGTCAGTGATCGTTCCTTGCAGGATGTAGACGGTGCCTGGTCTGTCTATATGGTCGTGAATCGGGCCGAAGACGCCTCCAGGCTCGATGGTCACCATACGCATTCGAAGTTGGCGCCCTGCCATGCCCTCGATCTCAGGGCCAAGGTCAACCGTTGCAAGTAACTTCACCGTAACACCTTTCGTCTCAGGTGCCACCTGTTCGTTGCTCATCGTGCTCTCCTCTCTCTACTTCCAGGGCCTAACGCTCGGGTTAAGCTGCGCGGCCACGTGGTCGCGGCATTTTTAGCCCCTGTTAGGCCGCCTGCTCACCCCGGCTACCCCCTCTTGGCCAGCCCAGGGCACAAGCAGGCAGGACGGCGACTACCAAGAACAGCCAAACAATTAAAGTGCCACCAAGAAGTGGGTGCGCGGTCGCTGCCAGGCCTGCAGGGCGCGGCGATTGCGCGAACGTGAGAATCAAAGCGACTACCGCAGAAACCAGAACACTCACAGACACCCACGAGAACCAGCGGAAACGGATGGCGAGGCCGAGGCACACGAACGCGAAGGCAACAACAAGAGAACCAAGGGCCACAACTGAAAGCAATGTCGATGGCGACGCCAGACCGCGAATGCCGCCAACGTCGCGATCAGCCGAGTGAATCAAGGCGGACAAGAGCAGTGGTGGGATCGCCACCCACACAAGTGCGATAACTTTTCGCATAGTCTCTCCGGATACCTCGCTGTCCCCACTCTAAGCGGTCTAACACTGCGGATCAGCTGCGAAGCGGTGCGCCCGACCGTCCTCCCCGCGGGCGCACGTGGCGGCACCTCAGGTTGCAGTACTGGTGCCGCCACGAGCTTCGTCAGCTGCATCCGCTTGTTAGGCGCCGCTTCTCATCGGCCACTCGTCAGAAGACGTAGGGCACCATCCGTTTCGTCCTTTGAGCGTACTCGGCGTACTCCGGGTATCGCTTCCGCAGAAGCTCCTCCTCCGCCAGCATCCGGAGACCACCGCCTAGCGTCACGATCCCCGCCGCACCAAGCGCGAAAACCGTCGGATGCCCTATGACGCACGCCCACGTGAAAACACAGACTGCCGTGTAGATCGGGTGACGCACCCAGCGGTACGGTCCCGTCGTCACGAGACCGCCCTCCGTCGGCGGAGCCGTTGCGTGAAAGCTCCTGCGGCCGAAAGCCAGCCGGGCCCACACCATCAGCGCTACTGCGAGCAGCTGCAGGAGAATCACATGTGGTGCAGGCGAGAGGACCTCGCCCCGAAACACAAGCCAGACTAGTCCACCCACCATAAGGGCGACCCCGGCGACTGACGCGACCGTTGTCACCACCCTCGTTCCCTCTCCGCTAGGCGCTTAACGCCGCGCTTCAGCGGCGCGCCGGCTAACCCTCTGAGATTCGCCATTGCACGATGATGGGCCATGGCATGCCCGCCGCGCAAGCACGGCGGCCGGCGTGTCGCTGCAAACGCCGGTTAGGCGGGTGGCCACCCAGCATAGTCATTCATGAGATCCACCAGTTGGTCGCCCAGGGCGCTCGTAAGAAAGGCATAGTCGTCACTGACCAAGCGAAACAGCGCACCCGCGGTCCGGTGGCGCTGTTCTACCGATTCGCCGCCCGCATTGATCACCGTCAACATTCGCTCAAGAGAGGCAATGATGCCTGGGAGAAGGCCGAACTATCCTGCACCCCTGAAAGTGTGAGCCACCCATAAGACACGATGGCGGTACCCTTGGAATCGCCGTCGGGGCTGTGGGAACAGCGGGCCGAGCGGAGCGAGGTCCGCGGTTTCCACAGCCGACTCGGAGGTGGCATGTGAACGAAGAGAGGGACGAGAACGGCACCCGTGGCGAACTTCCCGAGGAAATTCAGCGGTGGACGGCGAAGCGGCGTGCGGCGCTGGTGTTGTCGATCCTGAAGGGGGAGACCACCGGGGTCGAGGCGGCACGCAAGCACCGGTACAACGATGAGGGACAGAAGTGCAAACGACGTTCCGAGCCAAGATACAACATGGAACCTAACGGCCTCGAGATGAGCCGCCCGGCCAGCCAAGGCTATTATCGCGCCGAGGTCAAGACCTGGCTGGCCGGGTCGGCTCCATCGAGTTGTTGGGCGGCGAGGAAGCAAGCCGAGAATGCTTCTTGTCGCGCCCTTGGAACGGTGGCGCCGATTTCTAGTGAGTTGCCAGCACGGCGATGAAGAGGAACAGGTCGGCCGCCGCGTGGATCATGACAGCGCCCCAGATGCTGTTGGTCTTGAGGATCAAGATGCCACAGGCCAGGCCGAGTGTGAAAGTGTTTACAAGGAAGATCGGAATGACGGCCGATGGCATATAGGACACAGCGAGAGCATGGGGCAGGGAGAACCAAAGCGAGGTCAGGAGAACGGTGCCAATGACCCCAATGAGGGGGACCAGGTGTTTGAGGAAGAGTCCCCTGAACCACAGCTCTTCTAGTAGGGCGTTGCTGAAAGCAAAGAGCGTTCCCCACACTATTGCTGATGCGAGGGCCGCCATGCTCCCGTAGGCAGGTGCGTAGAATATCAACGCGGAGGTCAGGAAGTTGAAAAGAACCAAGGCACCGATGCCCAGGCCTAGTCGCAGGTTTCCCTTCTTGAGAAACAGGGAGCCCAGGTCCGCGCCAGAGAGTCTGGTCAGGACGAGTATGGTAATGATGACCAGCAAGGCATCATACAACTTCCCGATTGCCAGGCCTTGGGTTGTTTCCAGCGGAACGCCAAGAAGATGTGCGATCCTGGTGTTGTAGCCGGCGAAGACGACAGAGACGAGGTTGACGGCAGATGCAACGAAGAAGGCGTACGCAATCCGCCAGTACCTGACGAATCTTTCGCTTCGCTTGAACAGAACTGCGACGGCAAGGAAGACGGCCGCGAGACCTAGCGAGTAGGCAGTGTTGCCATTCGAAGGGAAGACCCTGAGGTAGTTCGATCCAAATAGGAAGATCGCCAGCGCACAGAATAGGAACAGCACAAACAGACCGGCGCGATGCGTCAGGCTAGTCGGGGGCGAACCTTCCTTCATCAAGTCGTCCATTCCATTATCCTCCTTTTGCGCACTGTCAGGCTGTTCCCCCCGCTTTCGTGCAGGAGGTTCTCTTCGCATTGGCTAAGGCACACTCATCGACGCCCAACGCCGCGCTTCAGCGGGACGGCGACCCCTGTGCAGACCATGCGCAAAGCATACTCGCCCACCCCGCAGACCCGCCAAACGGGCGCGCCGGTGCCCGGGTCCACTGCAAGCGCATCTCAGGTTGCACGACGGTTTCGTGGCGCGCCCTGCGCGGTTCAGGTGGGGTCGGCTACGGGGTTGGCGGCGTCGGGGCCCACGACGGTGGTCCATTCGCGAACGTACCACCTCGTGACAAGGCCGTTCGTCACGTACGGGTCGGCGGCCGCGAACGCCGTCGCGACGTCGGGGGACGATCCCCGGAACAGCAACACTGCGCCGTCAACCGGCTCGGCCAGCGGCCCGCCGAGGATAAGCTCGCCCCGCTCGACCGCCCGCCTGGCCAGCGCTAGATGGGCCCCGCGTAGCGGTACGCGCCGCTCCGCGTAGTCAGTGACGACCTCGTAGAAGAGGAGATAGTGCATTGGATTCGGTCCTCCCGATCCCGGCACGGGGCATCGTAGCGCCAAGGCGACCGGCCGTCCCCTCACCCTGCCCTCTCCCTCGGGGAGAGGGGAAATCCTGGATCCCCGCGTTCGCGGGGATGACGACTGCACAGGCATGTCCCCGCTGGAGCCTGCCCCGGACTCCGATCCGGGGCGGGCATGACGGCGTCGCCGTCACTTCTCCCGCATGAACGGGTAGGCGAAGTGCGTGGGCGGGACGAACGTCTCCTTGATCGCGCGCGGGCTCGCCCAGCGGATGAGGTTCCACATCGAGCCGGCCTTGTCGTTGGTGCCGGAGGCGCGGGCG
>Ga0315288_10004597_pt1 | contig 17586 bp, 17 predicted proteins | sample YL17G11_20_MG_FD_203454 | JGI IMG/M metagenome (GOLD analysis project Ga0315288, IMG submission 203454) | Sediment microbial communities from Yellowstone Lake, YNP, Wyoming, USA - YL17G11_20 | ecosystem: Environmental > Aquatic > Freshwater > Lake > Sediment | place: USA: Wyoming | collected... | reverse complement strand
GACGTACAATTTCATCCGGCACCTCCTTAGGTTTAGTTGCAACTCCTGACCTAAGCATACCAGATCCCCTGGTGTGCTTAGGAGGTGCCTTTTATATGATTATCAGGCTTGCAAATATGCATTTGCTATGAATCGACTCGTGAAAGGGGGACATATATGAGTTTATAAGTTGCTTGCAAGGGGAGGGAGCAGAAGATCCGGGAGCGAAGATTTACTGCGCTAAGTCTTCGATCATCTTCAGGCTGGCTTTGGGGACGCGGGTGAACTGGATGCCGGCGGTCACGGTTCCATTGGACTGGAGGCGGACCACTTTCCCGTGGGCTTTCCAATCTTTCAGGGGCTCTTGATCCGATTCGAGAAGAACCCGGAAGGGCTCGCAGGGGATCTTGCCTCCTTCCAGGGCGATATCCGAAAGGAACGCTCCCCCGAGGCTGATGTTCTCCATGGTGGCCACACCCGTATCCCGGCGGTAAGGGGTTCTGACGGAGTAGATCCCGATCTTCAGGGGGAGATGGAGGCCCATGCGGGGCCACCGCCTCTGGTGTTTGTAGTTTAATTCCTCTTCCGGCCGTTCTTGAGGGAGATTGAGGAAAGTATAAATCGTCTTGCCCCATTCCTCCCGGTCCGGGCTTTCCTTGGATAGGGCTTCATCGGCCCCCCATTCCAGGCAGCGGCGGGAATTCCGGCTCTTGGCCGAGCAAAGGATTTTAAAATCCCGCTGATCGGGCATTCTCCGCAGGGACCGGATAATCTCCATGCAGGAAATATCCGCAAGCTCTTCATCGAGGATCAGAAGGTCCGGAAGGGTCTTGGAGCACGAAATCAGAACGTCACCCCCGAACCCCACCCTTTCCAACTCCACCCTTCCATCCTCCGCGAGGACCCGCTGGAGTTGGGAAAAGAGATGATCGTCGGAAGTCCCCACCAGGATTTTTTTCTTTTCCAGCGACAGGTTGTCCACGGGGAGATTAAACTGCTTCATGAAGTTGATCAGGCTCTCCCGGCTGATCATTCGTTCCCCGGTGATGGGGTTTTTCTTGCCCTGGAATATGCCCTTGTCGAAATTGCGGGAAATGGTTGACCGGGAGATGTTGACCAGTCTGGCCGCTTCTCCTGTGGTGAGGAATTCTTTTGAGGTCATGCCCTTTTCCTTTGATGGAAAAAGTGGAGTCTGGAGGTCCTGCCCCGTTTGCTTTTCCCTGGAATTATTCCAGGCGTAACGACCGGCGAAGAGCCATTCTCTTCGGAAAGGTTATATTATCTTAGATAACAGCAAAAAAGGAATTTGTCAATTTTTTTCTAGCCCGTGCCGGGGAAAAATTTTTTTGGATCCGTGTGGACCACGGACTTTTCTTCTCAGCCTTCCTAAAAACCATCCTTCTCCCTTTTGGGCCGGGAGTTTTCCCCGAAGCCTTGTGAAAAGCGATTCCTGCGGCAAAAAAAACCAAGGTGGGAAATGAAACCCGGGCTGATCTTTTCCAAGGGAGAAAAATATCCATGGCATTGCTTTGCTATACATGACGACATGAATCTTATCGCGGTTACCATTCCAGACTTCACCCGGAATCCAGTCTTTTCCCAGATTCCCGCTTTGCCGGGAATGACGGCCTTGGCTGGGATTCATGTCGCTGCGCATAAATGCAGGCTCAACCCACTTATAAATCGCTTGGTCAGGGGTTAAAATAAAATGACATTTAACGTCACTTTCTTTTTGTAAAATGGACAAATTTATTTACAACGGTTAATATTTATCCCAATAATTTTTATTTTTATTTATTATTTCAAATCGTTATAAAAAATGTTCAAAAAAATATTTATTGGCAAAATAATTGCTAGACAAGTGTTAAGAATTTGAATCATTAAACTAAGCGAGGGAAAAATATGGGAAAAGGGTTTGGTGCTTTTAATGGTGTGGGCTCTTTTATGAATAAATGGATCGGCTTGTTATTGTGGCTCATGCTGCTGGTATTTCTGGCCATCCAGGGGAAGGTTTAATTATCCAGTGTCCATCCGGAAACTCCCTCTCCCCAATCACCCCCACCCTTACCCTCCCCCGTCGAGGGGGAGGGGAAAATAGGGTTTCCGGATGGAAACTATCTAATCCGGTTCCCGGAAGAGCCCCATTCAGGATGGGCATCGGTATTCCGGTTGATTTCCCACCCCAGGGCTGATCTGGCGGTTTTCGGATTGAAACCTTGATGGCCCTCCCATGTTTGATGATCTCGTAAAAAGTCGCAATTCCATAGAATTCGTCATTCCGGCGAAAGCCGGAATCCAGTTATTTCAAGATGTTCTGGACCCCGGCTTTCGCCGGGGTGACGCTCCAAGAGACTTTTTACGAGATCATCAAGATTATCTCCTGTGTATGTTTTGGCCTCAAGGCCCCCTGGGTCGATCCTCGAGGGGGGAGCCCGCTCCTCGACTCACGCCCCCGGCGTGACGCTTCCCAAGCGAATAGGTCATTGTGCCCGTACGCTATGAGCTATGAGCGACGAGCAATGAGCCTTGAGCTTTCATTCTTGACAAACCGGCTAAATTCTTTTATGAAACAGGCATGCTCTCCGCTTGAGCCGGCGGGCGATTCCCATCGGTGCCAAAGGGGCGCGGATCGCTTTCGTGAAAGTGGAGGTTTATTCCTCCCCAGAATTTGCGAGGGGAGGGCGGTTGCAGATCAATTTTTTCCTGGATTCGCAAAAGGGCCAAGATGTCTTTGCCAATACATCCAGCGACAATCAAAATTGCCATCGGCTGCCCCAATCACCTCTACGGGGAAGGCCTCAAGAAAATTCTTGAGGAGGAGGGGATGGAGGTGATTGGAATTTTCAACGAAGGCGCGGACTATAACGAAGTCGAGAAAATGAATCCCGATGTGGCCCTGATTGACATGAATATTTTTGGCCATCTTCCGGGAAGCCTCGAAAGAGACAAGAAAACCAGGATTCTTATCCTGGGCGAGAGGTTCCCTCCTGCGTTCTCCGACAAGAAGCTTTCCAACTTGATTTCCAGGGGAGTTGTCGGCATTCTTCCCTGGGCGGCAGATTCCCCTCTCCTGATCAAGGCTATCAAAGCCGTCTTGTCCGGCGAGCTGTGGCTGGACCGCAAGACCATGGGCCGGATGGTTTCGCAGGGTTTTAAGAGCAAGAGCGAAAAGAAAATTCTCACCAAAGCAGAGAGAGAGATTGTATCCCTGATTTGCGAGGGATTCCGGAACAAAGAGATCGCCCAGAAGCTCAACATCGCGGAAAGGACGGTAAAGTCCCATTGCAACCGGATCTACAAGAAAGTGGGCCTTTCGGACCGGCTGCAACTGGCGACCCATGTTTATAAAGAACGGCCTGAATGGTTCCGGGAGAGGAACAAGTCAGACCGCGGGCGCTGAGAGATACTGCTCCATCCATACTTCCGCCACCAAGAAGAATTTTTTCCTCTCCCCCTAAAACTGTAAAAAAAACCGATCCATCACCCCCACCCTTCCCCTCCCCCATCTAGGGGGAGGGAATTTCTTCCTTATTTCATTTTGGTTGCTCTCTTCCCCGGGAGGAGAGGGGAGAGTAAGTCTGGAATAAATTCCACATATCAACCTTCCTGTCTCCGTATATTTACGGATTACTATCAATAAAACCTTGGTATTAAAAAAAAATGATACCTATTACGTGTTGAATCAAGATGAAGATTTGAATACTATAATACTTAAGAACCTAAATATCTCTTAAAGTGTTTTTCCCCCGATTCCCGTTTTTCGGGTCTGGGAGACATTATAAAAAATGATGAAGACGCTTTCTTGACTCAGGGGCTAATAAAATCAAATGGAGGAGGGCCGGGGAGAAGGTATCTGGCAGGTGGTACATCCCGGTAACTTTTGGGTTAAAGAGGGCCGGGCAGTGGGGTGGGACATAAGAGATAAGGGAAGACACAATCATCCTGTGTTCCAACATCGAAAGGAGAAGTGCAATGAAAAGGTTATTGGGTTTGTTTTTGGCGATGGTCTTCTTCAGCGGAATTGCCTGGGGAATGGGGGTTGAAAATCCGCTGGGGCCGGTTGATCCGGGGAACTCTCACAACGGAGACATCTGGACGATGACCCTCCGGGGCCACGAATACGTAGTGGATGGGGATCTGAACAGATTCTTAAAAGTTCCCCGGGAATACGTCTTCAAGGTTCGAGTGGCGGATATGAATGGCTGGATCTACAAGGACTCCGACATCTGTTTGCACTCCTGGCAGCTCTTTGCCGCCGATGAGTCCAGGACCAAATTTCTATGGTACGGGTGGATGAACGGAGGATTCCGCACGATCAATGACCGGGGATTCATCTCGGGCCGGGTGGAATTCGTCGCCCCGGGAATTGAGATGGAAGAGGCTTTCCCCTTTGTTTTTGTGGGGGAATTTTTCAAGAAGAAAAAGAATGGAGAGGTGACCGAAATAAGGGGCACCGCGATCTCCCTGGACATGACCGGCCACTGGCCAAGGTACTGGGCAGGGGACTATGACCTGATCATGAAAAGGGAGCAGGATGATGGGCCCTGCGACAAATAGAAGCCGGCGAAAGACGAACCGTTAAACAGGTCCCTTCCCAATAAAAATGCAAATCAAAGAGGAAAAAGGGGGAGAGCCCTCCTCGGGCGCTTTCCCCCTTTTTTTTCTCGGAGGCCCCGGGCTCGCCTCCGGATTTGGCATTCCCCCCATCAAATACATCCCTCCTTCCTGAGGAAAATCATGATCGGGTATTTACTTCGCCGGCGGCTTCCGATAATATTTTTTAGACCGATTTCGACCCTGCGCGAGCAGGAGGGAAAGGGAGGGGAAGGATTGGCATGGATGAAAAAGACCTCGTCGGGAAGGTGAAGGAAGCTGAGGTAGTAGGGATTTGCCGGGATTTGGTTCGCCTGCAGAGCGTGAACCCCCCGGGGAACGAGCTGGCCGCGGCGGAATATGTGGCCGCGGCTTTGAAAAACAGCGGGGTGGGGGCTGGGCTGGTGAAGCACGGTGATACCCGGGCGAGTGTGCTGGCCCGGTTGAAGGGGCAGGGGAAGGCGCCGGCTCTGTTTTACAACGGGCACCTGGACACCGTCCCCGTGGGGGCCGAAAAATGGCGGCACGATCCTTTTGGGGGGGAGATTGCAGAAGGCAGGATCTGGGGGCGCGGGGCGGCGGATATGAAGGGCGGCCTGGCGGCCATGATGGCGGCCATGAAGGTCCTCGCCGAAGCCAGAGTCCCTTTGCAGGGAGATCTGATCCTGGCGGCGACCGCCGGTGAGGAAATCGACTCGTTGGGGGCGACGGAAGTGGCAAAGATGCTGAGCCGTGAGCCGATGCAGGCTCTCTTTATCGCCGAGCCCACCTACAATGAAATCTACATCGCCGAAAAAGGGGTTTTCTGGGTGGAGGTGGAAACCTTCGGCAAGACCGCCCACGGCTCCATGCCGGATAAGGGGCGAAACGCGGTCTTGATGATGGTGAAGATCGTCCAGGAGTTCGAGGGACTGGAAATCCCCTATACAACCCATCCGGTCCTGGGAGGATTTACCCGGAGCATCAACACCATTTCCGGGGGGGTCAAGACCAACGTGGTTCCCGATTACTGCGCGGTGACCATTGATATGCGAACGGTGCCCGGCCAGGAGCATTCGGCGATCTTGCGCCAGTTGGAAAATATCCTCAAAGACCTGGGCAGGAAAGATCCCGATTTCAGGGCCGCGGTGAAAGCCATCAATGACCATCCTGCGGTGGAAACATCCCCTTCGGAGCCGGTGCTGCAAAAATTTTCTTCCCTCGTCGCCGAGATGACCGGGCAAAAGACAGTGTTTAAAGGGGCCAATTATTTTTCCGATGCCGTTGGGTTCCTGCCGGTTCTCAAGGTTCCCCTGATCTTGTTCGGGCCCGGTGAACCCGGGCAGGCGCACCAGCCGAACGAGCAAGTGGAAGTCTCGAAACTGGTCGAGGCGGCCAGGATTTTCACCGTGACCGCGGGAAGGTTGCTGGGGGGGTCCACGGGCGTTTGATTTTTATTGATTTGGCGTACCTCTTTTAGTAGGCTTTTCCAAGAAGAATTCCTGCAAACATGTTCACGAAAGAAAGGAAGGAGTTAAAAATGGCAGCCGATTTCACGAAAGAGGATCTGGAAGCGTTGCGCAAATGGCCGACCCCGGCCATTTCCAATGCCATTGAGCTTTTCAACGTCCAACCCCGGAATGTAGGGTTTATGCTGCCGGAGATCGGGTGCCAGTTGCCCGAGCTGGGAATCATGATCGGGTACGCGGTCACGGCGGTGATTACCGCGGATACTTCGGAGGGTCGCCGGGTCCCCCCGCCGGAATGGTGGGAAATGATCAAAAAGACCCCGGGGCCCAGAGTGGTCGTGATGCATGATTTAGACCGGCCGGTGATCGGCTCTTTCTGGGGCGAAGTAAATGCCAACATCCACAAAGCCCTGGGATGCGCCGGCGTGGTCACGGATGGGTCCGTGCGGGACCTCGATGAAGTAAGGGAGCTAGGATTCCAGTTCTACTCCAGCTGCGTCACTGTATCCCACGCCTACGTTCATCTCGTTGAAATCGGCGTTCCGGTGAAGGTGGGGGGACTGGTGGTCAAGCCCGGTGATCTTCTCATGGGAGACAAGCACGGGGTCATCAAGGTTCCCCGGGAGATTGCCAAAGATGTTCCCAAGGCCGCCCAGATGATGGAAGACTGGGAACGGAAGGTGATCAACTTCTGCAAGTCAAAGGAATTTAACACCGAGGGATTGAAAGAAAGATTCATGTCGCCCAGACCGGCATGGCCCCCGAAATAACGGGGGGCCGGGTGCAGGGGGCTAGGAAGAAATTCTCCATCCTGCGGAAAGAAATTCCCCCCTCCGGCCGTCCCTAATTAAAAAAACTCTATAATATCAGTAGATTTTGTCCTTCTCCCGGCAGGCATGGGGCTTGCTATTTCCTCTTGAGTAAGGAAAACCGACCTCAAACCATCAAGAGGAAAAAGCCTGCCACCCATGAAACCCGGCGTCCGTCAAAGAGCCGCAGCCTTTATTTCGCTGCTCCCATTGATCTCCCTGGTGCTCCTGCTATCCCCCATCCCGGCAACCGGGGCTGAAGATGAGGGTTGGCCTCTGTCCATCCTCAAATTCGCCGGCGGCCTGGCATCGGGGGCCTTGATCCATGAAGGGAGTCACGCCCTGGTCGCCGGTTCAACCGGGACCCGCCTGACTTGGGAGGCTGGAAGCTACAACCAGCCCATCGGGTTCACCGACCACGCGAAGAGCGACGCCAAGGGCCTGGCGGTCTATTCGGCGGGATTCATAGCCCAGGCCGCGGGGGCGGAGATCATCCTTCAGGTGGACGGAATCGACAAGAACGACAATTATGTTCGCGGAATGATAGCCTGGAATGTGGTGAACCCGATCCTTTACTCCCTCGACTACTGGTTTTTCCACCGAACGAACAAAAAGAACGGGAATTCCTACCAGGGAGACTTGCAGGGGATCGAACACTATTCCAACCAGACCACGGCCAATATGTTCGCCGCTTCCTTCTCCGCTATCGCCCTGTTCCAGGGGTACCGGTTCTTGAAAGGCCAGACCTGGGCTCCGGACTGGCTGAAGGGTGAATCGCACCGCGTCGGCTTTACCCCCCTCCGCTCGGGGGGCCTGGTCATGACCTACCAATTCAAGTTTTAAGGCTGCCTTCCGTTTTTTCTCCACCCCCCCATCCTTGCCGAAAAGAAGCCCAAAGGCGATTTGCCAACCGCCCCTGCAGATTCTTTTGCGCAAACCCTGCGGGACCGATTCATGAATCAGCCCTGCGGCAGAAAAAGCGGCCAGCATCCTCCCTCCCCTTGTAGGAAAGGATTGGGAAAGGGGGGGGAGAAAGCAATACCGCATTTCCGGATGAGGATTATCGGGAAAGATCCAGGCGGGAGGTGACGCGGCGGAAAAAGGGGAGGAGGACCAGGGTGACGATTCCCAAGATGGCAAAGCCGGAGGAGAAGGAGAAAGCTTCGGCCCAATGCCCCAGGGCTGAGGGGATGATCCCTCCGCCGAATAAGAAGCCCATGAAGATAACCAGGGAAACCGCTACCCCCCTGAGCCGTTCCGGGAAAATCAGGGAAACGATGGTGAAGCCGGTTGGAAAGAGGCAGGTGACGAAAGCGGCCTGGAAAAAAACCAGGACGGACACGGCGGTGGCGCCGGGGACGGCTCCCAGCAACAGGGTGAAAAGGCCCGTGGTGGTCATGAAAGCGGTGAGGGCCCGGATCGGCCCGATGCGGTCAATCAGGACTCCGGAAATGAATAGAAGGATGATGCCGAAGCTGCGGGATAGGCCGATCAAGGTGTTGGCCCAGGGTCGATCCATCCCCATCTCGCTCACCAGGAAAAGGGGCATCACCGCATAGACCCCCAGGCTGGACCCGATGGCGATCATGAAGAACAGGGCCATGACCCAGCAGAAGGGGTTGGCCAGCACCTCCCGGAAAAGCTTGAGTCGGGGCGGCTCTCCCCGTTTGCGGCTGCCCTTCCCGAAGAGGAGGAAGAAAAAGGGCATTCCCATGGCCCACCCGCCCAATACATTCAGGGAGTCTCGCCAGGAAAAAAACTTTAGAAGAAATTCGGCGAGGAGGGGGGCGGTTATGAAGGCCATATTGGGGGCCAGCTCATGGATGGCCATGGCTTTTCCCCAGTGCTCTTTGCTGACCCGTTCGGTGAGGGTGGCGATGCCGGAGGGAAGGTAGAGCCCGGCGAAGAATCCGATGAAAACGAGCCCCGTATGGATGGCGCCGATCGAGGCGGACCGGGAAATCAAAATGAGGGAGAGCCCTCCCATCAGGCCCGCGAAGGTAATGGTGAGCCGGTGGGTCAGAAAATGAGAAACCACCCCGGACCCCAGGAGACCCACGCCATAGCCGAAGGCCACAAAGAAGAAGAGGGACCCCGCCTGCCCGTGGCCAAGGCCCAGCTCCGACTCCACGATGGGGAGAAGAGGAGCCATGATGACCCGGGAGACAAAATTCAGGTAAAAGAGGAAGGTCAGCAGAAAAATGGGCAAAAGGGGAAGAGAAGAACTGGAAGAGGGACTTCGGCTGCAGGCCATTTCAAGGAATTCCGGTTCGCCGATGAATGATCGTGGAGAGCTTAAAAAAGAGGACTGCTTTCTTAAGCCTTTCCCCAAAACACCCCCCGCGGCTCATTCAAGGGGTGGATGGGGAGTCGATCCATTTGTAACACTTTTCCCCCCGCCATGTCAAAAAAGAATCAGGGGATGGGAACATGGTTTGGCGGGAGAAGGCCGTGCCCGCCAACGGCAGGCTCGCCGGGAAGGGTATGGATGATGGACCCGCTGGAATCAGTTGAGCCTGAGGAGGACGGCTTTGTGGTTGAGCTTCCGCTGAACCCCCGGATGTCCCTTGGGGGTAACGAGTTTGTGAGGCTTGGCAATGTGGTTGCGCATGGCCGTGATCCTGGAGCCGAGCGTGCTTCGGTGGGCCGCGGTCTCCGAGAGGATGGTCTGCAAAAGGGTTTCATATTCCCCTTCGGCAATGGAGAAGAGGTTCTTGTAGTTCATCTCCACGATGGAATATTCGATGTTCCAGGCGATGGAAAGGAGGCTTTTGAAATCCGCGGGAATCTCGAGCTTCTGGAGCTTGCGATGGTGCCTCTCGACGAAATTCTTGAGGTTTTTGACCGCGGAGCCATTGAAGGAACCGCTGGGAACGCAGAAGAATTTCCGGTTCTCCATCATCTGGGCCATTTGCTGGACCAGCTGGGCATGTTTCTGCTCGTCCTGCTCCAGGGCCAACCAGAAATCTTTTTCCGTTTCCCGGAGCTCCGAACAGTACCGGTACAGGTTGGCAATGGCCGACTCGAGGTCAGAAATGGCCTTCAGGATTTCCAGAGTTTTCGCAGGATCCAACGACTCCATATCCCCCTTCCTTATCCAGGGCTAGCAACCGAAATCATTCTGCTTCCCATACCGCATGCGTTTAGATCATTTCGGGCGGGCGACGAGCTTAAACGGTTTTGATTACTTAACTTATCGGTCCTTTCCCCCCAAAGTTTAGGCGGTTCATCCTGAAGGAGGTTAATTTTTTTCCTATGTTCCCCCTAAGCGGGGAAAAATTTCGGAAAAAGATGGATCGGGAAATTTGAGGGTAAAAATTTTTAACGCGGGCTTTTTGACGGCAGGGCGAAATAAAAAAAACCGGGGAATGGGGGGTAAAAAACCGTGAAGGGCCGCTATTTCAGGCCGATTCATTCCTCCCTCTTCTCTTTGTCCTTTCCCTTTGGTAATATCCATTCTGGCATTCCGGCAGCGGCAATCAACGGGTTTCGAAAATCACCCTCGGGGAAATGGGGGGAGACCCATTCAGGTTATGAAAAAGGAGGAACCAATGAAAATTCTGGGAGTTCTGGGAAGTCCGAGGATTGGAGGAAACAGCGACATTCTGCTGGATCAGGCTTTGGCCGGGGCTAAAGAAGCCGGGGCCGAGGTGGAAAAGATCAACCTCAGCCAGAAGAAAATCTCCGGCTGTTTCGACTGTCAGAAATGCAACGAATCGGGAATCTGCGCGGTCAAAGACGATATGCTGGAGATTCACAAGAAAATTCTGGAAGCAGACGGGATCATCCACAGCGTGCCGGTTTATTTCTGGGCCATGACCGCCCAGATGAAGGCCTACCTGGACCGCTGGTGCGCCTTCTTCGACGCCGAATGGAAATGGCACAAACACTATTACCCGAAGATGAAGGGGAAAAAGATCGGCCTGATCACGGTCTGCGGGGATACGAACGTGCATACCGCCGACCCCATCGTCCACAGCTTCAAAAGCACCGCCGACTTCACCAAGCTCAAATACATCGGAGCCGTCATGGCTTCTGCCGCGGCCAAAGGGGAGATTGCCAAGGACGAGAAGGCGAAGAAGGAAGCGTACGAGCTGGGGAAGAAAGCGGCACAATGACAGGGTGCAGGAGGCAAGGGAATATCCTTCATCGGGGCCGTAGGGGCATCTCGCGTTTCGCGGGACATCGTGCCCCTACAGACTCATTCCTCGAGCCTCGGTCCTCGATCCTGTTTTTAGGCTAACCGGGTGATATCCTCAGCCACCTTGGGGTAGTCCGCCATGAGCGCCAGGTCGTGACCCGGGAAGAGGAGGTCGGGGGAAGAGACCTTGGCCTTGACCTTATCGTAGCTTTTCATCCAGACGATCAGGTCGGTGATGATGGCGCTGGGAATATCGGTCTTGTAGCTGGAGAAGGTATGAGCCAGGTCTGAGCCGACAATGGCTGTTCCCTGCGCCGTATTTACGGCCACGGCCTGCAGGCCGATGGTATGACCGGGGACGAGAAGCAGCTCGATCCCGGGAAATATTTTTTTGTCTCCCCGGATCAGGCGGAGTCTCTTCTTCCCTTTCTGTCTGGCCAGGTAGCGATTGGCAACGGAGTCGGTAACGAAGAGGAAAGGGGCCCGCTGGGCGACGGGATTCTTCACCCAGAAATTGAACTCTTTTTCCTGGATATAAATGTCGGCCTTGGGAAACAACTGAATCCCGCTGATATGGTCGAAATGGACGTGGGTCACGATCAGGTGTTTCACCCTGGCCGCATCGATGTCCATCCTCCTCAGGGCTTCGGCGGGACTCACGTAACTGTCCAGGTTCCGCTGTTTGGCCAGTTGAGGATCGACGCCGCAATCCACCACCATCGTTTCCCCCCCTCCCCGGATGACAAAGATGTAGTAATTGATCTGGGCCGTCTTGTCCATGTCCTGAAACCAGTTGACAATACAGGCCGGGCGGTTGTAGGGGCCGCCGTACTTCACCGCGTAGATTTCATAAATTGGGGTAGCCATCGGCTTGATCTCCTTTAAAAAAAAGGTTGAGGTTAAGGTTGAGGTTAAGGTTGAGGTTAAGGTTGAGGTTAAGGTTGAGGTTAAGGTTGAGGTTAAGGTTGAGGTCGAGGTCAAGGTCAAGGCTGAGGTCGAGGGGAAGGTAGGATTTTCTTCCCACCGCCTGGTCTCGATCGACCCTCAGCCTCAGCCTTAGCCTTGACCTTAGCCTCTAAATCGTCTGCCCCCCATCCACCCGGATGATCTCTCCGGTCACGAAAGAGCCGGCGTCGGAGGCCAGGAAGAGGGCGATGCCCACCACCTCCTCCGGTTCGCCGAAACGCTTCAGCTCGATCTCCCGGATGCGCTGGGCCTTGCGTTCCGGATCGGTCCAGTTCACCCGGCTGAAGTCGGTTTTGATCGAGCCGGGAGCGATGGCATTCACCAGAATATGATGCGGGGCGAGTTCCCGGGCCATCACCTGGGTCATCATGTTCATGGCCGCCTTGCTGATGCAGTAGGCGCCGGTCCCGTCGGCCCGGGCACGAAGCCCGCTGATGGAACTCATATTGATGATCCGGCCCCCTCCCTGTTTGATCATCTCCCGGGCGACTGCCCTGCTCATCAGAAAGGCCCCCTTGAGGTTGACCTCCAGAACCTTGTCGAAGGAGTCCTCTTCCAGGTCGACCATGGCGCTCAGGACCGGATTAGCCCCGGCGTTGTTGACCAGAATGTCGATCCGGCCGAAGGCGTGAAGGGTCTTCCGGACCAGGGTCTCAACGTCTTCTTTTTTCCCCACGTGGGCGGGAACGGCCAGCGCCCTTTTCCCCAGGGTTTGAATCTCTTGGGCCACCTTTTCCAGTTCCGGCGGCCGCTTATTGCGGCTGGACACGACCACGTCCGCGCCCGCTTCGGCATAGCCCAGGGCGAGAGCCCGCCCGATCCCGCGGCTTCCCCCGGTTATGATGGCTACCTTCCCCTTGAGGGAAAACAGGTTCTCAAACATGACGGCTCAATCCTCCTGAATGAAGATCGATGAGAACCATTTTTAGCATAAATTGAAATTTAGGCAATCCTTAAAATGGGGCTTTGTTCCAAAAGTACGTGATGAGTCGTGTGGGCAATGAATATGAAAAATCTTGAATTTTGTCAAGAAACCCTGATTGGCCAACCCGTCTCTGAAATCCCCCCCAACCCCCCTTTGCAAAGGGGGGCAGGGGGGATTTCTGGCAGGGCCGTGGTGCCGTGGAAGATATTATCTCCTGGCTGCGGCTCTGCCAATTTATGGATAACTCCTGAAAATTGATGAAACACTGACTTTCGGAACAAAGCCCCAAATGGGTTTTCTCAAATGCTGGGGATTCAGGAATCTCGAAGGGTTCCACTCAAGGGGCGGTTCACGAACCGCCCCTACTCCTGGCAATAGAGGGTTTTTCATTGGTTTCCTTACATTTCTTCTTCCTCTGTGCTCTCTGGGGCTATTTTTAAATTCCGCATTCCCCATTCGTCATTCCGCATTCAATGGCTCCCATCCTTGACAAGAGGGGTATTTGTTGTTATTTTTAAAACACACTCAATCATGAAGAGTGTTCAGAGGTTAGCATGTTTGAGGCGCTGACGGAGCGGGATCGAAGGGTCCTTCAGGCCATCATCACGGATTACATCCAGACGGCTCAGCCGGTAGGGTCGAGGATTGTCTCCAAGAAGTACAAGATGGGGCTCAGTCCGGCCACGATCCGCAATGTGATGGCCGACCTGGAAGAGTTGGGGTTTCTCATTCAACCGCACACCTCCGCCGGGCGGGTTCCCACCGATAAGGCTTATCGCTTTTTCGTGGATACGATCCTGAACATGCGAAGGTTGAACCTGGAGGAGAAGGGGAATATCGAAAAGGGCCTGCTCCTGGAGGGGGACCCGGACATCAATGAGGTGATGAAACGGGCGTCCCACCTGTTGTCCCTGCTTTCCAAGCAGACCGGCGTGGTGCTGGCTCCCCGTTTCGGCAGCAAGATCTTTAAGCATATCGAATTCATCAAGTTGAGGGACCGAAGGATCCTGGTGATCATCGTCTCCCGGACCGGCGAGGTCCAGAACAAGCTCATCCAGGCGGACGAGGAGATGAGCCAGGACGAGCTGGATAAGTACAGCAGGTATCTCTCGGAAATCATGGGGGGCCTCAGCCTGGCGGAGGCCAAACAGAAGATCGTGGTAGAGATGAAGAAGGAAAAGGTCATTTTCGATAAGCTCATGTACCGGGCCCTGCAGCTCAGCCAGAAAGCGCTGGAAGACGAAGGGGAGGGGGATCTGTTCATCGAAGGGAAGACCAATATCATGCAATCCCCGGAGTTTGCCGACATGGAAAAGATGAGGGGACTTCTTGAGGCTTTCGAAGAAAAGACCAAAATCGTCAAACTCCTGGATAAAGCCCTTTCCGCCCAGGGAATTCAGATCTTCATCGGGGCGGAGAACGAGCTCCATGAAATGATCAATTGCAGCATCGTGGCGGCCCCCTATTCCCGGGAGAACTACACCCTGGGGACCCTGGGGGTCATCGGGCCCACCCGGATGGATTACTCCAACATCATTCCCGTCGTGGATTATACCGCCCGGATTGTGGGACAGATTCTGGGAAACATCGACTGATTCCTTTCAGGTTGTCAACCGCCAGGGGCGGAACCGATATTTTCCGTGAGGGGAGATCAATTTTGGAAAAGAAGGGTCATCACAAGAAATCAAATAAGGAAGATAATGCCATAGAGGTGAAGATCGAGGGAAAAAACCTGGAGAAGCCCGCAGCCGAGTCCGCCCGGGCAGAAGAAAAGAAAGAGCCGACGCCGCTGGAAAAGCTTCAAGCTCAACTTGATGAAAAGACCAGGGAGTCCTCGGAATATTTTGACAAATGGCTGAGGCTCAGGGCGGAGATGGAGAATTTCAAGAAAAGGATGCAGAAGGAAAAGGCCGACCACCTGAGATTCGGCAACGAAGACCTGCTCAAGGCGCTGCTTCCCATCCTGGACAATCTGAACCGGGCCATTGACCACGGAAAGAACGGGCGGGAAAATTCGTCCCTTCTCGCCGGGGTGGAGATGATTCATAAAGAGCTCCTCAACATCCTGGAGAGGTTTGGGGTGAAACCCATTCCGGCGGCGGGAGAGGTTTTTGACCCGGAGAAACACGAGGCCATCTCCCAGGAAGAAAGCGACCTGGAGGCCAACCGGGTGGTGGCCGCCGTGCAGAATGGGTACTTCTACCATGATCGGCTGCTCCGCCCCGCCAAAGTCATCGTCTCCCAAGGAAGGCCGCAGGCGGAGAAAGAAGCCCCTGCATGATCAAGAGGGACTACTACGATCTTCTGGGCATCAATCATTCGGCAAGCCTGGAGGAGATCAAGAAAGCCTACCGCCGCCTGGCCCACCAGTACCACCCGGATAAAAACCCCAACAATCCCTCGGCGGAGGATCATTTCCGGCTGATCACCGAGGCCTATGAAATCCTGCAGGATACCCGGAAACGGGCGGCCTACGACCGCCAGGGCCCATCCATGGGGAGGCGGGGGTTCGAGGGATTCGGCGAACCGCCGGATTTTTCTGCGCGGAAGGATTTTGTCGACGGGATTTTTGAAGAGATCCTGGAAGACTTTTTCGGGGCCGATCATCCCCGGCAGAGGAAAGCCCGGGGTGCGGACCTGCGGTTCAACCTGGAGATCTCTCTGGAAGAAGCGGCTTGGGGTTCGGAGCAAAAGATTCAATTCACCCGCAAGTCGGTTTGTCCGGTTTGCCGGGGAAGCCGTTGCGCGCCCGGGACTCAACCGACGGTCTGCCCCTATTGCGAGGGCACGGGTTCCCTGCGGGGCCAGCGCGGTTTTTTCATCGTGGAAACCACCTGCGAGCGCTGTAAGGGAGAGGGAGAGTACATTCCCCGGCCCTGCCCACGGTGCAGAGGGGCGGGGGTTTTGAAAATCCCCCAGGCCTTCAAAATCAGCACCCCCCCGGGAGCCGATAACGGAACCCGCCTCCGCCTGGCGGGCGAGGGGGAAATGGGCCGGAACGGAGGGCCTGCGGGGGACCTCTACGTCATCCTTTCAATCCGGAGACATCCCGTGTTCACCCGCTCGGGCAATGATTTAACCTGCGAGATTCCCGTCGAACTGTCCCTGGCCTTCAAGGGAACGGAAGTGGAAGCCCCGACTCTAAAAGAGCCGGTGCGGATCAAGATTCCGCCCAAAACCCCTCCCGGGAAAATTTTTATCCTGAAGGGAATGGGGATGCCGGCCCTGCAGGGAAGGGGAAGGGGAGACCTGAAAGTCCAGATCCGGGTGGAGGCTCCCAGCCGGCCCGGCAAGAAGGAGCGGGAGATGATGGAGGAATTATCCCGTCAGGGCAGGAAAGGAAAGATGGGGCAAGAGGAAGCATCCTTTCCGCGTTCCGCGAAGTAGATACCGTCCTGGCCTGGTCTTTTCCCCGCCTCAGTCTGATTTTCCTTCCGCAGGCGTTTCCTTTTTTTCCTCTTCTTCCGGTTCCTCTTTTTTCTTTTTGCCCAGGAATTTGGCCATCCAAATCGAGCCTTCGTACATGAGAATGAGGGGCCCGGCCAGCAGCAGCTGGGAGACCAGGTCCGGCGGGGTGAGGATGGCTGCGGCCACGAAGATGAGCAGGATCGCATATTTGCGGTTCCGGGCCAGGAAAGAGGAGGAAACGACACCCATCCGGGAAAGGAAGAAAACCAGGGCCGGCCACTGGAAGAGAAGACCGAAGGCCAGCAGGAGTTCGATGGTGAAGGTGAGGTACTCCCGGATGGAAGGCATGGGGCGGATTTCATCGGTGGCAAAGCTGAGAAAAAAACGGAAGATGACCGGGAAGACGATAAAATAGCAGAAAGCGGCGCCGAGGAGGAAAAAAAAGGAAGAGACAAAAAGGTAGGGAAGGATGTATTTCTTTTCCCTCCGGTACAGCCCCGGGGAGATGAAAGCCCAGACCTGGTAGAGGATGAAAGGGGAACAGAAAAAGACTCCCGCCAGGATAGCGGCCTTGAAGTAGGTAAAGAAAGCCTCGGGGACGGCGGTGAAGACCAGGGAACTGCCGGGGGGCATGGTTTTCACCAGGGGCCGCATCAGGATTTCGACGATTTCTTTAATATAGGCATAGCAGACGGCAAAGGCGATGCCGATCGTGACGAAGGAATAGATCAGCCTTTTCCGCAACTCCTCCAGGTGGGCGGAAAGGGGAAGCTTTTTATCCGATGTTTCGGATGGATTCTTTGGCGGCGACAGGTTGGTTCTCTTCCTTCTGCGGGGGAGTGTTCTGTGCTGAGGCTTCGGCCGGCTGGCTGTTTTCCTGGACCTGGATGACCTCGTGCTTCCCTCGCTCCACATCCTCCAGGAAAGACTCCGGCGTCGGCAGCGGATTGGCCGGGGGGGCCTCCGGCTCGGCCGGGGGAGGAGCCGGGGGTTCAGCCTGCGGGGGAACCTCTGATTTATAGGGCTCTTCGTTCAGATCGACCTTCAGGTCGCTTTCGATGCTGGTTTTCAGCTCGTCGCTGGCTTTCTTGAATTCGGCCAGACCCTTCCCCAGGGACTTGGCCAGGTCAGGAAGCTTCCGGGGGCCAAATACGATCAGGGCGACGATGAGGATGATGACCAGTTCAGGAAGGCCGATGCCGAACATCTCGAGCTCACTTTCATCCCCAGAATAGAAAGTTTTCGGGGGGGTGTCAATAATAAAAAAAGTTCGGCGTTCGTAGGGGCGACCCGCCGGGTCGCCCGTACGGAGTTCGG
>Ga0315288_10004596_pt1 | contig 17594 bp, 14 predicted proteins | sample YL17G11_20_MG_FD_203454 | JGI IMG/M metagenome (GOLD analysis project Ga0315288, IMG submission 203454) | Sediment microbial communities from Yellowstone Lake, YNP, Wyoming, USA - YL17G11_20 | ecosystem: Environmental > Aquatic > Freshwater > Lake > Sediment | place: USA: Wyoming | collected... | reverse complement strand
CGCTCACCACCATGTTCTTGCGAACACAGCAGCTCAAGGCGGTTTGGCATCAACCCGTGCAGGCCGATACCGAGGGGACTGTCTCCCTCATCTCAATTGTAAAGCTTCGTGACGCACGGACGGTGGTAAGTTAATAAGATAACTCCACGTCCTTCGCAAGGGTCTCGCCCGCCTCCAGCATTTGGGATACTGCCGAGGAGCTGACTCCAAAGTAGTCGGCGATCTGCCGCACAGGAATTCCATGCAATCGATACGCATGATAGGCGCATATCTTTCGGGCAACCGAACTCGGAGAATCCCTGCCCTTGCTTTGCAGATCCGAAGCGGCAAGCCCCAGGGCCGCCGCGACCTTCCCCGCAATGTGCTCGATGTCCAGTCCCTCCCGTGCATGTCGGGCAAGCCGGACTCGTCGCACCTGCTGGTCTTTCATCACCTGTTGTACGAAGTCGTGATTGCCTATGACCCAGCACGACGAGGAATGGCGGTCTTCACACTCGCCATTTGCTTCTCTGACAAGCGATATCACATCCCCGGTATGTGAGTCCTTCCCCAAGGAATCGCCGATATGCTTGTCGTTGAGACACGAGGCTCGAGCCGAACCTGCGCAGGACATCGGCAGTATTCTGATAGGGTGCGTCCTGCCGTCCCATGAGAACGGAGTGCCCACGCCAGGGATAGGAGTCCAGCGCGGCAATCGACTTGCGGATCCCTGCGCGAACTGGGTTCAGGTGCACATATCGGATGATCTCTTCGACATAGTTCTGGTCTTGCGTCGCGCACTGCCACAGCGCCCCCCGCCAGGACGTTTCGCTGAAGTACAGATGCTAAGCCGCCGGAGGCGGAGAGACCAGAGGGCAGTCGGAATCCGTGACTTGACAGGTACAAAGATGGTTCGACACCGCTCACCACAGGTCTACGCAAAAAAACGTATCAGTCACCGGCCAGGATTCTGCTTGGTTACCACTATGGTGACGGTTCGCGACGTGCCATCGTTCAAAGCGATGCGCAGTTGCCATGTTCCGGTTGAGAACATTCCACTCTTCAGAGCCAAAGAGTAGGTATACTGGCCGGTGGCCGAAGCGTACACGCATTTCCCAGCCAGGGATTCGGCGCCCGGTACTCCGCGAGTCATCTTCGCATAGTAGACCTTGCAGACCGCCCCAGCTCCGATCGGCGCGCCCCCATTTCCGAGCAACTGAAACGCTATCGGCACCGCGCTCTTCAGGGCATACGAAGAACCATCCGACAGCGAGATGAGTCCACCGAAGGCATACTGCAGAATCACCGTGGTTGAGGCCTGAGTGGTGTTACCTCCGGCATCCGTGGCAGTGTACACAACGATCGTGGCACCCGGCAGGAAGGTTGCCGGCGCGTTGCTCGTCAGCGTGGGGGGATCGCAATTATCCGTCACCGTGGGAGCCGCCAGGGCCGCTGTCGTGCCCATGGGGTTGGTTATGATAAATGTTTGAGTCGCAGGAAGCCCGGAGATGACCGGTGCGATCGGGTCGCTCACAATCACGGTCTGGTTCTGCGTCGAGGTGTTTCCCCGGCCATCCGAGTATGTCCAATGGACCGTGTACGTGCCCTGTGCAGAGTATGCGAGCGGATCGGTAGTCGTGCCGGTCACCACCCCCACGCAGGCATCGGTTGCGGTGGGCGCGGCGGAGATACTTGCGGAGCACGTACCACTCACCGTCGGCAAAGACGCAAGAGTGGGAACGGGCGCGGCATTGTCGGTTACCGTCACGGTCTGGTTCTGCGTGGAGGCATTCCCCCGGCCATCCGAGTATGTCCAATGGACCGTGTAGGTACCCGGAGCAGAGTACGTCAGCGGATCGGTAGTCGTGCCGGTGATCGCACCGACGCACCCATCAGTGGCGGTTGGAGCCATGGAAATTGTTGCGGAGCACGATCCAGACACCGTTGGCAAGGACGCGATATTGGGCACGGGAGCCGCGTTGTCGGCCACAGTGACGGTCTGATTCTGCGTTGCCGTGTTGCCCCGGCCATCCGAGTAGGTCCAATGGACCGTGTAGGTGCCCGGCGCAGAGTACGTCAGCGGATCGGTTGTCGTGCCGGTGACCACGCCCACGCAGGCATCGGTTGCCGTCGGAGCGGCGGGGACTGTGGCGGAGCACGATCCGCTGATCGACGGCAGAGTCCCCATGTTGGGCACTGGTGCGAGATTGTCCGAAACGATGACGGTCTGATTCTGCGAGGACGTATTGCCTCGTCCGTCGGAATACGTCCAGCGGACGGTGTACGTTCCCTGGTCCGCATATGTCAGCGGATCGGTCGTCGTACCAGTCACTGCCCCCACGCAGGCATCGGTTGCGGTCGGAGCTATGGAAATTGTTGCGGAGCACGATCCCGACACTGTTGGCAAAGACGCGACATTGGGCACGGGAGCCGCGTTGTCGGCCACAATGACGGTCTGATTCTGCGTTGCCGTGTTGCCCCGGCCATCCGAGTAGGTCCAATGAATCGTATATGTCCCCTGGGCCGAATAGGTCAGTGGATCAGAGGTTGTCCCGCTGATCTCTCCGACACAGACGTCGGTAGCCGTGGGAGTGGTGGACACGGTCACGCCGCAAGAGCCGACAACCGTCGGCAGCGAAGCAACATCGGGTACCGGCGGATACGCATCGGTAACACGGACTGTCTGGTCTTGCGACGAAGAATTGCCGCGGCCATCGGCATATTGCCAGTGGATGGTATACGTTCCGGGCACGGTGTACAGCAGCGGAGCGGTGGTGGTAGCCGTAACTCGTCCAGCGCACGCATCGGTTGCGGTGGGTGCGGTCGAAACGTTGACCATGCACGAGCCAACAACATCGGGAAGTGCCGCAAGATCGGGTACCGGCGCAATGTTATCAACAACCGTTATGCGCTGTGTCTGGAGGCTCTGATTGCCCGTGCCGTCGCTGTATCTCCAGATAATCATGTAGGTTCCCGGTTGGGAGTAGAAAAGTGGGTCTGTTGTGGATCCGACCACCGCTCCCGCGCAATTGTCGGTGGCGGTGGGTGCGGACGTGACGCGCACTTGACAGTTTCCCGATATGTCGGGCAACGTTGCCACATCCGGAACTGGGGTGACGTCATCCCTCACGACTACTGTCTGGGTTTGCGTGCTCTGATTCCCCAGGGCATCCTGATACGTCCAGGTGACGATGTGCGTACCCTGCGTCGTGTAGCTCAGCGGATCCTGCGTCGAGCCGTAGACCGTCCCGCTCACGCCATCGGTTGCAGTCGGCACTGCGGCGATGGCGGCGGAGCACGTTCCCATGACCGTCGGCAATGTCGCTATGTCGGGCACGGGCGGCGTGACATCCGACAGAACGAGAATTGTCTGCTGTTGAGTCGAGGAGTTTCCGTGGCCGTCGCGGTATGTCCAGGTGACCTGGAACGTTCCCTCAACCAGGAACAGCAGTTGGCCCGGGGTGGTACCGGTTGTCGGTCCGGTAAGAGCGTCGGTGGCCGTGGGCCGTTGGGTAACCGCGACATTCGGTAGTGTTCTGATTTCGGGCAGTGGGTTTACGTCGGGAACAGGCGGGGTCATGTCGATCTGGATGGGAAACGCAAGTTGATTCACATTTCCGGCCGAGTCCGTGACGCGTGCACTCACCATGGAAATGCCGTCGGCTGATATGCGGGTAAGGCCCGTGTAGGGGAGCCATGTATCGCGTGCATTCATGCTGAATTCCACGACCCTCACCCTTGATCCCGAATCGGCGGTTGTGAGTCGGAAATCCACCACAGATTTGAACCAGCCCTGCGCTCCGCTGGAGTCGCCAGAGAGCGTGCGGCTGATGGTGGGACGGGTCTTGTCGATCTTGATGGCGGTTGTCAGGGGATTCTCTCTGTTGCCGAACAGGTCATCGGACCAGCATGAAAGCTCGCACCGTCCTTCCTGGCTGATGGTAAAAGGCGAGGAGTACGTTTGGAGCGACGCGGTGGTTCCGCGTGTGATTTTGTAGTACGAGCCGGCGATGCCTGCGCCGCTCCCATCGCCGCCCGCAAGCGTCACAACCGCGTTGCCGAGGTACCAGCCATTCTGGCCACTGGGAGCGGCGATGGAGAGTTGTGTGACCGGGGCGCTGGTGTCGCGGGAAAGATTCCCGGCGCCGGTCCAGGTCTCAATTAGAGGATGGTTGTCGACGAATGAAGACCCGTCAATCACCCTCGGTTCCCCGCTCTGCCAATCGCTCCACCAGTTGCCGCCCCAGCGCTCTCCTCCGTCAAACGATGCCGAACCGGCGGCATCCAAAACAATATTCTGGCCCGCGTTCTCAAACTTGTTCTGGAAGATCTGGGCGCCAATCGAGTTCGTGTCAAGATCAACACCAATGCCGTTGGCGTTGAGTTCGTTGCCGATGACTGTGGTGAATGTGCACGCGGTATCGGCATTGCCGACAATCTTCAGGCCATTGCCTGTGCTTGCCGAGATGATGTTGCGTGTGACGATGGTACGTGTGCTCTTAGCAACGGAAATGCCGTTGGTATTGGCCGACACCAGGTTGGAATCGAGCAGCACATTGTTGGCGTACGAAATGTCGATACCGGCCACATTGTCTCGGATAGTGTTGCCCCTGATGATGGCTTCGGTGGCGCCATTGATGTTGCCTTTCACAAGGACCGCCTTCGTATTCGACTCGAGAACATTCGAGAAAATGGTCACCATACCGTATGCATCGGCTCTGGTCTTATACATATACAAACCGGCCTGGTTGTTGCGGGCGAAGTAGTTCTCGCTGATCTGGCAGGATGCATACACGTCGACGCACAGCGCGATGCCGGGGTAGCGGAGATTGTTACCGTCGAATGTGTTACCGGTGATTACATTGCCCATGGAGTAGGATGAGACATACATTCCGTAGGTATTGTTGGTAAAGACGCAGTTGCTGACGGTGCACGAGTCGCTCTTCATGTACAATCCGTAGGAGCAACCGGTGATCGCCAGGTTGGTTACCGTGATACGTTTCTTCTGGTAGGGGAGGACGAGCCCCTGCGTGGAGGAGCCGAACAGGGTATGGCCATTGCCCTGAAGTGTCACATTGTTGATACCGATTTCGATGGTCTGATGGAGGTCTTTGTTTATGGATGCCGTGCGCGTTCCCGAGTTCCACGACAGGCTATCCGGGCCGATAATCTTCTTCGTGTCCCAATACCAGCCGTCTTCCTTCAGGAAGAGGGTTGACCTGCGAGGCTGCATGGTTATCTGAACGGGTCGGTTGATCGCCACCTTCATGGAAATCGTGCCATACGCGCTGGTTCTGACGGTGTCGTGATTGGTGAGGTCGTCAACATACTTGTGGTAGAGAAATCTCGTGGGAAGGCCTTGGAAGAAGAGCGTGGTGGAGTCGAAGCAAAGTGAGGAGTCGATCGTAATGATGATCATTTCCGGGATCGACTGGATTCGAACGCGGATGGGGACGGAGCTCTGGAGTGTGAAATCCTGGAAGTCGCTGTTGTCAACAGTAAACGAGGAACCTCCGGCATCCACAAATCCGCGCATGCCGTCCGGCGCATCCAACTGGCCGAAGGCAACGACAGCAATCGAAGCAAGAATGAAGAGGAATTTTGGGGAGATCATTATTCGGCCCTCCCATTAGTTAAGCGAGTAAGTTGCCAGATTAGTCACTGTGAAGAGTATACATGGTTTCGCCGGAATAGTCAAGAACTTTCTTTCGTGCCTGTCTTTCCTCAATGAAGTTCAGTAGAATCGACAGGTTGAGCTGATGACTCAGCGCCCCGAATCGTCCCGTATCAGGTTAATCGCTTAACCTGCCTGTCGATGACCATTCGATCCAGGGCGGAGAGGCCATCTCGCCATCGGCGCGACAGACGCCAGAGGCCTGTCAGAAACCGGACATAGGGTGATCCAGCCGTGCGGGACGACGCAACATCCACGCAGAAACGGCCTGTACAACCAGCCGAACGTGTTGCAGCTACGACCAGAGTGTCTTCGCGTTGGTCGGGACGGCGCCCGGTGAAATACCGCTTTGTGGGCGGTTGAGGCGCGCTTCGCATGCCCTCACCACTTCTCCGGTTCCGATGCAGGCCGTCTTCCGGATTGCCTGTGGCGCACCTGGAGTTACGTTGCTGAAGAAGTGACGCGAGTACCTGCGGAGGGATACTTCAAGGTGGAGATGAATCCGAGGACCTCAGACACCTTGGTCTGATCGAAGAGCTCTTTGATATAGGAGGTCGGGTCGGTACTGACCGAAACAAAAACCCGCAACCCTTTGTTCTTCAAGTGCATGTAGTAGTACAGCAACGAGCCGAGTGCCCTGCTGTCCATGAAGGTTACCTTCTCAAGATCGATTATGCAGTCCTTCCCCGCGTTTTCGCCCGCGACGATTTCATCCATGGTCTTGACAAATTGATTGACAGTTGCCTGAGCGAAGCTGCCGTCGACCTTGACAATCACCCCGGAAGCGCTGCTGGTGCATTCAATGGGCATAGAGAGTGACCACCTATGTTAAGGGGCTTGCCATTTCTACTACTTCATAGTACCCCGATGGCACCGAGATGTCAATATCCGCACGAAAATAGTCGGTCCCATGCGGACGCAACCCCGCAGCAGCCCGCAGGGATTGTACGTCGCAACCGGAATCTTCGGGTAGGGCCACCGCCGGCGGTGCACTGCACAACACATTCCTGCGCAGGCGTTCACTTGTCAGGACCTGCATGGGGATGTATCTTGTGGACAGCGCCCTGCAAACGTCGTGCAGTGCGTGAGAACCGACGCCCCCCCGCGGACTGTCCGACGGAGCCATCCCGTGACCCCACCTGCACCCAGAACCGACGCCCTGGCTCTGCTACGCGCCTGCACAGGCGCCGTCATTGCCCTTTGCGTGCTTGTCGCGGTGTTGGCCGGCTGCCCGGGTCGTGACAGATCGGAACCCGGCGCATCCTCCTCATGCCTGCGCAACGGCGACACGCTTTTCTGTGGTGTCGTCGAGGCGTCCGTGTGCGTCCGATCGGCTCTCGGAGATTCGGAGGTTGCCTCCGATGGCGCTTTCTGCGCGTGGCTCGACTCTGTCGCGCGCAGGATCGGTCCAACGCTCCGGGGTGTGGACGGCGCGCAGATGGTGGAGTCTCTGAAGACCCTGGTGTACCGCGATCTCGGCATGACGTTCGACGCCAACCAGGATGACGTGCGCGGCATGTTTCCGCAGACCGCAGTGTCGCGACGCACCGGGTCGTGTCTCGGTGTGTCGCTGCTGTTTCTCACGCTGGCCGAGAGACTCCGGCTCCCCGTCTACGGCGTACATATTCCCGGGCATTTCTTTGTGCGGTTTGACAACGGCGCGTTTCGCGTAAACATCGAGCCCAACAAGGGCGGCTTCCCCCGCACCGACGCATACTACCGGGAGCGGTACAGCGTCACCGATAGCTCCGGCTACGACATGCGAAATCTCGGCAAGCCCGAGGTCCTCGCGGTGCTGTGGTACAATGCGGGCAATGCACTGCGGAGTGCCGGTCGTATCGGTGATGCTGTTGCTGCGTACCGACGATCGGTTGCCGGATGGTCGCGCCTTGCCGAAGCCTGGGGCAACCTGGGCATCGCCCTCGACGCGTTGGGACAGGGCGACTCCGCCATCGCCTGTCTTGTCGCGGCGCAGAAGGTCAATCCGCGGCTGGCCGGACTCTCCCGCAATCTGGGCACTCTCCTGCTCACGGCTGGTCGCGCGCAGGACGCAGCAGCGGAGTTCCGTCGCGGGCTTGAGCGCGCGCCCGATGATGCAGACCTGCGCTACGGTCTGGGCATCTCTCTGCTCTCCATGGGCGACACCCTTGGCGCGGTAGCGGGCCTCTGCGGCGCCCTGGCGCTGCGGCCCGGGTGGAAAGACGCGGAAGCGGCACTTGCGAAGGCTGGTGGGCTGTGACTGGCGCTCCGTCGCTAGACGCACCGCGCATCGAGGGTCGCACGGGCACCGTGGTGCTCTCTGCGCTGCTGGCGCTGCTTGCCGGCTTCTTCGTCTATTTCCCGATCACCGATTCCGACATCTTCTGGCATCTGGCCTCGGCGCGCGAGATGGTCCATCGTGGCGGATTCCTCTACGCCGATCCCTTTTCCTACACACCGCACGTGGCTCGCTGGATCAACGTGCACTGGCTCTTCCAGCTCTGCGTGCTTGGTGTGTGGAAGATCGCGGGATACCACGGTATCGTTCTTGTCAAGTGCACGATGACTGGAATCACGGCCGCAGTCCTGCTTCATGCAATTCCCGACCGCGCGCGGGGAGTGCCGGCAGCCGCGTTCATCGCGTTGCTCTTGTTCCAAGCGCGGTACCTGGTGCTGGAGCGACCGACCGTTGTCACGGTGCTGCTTGTGGCCCTGTACGTGTGGTCGCTGGAACGCTGGGTCATCACGCACCAGCGCCGCTACCTCTGGTGGATGCTTCCCGCGCAAGTGGTGTGGGTCAACATGCAGGGGCTCTTCGTGCTGGGGCCGGTGATTGCGTCGGCCTACTGGCTCGGAGATGCGGCGCCCGGGTATGTGGCCGCTCGCATGGGCGGTCACGCGCAGGATGGTCTGCCGCCGACCTCGATACACCGCTCGTCAAGCGGTGTTCCCGCACGTGCTGAGACGACCGGCACTCGGCCGGCGGCGATCTCGGTGGCCTGCTCCTCAAGCGAGGCTCGAAGGTTCCGACTCTTCACCGCAGCCTGCGTCGGGCTCTGGCTGGCGGCATTTGTCAATCCCTACGGCTGGCGCATGACCGCGCTGCCGCTCAAGCTCTTCTCACGCATTGCACCCACCGCAGGCAACCCGTTCTCCACCGGCATTTCGGAGAACATACCCATGCCCGGATGGTGGGCTCACGACGCGGGGCTGCTGGTGACCGTGCTTGCGCTTGCCGCACTCGTGGTGGTCTCGTTTGCGGCGAATCTCCGGGCGTTCCGGTACTCCCACGCGCTGCTGTGCGCGGGCTTCTTCGCACTGGCATTCATGGCGCAACGCAATGCACTGCTCTTCTGTGTCGTTGCGGCACCGGTCGTCCTCCACAACTTCGGCAGCTCGCTCCGGCACACATGGTGGAGCGGCGCGTCGCGTCAATGGGTGCGCGTGGGGGCCGTCGTGACAGGCGTGGTCGTGGTGGGATGCGCGGTGTGGACCCATGCGCGGATCGTGGCGCCTGTGGCAGGCTCCGCGCTTTCGCCGTTCCGCTTTCCGGTGGAGGCAGTGGACGTGCTCAAAGCACATCCGGTGCCGGGTCGCATGTTCAATGCCGACAGGTACGGCGGGTATGTGCTGTGGCATCTGTTCCCCGAAGAGCAGGTCTTCATCGACGGTCGGTTCATGATCCGATCACCGGCATTTCTGCGGGACTTCTTCACCATGCTGGAACATCCTCAGCTCTTTGACGGAGTGGCAGATAATCTCGGCATCACCCATGCGCTGCTGCAGACCACGGTCTTCGACCTCTACCTCCCCCTGGCGCGTCACCTGTACGAGAATCCCCGCTGGCACTTGACGTATGCAGATGGCGCCTCGGCACTCTTCGTGCGCGACTCGCTGTCAACAGGACCGGGGTTGCGGCTGGACGCGCCCGCAACTGCGGACTCGATTGCCGCTTCTCTGGACAAGCGGTGGCAGCACTTGCCGCAGGTGCGCTCCGAGGCGCTTGCGCGGTTCGCCGCTTTTCTCGATGCCATGGGTGAGACGCGCGAGGCAACGTCGGTCCGGCTTCGCATGATGCAGCCCGCCAACTGATCGCGGGGCCTCGAAGGGTTGCGGCTAGGCCATAGTCGCTGCACCACCATCGCCAACCGGTGATGCCGTCATGCGCGTGGGCGTCAAGTGAGTGGCGTTCGGCTTTGCCGCCCAACAGATCCCTCTCTTCATGCACTCTGTCGCCGAAACAAGTCGGTCCCCGGCCCCATGTCCGCTCTCCCCGGTGAGCGATTTGTGCGTCTGACGAAGGCGCGTCATCGACTCACGCGCTATATTTGATCCAGACCCGGCCCGCCACTTGTGCCGCGCCACACCCGGAAATGCTATTTTGAGTGACTGGCAAAAGGGTCTTTCGAACTCGGGGGTGGCAGAGATCCGTTGAGGAAACCACCTATTCATATCAAGGGAGGATGCATGCGCTTCAAGACAACGCTGCTGGCTGGTGTAATGATCGTAGGAAACGCTATGGCTCAGGCGCCCACGGGCAGTCCGGTTCAGCCAACCGGGGCTGAGTCCAAGGCTCTCGACGCGTTCAAGGGCAAGCTCAAGGGCAAAATCGTGTGGTCGACGTCACGCGCCTCCGGCCTTCACGACATCTGGATCATGAACGCCGACGGTACCGAGCAGAAGGCTCTCACCAAGAGCAACTCGGTTGACTGGTTCCCGCGCTTCTCCCCCGACGGATCCAAGGTGGTCTTCGTGCGCAGCAAGATCGGTTGGGCAAAGGAAGAAGACGCCGAGATGAATGACAAGTGGGACTTGTGGACCATCAATTCCGACGGCACCGACGAGAAACTCGTGGCAAGCGACGCGTGCTGGGGATCCTGGCGTCCCGATGGCGAGACCATTCTCTTTGCGCGCGGTTCGAAGGTGTTCACCAAGAACCTGACATCCGGCACGGAGACCGAGATCCTCGATGCCGAGACCGCCATCAAGAAAGGCTGCTACGCTCAGCAACCGCAAATGTCGCCCAACGGCAAACTCCTGGGCATCACCATTCGCGGCACCGATCGCCAGACAGGCATCTACAACCTTGAGCAGAAGAAGTGGTACACCACGGGCGGCGGCTGCCAGATCACGTTTTTCCCCGACAACAAGTTTGTGCTGCGCATGAACGAAGGCCACGGCAATGGCGGCACCGAAGTGCTCAAGATCGCTATTGACGACAATGGAAAACCCAGCGTGAACATCACGGGTCTGGCGGTGCCGAAAAAACTTCGGTTCATCGATCTGCCGGGTCGGCGCTCGCATGAGTACTTCCCCCGGATATCCTCCGATGCACAGTGGCTGGTGTGGTGCGCGACTCAGTACGGCCACGAGCACGACATGTACGACTACGAAGTCTTCATCTGGAACGTCAACACCAAGGCGAAGGATGCTGTTCGCTTGACATTCCACGATGGTAACGATCGCTGGCCCGATATCTTCCTGACCAAGTAGGTCGCCGAGATATCGCAGAGTCACGACTCCACGGCTCGCCTCATCCAACAAGGATAGGCGGGCCTTTTTCATACGTCAACGGGGCAGAGGTGCTGATGGGCATCGGGAATGCTCGGGCGAAGTCCGCCTTGGGGGGCCCTTCGGGCCGTGTGCGCGATTCCGCCCTTCATGGTTGGGCGGGCGCAACCCCCGCGATAGAGCGTTGCAGTGCAGCCCCCAGAGTGGGGAGACACGCGGGGCTTCCGGCATTTCCCGGCACGACGAGGCCATTGACGTGCGGCGCCCGGGTTGCTCGCGGTGGCGGCGCCTCGGCAGTGATGGCCCGCAGACTCGTGCATGGACTGCTGGCGGTGTGCACCACGGCTCTTTGTGCGGCGTCGGAGCCCGGCACGTCGCAGCTCATCGCGCGGGCTGACAGCGCTTTGGCGCGGCGGGACTTTGCCGGGGCGGTGCAGCTCTACGCGCAGGCATTCTCCGCGGACCCGGCCAGCTACGACGCTGCGTGGAAGCTTGCGCGTGCGTGCAATGATGCAGGTGAGGCTGCGTCGCGGGCTCGGGAGCGACGGGCGCTCTTTGCGCGTGCTCAGAGCGCCTCTGCCTCGGCCATCCGCCTCAACCCCGATGGCGCGTGGGGCCACTTCCACCGCGGACTGGCGTTGGGCCGTGCGGCCATGGATACCTCTATCGGCGAGCGCATGCGCGTGGCCAAAGAGGTGCGCGTCGAGTTTGAGCGCGCGGTTGCACTGGATTCCACCATTGTTGACGGATGGGACGCTCTCGGCCACTGGCACCGCACCATGGCCACGCTGGGGTGGTTCGAGCGGTCGTTCTGCGATGCCTTTCTGGGAGGCGTGCCCAAAGATGCCGGCGTGTCAACCGCCGCGGCCTGCTTTGAGCGGGCTGTTGCGCTGGAACCGCAGAGCCTCGACCATCATCTGCAACTGGGGATGACCCGCGAGATGCTCGGCAACAAGGACGCCGCTCGCAGAGAGTACCAACGCGTGCTGGACCTTCCGGGCGCCGGTGCTGTTGACGAACGGAAGAAGTCGGAGGCGAAGAAGCGGCTTTCGGGACTTCGGTGAGTGCGCGATCATTGTGGCAGGGCCGTGCAGGCAGTGACGAGCGCCGCACCGAGCGGAGTCGAGGTGTTACGAGCAAGCGAGTTACGAGTGGGAAATGCCCCGGACCCGTGGATCCCACACAAGCACCACTGCCCGAGGGTGTCGCGCATCGGGTGTACCGCACTCGCAACCCCCCACGACGCGCCACACTTCGACGGGTCTCAGTGCGCCACCCGGCGCAGTGCCATCCAGAGCGCCTCGCTTTGCCAGCTCCGCATCGCCCCGGGAGTCTCGGAGATTCTCTACTTCTTCTTCGAAGACGCTGCCGTATCCGGAGCTGCCTCGGGAGCCGCCGCAGAAAGCGTTCCCTCCAGGCACTCGCGCATGGCTGTGAGTTCGCGCAATTGCATCGTGAGTGATGCGGTGATGCTCGTCTTCCTGGCGCTGCTGAGGATGTTGCCCTCCGCACCCGTCTCTTTGAGACACGCCGCAACCATGGCACGCGTCACCTTCGGGTGATTGATTTTTGCGGCAACCAGGTCCACCGCCTTCTTCACCACAGCCTCGCGCGCCGCTTCTCCCGACTTGCCGAGGTTGCCTTTGTCAATAGCTACCCTGGCCACAACCGAGTCGGCATTGATGTACACGCTGCGGGCCGCCGCAGGCTTGAGCCCCTTGCCCAGGGCCCACGAACGGTCGGGCCGCAGAAGAAGCATGCGGCCGTCGTTGAGCAGCATACCGATATCCGCAGTATCCTCCGGCAGCACCGACCCATCGCCAAACGTGTAGGTGCTGTCGGGCAGGAGCTTTGCGATTCTCCCATCGTCAAGCGTGACCGACATTTCGGCGGGAGGGCGTGGCTTGGGAGCTGCGTATGCCACTGCTGCAAGGAGACCTGCCGCAACAATCGTCGAACTGAAGCGCATAACCACCTCGTTGTGGAAAGAGAGTGTGTGTGCGGTCTGCCAACCCACGCGCGTCAAGCGGATCCAGGCCATGCGACCGCACGAGGATGCACGGTGTCTGCTCAATATACAAAGCAGGCGCCCGTTGGAGTGTCGCCGCGTGACGAAGACGGGCGGGGAGGACGTATTTTTTGCCCAGGCAGAGAGAGCGGGCCCACCGCACATCACGCCGGAGCAATGCCATGGACAACGACGATCTCATCATAGCGGGCACGGCCATTCGCTCGCGGCTCATCACCGGCTCGGGCAAGTACCGCGACGACCGCATCATCGCACGCGTGCTTGAGGCCGCAGAGTGCGACATCATCACCGTGGCGCTGCGACGTATTGACCTCGACCGTCCAAAAGAAAGCATTCTCAATCACATTCCCAAGGGCAAGATCCTCCTCCCTAACACCTCGGGTGCGCGTACGGCAGAGGAGGCGATCCGCATTGCTCGCCTGGCCAAGGCTGCCGGGTGCGGCAATTGGGTGAAGATCGAGGTCATCAACGATCAGAAGTACCTGCTGCCCGACAACTTCGAAACACTCCGCGCAACCGACACGCTTGTCAAAGAGGGATTCGTCGTGCTGCCGTACTTCAGCCCCGAGCTTGCCGCTGCCCGCCGGCTCGTGGATGCAGGCGCTTCAGCCGTGATGCCCCTGGGCTCGCCCATCGGAAGCAATCGCGGTTTGCAGACGCGTGAGCTTATCGAGATCATCGTGGAAGAAATCGGCATCCCGGTCATCGTTGATGCAGGCATCGGCAGGCCATCGGATGCGGCGCTGGCCATGGAGCTGGGTGTTGACGCAGTGCTGCTGAACACTGCCATTGCCACGGCTGACGATCCGGTGGTGATGGCGCGGGCGTTCCGGCTGGCTGTTGAGGCGGGGAGGCTGGCGTTTCTGGCGGGGCTGGGACCTACATCGAAGACAGCGAAGGCGAGTTCGCCGCTGACCGGGTTTTTGGGGTGAGGGGTGGGCGGCGTGAGTGGTACGGGTGGCTTCGACTCCGCTCAGCCACCGTCGACCTGAGTTGCTATGGTTTCCCTCTACCCTCGTTGGGAATAGCAGCCACGAGTCGCCACGGTCGCTGGATACTGAGTTCCGCCGGCTCCGAACCGACCGGATACACACCATGTCACTACTCACCACCATCCGCGAGAGATCATCCGCCGAGTGCCATGCCTTGCTTGGGGCCGTGACTCCTCGGCACGTCGAGGCCGTTCTCGCCAGGTCGCGTCTGACAACCGACGATTTCCTCGTCCTTGCCTCCGATGCCGCAACCGCCTCTCTCGAACCCATGGCGCAGAAGGCGCGCTCTCTCACGCGTCGGCATTTTGGCAATGCTATTGTGCTCTTCACCCCGCTGTACGTGTCCAACTACTGCGACAATGCCTGCGCCTACTGCTCCTTTGCCAAGCAGTTCCGCATCAGTCGGCGCCATCTCTCGCTTGACGAAGTGGCTCGCGAGGCAGATGCCATTGCTGCCACGGGCATGCGGCACGTGCTGGTGCTCACGGGAGAGAGCCGGTCCAAGGCGCCCGTGGACTACCTGGAAGGCGTGGTGCGCACAGTGCGGCAGCGTCTCTCATCCATCGGCATCGAGGTGTATCCCATGGCGCAGGACGAGTATGCGCGCCTCGTCCCTGCCGGCGTTGACGCACTGACCGTGTACCAGGAAGTGTACGACGAGGACGCCTACCGCCGCCTCCACAAAGGCGGCCCCAAGAGCAACTACGAGTTCCGGCTCGATGCACCTGACCGTGCGTGCCGCGCTGGCATCCACACGGTGACCGTGGGCCCGCTCCTCGGGCTCGCCGATTACCGCGTCGAGGCGTATCGCGCGGCGCTGCATGTGGCCCACTTGCGCAAGGCCCATCCGTCGGTCGAAGTCTCGGTGGCCCTGCCCCGCATGCGTCCGCTGGTTGCCGAGTTCGAGGTCGCCTGCCCGGTGTCGGATCGCGCGTACGTGCAACTGCTCACCGCGTTCCGACTCGTGTTCCCCACCATCGGCATCACCGTGTCAACGCGTGAGTCGCAGGAGTTTCGCGACAACATCCTCCCTCTCGGAATCACACGCATGTCGGCCGGCGTCTCCACGGCCGTGGGTGGGCATGCGGGCGAGGCATCGACCGCGCAGTTCGAGATTGCCGACACACGCTCGGTTGACCAGATGAGGCTGGACCTCATGCGCCTGGGCTTTCAGGCGGTCATGCACGACTGGCATGCGGGGATGTTGACGCCATGAGCATCTTCGACTTCGACGCGGTCACTACGCCATACTTCACCGATGCACAACGCAAGCGGATAGCGGCCACACGCGTGGGCGTTGCGGGCGCAGGCGGGCTCGGGTCCAACTGCGCGCACGTACTCGTCAGGTGTGGCTTTGAGCGGCTTGTTGTCGCTGACTTCGATGTAGTCGAGCCGTCGAACCTGAACCGCCAGTTCTTCTTCGCTGACCAGGTTGGCCGCTCCAAGGTGGAGGCGCTGAAAGAGAATCTGCGCCGCATCAACCCGGCGCTCTCGATGACCACGTACCAGATCCGCCTCACCGAAGAGAGCATGCGGCAGATCTTCGCGCAGTGCGACGTCGTGGTGGAGGCATTTGACAAAGCGGAGACAAAGGCAGTGCTGGTGGCCGCCTTCGCACCCGCGGGCAAACTCGTGGTGTGCGCCAGCGGGGTGGCCGGATTCGGGGACAGCGACCGGATTGTCACGCGCAAGGTGACGTCCACGGTGTATCAGGTGGGCGACGGAGTGTCGGAGGTGGGACCCGACTGCAAGCCGCTCGCGCCTTGCGTGGCGATTTCGGCGGCCAAGATGGCGGATGTGGTGTTGGCGTGGGTGCTGGGGGCTCTTGCGCCGAAGAGGGCCTGACCTGGTTGACCCCGGTTTCCTCGGGCTCCACCCCTCAATAGGCAGGATCTCCTCGGCTTCAGGCGTCAACAAACAGGAGGGCGCCCGCATCCAGCGACGCCGATGGCGAATCTGGTCTGCCCCAAATACAAAAAAAGCCCCTGCCACAAACAGCAGCAGGAGCTTTACAGAGCGGAGCGCCTGTAGAGACGCGGTGAAGCCTATATCTGCGATTGCGCCTTCAGGCACTTCATGCAGATCTTCGTCTTCTTCGTGTTCCCATTCACCTTGGTGCGCAGAACGCGGATGTTGGGACGGAAGAGACGCGGGTTGACATTGTGCGCGTGGCTGATGGTTCTGCCCATTGTGGGCTTCTTGCCGCATACTTCACACACGTTTGCCATGGGACTTGTCCTTGCCTGTAAGGTGTAACTTTGTACCGAGGAATCATCTAAAATATATTCTCCAACTCTCCCGGTCAACGGAAAGTGGCGGTCTCGCCTCTTTGGGGCGTGCAGAGCGAGGCGCAGATCCGGAAGAAGCGCCCGACTCACACGGACGGACGGATTGCATGATCGAAGGACTCAAGCCATTTTATAACAACGTGTTACGACCGATTGCACGCGGGTTGATCAGGCTGCATGTTCACCCCAATGCGCTCACGCTGCTCGGCGTTGCGCTCTTCGGTGGAGCAGCCGTGCTGGTTGCCCGCGATCACTGGCTGTGGGCGCTGATCGTGGTGATCGTGGCTTCGTGCCTCGATGGGCTCGACGGACTCGTTGCGCGGGAGGCCGGGCTCGGGTCGACATTTGGCGCGATTCTGGACTCCACGTGCGATCGCGTCACCGAGATCTTCTTGCTCGGGGGACTGACGTTCTACTACTCGGTAGTCGTCCGCAGCGATGCGGGAGTGTGGCTGAGCGTGGCTGCGGTCACCGGATCTCTCATGGTGAGCTACGTGAAGGCGCGGTGCGAGGGCGCGGGGGTTGCCTGCAACGCAGGCATCTTGCAGCGACCCGAACGCATTGTGCTGCTCTGTGCGTTCCTGCTTCTGGGGCCGCGCCCCATGGTGTGGGGGCTGGCATTGGTGGCGCTGCTGTCGTGGGCGACCACTGTGCAGCGGATGTTCGTCGCCTACCGGGCAACCACCCGTCACTGACAACCGCCGCACCCCGCTCATTGATTGACACCGGAGACAACATCCATGCCAACCTCCCTCCCCGATCAGATCGTCGACATGCTGCGCGCCAGTAGCGATGGCGTCTCCTCGCAGAGCATTGCCGAACAGTTCCTCAAGCTGAAGATGCCCAACCCGGCGCTTGCTCATCGCGCAGTGGCTGCTATTCTCGGAACCGATCGCCGATGCGCGTGCGGAGACGGCCGGCTCTGGCGTCCGGTGCAGATTGTGGCGGCCACCAACACGCATCCGCTGAGTTCGGCGCCGTGGGTGGCGGTGCATCTGTTGACCAGTGCATCGGGGGATCGGCGGCAGGTCCACCACGTCAGCCTGCGGGAGGTGGAGTCGGAGCGCACGGTGCTGCTCTCGGAGTGGCTGGTCGATCCTGCGCGGCTCTCTGTGGACGATCGCGAATCGCTCGGGCTCAGC
>Ga0315288_10004594_pt1 | contig 17597 bp, 13 predicted proteins | sample YL17G11_20_MG_FD_203454 | JGI IMG/M metagenome (GOLD analysis project Ga0315288, IMG submission 203454) | Sediment microbial communities from Yellowstone Lake, YNP, Wyoming, USA - YL17G11_20 | ecosystem: Environmental > Aquatic > Freshwater > Lake > Sediment | place: USA: Wyoming | collected... | reverse complement strand
GGACTTCATGGAAACAGGGAAGGAGCGGCTAACCCGGGACGCCATACGAGATGCCACGCGCCAAGAGATTGACCAGATAAAGCGAGAGAACGCCGATCTGAAGCACCTGGTAGCCGATCTCTCCCTGGAAGTGTACCGTTTAAAAAAACAGCCATTCCGCCACTGGAGGATCACGCAAGAGTCAGGCCATGAGTGCTGGGGAAAAGGCTACCGTCCTGGCCAGGGTGGAAACTATGGTTGGGCGCAAGCGTCAGGCAAAGGCGCTACTGGCAAAAGCCAAGCGAGCGGTAGAGTTAGCTATTGAGCAAGGCGAAAAACAGGCAATAGCACTTCTGCAACAGCAGAACGGCTGTATATAGTCAGCGCCAGTTGGACTACTTAGCCCTGCCAATGCCTTTTCACCACCTGGCTGTTCCCAAACTGCTTCTGCTGCCCCAAGAACCTTTGATATAGTTACAGAAATGACGTTACCAGAACGTGAAATTCGCGGTGATTGTACCCCAGCCCGACCCCATATCGGCCCTGGTTCTGAGCGACCTTAAAACCATTGTTTGGAAAGGGCTAATTTGAAAGGTGCGCCAGAATTGCCTTTTGAGTCTTGACAGCCAGGTGCAATGGGCATATTATGGGGCACGGAGCAACTGCGATTGTCTCATTCGCAGCCAGGCGGATTTGGAAAAAGCATGGGCAGAAAAATTTAGAGGTGCCAAATGAGACGCATGATAATTCTAGCTGTAATTGCTCTCGTTATCGTATTGGCTATTATAGTCGGCATTATCGTTCTGGGTGGCGGAGATGCAGACAAAGGCACGGCTGAACAACATCTCAACCAGGGCCAGAAGCTCGCTGACGAGGGCCGCTATGATGATGCAATAGTCGAGTTGGGTAAGGCCATTGAGCTTAACCCAAATCTCGCTGAGTCCTACAGTGCCAGAGGCTCAGCCTACACTTACAAAGGCCAATTTGACCTGGCCATCGATGACTACACCAAGGTCATTGAGCTTGACCCTAACAATGCTGTAGCCTATTCCAAGAGAGGCTCAGCCTACACTTACAAAGGCCAATACGATGAGGCCATCGCTGACTACACCAAAGCCATTGAGCTTGACCCTAATGTTGAGCTTGACCCTAATATGGCTATAGCCTATTCCAACAGAGGCTCAGCCTACTACGTCAACAAGCAATATGACCTGGCTATCGTTGACTACACCAAGGTCATTGAGCTTGACCCTAATAAGGCTGCGGCCTATAACAATAGAGGCTTGGCCTATAAAAATATGGAAAAGTACGACCTGGCCATCGCAGACTACACCAAGGCAATCAAGCTTGACCCTAATATGGTTGCGGCCTATAACAATAGAGGCTCAGCCTACACTTACAAAGGCCAATACAACCTAGCCATCGTTGACTACACCAAGCTCATTGAGCTTGACCCTAACAATGCTGTAGCCTATTACAACAGAGGCTCAGCCTACGACATCAACGAGCAAGATGACCTGGCCATCGATGACTACAACAAGGTCGTAGAGTTGTCCGAAGACCCTGATTTGGTAGATAAGGCCAACACCCAGATTGAAAAGCTAAACAAATAACCTCCAAGTCATATCACCCCAGCGGCGCCCTGTAGAACTTCAGGCTGTCATTGAAGGTCACAGAGCTGATATGTATCTATACCAACAAGTTATGTTAAAATATACAAGCTAGCTGTTGGTAGTCCAGAGTCCACAAGAGAAGCAAAAAGAGTCTGGAGGTGGGAGAGTATGTTCTGCAAGTCCTGCGGCGAGAAACTACCAGATGACGCTAATTTCTGTATGAAGTGTGGAGCAAGATGTTTGACGGAAAGTAGCTCCAAAGACATGCATCAAAAGAAGTCCCAGTCGGACGAAAGAACTGTCTTTGAGTCTACAGTAAAGCAAAACGTGGAGGGGTGGACAGAATTTAAGCTGACTATTACAAATAAGAAGATTACGGTAGCCCGTGGTAAGGATATCAGGCACACTCCATTGAGAAGCATTACAGGGGTGAATATGTGGGAAGATGAATCGTGGTTTACTAGATTTAGAGTGTTGACTATTAATAGCGTTAATGGTATCGTTGGCGTATTCAGATTTCGCAACGATAACGAGGCCGTTCGGGTAGCTGAGCTTATTAACTCATTGATACTAGATTAGAGTTAGTAGGGTGGGTTCGTTTTACTTCACCCACCCTACGACTACTAGATTACGATAGCGGCGCCCTGTAGAACTTCAGGCTGTCCATGGAAGGTGACAGAACGGGTATAGCGCTGTACCATCTCCAGGGACTCCCACCGGCCCAGGTCTTTGATGGTCGTCATGCGTACTCAGGGGCTTGACAGCCAGATGCAATGGGCATATTATCAGGGCTGGGAGAAATGTGAGATGATAGAAAAAGACAGGAAGTCAGGAATCGACCTTGTAGGCGATGTCCGCTGGGGGACACACTTATGCCAATGCTACCAGACTAGGGAAGACTTGATTGATATTCTGGTGTCCTATTTCAAACGCGGTTTGGAAAACAATGAGTTCTGCGTGTGGATTACCTCAAAACCTCTGGAGGTTGAAGAGGCAAAATCAGCCTTAGAAAAAGCTGTGGGGAATCTTAGCGATTATATTTCAAAGGGCCAGATAAAGCTGCTTGACCATAAAGAGTGGTATACAAGGTCGGGCAGGTTTGAGGGTGACGAGGTGTTACGAGCCTAGGCTGAAGAAGAGAATCAAGCCTTAGGAAGGGGATTTGATGGGCTTCGTGCAGCCGGAAACATGTGCTGGGATGAAAAAATAGATTGGCCAGATTTAAGGAATTATGAAACGGCAGTCCAGGGTGTCATTAACAATCACCGGATGATAGCCTTATGCAGCTATAATCTAGATAAACTTAAAGCCGTGGAGCTCATAGATGTAGTCCGGAACCATCAGATCGTGCTTAGTAGGCGAGAATACCAGTGGGAGGCTATTAAAAGGGACGAGAACACGCTGGCGAAGGCTGCCGAGAAACGCAGGAAGAAAGAGAAATTTGGAATATCAGATACGCTGACGACTTGTCAGGCGGCTAAATTTCTGGGTCTGCATGTCAACACAGTTCGCAGATGGAGCCAAATGGGAATACTGAAATGTCACCGTATCGGTAGTGGGAGGCATAGAAGATTCCTGCGAAAAGACCTTGAGCGTTTCTCGCTATTTCAGCGTTCACTCGCTCCTAAATAAATTATGCCGGTATGTTACGAGAGGCTAAGAAGAATATCCTAATCCTCAATCTGCGTTATTTTCTGATCAGGCGACATGACATAAATATGTGAGAAGGTGCTACCTTTAGCGGCACCATGCCAGTGTTTCTCCCCCGCCGCGATGAATATGACATCTCCCGGCCTGACAGTTATTTCCTCTTTATCCGTGGCTACAATACCTTTGCCTTCAGTGACAATGAGTACTTGTTCGATAGAGTGACTGTGGAATTTGTTCCTTATCCCTTTGCTGAAGTTTACCTGTTGTATTAAGAAGTTTTTACTCAGGTCTGTTCCAATAATCGGCTGCATGGTGACCGGACCGGTAAATAATTTATTTACCCATGGTTCTTTAGCTACCTGGGCTACTTTGATTACCTTCATGATTACCTCCTTCTCTTTTTAAGGACTGATAATAGTTTTTTAATTCATGAGGCTTTCCCCGATACTACCAATTACCATTTCTATATTATTGACCAAGAGCTTACAAGGACCAGTCTCGATAAATAAGCTGATACAACCTCACGCTAACCTAAAGTAAATCACGCCTTTTGCAACGTTTCGTTTAGAGCCGGTTTATAAACAGGAGGATTTAAGGTAGTTTTTCAATCACTTGCTTGTATTCGTGCTCGGTGAAAGCGCGAACAGTAGTAGTGCGTACATTGCCTTTCGACGCAACAGCTAAGACGGCTCTGGCTACCATTTCATCACCTGGTGCCTCTATTATGAAAAGTGTATCATAATTAAGCATACCCATGATTCCGTAGAAATCCTTCACCTTTCCGCCCATCGATTGAATGATTTGTCTGGCTTATTCAACCCTTGCGGGGCTTTCCTTAATTCTCGCTATCCCTTGCTGCGTAAAACCAAAAAAAATAATGTACGTTGCCATGATTTTGCCCCCATCCAATTTATCAGGTCACATCCACTCCTTGTCCAGTCAAAAATGTTAATGGGACTACAGACTAGAGACAGGCAATCTCTCGCCTAATCTTTAAATCCCAGGGCAAAGCGCCACCCGGTGAGCAGCGATGTCTCAAACTCCACGTCCTTTTCAAGATTAAGGCATGTCTCAAGGATCAGTTGCGTGTCTGAATGTAGTACCACATCACCAGCTTCGGTAGTGGCATAGAACACCATATCATCTGGCAGCGCCAGTTCTCTGGCAAGGGTCTTGCTCAAATCATCCAAAAAAATCGAGGCCCCGAGTCCTCCGATAACTTTCCCATCCCTCAGCACCGGTGAAGCAGCGATGAGAGACTTATTGCCTGTAGATTTACTGAACACAACATCACCGAGTACCTTGTTACCAGCCATAAGACCGGGAAAATAGGCTCGGTCTGAAAGGTTGGTGTCTGTCTTCCCCAACGCAACAGTAGAATAAGATCCATCCGGCGCCACAAACCACATAGTTCCTGTAACCTGGGCCTCTTCAACGTTTTTAAGAAGACCAAACATCATCCCCCAATCCCCAGACTGAACCTCCTGTGTCATAGCCAGGGTATCTAACCCATTTGCATAGCTCGAGATATGGTTGTCTGCCAACGCCACAAGGGCAGAAACGCCTATATTTGTATCTATCTTGTCAGCGTGTTTGTTTCCCCCACATCCGAAAGCTGTTACGAGCAATACCAAGCATACCACCAGCATGCCTACGATTTTTCTGCACATAGGATTCTCCTTAGTAAAGTTGGTCACGTGTAACTTAAGGTGTGTTGGAACAATCTTAAATTAAACTGCTTCGTTTATTATATCACTTATAAAATAATAGTTGCCAGCATAATTACTAGCGGGAGAGCTTTAGGAACTGGAGGGTGATACCAGAGAGAGCTTTGTGGCCGACACTGGTTATACTACCACGCTAGGATTAAACGATTGTCAGAATCGTTCTACTGTCAGGCTCTATATTCCAATGCTTTTCCTCATCTTCTAGCTGGCTGCTCCAAACATGACAGCAGGAGGGTATCGATGTCTCGCTTGATTGTAGTTACTTTTCTAGTTGTAGCGCTTTTAGACATTGAACCTCTCCTTATTCTCTTCTGATTTGCGCGAGATGGTATATCAGAATTAAGGAAAGGTCAAGAGGGATGTAGCACATGTTTTATATCTAAAATTCATTTTTATAGGGCATCAATTTCATAAGCAAAACCGTAGATGATATAATATCTTCTGTCGCGATTGGAAAGTCAGTGGTTAGGAGGTGTCTTGGATATGGTAGTTGTGGCAGCAGTAATCAAGGTAGTTGATGGTAAGGGAAAAGAATTCGAGAGTGAATTTCGCAAACTTGCTCTCAAAGTACGTAAAGACCCCGGTGTAATTACTTATGTTCTACATCGCCATGTGGAAAACCCAAACCAATATTTTGTCTATGAAAAGTATGAGGATGACAAAGCATTTGAATACCATGGCTTAACACCACACATCCAGAAGTTTTTTGAGAATATCGCACCGATTATGGGAGGTCCTCCTGAACTAAATCTTTACCAAGAAGTCTTCTAGAGTACTCACAGTAATGGCATTAGTTATCTAGTCAATTACCGGGTGCCGCTCTGTTCGCAGCCATAATTGGTCTTTTCAGCCCTGGCAAGAATGCAAGCCAATAAAAAGTGGCAGCGACTGGATTTGAACCAGTGACCAAGGGTATAATATTTTATCATTCGCCTTTATAGAAATCATGCCCGCACCCGAAGCAATGATATGGCTTCATTCTTTGACCGCGAAAGACTTTAACTTCGCCTTTCGATATGAATTTCGTGCTACCGCAATGAAGACATCCTATACCATCAATATGCTTAATATCTGCTTTAGGTTTGGGCGCATTTAAAATGTCTTCTAGGCTAAAGTCTGGTAATTTCTTGGGTATCTTCTTATGTTGTTTCTTTTGCCTCATTTTGTAAAACCACCAATAATAAAAAGTGGCAGCGACTGGATTTGAACCAGTGACCAAGGGCTTATGAGTCCCCTGCTCTGCCACTGAGCTACGCTGCCATGCAAATCAGAATATAGCACTAAAACCCCGTCTCCGTCAACCACCTGAACGAGCATAGCACTCAAGGCAACCCTATCTTAACGTTTTCTTGCGCTACAGCCTCGTGCAGGGCTATACTTATCTGACTATGAAATATATCGTGCTGATAATGGATGGTGCTTCAGGCTGGCCTCTACCCAGCCGTGACGGCCGCACCTGCCTGGAGCTGGCCCACAAGCCTAACCTGGACAGCCTGGCCAGGCAGGGAGTGCTGGGGCTGGCCCGCACTGTCCCTGAGGGCATGGAGCCCAGCAGCGCCTGCGCTTGTCTGTCTATCCTGGGCTATAACCCCAGGCTATACTACAGCGGCCGCGGGGCCATTGAGGCCAGAAGCCTGGGGCTGTCATTGAAAGATTCTGAGGTGGCCTTCCGCTGCAATCTGGTGGCCGTCCGCGATGGCAAAATGTGGAGCTATAGCTCCGGCCAGATCAGCGACCAGGAGTCGCACCCCTTGATAGCCGCTTTACAGCAGGCGCTGGGCAGCGAGACAATACGCTTTTGTCCGGGCGTGGGCTACAGGCATATCTGTGTCCTAAAAGACCACCCCGACACTATCCAAGCGCTCTGCACACCACCCCATGACATCACCGGCAAGCCTGTCGCTGGATTCCTTCCCCAGGGGACGGGGAGCCAGCTCCTCAGAGAACTGATGTCCCGCTCTGAAAAAGTATTGCGGGAGCACCCGGTCAACACGGCACGGAGCGCCCGTGGTGATATCCCGGCCACCATGATCTGGCTATTCTGGGGGAGCAAAAGAGCGCCAGACCTGCCCGCTTTTCAGGAAGTCTATGGGCTTAAGGCTGGCCTCAGCTCCGCCGTTGACCTGCTGCGGGGATTGGCACAACTGGCCAGCATTGATATTCTGGATATCCCGGGCGTCACCGCCGGCCTGGACAACGACTACGCCGCCCAGGCTGAGGGTGCTCTGAAGGCGCTGCGACAGCATGACATGGCTATCTTACACATAGAAGCTCCAGACGAGGCAGCCCACACTGGTTCCATTGAAGACAAGGTGAAGGCCATCGAGCAGATAGACCTGGAGGTGATTGGCCGCTTTCTCTCCAGGCGGGAGCTTCGCCTTCTGGTGATGCCCGACCATTCCACTCCAATCGAGATTCAGACCCATGTGCCAGACCCTGTCCCCTTCCTGTTGTGGGGCCCGGGTTTCGCCAGCAATGGCGCTACGGCCTTCAGTGAAGCCGAGGCACAGAAGAAGCTTTTCATCGAGCAGGGCCATACGCTGATGAGCAAGCTGGTGTCCGGCCACGCCACAGGTGTTGTCTATTAAAGATATCACCCCATATGACATTTACACCACGCCGCCCCCAAATCAGCGCTTGAACGTTTCATTGTCACCCTGAACGAAGTGAAGGGTCTCTTGCTCCCGCAAGGCATGTGCTGATACCTCACCCACTGACCCTCTCCTGCAAGCAGGAGAGGGGTATGGAAAGGAATTTGGTGATACCCCCAGTCCCCCAGCAGGATAGAACATCCTTAAAACGCCGACGCCAAATTAGCTATTGACCCCAACCCTTCGGCGCAGGGGCAACTGATGAACACCCCCCCTAGCTCCCCCTCTTAGGCGTAAGATGGGGAGGAAAAAGGATCTCAGGGGACACCCCCTTAACCCCCGGAAGGGAACCTCGGTTACCTTCACCTTCCTGTGACAATAGAGAATTGCATAGGCCCTAGCCGCAGAGTGAAGCCTGCGGGGGTGCCAAGGGGGCGAAGGCCGCCTACGGCGACTTTGGGGGTGCCCCCCAGCCTCCAGCTTCCCCCCAAGATTGGGGGACAGGGGGCTGAAAGAACTGTTTTCAAAATGGGGATTCCACAAGGGGCGTCCGCCTAAGGTGGATTGGCGGGGGCGTAGGGGTGTCCCCCACAATCTCTTCTGCCCCCTTCTCCTTGCAGGAGAAGGGGGCCAGGGGGATGAGGTATCCGCCCAACCAAACGGGCATGGCTGATATCTAATGGGTGAAGCTAGCTAAAGCGGAATCGCTGATTTTGGGGGCCGATCGAAAACTTGTGCCTGCTCGTTGGCTGCGTTATAATGGAAGATTGGAGATTAAGGCAGAACATGGCTATTAAGCGCGATTATTACGATGTGCTGGGAGTGCCTCGCTCGGCCAGCGATGAAGAAATAAAGAAGGCCTACCGCAAATTGGCCTTCCAATACCACCCTGACCGCAACCACGAAGCTAGCGCTGAAGATAAATTCAAGGAGATCAATGAGGCCTATGAGGTCCTCTCCGATCCCCAGAAGCGCTCCACCTATGACCAGTTTGGTCATGCAAGCACAGGGGACATTTTCGATAGAGGCTTTGAAGGCTTTGAAGATGGTGGTGTGGGAGCTATTTTCCATGCTTTTTTTGGCGGAGCTTCCACCAAGCGCGGACCACAACGTGGTACTGACCTGCAACAGCGGTTGACCATCTCATTTGAAGAAGCGGTTTTCGGTTCAGAGAAAAAGATAGAGGTCAACCGCACTGAGAATTGCCCTAGTTGTCATGGTTCGGGTAGCGAGCCAGGCTTTTCCCCCGTAACTTGTCCCAACTGCAATGGCAACGGTCAGTTAAAACGTGTTAATCAGAGCCTTTTTGGCCGCTTTGTTAACATCATCACCTGTGAACGCTGCCAGGGGGAGGGAAAGGTTATCAGCAAGCCCTGCTCCAAATGCCAGGGCAATGGCCAGGTACAAGTGCGCCGAAAGATAATGATAGAGATTCCAGCCGGTGTTGAGGACGGCTCTCAAATATGCCTCAGGGGGCAAGGTAGGGCTGGCTCATGGGGAGGTGCCCCGGGCAATCTCTTTGTCACCCTCTCGGTGGAGCCACATCCTGTCTTCCAGCGTGACAACCACGATATTATCTATGACCTGCCCATCAACTTCGCCCAGGCGGCCCTGGGCGATAAGGTGGAGGTGCCCACTCTGAATGGCCACGCTAAAATAAGTATTGAGCCAGGCACCCAGAGTGGCAGGATGGTGCGGCTCAAGGGCAAAGGTGTACCTCACCTGCGGGATGGCGGCTGCGGCGACGAGGTAGTCAGACTCTGGGTGGTCACCCCAAAGTCGTTGGATGAGCAGCAGCAAAGGCTGTTTCAGGAATTGGCCAAGACCCTGGGCAAAGCCGAATCGCCCAAGGATAAGGAGGGCAAGGGTTTCTCCGAGCGTATCAGGGAGGCTCTTGGCGGTAAAGCCTAGACCAGGGCAAATTCAGTAAGGAGGAAGTGCCTTTCTATGGACATGGAATTCACCGAAGAGCAAAAAATGCTACAGAAGCAGGTCAGAGACTTTGCCAAGAACGAGGTGGCCCCCAAGGTAGCTATTGATGACAAAGAGCATCGCTTTCAGCGCGATCTGGTGACCAAGATGGGGGAGTTAGGGCTTTTTGGCTGCCCCATACCAGAGGAGTATGGTGGCAACGGGATGGGTTTCCTGGCCCATGCCATTGTCTGCGAAGAGATTGGGCGGGTCAGCGGCTCTTTGAGGGTTGCTTTTAATATGCAGACTATGGGCCCCGCCAAGGCTATCTTGGACCACGGCTCAGAAGAGCTGAAACGCAAATATATCCCTAAGCTGATGAAGGCCGAGTTCTTGGGGTGCTTCGGCATCACAGAGCCGGAGGCTGGCTCAGATGCTGCCTCCATGTCCACCACTGCGGTGCTGGATGGTGACCACTGGGTAGTTAACGGCAGCAAAACGTGGATTACCTGGGCAACAGTGGCTGATATGGGGATATTCTTTCTTTATACCGACCGCAGCCAGAAATATAAGGGCATGTCCTGCCTAATTATCGACTTGAACTCACCCGGTGTGACGAAGTTGTCTCTGGCCGACAAGATGGGGCTGCACGCCTGTCCTACCGGACAACTTTTCTTCGAGAACGTGCGCGTGCCAAAAGGGAATATTTTGGGCAAGCCAGGCGAGGGTTGGGGCATCCTCATGCAGGACCTGAACAATACCCGTCTCACCACCGCCGCCGGAGCAGTAGGTGCCTCCCAGGCGGCCCTGGATGAGGCCATAAACTATGCCAAACAGCGCAAGCAGTTCGGCCAGGAAATTGGCCAGTTCCAGATGGTCCAGGATTCCATTGCCCGCATGGTGGTGGAGACGGAGGCTGCCCGCTGGCTTACCTACCGCGCCGCTGCTCGGAGAGACCAGGGAATAACCAATACGCTGGATGCCTCTATGGCCAAGTTCAAGGCTGCAGAGGTAGCTTCGCTAACGGCTGACCTGGGACTGCTCGTCCTGGGGGCCTACGGCTATTCCACTGACTACCCTATGGAGCGACTGGTACGGGATAATAAGCTCTACCAGATAATAGAGGGCTCGGCCAACATCCAGAAGACGATCATCTCCACTATAGCGCTGGGCTACAGGAAGGCGTAGGTAGGGCTTAGTTGCAGAAATAGGCGTCATTCGCCTCGTATGGGGATTCCACAAGGGGCAAAGCCACTTTGGGGGGGCCCCCCAGATTCCCTTCCACCCCTCTCCTGCAGGAGAAGGGGATTGGGGTGAGGTATCAGTGCACGTCAATGGATCTGAAAACAGTATTTTCAACATTGTGGTGTCTGTGGCAATAGACATGACGGATTCTGAGGCCTTCTTTGGAAGGACGAGGAATCTCGATTGTTACACTAACTTACGTAGCTAAGCATTAGGAGCCTGCGTCAGGGAGATGGGTGTTGGTCAGCCATCGCTTGGTGCGCTGCGGATCCAGGTGTCTAATAATGTCGATAAGCTCCTGGCCCATGCGTTGTCCCATTAGCTCTGGCACTGCATGGCGTGGGTCAAGGCCTTCGAAGAGCACCCGGTAGAGCTGCTCGGTGATGGGCATTTCCACTCCTAGCCTTTGGGCTAGTAGCCGAGTAGCCTGAGTGGTGGCCACACCCTCAGCCACACCCTGCATGGAGGCAGTGATGTCATCCAGCTTTCGCCCTTTGGCCAGCTCCAGGCCGACATAGTGGTTGCGGCTCAGATTGCTGGCGCAGGTAGCCACCGTGTCTCCTATGCCAGCCAGGCCAGCGAAAGTCAACGGGTTGGCGCCGGCCGCTATCCCCAGGCAAGTGATCTCGGCCAGGCCGCGGGTCATAAAGGCGGCTTTAGCATTATCTCCCAGTCCCAGGCCATCCACCATACCTGCTCCCATAGCGATAATGTTCTTCAGCGACCCGGCAAGCTCCACTCCTACCAGGTCGTTATTGGTGAAAACACAGAAATTGGGTGAATTGAGCAACCTCTGGGCTTGCTCTGCCACACTTATGTCATGGGCAGCCACCACGCTAACCGCCGGCAGTCTCTGAGCTATCTCCTGGGACAAGTTGGGGCCGGATAGAGCACAGATATGTGAATGAAGCTCCCCCGGAATCTCCCCGGCGATCACCTCGGACATCCGCTTGGCGCTTTCCATTTCCAAACCTTTGGCAGCGCTCACGATGAGTATTCCAGAGTCAAGGTGCTCACTCAGCCGCTTGATGTTCTGCCTCATAGTCTGGGCGGGCACTGCCAGGATGACCATAGCCACCTTGTCCAGCGCCTCCTTCAGGTCAGCGGTGGCGTTCAAGCGGAACGGAAAGCGGACTCCCGGCAAGAAGGTGGCATTCTCACGCTCCTCATTGAGCCGTTGGTCCTCACCTTCGTTTCTAGCCCACAGCTTGACCCTTACCCCTCGGCGAGCCAGCATCACCCCTAGAGTGGTGCCCCAGGCGGTGGTGCCGATTATGGCAATCTTGGGCATAACTTATCCCCCAGCTTGCGAGGCACTGACAGGCTCTCGCTCACCCAGCCGGCGCTCTGTGCCGGCCCTGAGCCGGGCAATGTTGTCCCAGTGCGAAAATATCACCAAAGCCGATCCCAAAACAGTATACACTAAGAAGCCCCCCGGCTGTTTGCCCAAGGCTACCAGACAGGCCATAACCACCACCGAGGCAGCGACACCAATCAAGGAGGCCAGAGAAACGTAACGCCACGAGGCAAGTATAACCATGGCCAGCGCGAAGGGAAATAAAGTATACATTGGAGACAAGGCAAACAAAGCAGCGGAATAAGTGCTCACCCCACGGCCACCCTTGAAGCCAATGTATATCGGCCAAGTGTGCCCCACCACAGCGGCAAAGCCAGCCACTGCCCTGGCGCTATTGACACTAATATCAAAATCATTGATGGCAATCACATGCCCGCTGCCAAAGATTAGCCCCGCCAACAGCACCGCCGCTATACCCTTGCCACAATCAGCCAGCAGCACCAATATACCCGCTTTAACGCCCAGGGTACGCAGCACATTGGTACTCCCCATCTTGCCACTGCCATGATCTCTGATGTCCACCCCTCGGGCCATTTTGCCCACGATAAGCCCGATGGGGATAGCCCCTATAAGATAGCCCAGCATAATGCCGCTGATTAGCTTTAGAACCATCACTGCTCTCCCCGTCTCCTAAAAACGAGGCGCAAGGGGGTACCAGCAAAACCAAATGCCTGGCGCAGCCTGTTCTCCAGATAACGTTGGAACGAGAAATGAACCAGGCTGGGGTCATTGACGAAGAAAACAAATGTGGGGGGACTTACATCAGCCTGGGTCACATAGAACACCTTAAGCTGCCTTTTGCCTGACCTGGGGAGAGTGTGACCAACGGTCGCTGACTCTATCAGGGAGTTAAGTTTTGCAGTGGGCACCCGTTCCTGTCTCTTCCGGTAAACTTCGGCAGCGGCGATCAAAACTGGCTTTATGCCGCTGCCCAGCTTGGCTGAAGCAAAAAGTATTGGAGCATAGGGCAGAAACTTGAACCGGCTTCTGATCTGAGCTATGTAAGAGTCCTTGTCCTTGTTCTCAACCAGGTCCCACTTGTTGACCACCACCACCACTCCTTTGTAAGACTGCTGAAGATAGCCGGCAACGTGCAAGTCTTGGGCGGTGATGAGTTCAGTGGCCTCCAGTACCAACAGGGCCAAATCAGCCCGCTCGATAGCACGGAGGGCGCGTATGACACCGTAGCTCTCTACACCCCGCTCCACCCGCCCACGGCGCCTGATGCCAGCAGTATCGATGAGCAACACCTTGTCTTCACCGTACTCAAAGATAGTATCTATGGCATCACGCGTGGTGCCCGGCACCTCAGTCACAATGGCCCGTTCCTGACCCAGGATAGCGTTGAGCAAGGAGGACTTGCCCACGTTAGGGCGGCCTACAATGGCCACCTTCATCATCTGCGGCTGGGGTGGAGCAGGCGTTGGGGGTGGCAGCAGGCTGACCACCTGGCTTAGAAGCTCACCGGTTCCACTGCCATGGTAGGCGCTAACGGGCAAAGGATCACCCATGCCCAACTGGTAGAATTCCAGGGCCTGGCTGCGGCGCGCCGGGTTGTCAGCTTTGTTAGCAGCCAGTACCATCGGCTTGCTGGAGCGCCGTAGCAGGTCGGCGATCTCCAGGTCAGCAGCAGTGACACCGTCTAAGACACTCACTATAAAGATGACCACATCCGCCTCTTCAATAGCTATCTCCACCTGGTCCTTGACCAACTGCGCCATTTGAGAGCCTGGCCTGGGCTCCAGCCCTCCCGTATCCACCACTGTAAAGTCCACTCCCTGCCAGGAGACGTCGGCGATGATCCTGTCCCTGGTGGTGCCCGGCTGGTCTGTTACAATGGCAAAAGGCTGACCCACCAGGCGGTTAAACAGGGTGGACTTGCCCACGTTGGGCCTGCCCACTATGGCCACTATGGGTTTGCTCATGTCTTAGGCCTAACTCCATCCCCAGCAACTCGGCCAGGAGAGCCTTTTGCAGATGCAGGCGGTTCTCTGCCTGGTCATAGACCACCGATTGAGGGCTCTCCATGAGGCCATGTGCCACCTCCTCGCCAGGATGAGCGGGCAGGGGGTGCATGAATATAGCATCTTTCTTGGCCAGAGCCATCAATTCGGCATTTATTTGGTAGCCAGCGAAATCGGTGCGGCGCCGGGCTGCCTCGGCCTCCTGCCCCATGCTGGTCCAGACATCGGTATAGACCACATCGGCCCCAGCCACCGCTGAGCGAGGCTCCTGGGTGCAGATTACTTCAGAGCCACTTTGAGCGGCGAAAAGCCTGGCCTGGGACAGGATAGCCTCCTTGGGTTGATAACCAGACGGGGTGGCCAGGCTTACATTAGCGCCCACCAAGGAACAGGCCAGCAGCAGGCTATGGGCTACGTTATTTCCGTCCCCCACATAGGCAACGTTGACCCCCTCCAGTTTCCCCTTCTTCTCCTTGATGGTAAGCAGGTCAGCCAGGGCCTGGCAGGGGTGCTCCAGGTCGCTAAGGGCGTTGATCACAGGCACTGTAGTGTACTGAGCCAGAAGCTCCACCGTTTCATGAGCAAAGGTGCGGGCAGCGATGATATCCACATAGCGGCTGAGCACCTTGGCCACGTCTGAAACTGACTCCCGCTTCCCTAGCCCTACCTCAGCCTGGGAAAGATAGATGGTATGGCCACCAAGCTGATACATAGCCACATCGAAGCTGACTCTGGTGCGCAGCGAGGGCTTTTCGAACAGCAGTGCCAGCACCTTACCAGGTAACTTGGGCTTGCGTCGGCCCCGTTTCATATTCTGGCTGCTGCTGAGAAGGTGCCACACCTCCGCTGCACTAAGCTGCGCTACTGATAGCAGGTCTTTGCTTTTCAAATTTTTTCCATCCTGACTTCTGGGTTTATAGTATATACGCAAGATGTCAGGCAATCAAGGCAGGCAGTTTCTTATACGACTGTCTGGAGAGTGCTGAAAGAGAGGTCCAGGAAACTTCCTGGCAGGGGTTTGGGGGTGTCCCCCAGACCCAAAATTCCACCAAGATTGGGGAACTAAGGGGGCTGACTAAGACTTTTTCAGCACTCTCGTCTGGTATAATAACTGCGGAGCCTGTATTCAGATGATGGAAGAGAAAAGACTGCTGCTACTTTTCGATGGCAATGCCCTAGTGCATCGTGGTTATCACGCCTTGCCGCCATTAACCTTGACCAAGACCGGGGAGCCTGTCAATGCCGTCTATGGCTTCGCCAGCATGGTGCTCAAGGTACTCACTGAGCTTAAGCCAACCCACTGGGCCATCGCCTTCGATCTGAAAGCCCCTACCTTCCGCCATACGCTCTTTGAGGGATACAAGGCTCAACGCCCCAAGGCACCGCAGGAGCTGGTGAACCAGTTCAAGCGGGTGAGGGAACTCGTGAATGCCTTTCGCATGCCAATATTTGAGCTGGAGGGCTATGAGGCCGATGATGTGCTGGGCAGCCTGAGCCGCCAAGCTGCTGACCAGGGCTTGGACACGATTATTGTCACCGGAGATGCCGACGCCATGCAGCTTGTCTCGCCGCAGGTGCGGGTGCTGACGCCACAGCGCACGTTTGGAGATACTGCTCTTTATGACCAGGCTGCGGTGGAGCAAAAGTATGGCGTAACTCCCTCTCAAATCCCAGACCTAAAGGGCCTGGAGGGAGACACCTCCGACAACATCCCCGGTGTACCTGGGGTGGGCAGGAAGACAGCGGTGAAACTGTTGCAGCAATTTGGCTCTGTAGAGGCGATCTATGAGCACCTGAATGATGTAACCCCGGAAAAGCTGCGGCAGACACTGGCCGAGCACCAGGCCACTGCCAGACAGAGCAGGGAGCTGGCAACCATCGCTAGCGACACCCCGGTGAGCCTAGGCCTGGAAGCCTGCCAAGTCAGCGCCTTTGACCGAGACAATGTGGTGGCTCTTTTCCGTGAGCTAGAATTTGTCAGTCTGCTGCCCAGGCTCAATAAGATGCAGATTGCTCCAACGCCCCAAGCAGCCAAAGAGCCAGCCAGGGTGGTCTCCCAGCACAATTACCAGGTAGTGACCACCACCCAGGTTCTGGCTGACCTCCTAAGCAAACTCGCAGCAGCGCGCTGGCTGGCAGTTGACGTGGAGACCACCTCCCTGAACGTCCGCCAGGCGGAACTGGTGGGTATAGCTCTGTCCTGGGCACCTGGGGAAGCCGTTTACCTGCCGGTGGGACATCGCAGCCTAGAGCAACCCGCCCAGCTACCTCTGGAGCAGGTGTTAAGCCAGCTAAAGCCCATCCTGGAAGACCCAGCTTTGCCCAAAGCGGCTCATAACGGCAAGTATGATATGAGCGTGCTGGCTCGTTACGGCGTGGAACTGCAGAACCTGGCCTTTGATACCATGATTGCCGCCTACCTCCTGAGCGAGAAGGCACTCAATCTCAAGGCGGTGGCTTTCAGCAAGCTGGGAATAGAGATGACCTCCATCCAGGAACTCATCGGCACTGGCAAGAAGCAACTTTCAATGGCACAGGTAAGTGTAGATGAAGCTGTGCGATATGCCTGTGGTGATGCCGACATTACAGGTCAGCTCAGCCAGTTGTTTGAGCGAGAGCTCAAAGAACAAGGGTTGTGGCGGCTCTTTGCCGAGGTGGAGATGCCTTTGGTGCCGGTATTATGGCACATGGAGAGTAATGGGGTAGCCCTGGACAGTGAGCAGCTCAGGGAATTGTCCCTCAGCCTGGGGCGGCAAATGCACCAGCTAGAACAAGACATCTACCATGCGGTAGGGCACCAGTTCAATATAAATTCCCCACAGCAACTGGGAAGGGTGTTGTATGATGAACTTGACCTGCAACGGTACCTGCCCCGGTCTCGCAAGACCAAGAGCGGCTATTCAACCGAGGCGGCAGTGCTTGAGTCACTGCGCGAGAGCCATCCAGTGGTTGATCTCATCCTGCGCTATCGCGAGCTTTATAAGCTGAAGTCTACCTATATAGATGTCTTGCCGGGTTTGGTTGATAGCAGAACAGGGCGGATATACACCAGCTTCAACCAGACAGGTACGGCCACAGGACGGCTTTCTTCTAGCAACCCTAATTTGCAGAACATCCCTGTCCGTGGCGAACTGGGCAGGAAAATAAGGCAAGCCTTTATATCTCAACCGCCCTGCCTCCTGCTGGCTGGCGATTACTCTCAGATAGACCTGCGCGCTCTGGCACATCTTTCCCAAGACCCCGGCCTGCTGGCTGCCTTCCACCACGATGAGGACATCCACTCAGCCACCGCCTCTCAGGTTTTTGGTGTGGCTGCCTCGGCGGTGACACCGGACATGCGCCGGGTGGCCAAGACAGCCAATTTCGGCATCATCTACGGTATGAGCGATTATGGCCTGGAGCAAGCCACCGGCCTCTCGCACGAGGAAGCAACGCAGTTTATCAAGACATACTTCGAGAAATATCAGGGGGTAAAGGTCTACCTGGAAGCCACCAAACAGCAGGCCAGGGAGCGAGGTTATGTCGAGACGCTGCTGGGGCGGCGCCGCTATATATCTGAG
>Ga0315288_10004593_pt1 | contig 17599 bp, 8 predicted proteins | sample YL17G11_20_MG_FD_203454 | JGI IMG/M metagenome (GOLD analysis project Ga0315288, IMG submission 203454) | Sediment microbial communities from Yellowstone Lake, YNP, Wyoming, USA - YL17G11_20 | ecosystem: Environmental > Aquatic > Freshwater > Lake > Sediment | place: USA: Wyoming | collected... | reverse complement strand
CGGTATCCTGGTCGGCGTCGGCTTCCGTGCTGCGGGCGAGGCCAAAGTCCACCAGCTTGGGTTCGCCCTCGGCGTTGAAGAGGATGTTGCCGGGCTTGATGTCGCGGTGGAGGAGGTTGTGCTTGAGCGCGGTGTCGAGGGCGGAGGCAACCTTGGTGCCGACGTCCAACACCAGCAGTTCGGGCAGGCAACCCTGCTCTTCGATCTTCGAGTCGAGGCTGCCACGGTCGGCCAGTTCCATCACTAGAAACCGCAGATCCTCGTGCTCTTCGAACGTGTAGATGTGAATGATGTTCGTGTGGTTCAGGCCGGCCGCGGCCCGCGCCTCGCGGGCGAAGCTCTCCAGGGCCTTGGCGTCCGAGCTCAAGTCCTGCTTCATCAGCTTGACCGCCACTTCGCGTTCCAGCGTGAGATCGTAAGCGCGATAGACGGTTCCCATGCCGCCGGAGGCAATGGCGTCGCGCAGCTCGAACTGTCGCAGCCGCATGGGCACCATTAGGGGGTGGCCGCAGCGCGTGCAGGGCGTGGTGGACAAGGGCGGCAGGTCACCCGAGATGAAGACCTTCGCGCCGCAGCCGCCGCACGACACCATCCGGAGCGGGCGACGGGAGTCATTCGATTCAAAGGCCACGGCCCGAATCTATCACTCGCGCCGCTGCCGACAAGCCTTCATCTCGACGGAGCCCGTCTTCCCTGGGCGGCTCTGAAGTGGGGCGGCTGACCGCTTCCTCTGCGCTTCGCCACATCTCCGCTTCGGCTTTGACTCCGTTCGCCCTCCGTCCTACGATCCTGCCCAGCCATGAAGCACCCGGGATCGATTCCGAGTTCGTCGGCCAATACCTGCACCGCAGGGAAGTCTGCCTGCTGGATGATTGGGCCGCGAATGTGAGTCCTCGGAAGTGAGCCATGCCAGGAATAGCGCGCCAACCCACCCGTCGAGAAGACAATCAGAATCGAGGGCACGTCATGCCAACCACCCTGACCTCCTCCCATCGTGCCCGCCCCGGATCGCTCCGGTGGGCTGCGCTCGTCGCCTTCCTGCTGCTCGGCGTCGGGGAACTTGTCCCGGACGCGTGGGCGGACCTCACGCTCGCTGGCAAAGGCAAGACCCGATACCGCATCGTCCTGCCCACAAACGCCCCGCCCGCGGAGCTCTACGCCGCCGAGGAACTCCAGCGCTATCTCGAACGGCTGAGCGGCGCACGACTGCCGATCGTCGCCGACACTGAGCCGGTCAAGGCGCGCGAGATCCTGATCGGCGACAACCTCCACCTCGGCCGCCTGAATCTCCAAATCGATCGCAGCAAGCTGGGCAGCGACGGCTTCATCCTGCGCACCGAGCGCGACTCCCTGATCCTGGTCGGCGGCCCGCCGCGCGGCGTTTTGAACGCAGTCTATACGCTGCTCGAAGAACAGTTCGGCGTCCGGTGGTTCACGCCCGAGATGGAATTCGTCCCGAAACTCAACGCGGTCCGCCTCCCCAAACTGAAACGCACCGTGGTGCCCGCGCTCGAATACCGCGAGGTCTTCTGGACCGAGATGATGCGCAACGGCGACTTCGCAGCCCGCCACCGACTCAACGGTCCGCACCACCAGTTGACGGACAAGCACGGCGGCGCGGCGGTCGTCTATTACCCGTTCGTCCACAGCTTTGACGCCCTGATCCCGCCGGACCTGTTCAAGGAGCACCCGGAGTATTTCCCGCTCATCGACGGCAAGCGCAAGGATGGCTACGTCCAACGCTGCCTGACGAACCCCGACGTGCTCAAGATCGCCACCGACCGGGTGAAGCAATGGATCAAGGAACACCCGGAGGCCACGATCATCAGCGTCTCCCAGAACGACACCTTCAACTGTTGCCAGTGCGACCAGTGCAAGGCGCTGGACGACGCCGAGGGCAGCCCGGCGGCGACGCTGCTCCAGTTCGTCAACGCCATTGCCGAGGCGATCGAACCGAAGCACCCCAAGATCCGGATCGACACGCTGGCCTATCAGTACACCCGCAAGCCGCCCAAGACGATCCGGCCCCGGAAGAACGTGATCGTGCGGCTCTGCTCCATCGAATGCTGTTTCGCGCACGCGCTCGAGACCTGCCCGACGCCGGAGAACCGCCGGTTCCGCGAGGACATCGTGGCGTGGGAGCCGGTCGCGCCCTTGCTCTATGTTTGGGACTACACGCCGAACTTCGCCCACTACCAGCAGATCTTCCCGAACTTCGACGCGCTCCAGCCGAACGTGCAATTCTTCGTCAAACACGGCGTGAAGGGCCTGTTCGAGCAGGGCAACTACTCGGGCGGTGGCGGCGGCGAGATGGGACCGCTCCGGGCCTATCTGCTGGCCAAGCTGCTGTGGAACCCCGACACCGACCTGAAGCGGCACACCGATGAATTCACGCGGGCCTACTACGGTCGGAGCGCCGACAAGATCAAGGCCTACCTCGACGTGACCCACGCGCCCGTCCGCGGCCAGGATTGCCACGCGCATATCTTTGACGGTCCGAAAAGCTGCCACCTCACCGACGCCGTGCTCCTGGACGGAGAACGTCTCTTGAACGAGGCGGAGCAAATGGCCGACGACGAGACGATCCGATTCCGGGTGCAGGTCGCGCGCCTGCCCATCTGGTACGGGAAGCTGGCTTCGGGGCGCGTGACCGGGGATGAGCGGAAGGAATTGGCGCGCCAGTTCGTCGCCATCGCCCGCAAGGCCGGCATCTCGAACATCAGCGAAGGCAAGGCCCTCGACGTCTGGGCGAAGGAAATGGGAGTGGAGTAATCCGTGCCGTCCAGATGGCTCAAGTGGCGAGTCCCCCGATCGCGGCCTGCCTCGCGACCTCCTTCCTGAGTGATCGCCCGACTCGGTGTTTGGCCAGGTAAACCCGGCCGAGGCTCACGCCCAATTCCTTCGCCACCTTCACCACCGGCCATCGCTGAAACACATACAGGTCGTACAACTGGTACTGCTCTGGGCTGACCTGACGCTTCACCCGCTCGATCGCCGCTGCCAGCACGCTCTTCTCCCATTCCTGGTCCCAGATCGCCTCGAATTCGCACCCGGCAGGCTCGGGCAGTGCCTCTGCCTTCTTCGAATCACCGGTGGGTGCCGCGGATCCGTCACCTACGGACTGCGGGCTCCGCTTGCGGAACTGGTCCACGATCCGGCGCCGCGCGATTTGCAGCAGCCAGCCCTTGAACGATCCGATCGTCGGATCGTAATGGAATCCCGGCAGCTTCTTCGCCGCGGCAATGACGGTTTCCTGTACGACCTCCTGGGCCTCGTCCTCCCGCAAACCGGCCCGCAGCGCCACTTCGTAGAGCATCCGCCAATAGGTGTGGAAGAACTCCGACCAACTGTCGTCGTCGGCCCAGTCCCGCAACCGGCTCAGCAGGCTCTCGCGTGTCGGGATCAGGTTCATCGTGGGCATCGCCGGGAGCATAGCCGCACCCAGGCGACTTCCCATCTGAAATTCGGTCTGGCACCCCCAAATCTTTCAAGCGTTTCCTCTGATCCTGATCACCGTCTTGATCTTGATCTTAATCCTAATCCTAATCTACCTCTTCCCGTCCCCGGGCTCCTCTGCATCTTTCCTGTCGGCCCGGGAATCCCGCGGAGGCTCGCGCCTCGGGTATAGAAACGGAGGGGGATTAGGAGCAAGATTAGGATTGAGATTAGGAGCCAGAAAGGATTCGCGACCTCAAGTCCGGTGAAAGAAAGGAGTCGGCCAGCCCGAATCTCAGGCGGATGATCATGAAAACGAGAATCTGCCTTGCCATCACCGTGGCGAGCCTCCTGGGCCTCGCCAAAGTCCACAGCCAATCCCTCTTCACCAAAATCACCGAAGGCGCGATCGCCACCGACCGCGAGGCCTCGTTCATGTCGGTCTGGTGGGACTACGACAACGACGGGTGGCTCGACCTTTTCGTGGCCAACCAAGATTACTCCGCCGGCCCGCAAACCCATTCCCTCTACCACAACCTCCGCGATGGCACGTTCGACAAGGTGACCAACACGACGACCACCGTGTCCACGGATGCCCTTGCTGCCGTCGCCGCCGACTTCGACAACGACGGCGATGAGGACCTCTTTGTCTGCCGTCACAATGCCTTGGATGATTGTTTCCGAAACGATGGCAACGGGGTGTTTACCCGGTTGACTCAGGCCCAATTCGGGCGACCGGTCGCCGACGGTTCAATTTCCCACGACGCCGCCTGGGTGGATTATGATCGGGACGGCTTTCTGGACCTGTTTGTCGTGAACGGGTTTCCCGCCACGGAAAACGACTGCCTCTACCGGAACAACGGCAGCGGCCTGTTCATCAAGATGACGGCTGGTCAGGTGGGGCCCATCGTCAGTGACCAGGCGACAACGTCTGCCAGCAGTTGGGCGGATTACGATAACGACGGCTATCCCGATGCCTGGGTGGAGAGGTGGACTGGATCCGGCTTCCTGTATCACAACGGCGGATTGGACGCTCCGGGGTTCTTTACGCTCGCGACCGAAGGCAGTATTCCCCGCGAAAATAGCCGCGCCGCCGGCCAGTGGGTGGACTACGACAACGACGCGTGGTTGGACCTGTTTGTGGCCGGCAGTTCGGAGGGCCGCACGAACTCCCTTCACCGCAACGCAGGCGGATTGGCGTTCACCGACGTGGCCGCCAGCGCCGGCCTCGCCCAGAAGAACTACGCCTGGGCTTCCGCGTGGGGCGATTACGACAACGACGGCTGGCAGGACCTTTTCGTCGCCGCTTTCGAGAACCGGACCAACGTCTTTTATCGCAATCGCGGCGACGGCACCTTCGAGACGCTCGACATTGGCAGCCCGCTGCTGGACGGCAATCAGCGGGCGAGTGTGTCGTGGGCGCACTACGACAACGACGGCTTTCTCGACCTCTTGATCACGTGCGGCAACGGCACTCGATTGCCGAACCACCTTTACCGGAACAAAGGCCCAGGCATCGGCAACGCCAACCACTGGCTCAAAGTCAAGCTGGTCGGCCGGGCGTCCAACCGTTCCGGCATCGGCGCCAAGATTCGCGTCAAGGCCACCATCGCGGGCACAGAACTGTGGCAGATGCGCGAAATCTCGGGCAACAGCGAATTCGGCGGCTCGACGGGGCGCTTGGCGCACTTCGGGCTCGGCGACGCCACGAAAGCCGACCTTGTCTGGATTGAGTGGCCCTCGGGCATCCGCCAGGAACTCACCGACGTCCCGGCCGGTCAGCCCGGACAGCCGCCCTTGGAGATTGTCGAGCACTGCACGGACTGCACGGAGGCGCCGCGGTTCACGGGTGCAACGCCATCGCCGGCCGGCCTCGAACTGACGATCACCGAGTCGGCGAGTTTTATAGGCTACATGCTCGAGGCCTCGACGGATCTGGCCACCTGGACCAAGCTGATGGCGCGGGCAGGGACCCGAAGCCAGTACCAATGGACCGACTCGCAGGCGACCAATTTCCCGGTACGGTTCTACCGCCTCGTCGTGCCATGACCAGAAGACATGCGTAAGTGACGTTGCACCCGATCATTCACCACGAAGGACGCGAACCTCACCGGTGCCTTCGTAGCTGCGAACTGGCGTTCGCAGCCAGCTTTCCCGTCAGGGGAGCAGGGCGGTGCGTCCCGATGTTGTTGGCGGTCCCGTTTTGGGGTAAGGCGGACCTGTCTTCAGTCCGCCGCTTTGGGTATGGGGCGATGCCCAATTGGCGCGGTGATGACACACGCGCCCTACCTTGGCCAACAGCATCGCGCGACCATCACCAACGACTTCGGGATCATTGGGAGCAGGGCCTCGGATTCAAGAGAAGTGCCGCAAACACCAGCTTGCGGCTACGAACGAGCTCCCTTCGTGCTCTTCGTGGTGGAATCCATCGGCAGCCGGTGGGCCATTGCTCCTTTCGGGAGGGCATGCGATAGGTGACGAGGCCAGCACTATGAACTTTGAGCGTTGCCAGGGTATTGGCGAGGCGGCCGCGCGCTGGCGCAATAGCCAATGGCCCATAGCCCATAGCCGATGGTCCATCGCCAACGGCCGTTGGCCCAAAGCCGATCGCCGGGCGCCAATCGCCAATAGCCAACGGTCAATTCCCAGCGGTCCATGGTCACTCGTCACTCGCCACTCGCCACTTATCACTGGCTTCACCCTGATCGAACTGCTCGTCGTCATCGCGATCATTGCGGTCCTGGCTTCACTGCTGTTGCCGGCGCTGGGCAAGGCGAAGGCGAAGGGACAGGCGATCGCCTGCCTGAATGAGAACGACCTGGATCTCCAGGACTTGCGCTGGTTGCAGGCACGGTTGCCGGGGCCGTGACCCCAGGAGTCGGAAGTCCGTGGTCAGAAGCCGGTGGTCGGTTGACAGAAGGCTGCGGACAGGAAGCGGAGAAGGGAGAAGATCGGAGTCGGACGCCCTCGGCTGCGATCACCGCATCGCACGGAGCAGTCGACGGGGATGCGCCACCTGAACAGGGGAGACGTCTGCCCGCTGGCAGAGCACCGCTAACTCGTCGTCATTGACCTCGAGCAGATGCCGATCGGAGGTGACGAGGAGCGGGATCATAGATCCTCACCATGCCGCGTCGCAGGTGTTCGGCCCGCTGCGATGCGCTCAACCGGTTTGCCCGTCGGCGGAGGTCAGCCGCAACCTGGTCGGATTCAGTCTCCTCCGGGTAATCGACCCCTTTCTTCACCGGCACGGGCATCCGCTTCTTCGTGACGAGGGCAAACTCCCGGCTCGGGTTGATTTTGTCAACCCTCACTTCCGGTCACTTCCGGTCAGATCAGCTTGGTTCGGCTCGCACTCTTACGCCTTGGAACTCACCTCGGCCACTGGCCCTGGCCCATCCCAACCCGCCGGCAGAGCGCCTCGAAACGCGGGTCATCCCGCAACCGCAACCCGTCCCAGGCGGGATCGGCACGGAGACCGCCGAAGTCGGAGCTGATGACGTACTCGGACCGGTAGTCGATCGCCTTGTTCAGATACTCCAGGGCTTGGTCCGGGGAACCGAGGGCAGCATGAATCCAGGCAAGAAAATACGGGTCGGCCTCGTCCGCGCGCTCGCGCTCCTCGAGTCGCCGCAGCAATTCCAGGGCGTTGGCGCGGTCCCCCATGAGCGCGTGGGCCCGACCCAGCAGCCCGTACATCTCCGGGTCCTCCCAGTTTTTGAGCGCCTTGAGCAAGGCGTCGATCGCCTCGCGATATCGGTCCGCCAGCAGCAGGCAGCGTCCCAGGTTGTACTGCCCGGGCCCACGTGAGTCAGGCGCTGGATCGATCGACTGGCGGGCAATCCGAATCGCCTCGTCATGATTGCCCCAGACGGATTCGCCAAACGCCAAGTGTTGGAGTTCGTAAAGGTCCACCTCCGGCTCCTGCGCGAGCCGGTTATGGTAAACTAGGGCGTCGTTCGTGCGCCCCAGGATGCGGTAGTAAACCATCCAGGAAAGGTTGCGTTCGGGCCAGCGGGCGATCAGTTGATCGTGGGCCTGGATGCCGCCTTCCCAGTCGTAGTCGCAGGCCAAGAGTTTGTTAGCCAGACGATACTGCGCCACAAAACAACTGTCGTCGATGTCCAGAATTCTCCTTGCTCGCTCGGCCACGCGACGCCAGACCTCGCTGGGCGGCCGGGTCGAGAAGTACTCCCGTTCGACCTGCATGTAGCCGACATGCGCGGCGACGTAATTGCGATCCAACTCCAGCGCCCGGTCGAAGCAGTCCAACGCCTTGCGGGAGGCGATCTTGGCTCCGGTCAAATGGCAGGCCCGGCCTTGGAGAAAGAATCCATAGGCCGCCAGGTTGTTGGACAACACTTGATCAATCCGCAGCCCGACGGCGTCGTTCATGCCCCGGCCGAGCCGACGGGCAACTTGATCGATGGCGCGATGCTCCAAGGCGATCACGTCGTTGGTCGTCCTGGCGTACGTTTCGGTCCAGAGCGGTTCATCCTTCTCGCGCTCGTAAAGCCGGAGGGTTAGCCGGAGGACCTCGTTGGTGTGGTCCACCTGACCCGTCAGGAGGTAGCGCGTGTCGTTCGTCCAGGCCAACTCATGGCGGACTTGGTCCTCGTCGTAACGAACCCAGTCGGATTTGCGCGGGCGGGTCTCCACGCCAGGGATCAGCGGCAGGGCGTCGATGAACGCGTCGGTCATCCGTCCGCAGATGCACAGGCTTTGCTCGGTTTCGTATTCGATGGGGCGCTCGGCAATGGGCGCCGAGTGGCGGAACGGCAGGACGAAAATCGAGGCTTGGTCGGCTCCGGTGGCCACGGAGATCGGTGTCGGCCGTGTGAACCTTGCGAAGAGCAGATACCCGAATGCGCCGAGGAGCGCGAGCACGGCGAGAGCCGTCGCGGCTTTCCGCGCCAGCGCAAAGCGGTGCTGGGCCGCCCGCCGGCGTTTGATCGATCCGCCCTGCTGAAGCAGCTCCAACTCGGCCCGCGTCGCCGCCGCCGAGGCATGGCGCCGGCGCGGGTCCGGATCGCAGGCCTTCAGCAGAATCGCGTTGACCTCGATGAGCTGCTGTTTGTCGGGCAGTTGATCGAGGTTGGGCGGCAGGGCGGGGAACTCGTGCCGGTCCTTCCCGGTGCTGAGTTCGTAGAGCAGCTTGCCCAGGCTGTAGAGATCGGCCTGAGGCGTGCCCGGGCCTTCGGGCGGGATGAACCCTTCGGTGCCGACATACGACCGCGCTTCGCTGACCTCGGCCACCATCCCGATGTCTGCCAGTTTCGGCACGCCGCCGACAAAGATGACGTTGGACGGCTTGACGTCGCGGTGGACCAGGCCGTGCCGGTGCAGGTGATCCAGTGCGGACGCCAGGGAGATTGCGATCGACAGGCAGTCGGCAACGGGCAGGCGACCGCGCGTGTGCAACTCGGAACTCAGGGTGCGAGGCGTGTAGGAACTCGGAACGGGTTCGTGGGAGCTCGGAACGGGGAACGCGGAACGTGGAACAGGTCCGGGGACACCTTCTGGGAATTCCGCGTTCCGCGCTCCCCGTTCCACGTTTGCATCGTCCGCCAGCTCCATCACGTAATAGAAACAGCCCTCGCCGCGGCCGACCTGGAGGATATCGACGAGACCTTCGTGTGAGCGGGAGATCGGCTCGAACTTCTGGATGCCGTGAAGCTCCCGCTCGAACGGATGGTCGTGCCAGAACGTGCGGCGGTGGACGATCTTGACGGCGCGCAGAGTGCCGAGCGCGGCGCGGGCAAGCCAGACCTCGCCGTAACTGCCCCGGGCGATCAGCCGGATGAGCTCATGATCCGGGATGGGCGGCGGAGGAGTCGAGACGGGGCTTGCAGGACTCCCGTCGGGCGCGACCGGCGTTTGGCGGGCGTGCTCCTTCGATCCTGGCGATGGCGCCTCCGGAGACATGCGGGACTTGAGTTCAAGGCATGGTATAGGCCCTACCGGACGGCCCCGCGAGCCCCGCGTTGACCGTTGAACCCGAAAACCGCAGTTGCTTCGCGACAGCGACAGCCGGCTGGCATTTGGCCGCTGATTCTCCTGCTTCGCGCCAGCGTATGGAGTGCGTCGGCCCGAGCCGGCGCTTTGCGGTGCGGGGAACACAGGTTCAGGGCGCGCACACTCATCGGAAACTCCGTCCACCGAGCCGGGAGCGCCGTTCGCCCAGCCCAAAGCGGTCCCTTGGGGGGACCGCACTCCAAACGCTTCGCGGGATCGGCACGCTGCGTGCCTTGGTTGTTCATGGCGGTCATGACAGAACAGTGAGGGAAGGCATATCCATCAGTGCGACAGAAGCCATGAAAAGCCACGAACAGGCCAAGCCGGTCGCCCTGATCGTCGGCTTCACGCTGATCGAATGGCTGGCGGTGATTGCCATCATGGCGATCTTGGCGGGGGTGCTCCTGCCGACGCTGGGGTCTACCTGGGGATCTCTGTGTTCTGTGGGTTCTTTGTGGTTGAACTGCTCCTTCTAACGACCTCGTCTGGCGTCAAACCGGTATCTTCCCGCGAGCACTTCGACCACGACTCCGGCAGGCGTGCTGCGAACCAGCTTCACGCCGTCCGCCCGGCCCAGCGCCTTGCCGCCTTCGCGAACGCTAGCCGGATCGCCCACCGGCAGCACCACCGTCGCCCGGGTGTTCGGCGGCACGGTGATGTTCAGCTCAAAGCGACCGTCGGCGATTCTCCAGTCCGATTCGATCCGCCCGCGGACGGAGTCGTAACTGGCGCGGGCCCAGGTGAGGTTGCCCACCGGTTCGGGGGCGATGATGAACCGGGCGAAGCCTGGATGAGCCGGATCGGGCCGGATCCCCGCCACGTGGCCCATAAACCATTGCTGGATGTGGCCGAGCATGCAGTGGTTCATGGAAGCGCCCGTGTCCGCGTCCCACGCTTCCGGCATCGAAGTCCAGCCGTTGTTTACGATGAATCCATAGCTCCCCAGGTTGGTTCGGCTGGCGATGTCGAACAGCACGTCCGATCGGCCGTTTCGGGCAAGGGCTTCCACGAGGTAAGCGTAGCCGATGTCGCCGGCGGTCTGCTGGTTGCCGCGGCTGCGGAGATCCTCGACGATCCGGTCCAGGACCGCCTGCTCAGAGCCCGGCGGCACCATGCCGAGCACGAGCGCCATGCTGTTGGCACATTGCGGACTGCCGGTGTTCCGGTATTCAGCCTTGCCATCGAAATAGCGGGCGTTGAACGCGTCGCGGATCTGCGCCGCCAGTTGATCGTAGGCGCGCGCATCGCCCGTTTTTCCCAGCAACTCGGCGGTCTCCGCCACCACCCGTGCGCAGCGGTAAAACGTGGCCATCGCGCTCAATTCGACCGGCGTGAACTGCGAGGCTCCCACGGGCTTGCCATGGCCGTAGTCGTACCAGTCCCCCAGTCCCGGGACCGGCACGAGGTCCTTCGAGGTCTTCCTCATGTAGTCAACGAAACCCTTCATGCTTGCGTAGCTGGCGCGCAGTGCGGCCGGGTCGCCATACCAATCGTGCACCAACCGCGGCACAATGACCGCGGCCGCGCCCCACTCGGGCGTGTAGGCGAACCCGCTGCTGAACGCGGGGTAAGCCGGCGCAACCGTGGGCACCATGCCGTCCGGCGCCTGCGAATCGACGCAGTCGCGCGCCACCTTGCGGTAGAACCGCGCGATGTCGTAGCGCCCCGCGATGGACGGCCCCATGAGATAGGACACCTCAAGCCAGCCGAGTTTCTCACGATGCGGGCAGTCGGTCAGCACATGGGCCAGGTTCGCCCGCACCGCCCAATCGATGATGCGATCCGCGGCATTGAACATGGGGTTCGAGCACTCGAACCGGCCCACGGCGGGCGCGTCGTTCCGAACGTGGACGGACGCGAGTTCCTCGATGACCTGCAGCCCGCGCGGGTTGGGGCGGCCTCTGGGAACCGCGCCTTCCACCTGGAGATACTGGAAGCCGGTGTAGCTGAACTGCGGGGTCCACTCTTCGCTCGGCCCGCCGCGCAGGGTGTACTGGAAATAGTTCGGGCTGCCGACACCGGCCTGGTTCACCAAGCCACGGCCGTCGTTCCGCCTCGGCGACATCCCGTGGCGCTGTTCGGCGGGCACCAGTCTGACCACTTGTCCGGTTTGCCCGCGCACGCGCAGCCGGGGAACCGCCGAGGCGTTCTGGCCGAAGTCGTAAACGAACACGCCCGGCTTCGGCTCGTCGAGGCGGACCGGATTGAACACCTCGTGCTTCTTCATGGGCGGACCGAGGGAGGCCACTAGCGCGCCGCCGGGTCCGTCCGTCTCCCGGGCGGCTTTCCACGCCGCAGCATCAAGGCCGGGCTGGCTCCAATCCGGCGGCAACGCCCGCGCATCGTAGTCTTCCCCGCCTAGGATCGCGCTGTGGGTGATCGGGCCTTCCAAGGTTTGCCAGCTCCCATCACTGAGGATTGTTTGCTCTGATCCATCGGCGTAGGTCAGGTGCGCCTGCAGGATCAGCTTGAGAGGGCGCGTGGCATTGACTCCATGCACCCGACGATCGCCGGCGGTGTTGTAGAATCCCTTGCCCAGCATCACGCCGAAAGCATGCCGGCCCGATGTCAGTTGGCGCGTGATGTCGAAGGTCGAGTAATACACGGTTTTCTCGAAGACCGACCACGCGGGATCGAGGAAGCGGTCCCCCACCTTCCGCCCATCGAGGAACAGGTCGTAGTGTCCGAGCCCGCAGACATGCACCACCGCGCGGCGGATTGGCTTGGCAACCTCGAAGCCACGACGGAACAAAGGCAGCGAAGCCGCCCGCGGCACGGACGAGCGGTCGTCTGCGCGAATCCAACGGGCCACCCAATCCTCCGGGGCCAGCAACCCCATGCTCCACCGCGCCGGTTTGCTCCATCCGTCCGGCTTCCCGTCTTTGTCCCAGACGCGGACCTTCCAGAAGCACTCTCCGTTCGAGACCAGCGGTTTGCCGGCATACTCGATCTGGTTCTGCTCGTCGGATTCAATCTTGCCTGAATCCCACAGGTCGCCTTGGCCCCGTCGCAGACCTGCCTCCGTCGAAGCCACGACGACGTGGTACGCTGTCTGACGTTGCCCGCGCGTGCCGGACTCGAGGATCCAGCTCAACCGTGGACGGGCGACATCCACCGCGAGCGGGTCGGTTTGGGATTCGCAGCGCAGGTGGGTCACCCGAAGGTCCGCCGCGAGAACCAGCGGGCTCAGCAAAGCCAGGGACAAGGCAGTCAATCTCATGGCTGTTCAGGCTGAATCACGGCTCGTGTCCCCGAGCGGGGCGGTTTCGCCAATACCGGCCGCACCCAACCAGCCGAGCGGCCGAGGACCGACCGCGCGTCCGGTCCGCCTCGCGCGTTGACGCAATCACTGTTTTTCCACCGTGACCCAACGCCGGCTGACCGTGGATTCGCCCTGGGCCGGTTTCGCGGTGGCCTTGAGGGTGCACTGGCCGGTCGCCGAGGGGATCGCCAGCGGAATCTCGAGCGACTGGCCGCCAAACTCCTTCATCGCGAAGTCCTGCGTGGCCCGCGCCACCACTTTGCCTCGCTCGTTTTCCAGGGTGAGCGCCAGTTGCCCGCTGACCGACCGGTCCTCGTCGTTCACGAGCATCACCTTGAAACTGCGGGTGGCGCCCGCCGCCAGCGTGGGCTCGAAAAAGTTGAGGTAAACCCCGAGCGGCTTGAAGGCTTCGCCCACGTAATCGGCGAAGGCCGGATCGAGTTTCAGTTTGGTCACGTCGGCGAAGTGATCCGCCGTATAGACGCCGGGATAACTGCAGGTGAGATAGACGAAGTGGATGATGCCGGCGTAGTGGCGATGGGCGCGCCAGAACTCGGTCTTGGCGCCGAGCAGGTAAGAGTACAGGTCGAGGCGCTCGCGGGCGGTGACGTTCGTGCCGATGAGCTGGGCATAGACGTTCGTCGTCAGGCGCGTGGGCGAGCCGTCGCGGTTGAGCCAGAGCCAGCCGTATTCGTTGATCAACGGTGGGTTGGTGTCGGAAGGCAACGCGCCCGGACGCGGCTTGCCATCCATCGTCTGGAGGTTGGTCATGCTAAACGTCAGCTTGCCCATGTGACCGCTCTGCATCAGATACGGGTGGTCTTCCACCGGATCGTTCGGGCCGGCCGGCGGGTTGTAGCTGTTCTCCCACGGGCGATCCGAGAGATCGAGCGAACGAACGGCGGGGATGATCTTCGTGCTGAAGATGTCGTCCTTGGTTTCGTTGTTCGCGTCCCAGACGGCCACACTCGGGTGGTTCCAGTTGTCGCGCATCCAATCCTTGTATTGCCGGATCATCTCGTTGGCGTCATGCGTGCGCGAGTAGCCTTGGTACCACCCAGGCACACCGGTCCAGACGAAGAACTCGTTCTGGATCAGCAGGCCGACCTCGTCGCAGATGTCCAGCCAGCGATCGGGCACCGGGCCGATGCAGAACCGGAAGTAGTTCCAATGCATTCTCTTGGGCAGGTCGCCGAGGAGCTTGCGCACCCAGGCGTCGTTCCAAGGCAGATCCTTGCAGAGCGGGTCTTCGAGGAAACGGTGGAGCGTGATGTTCGAGCCGCGCAGGTAATAGACTTTCCCGTTGAGGTGGGCGCGCTTGGTCGCGGCGTCGAACCGGAACTCGCGCATCCCGAAGCGCGTCTTCACTGAGTCGCCGCCGGTGCCGGACTCGACCAGATACAGGAACGGATCCTCGGGTGACCACAGGTGCGCGTCCGGGATCCGGATCGTCTCGGTGAGCACCTGCTCCTCGCCGGGCTGGAGCGACACGGGTCGCGGCGCAGCGGCGGCCACCTTCTTGCCGCCTTTCCACGTCTTGACGGTGTGAACCAGCGAAGCCGAGGCTGGTGCGGAGCCGTGGTTCTTCACGCGGGTTTGGACCACAACCTCGCTCGAGGCGATGCGTGGCGCGACCTGGACGGTTTCGATGGCCGGGTTGTCGCAGAAGATCAGCGACACGCTGTCGTAGATACCCGGCGTCCAGATGAGCTTTTCGAAGTCCGAGCCGGTGGGGTAGGTGTCGGGCAACACGGCTGGATGGGCGCCGATGCGGATGACGAGCGTGTTCTCCGCGTTCCACTGGAGGGCCTCGTTGAGCGGGAAGAGAGACGCGGTGAAACAGCCGGCATATTCGCCGAGCTTCCGGCCGTTGAGCCACACGGCGGTGCCGAACTGCGCCTTGTTGACCTTCAGCAGCGCCACCGCCTTCCGCGCCGGGGCGCGGAAGGTCCGCTGGTACCAGAAATAGTTCCGGTCCTGGTCCACTTTGCCGGTCCAGTAATTGGTGAGCCACTCCGCGGGGACGAGCTTCGACCGGATGCGGTTGGCCAGGTTCTCCCGGCTGATGAACTGGTCCACGTCCTTGAAGCCGGGCTGCGCCAGGTTGGCCAAGCCCGGCACCGGCACCGTGGCCGGAAAAGCTGTCGGCATTTCGGTGGCGGACTGGCTGTCGGCGATGCGCCACTGGCCGTCGAGGGAGACTGAGGTGCGCTCCGCGTGCGTGGAAACAACCGTCGTCACTCCGACGGCAAGCAGGGCAAGGGAAGTGCGGGCATTCATGTTTGGAGGATGTCTGAGTTCAGTCTTGGTTCACACCCCGCTCGGCGGGTTCCAGTCTGAAGCTGTAAAGGGCTGAAGAGGAGTGCGCGAGCGTGCTCGTTGGGTGGACGATCACGGCATTTCGGCTCGCACGGTGACGAGACTCTGCGCCGGCACTTCGACCGGTCCGGTGATCTGCGTGAGCGGCTTCTCGCTGTTGTCGCTGAGCCAGAGGGATTTCGGCTCCAGTCCGGCCCACTTGAGTGTGACTTTCTCGGCTTTGCCGGACGCGCCGAACAGGCGGACGATCCGGGCCGTGCCGTCTTCGCTGGGCTTGAAGGCGGTGACTTGCACGCTGGCTGAACCCTGGGTTCCATACACCTGCAGTGGCGGCGGGTACCTTGGCTCTTCGCCGCGCGCGGGCAGGACCAGCAACGGCTGGCTGTGTTCCAAACCGGTCACAGTGGCGTGGCGTGCGGCTTCGGACGACCGTCCCCGGTGCGGAACGATGAAGTAGCGGAAGACCGTGGGGCCTTCCTGCTCGGCGCGATAGTTGGTGTGCCAGTGGTTGTTCATGGCCCACGAGTAAATCGTCTGCGAGGACTCAAGGTGGTCCAGCCAAAGCTTGGAGCCGCTCAGGCCGCCGATGAGATTGGCCGTGACGCCGCCGACTTCCACCAGCGGCGCGTCGGGCGTCAACCAGGTGACACCGAACTGGTCATTAGAGATGTCCACCCAGCGCTGCACCGTAAACCAGTTCTTGCAGGCGCCGGAAATCTGGTCGGTCTCCGGCCGCACGACGCTCCACGGCACGTCCATGCGGACCACGCCGCCGGGTATGTTGAAGGCGAAGCCGAAGTGGACACCTTCCTTCGTGCGCACAGCTTTCTTGTCCACGGTGTCGATGATCTCGACATAGCTGCGGAGCGCGTGGGCGCGGATTTCGCGCGTCAACTTGTTGCAGCCCGGCGCGTCGGACTCGACCAGGAGCGACGCGATGAGCGGGCCTTTGTTCTTCACGGAAATCCTCACCGGGCCGTTGCGCTGAAGGCCCTTGAGGTCGCTGCCGGGCAGGTAGAAGTAATCGTTCAACCCCATCGGCGCGTTGGTGTCCGCGTATTCGTGTCCGTCGGATTGCAGGCTGGCGATGGCGCCACTTTTCTCGTCCACACGGAGCGTCAGGCCGCGTTCCACCGCGGAGTCCGAAGTCGTCAGCGTAGCGCCTTCGGCGCGGGCGCCTTCGAACGGCGCCTCCAGGGGTTTATCATCGACGATGTACCAGCGGTGAGACACAAAACCTCCGACACAGGGGCGGAACACCAATTCCCCGGAAGTCAGCCTTTGGGAGATGATGCTCGATTTGTTCGTCGGCCCGTAGCTGACGCCGTCGCCGGCCTGCGAGAGTTCCTTCGGCACCATGACGAGGGCGTACGGATAGTTGACCGAAGTCGTGTTGATCACGTCGATGGCATCCGTTTCCTTGTCAGCAGGAAGGGCGGGCTTCACGCCGCGACTCTCGTTCGCCGCTTCGATCAGCTTGCGCGACTGCGCCTCAGCATCCAGTGCGAACTGCCGCTTGATCGCCCACTGGCTCTTCACGAAGGGCGCGTCCGGCTCGCTGATGCTGTTGTGCGCGCCCCAGGTGTGTTCGTCGTAGAGGATCACGTTGCGCCAGGCTTGATAGAAATCTTCAGCAGGATAGGCTTTCGGACTGAACATGGCGAAGAGCGCCTCGGCTTGCGTGAGGCGATCGGCGGAAGCCCGGTTCATCGCGGTCTCGAGGGCGCTGGAAGCCGCGCCATCCTCCCAGTAGGGCGTGAAGTCGCCTTGCGCGGTTGGGATCTGGTCGCCGTAGCGTTGCTCGAAGTCGTGGAACATCTCCTCGGACGTGGCGATGACGAGCTTCGGGTAGGCGTGTGTCTCGTTCCAGGCCTTGACTTTGTCGGCAAAGTTCACGTCGGGCGCGCCGTTGTCCCCCAGGCAATGCCGGACCTGCACGAAATCGTACGGATAACCCTTTGCTTCGAGTTGGGCAAGGTAGTTCAGGAGCTTGTCCGGCGACTGGAAGACCTGATAGTAGCCAGTGCCGGTCATCCACACGAGAACCTTGTCCCGGCCGTTCGGGCCGATCCACCAAAACGGTTTGTCACCCCACGCGGCGATGGTGTGGCCGATGCGATCGCCGCCGTTCGGCCCGATGGAGAAGTACTTCACGCCGCTGTGCGCGAACGCGGGCACGATGCCCCACGTGTAGCCCGGGACATCTGTGATCATCGCCGACTCGATCGGCACACCGGCCTTTTGCGAGAGTCGCTGGGCGAAGCCGACTAGGCGCAGTAGTTCTTCGGGGCGGCAGAGGCCGGTCAACTCGTTGCCGTAGAGCGCCTGGAGTCCGACTTGGCCGGCTTTCACGGCGTCGAAGAACGCCTGCTGCTTCTCCGGCGTGGCCTGTTTCAGATAGGAGTCCACAGCCCAGAGCACCTCGACGTTCCACTTGAATCGAGAGCCAGGTGGATTGTCCGCTGACTTGCGCGCAGCCTCCATGGCCATTTCGAGGTACCTCCACTGGGCGCGCTCGACGTCCGTCTGGACGTGCGTGTAACCGATATCGACATGCGAATGCGGCAG
>Ga0315288_10004591_pt1 | contig 17600 bp, 15 predicted proteins | sample YL17G11_20_MG_FD_203454 | JGI IMG/M metagenome (GOLD analysis project Ga0315288, IMG submission 203454) | Sediment microbial communities from Yellowstone Lake, YNP, Wyoming, USA - YL17G11_20 | ecosystem: Environmental > Aquatic > Freshwater > Lake > Sediment | place: USA: Wyoming | collected... | reverse complement strand
GTTGTCAGGTTGAACATTTGGGAGATCACCTCTTTCTTCTTGGTAGAGTTGCATTTGTCAGGATGATAGGGTGGTCTCTCAACCTTTTTCAACCTAAAGCGCCTACCGAAACGTTACAGCACCTGTGGTCTCTCAACCTTTTTCAACCCAGAAGCGCCTACCTAGACGTTACAGCATCGCGTGCCGCCGGAAAGCTGCGGCTATGCGCCGTTTCGGCCCTTCAGGAGAGGATCTTGCGCCGCGCCTCTTCCACGATGGACTTGGGCGTGGAAGCACCGCCCAGGATGGCCAGCCTCTTCACTCCCTCGAGCAGGGAGACGTCCAGCTCTGCGGCGGTCTCGATCTTGGTGGTGGGGGTGCCGGCGGTCTCGCATATCTTGCGCAGGAACTCGGTGTTGGAGCTGTTCCCGCCGCCCAGGACGAGCACGTAGTCGGATGAGAGGGCCAATTGGAAGGCCTCGGTCTGGCGGGCCAGGGTGTTGCGGCACAGGGTGTTGATGATCTTTATCTCCAGTAAGTCCCGGATGAGCTCGGGCACCTCGTTGATGAGCCCGTCCACCAGGCTGCGGAACATGAAGAGGTCCACGGTGGTCTGGGCGATCAACCCCACCTTGCGCACCTTGCGGGTACGGCCCTCCCACCACTCCTTGAGCTCGTGGGATTCCTTGATGACCACCGCCTCGCCGTTGATGTGTCCCAGGATGGCCTTCACTTCCGGATGGTCGGCGTTGCCGATGATGAACAGCTTGTATCCCTCCCCCACCAGCCGCATGGCCGCCCTCTGGGCCTTCTTCACCGTGGGGCAGGTGGCGTCCACCAGCTTCGCCCCCTTCTCGAGCAGGAACCCCGTGAGTTTCGGGGGGATGCCATGTGACCTTATCACCACGTTGCTCCCGCCCAGGTAGTAATCCTGCAGTTCGTCGAGGTCGTCGGGCAGGATCTCCAGGCCTCTATCCCTCAGGTCACCCACCACCTGGGGGTTGTGGATGATGGGCCCGAGCGTATAGACCTTGCCGGCGGCTTCGCCCAGGGTGTCTTCGACCATCTTTATCGCCCGTTTTACCCCGGGGCAAAAACCCGTATATCTTGCGATCGCTATCTCCATCACGACTCCCTCTCGTAGAACACCATCTATTATACGCATCGACGTGTCGAAAAAAATGCAAATCATCGATCTTCTTCGGGCACGCATGAGCCGCGGCCATAGCGTTATTATAAGCGCCTTTCCACGCGACCACGTCAAGACCTGTGGGTCGTTGCGCACCATACCGTACACGACCGCAGCAGACTTATGGGGTCGCTCTATGCGAGCTTATCCAGGCACGCCGGGCGCGGTATACCGCTTAGCTGCAGGCACGCATGATCTAAAGGAATATCCGCCGTTGCCCCTGCTGTCGCAGCAGCCTTCTTGGTGCAGCGCCTACCATTAACATCCAAGTGGTGGCAAAGCAACAAGGGCCTGTAAAATAAGGTTCTTCTCCGAGAAGTGTGGGTAGCGGGAAATGATGACTGCAGATGCGTGGTTGGGTCAGGTCTTAAAACTTGAATTTTCAAGTGTTTTGACCAGCGCTTTCCTGATAATTAAAAAATCAAGCTTTGAGACCTGACCCCAATAAGCCCACTTCTACCCACATTTCCGGGAGAAGAACGTAAAATAATCGCCTCCTAGCCAGATCCAGGGGAATGGGGTTGAAACCCGCTACGTGGTTCTCAGGCGCAGCTCCTTGAGCTGGTCGGGATAGACGGCGTCCGGGGCGCCGCTCAGGAGGTCAGCCCCCGACTGCGTCTTGGGGAAGGCGATGACGTCCCGGATAGAGTCCCTCCCGGCCATGAGCATGATGATACGGTCGAGCCCGTAGGCGATGCCGCCGTGGGGCGGGGGCCCGTATTCGAATGCCTCCAGGAGGAAACCGAACTTCTCCCGCGCCTCCTCCTGCGAGAGTCCCAGCAGGCGGAAGACGCGGTCCTGCAGCTCGGGGTCGTGGATACGGATGCTCCCCCCTCCCAGCTCGACGCCGTTGAGCACCATGTCGTAGGAGTCGGACGTCACCTCCAGCGGCCGCTCCTCCAGGTAGCCAAGGCACTGTCGCGACGGGCTGGTGAACGGGTGGTGGTTGCTCTTGTATCTTTTCTCGTCCTCGTCCCAGTCGAAGAGGGGGAAATCGGTCACCCATACGAAGGAGAACCTCTCCCGGGGCGCGGGGGCGAAACGGCGCGCGCAGAATTCCCTCACGCCGGCCAGCACGGGATCTATCTCGGCGGAGCCGGCGGCCAGGATCAGCACCTCGCCCTCCTCCAGCCCCGTATCCCTTACGATGCCGCTTCTCTCCTCATCGGAGAGGAACTTGATCACCGGCGACTTCAGGCCATCGCCCTCGCGCACCATCCACACCAGGCCGGAGGCGCCCAGCCGCTGGGCCTCCTCCACCATGCCGTCCAGCTCACGGCGGGTAGGGGCGACGAGGCCGTCCACCTTGAAGCCACGCACCCGGCCGCCTGCGTCCAGGGCGGAGCGGAAGACTTTGAAGCCGCTCTCCGCGAAGACCGCGGAGAGGTCCCGTATCTCCATGCCGTAACGCGTGTCGGGCCGGTCGGTGCCGTAGCGGTCCATGGCCTCGTGCCAGGTCATGCGGGGGAAGGGGACGGCGAGCTCCTTGCCCGCCACCTCACGGAAGAGTCGGCCGAACATCTCGTCCATGAGAAAGATGATATCCTCCGGCTCCACGAAGGACATCTCCAGGTCTATCTGGGTGAACTCGAGCTGGCGGTCGGCACGCAGGTCCTCGTCACGGAAGCAGCGCGCGATCTGGTAGTAGCGGTCGAGCCCCGCCACCATGAGCAGCTGCTTGAACAGCTGTGGCGATTGCGGCAGAGCGTAAAACTTGCCTGGCTGCAGGCGGGAGGGCACCACGAAATCGCGTGCCCCTTCGGGGGTGCTCTTGGTGAGTATGGGCGTCTCTATCTCCAGGAACCCCCGGGACGCGAGGAAGTTGCGCACCTCCCCCGTCACCCGGCTGCGCAGGATGAGGGAGTCGCGCAGGTCCGGCCTCCTGATGTCCAGGTAGCGGTAGCGCAGGCGCAGGGCCTCATCCACCCCGCTTTCCTCCTGTATCTCGAAGGGAGGGGTGAGGGCGGTTGTGATGATGCACAGCTCCTCCGCCATCACCTCCACCTCCCCGGTGGCCAGCTTGGGATTTATGGAGTCCTCGGGGCGCGGCCTCACCTTGCCACGGCAGGAGAGCACGTACTCGCCGCGCACCTCGCCGGCCGCCGCGTGGGCTTCCCCGTTGATCTCCGGGTTGAACACCACCTGTACCAGGCCGGTGACGTCACGCAGGTCGATGAAGATTACCCCGCCATGGTCGCGGCGCCTCTGCACCCAGCCATTGAGGGTCACCTCCCGCCCCACGTCATCGGGGCGCAGGGTGCCGCAGTAGCGGGTCCGCTTACTCCAGTCCTTTCCTTCCATACTCTCCCATCCCTCATCCGCCCGGCTTTGGCTACCGCCGCTCCAGGCGTCCTTTCACCGTCTCTGCCAGGTCGCTTTCCTCTACGCGTTCCTGGGTGCCTTCCCGCATGTCCCGCAGGGTGAAGCAACCGGCAGCCATCTCCTCCTCGCCGATGATCACGCTCAAGGTGAAGCCGCCGCGGTCCGCCTCGCGCATCTGTGCCTTGGGGCTGCGGCACAGGTGGTCGAGGTCGGTTCGTATGCCCGCGCACCTCAGCCTGTACGACGTTACGAAAGCCTTGCCGCGGGCTGCATCCCCTATGGCCATAACGTAGACCCCGGCGTCCTCACCCTCCTCCAGGCGCGGTTCAGCCAGCATGACCCGCTCCATCCCTATGGAGAAGCCCGTCGCCGGCGTGGGCTTTCCCCCCAGTTCCTCGACCAGGTTGTCGTACCTGCCGCCCGCAGCCAGAGCGTTCTGCGCCCCCGCTTGCGGGTCCTGGAACTCGAACACCGTGCGGGTGTAGTAGTCGAGCCCGCGCACCAGGCGGTCGTCGCGGCGGAAGGATACGGATGCTGCTACGAGGAGTTTTTCCACCTCCTGGTAGTGCTCACGGCACGCCTCGCACAGGAAACCCTCCAGACCGGGAGCTCCCGCTATGATCCCGGCGCAGCCCTCGACCTTGCAGTCCAACACCCGCAGGGGGTTCTCCACGGCACGGCGCCCGCAGTCCTCACACCGGGTTTTCTTACTCTTTTCGAGGTATTCCCTGAGGGCCTCGACGTAGGCAGGACGGCACGTAGCGTCACCCACGCTGTTCAGCACCAGGTCGATCTCGATGCCGAGCAGGGCGAAGAACTCGCGGCATACCAGGATGACCTCGGCGTCGGCGCTGGGGTGAGGGGAGCCGATCAACTCCACCCCCAACTGGCTGAACTGGCGGTAGCGCCCCGCCTGGGGACGCTCGTGGCGGAACATGGGCCCCTGGTAGTAGAGCTTCACCGGCAGACCGGCGGCATCCAGGTGGTGCTGCACGAAAGCGCGGGCCACCCCCGCCGTGGCCTCGGGGCGCAGGGTGAGGTTGCGGCCGCCCTTGTCTGTGAAGGTGAACATCTCCTTCTGGACGATGTCCGTGCCCTGGCCGATGCCACGCGCAAACACCTCCGTGTACTCCATTACCGGGAGGATGATCTCGCCATAGCCGTAGGTGCGGAAGAGGGCCGTCCCCTTCTCCGCCACCCGGCGCCAGCCTTCGCTGTCCGGCGGCAGGATGTCCATGGTTCCCTTGGGGCCCTTGACCTCCAACGAGCGTTTCCTTTCCCTTACGATCTCATCTCGTAGCGCATATCAATGGCTGCTACCTTACCGTCTTTTTCCTCAATCCCACCTCGCGCGAGACGCGTCCAATCCCTTCAGGAAAGGATTGTGCGCCTTCTCCTCGCCCAGGGTGGTCTCCGGGCCGTGCCCGGGCAGGATAATCGTATCGTCCGGCAGGTCCCAGACCTTCTCCTTCACCGCGCGCAGCAGGCTCTGCAGCGAGCCTCCCCGCAGGTCCGTCCTCCCGATAGAGCCCTGGAAGATGAGGTCCCCACAGAAGAGGTACCCGGGGAGGTAAAAGCTCAGCCCCCCGGGGGTATGGCCGGGGGTGTGCAGCACCTCCAGGGCGAGGTCACCCACCTCGACGCGGTTACCGTCGTCCAGCCACCGCACCTGCCGGGGGCGGGTGGCCATCACCCCTCCCGCCAGGCCTATGAGCTTGGTGCGCGGGCTGGCCAGCGCCCCGGCGTCGGCCTCGTGTATATACACCGGGGCCCCCACCGCGTCACTCAAGGGGCCTGCGCCCGCCATGTGGTCCACGTGCCCGTGGGTGCACAGGATGCCCACGCACTCCAGCTCCGCCTTGTGCAAGCGGGAGACGATGGACTTTATCTCACCTGCCGGGTCGATGACCACCGCCGGCGCACGTTTATCCGGCGCCACGATATAACAGTTGGTGGCCAGCATCCCGATGGTCAGGCTTTCCAGCAACATCTGCCTGCCACTCCCTTCAACGTGCACGTTTATCCAGCCCCACGATATAGCAGTCGGTGGCCAGCATCCCGATGGTCAGGCTTTCCAGCAACATCTGCCTGCCACTCCCTGCAAGATTGTGGACATTATAACCCCTAAACGAAACCCATCTCTATAAACAGCCGGGAAGAAGCGCCTTTAACCGGCTTTTCTTTTCCCCAGGCTCTCATGCATTATTTCGCCGTTGCGGGGGGAAATCCATGCCCGGTTACATGTTGACTCTTATCTCACCCGTGTTGCGAGGGAGCGCAATATGGTCCCGGTGCTGAGGCAAACCATGTTCACGCAGGTGCCGGGGATTCCAGGAGGATGGTCACCGGGCCGTCATTGACCAGCTCCACCGCCATGTGGGCCTGGAAGACCCCTTTGCCGGGAGGGAAACCGGTGGACGTGAACTTATCGCATACCCTCTCGTAGAGCTCCTGCGCCCGCCCGGGCGGGGCCGCTGCAATGTAGCTGGGGCGCCTGCCCTTGCGGGCATCGCCGTAGAGGGTGAACTGGGAGACGACCATGAGCTCTCCTCCCACCTCGGCCAAAGAGAGGTTGAGCTTGCCCTCGGCGTCGTCGAAGATACGCAGGTTGACGACCTTGTTGACGATGAAATCGGCGTCGCTCTCGTCATCTGCGGCGGAGACGCCCAGAAGCACAAGAAGGCCGGGGCCGATGCGGGATACCTCGCGGCCGTCTACGCTCACCCTGCAGCCGGACACCCGCTGCAGCAGCGCCCTCATGGACGTCCTCGCATCGCGGTGGGGCGCGTCATAAGGAGGGGATCCACGTCATCCTCCCCGGCACGACCCGGTAGGCGTTGTACACATAGTCCACCTTGCGGATGTTGCGCAGGATGTCCTCGAGGTGTGCGATATTCCCCAGCTCGAACACGAAGCGGCTCATGTTCACGTTCTCACGGTTGATGTTCATGGTGGCGGAGATGATGTTCACGTGATACTCGCCCATGATGGTGGTGATGTCGCGCAGCAGTCGGGGCCGGTCCATGGCCTCCACGCATATCTCCATCTGGAAGGAGGTGGGCTGCTCCGTATCCCAGCTGACATCTATGCGACGGTAGTCCTGCCCCAGCATGTGCGCGGCGTTGGGGCAGTCGGCGCGATGCACGGAGACCCCTCGTCCACGCGTGACGAAACCGATGATGGCGTCATAGGGCACCGGGTTGCAGCAATGTGCGATGCGCACCAACACGTTGTCCACCTCCTCCACCTTCACCCCCTTGGTGTAGGCCAGGGGGCGCCGGCGGCGGCGCGGTATGATGAGCTGCTCTTCGGGTGGTTCCTCCTCCGGCCCCAGGCGTGCATTGAGGTGGTTGGCCACCTGCTGGGCGGAGGTCTTGCCCGCCCCGATGCTCGCGTAGAGGTCGTCTAAGGCTACGAACCCGTACTCCTCCCGGGCGATCTCGTCCAGCAGGTTCGAGCCCAGGATCTTCTGTATGGGCAGGCGGGATTTGCGCATGGTCTTCACCAGGACCTCCTTGCCCTCCTGGGCGTCCTCGATGCGCCTCTCCTTGGAGAACCACTGCCGGATCTTGTTCTTGGCCCGGGTCGTCTGCACTATGCTCAGCCAGTCCTTGGATGGGCCGGGCGACGTGTTGGAGGTGATGATGGAGATGATGTCCCCGTTGCGCAGCTTGTACTCCAGGGGCACCAGGCGGTCGTTGACCTTTGCACCCACGCAGCGGTGGCCGATCTCGGTGTGGATGCCGTAAGCGAAGTCGATGGGCGTGGACCCCCGCGGCAGGTCGATGACGTCCCCCTTGGGGGTGAAGACGAAGACCTCGTCCTGGAAGAGGTCTATCTTCAGGCTTTCCATGAACTCCTGGGGGTCGGCGAGGTCGCGTTGCCATTCCACGATGCGCTTGATCCAGGCGAGCCTTTCGCGGATGCGGTCCTGGGAGCGCTGGGCTTCCTTGTAGCGCCAGTGGGCGGCGATGCCGTATTCCGCCGTGCGGTGCATGTCCTGGGTGCGTATCTGTATCTCCAACGGCTTGCCCTGGGGACCCATGACCGTGGTGTGCAGGCTCTGGTAGATGCCGAAGCTGGGCTTGGCTATGTAGTCCTTGATGCGCCCCGGGACCGGCTGCCATAAGGAGTGGACGATGCCCATCACCGTATAGCAGTCCTCCTTGGAGCTGACCACCACCCGCACGGCGAAGAGGTCGTAGATCTCGTCGAACTGCTTGCCCTGCTCCTTCATCTTGGAGTAGATGCCGTAATAGTGCTTGACCCGCCCGCTGATCTCCGCCTTGAGGTGGGACTGTTTGAGCTGGGCCTGCAGGTCCTCCTCCACCTGCTTGATATACTCCTCGCGCTCCGGGCGGCGCTGGTTGACCATCTGCACTATCTCCTGGAAACGCAGGGGGTAGAGGGTGGCAAAAGAGAGGTCCTCCAACTGCCACTTGAGCTGGGAGATGCCCAGACGGTGGGCGAGGGGGGCGTATATCTCCAGGGTCTCGCGGGCCTTCTCGCGCTGTTTGTCCTCGGAGAGGTGGCCGATGGTCTTCATGTTGTCCAGGCGGTCCGCCAGTTTGATGATGACCACGCGGATGTCGCGGGCCATGGCCACGAACATCTTGCGGAAGTTCTCGGCCTGCTCTTCCTCGCGATTGGCGAAGGAGATGCGGTCCAGCTTGGTAACCCCGTCGATTATCTCTGCCACTTCGGGGCCGAACTTGCGCTTCACCTCGTCCAGGGATATCTCGGTATCCTCCACCACGTCGTGCAGGAGGGCGGCGGCCAGGGTGGTCTCGTCCATCTGCATGTCGGCCAGGATATGGGCCACTCCCAGGGGGTGGAGGATGAACTCCTCGCCGCTGCGGCGCAACTGCTCCGCATGGTGGGTGCGCGCGAACTCGTAGGCGTCCCGGATGATCCTGGTGTCGCCCTTGCCGTTATAGGACCTTATCTTCTGTATGAGCGAATCTATGGACTGGGACAACGCGGCTCCTCCCACCATCGGCCTGTGCCCGAACCTTTCCTATATTTGATACTGCCATATTATCGGTAAGGATGACTAGACGGGCCTCATACGAAACGGTTTTTCGGGGATTGCTCCTCAGGAATGTTAAAGGTCGGACTGGTTGTCATCAAACGTTGCAGAGCATGTGCATCTTCCCCGAGAGATTCCGCAGATGCTGGCGGTGTGGTAGAGGTTGCCACGTCGCCGCAGGCGGCTCCTCGCAATGACGTTGGGGTGGGCTCGTCATGACGTTGGGGAATGCTCATCATAAAGTTGAGGAGTGCTGTCAATGCCGTTGCGGGAGGGCTCGTCAAAACGAAGTGAACGTACTCATAATGATGTTGTGGGAGTTGCTTAAGCGTTGGGGGTTACTTTTTTTTCTTTTTTTTCTTCTTCTTCTTGCCGCCGCCGGGTCCCTTGGTGGTGGTCTTCTTGCGCTGCGCCGATGCGGCCGCGGCCTGCCTTGAGGCAGCGGGCCTGGCAGCCCGCTTCGCTGCGGCGGGCTTGGGCTTTTCCTGTGCCTCCCCGGGGGCCGCCTCCACCGCCTCTACGTCGCTCTCTTCCACCGGCGCGGCCGCCTTGGCCTTTCCGGCCCCGGCTGTAGCTGCGGCAGGCTTGGGCGAGGTGATGAGGATAGCGTCGCGCGCGCCCCGGGCCTCCACCTTCTCGCGCACGGCGGCGTAGCGCGGCTCCCTCTCCTTCCATACGGCCATGATGGGGGAAGCCAGGAAGACGGAGGAGTAAGCGCCCAGGAACACCCCCAGGAAGAGGGCGAAGGCAAAGTCCTTCAGGGTCCCACCCCCGAAGATGAGGATGGTGGCGATGGGCAGCAGGGTGGTCAGGGTGGTACCGATGGAGCGCATCAGGGTCTGGTTGACGCTCTCGTTGACGATGTCGGCGTAGGAGATCTTCCCGGAGCGGGCCATGAGGTTGGAGTTCTCCTCCACGCGGTCAAAGACCACGATGGTGTCGTAGAGGGAATATCCCAGGATGGTCAGGAAGGCGATCACCGTCACCGGGGTCACCTGCCGTCCGGTCAAGGAGTAGATGCCCACGGTGATGAGGGTGTCGTGGACGAGGGCGATGATAGCCGCCACGCCCATCTTGAACTCCAGGCGCAAGGTGATGAAGATGAGGATGATCACCACGAAGACGCCCAGGGCGATCAGCGCCTTCACGCTCACCTCCCGGCCCCATTCCGAGCCCACCTGTTCCTCCTGGATTATGCCCATGTCGCCGTCCTTGTCGTCGAAGCCGTACAGCTCCTCTAACTGCGTCTTGACCGCGTCGATGGTGTCGTTGCGTACCTTGGCGTCCTCTATATAGGGCATGCGCAGGATGAGTTCGGGGCCGTCAGGTGACTCCCCCGTCTGCACGATGCTCTCGCCGAGACCCTGGTCGGCATACTGGTCGAGTATGCCGCGCACCTCCTCCACGTCGGCGGGCCTTTCCAGTCTCACCTTGAGCAGGTAGCCGCCCTTGAACTCGATGCCCAGGTTCATCCCTAAAAAGATTATGGAGACCAGGGACAGGATGATGAGGGCCCCCGAGATGGAGAACCAATAGACGTTGGGCGGCGCGAAGGGCCGCGGGCCGACCAGGTTGAACTTGACCTCCCTGCCGCGCACGAACATCAGGACTCACTCCCCTGTGCCTCGCGCCCTACTCCTACGAAGTGCGGCTTGTTGTACGTTTGCAGGCGGGAGACGAACCAGACCAAGGGATGGGTGAAGAAATACATGATGAACAGGTCGAGGATGGTGGCTATGCCCAGGGTGAAGGCGAAGCCCTTCACCGATCCGGCGGCCAGGATCCACAGGATGAAGGCGGTGATAAAGGTGGTGGCATCGGCGGTTACCATGGTGCGCCAGGCCGACTTGAACCCGCGATCCACGGAGGAGCGCAGGGTCTTCCCGAGCCGCACCTCCTCCTTGAGCCGCTCGAAGTAGACCACGCTGGAGTCGGCGGATATACCGATGGAAACGATGATACCGGCTATCCCCGCCAGGGTCAGGTTCCACTCGATGTAGTGCCCCAGGAGGGTCACGATGCCATATACGAGCAGGCCGAAAACGGAAAGCGAACAGAAGGTCACCAGGCCGAGACCGCGGTAGATGATGAGCATGTATAAGAGGACCAGGATCAATCCCGCCATGCCGGCGATGAGCCCCTGGCGCAGCGAGTCCCGGCCCAAGGTGGCGCTGATATTCTCCACCAGGGGATCGGGATCGAACTCCACCGGCAGGGCACCGATCTTCAACACCAGGGCCAGGTCCCTCGCTTCTTCGCGGGTGAAGTCGCCGGTGATCACGCCCTCCCCGCTCTCGATGGCCGACTGCACGGTGGGGAAGGACTCTACGTTGTAGTCGAGCACTATGGCCAACTGCTTCTGCAGCAGTTCCTGGGTGAGGGCTGCGAACAGGGGGGTGGCGTCGTCGGTCAGCTTGAAGTTGATCTTGTAGCCGCCCTTCTCGTTGTCAACCGCGGCGTCGGCGGAGGAGATGATGTCCCCGGTGAGGCGGGTGGGTCCCATGCGGACCTTCAACACTTCTCCGTCCGGGCTCTCCTTCTCGAGCACTATCTCCTGGTCCTTCAGGGCCTGGTAGGCCTCTGCGTCGTTGGGGTCGGGCACCGTTACCTCGGTTGACTCGTAGTTCTCGCTCTCCGGACTCAATACCTCCAGCACCTCCCGGAACTGGAGCTGGGCCGTGCTCCCGATGATGTCCAGCACCCTCTGCGTGTCCTGGATGCCGGGGATCTGGACCAGGATGCGGTTGTTGCCCTGCGCCGCCACCACCGGTTCGGCCAACCCCAGGGCATTGATGCGGTTGCGGACGATGTTGGCCGCCTTCTCTACCTGCTCGCCGGAGACGTCGCCCAGGGCCTGCAGGGTGACACTCACCCCTCCTTCGAGGTCCAATCCGAGCTTAGGGCTGAAACCTCCGATGATGATGGGGATGTACATGCCCAGGAGCACAACGGCGACTATCGCCAAGTATGCAAGGGCCCTACCGGTCTTCAAGGTCTGCCTCCGATTCCGCTCGCGTGGTTATAGCCCGATAAACTGCCTTTTACGTTCGGCGAAAAGGACCCCGCCACCTTCCTCGTCCGCCCAGGATGTACTCTGCCATACGCGGCTCAACAGCGGTCGTGATGTCCTCATACGCGATATAGACGCAAGGCGTGGGCGGGCGTGACCGGCCCGCGATCCTCCGCCTACTTCTTGCCCTTCGACGTATTCCCGGAAGCCTTGGGTTCCTCCACGGCCTCCGATTCTTCCTCTTCTCCAGCTTCCTCCGCGGCTTCCGCTTTTTCCTCTTCTCCAGCTTCCTCCGCAGGCTCCTCCCCTTCTTCCTCCTCCGCGGGTTTCTCCTCCGGCTCCTCGCGCACAGTGAAAGTGCGCGAGATGGAGCTCTTGGCCACCCTGATCTCCACGTCCTCGGAGACCTCCAGGAGCACGGTGTCCTCCTCGATCTCGGTTATGGTGCCGTAGATGCCGGCGGAGGTTATCACGTCGTCGCCCGCGCGCAGGTTGTTCATCAATTCCACCTGCTGCCGCATGCGCTTCTGCTGCGGCCTGATGAGCATGAAGTAGAAAATAACGATCAACCCCACGATGAGCACGATGGACATAGTGCTTTGGTTCATCTCAACCTACCTTCCCATGATATTCCATGCGCTTCCCTCTCATTCCCCCGGGATGCGCTCGCTCCAACCTCTCCATTCCTGGATTAACTGTACCATTCTACCAGCCTCGATTGCGGCTCTGCAATCGAGGAGCAGGCGCTGCATGAACACCAGGTTGTGCCAGGTCAACATGCGGTGAGCCATGATCTCGTTGAGGCTGTGCAGATGCCGCAGGTAGGCCCGGGTGAAGCCGGTGCAGGCCGGACAGGGGCAGTCTTCCTCCAGGGAGCGCAGGTCCCGGCGGTAACGGGCATGCCGCAGGTTTATCCTCCCCTGACGGGTGATGGCCACACCGTTGCGGGCCATGCGGGTGGGGAGGACGCAGTCGAAGAGGTCCATACCCCGCGCCACCGCCTCCACCAGCCCCTCGGGATCGCCGATGCCTAGAAGGTGGCGTGGCTTGCTCTCGGGCAGTATCCCCGCCTGCACCTCCAGGCACTCGAGCATGACCTCCCGGGGCTCCCCGACCGACAACCCGCCGATGCCGTAGCCCGCAAAGCCCATCCGGCCCGTCTCCTCGGCGCTGCGCGTCCGCAGGTCCGGATAAGCGCCTCCCTGTACGATGCCGAAGAGCGCCTGGCTCTCCAGGGATCGGGCTGCAATGGAGCGGGCCGCCCATTTCAAGGTGACCTCGACCGAGCTCTCGACCTCCTCCCGCGAGGCGGGATAGGCCACGCAGTGGTCGAGGATCATGGCGATGTCGGAGCCCAGGTCCTCCTGGGCCTCCACCACCTTTTCGGGTGTGAGCAGGTGCTCGCTGCCGTCGTAGACGGAGCGGAATCGTACGCCTTCCTCCCCTACCTCGAGAGTGGGGGAGAGGGAGAAGACTTGGAAGCCCCCGCTGTCGGTGAGGATGGGACGGCGCCATCCCATGAAGGCATGCAGGCCGCCCGCCTCCTTCACCAGGTCGGTCCCGGGGCGCAGGTAGAGGTGGTAGGTGTTGGCCAGGAGCATCTCGTAGCCGATCTCCTCCAGTTCCCAGGGGGCCATGGCTTTGACCGTGCCCCTGGTCCCAACCGGGAGAAAGGCCGGGGTGAACACGTCGCCGTGGGCGGTGCGTATGCGGCCCAGCCGCGCCCGTGTCCCCACATCGTGCTTCAGTAGTCCGAAGGCGAACATCTCACCTGTCCTCCGGTTCCTTCCAACCGCTCGCATAGTGAAAATAACACGCGTCACCGAAGCTCAGAAAGCGGTAGCGCTCCTCCACCGCCCGCCGGTAGGCCTCCAGTACCAGCTTTCTCCCGGCGAAGGCGCACACCAGCAGGAGCAGGCTGGAGCGGGGCATGTGGAAGTTGGTGACCATGCTGTCCACGCCCTGGAAGCGGAAACCGGGATAGATGAAGAGGTCCGTGGGTCCCTGCAAGGGAGTCACCTCTCCCTCCTTCGCCGCGCTCTCCAGGGCACGCACCACCGTGGTCCCCACGGCCACCACCCGGCCCCCCTCGTGGCGGGTCGCGTTGATGGCAGCGCATGCCTCTTCACCCAGGGTCATCGCCTCCGTATGGATGCGGTGCTTCTCAACCTCTTCCTCCTCGATGGGGCGAAAGGTGTCCAGGCCCACGTCCAGGCTGAGGAAAGCCAGCCTGACGCCCTTCTTCTCCAGCTTGCGCAGGGTCGAGAGCTCGAAATGGAGGCCGGCGGTGGGGGCGGCGGCCGATCCTACTTCATGCGCGTACACCGTCTGGTATCTCTCCGCATCCACGAGTTCCTCATGGATATAGGGCGGCAGGGGCACCTCGCCCAACCTCTCGACCGTGGCCTCCACCACCGGGAGGTCCCCGGGGCGCAGGCGCACGCGTACCTCACCCTTTTCGCCTTTCTCCATCACCTCCGCCTCCAGCTCGCCGCCGCCGAAAGCTATCACCGCACCGGGGCGCAGGCGCCGTGCCGGCCGGGCCAGTGCTTCCCAGGTCCCGTCCTCCCGGCTCCCGAGCAGCAGCAGCTCCACCTCTCCACCGCTACTCTCTTTATGACCCCGCAGGCGGGCGCGGCGCACGCGGCTGGCGTTGAAGACCAGGCAGTCCCCCGCCTCCAGGTAGGCAGCCAGGTCGGGGAAGCGGCGGTGCTCGATATCTCCGGTCTCGCAGTCCACCGCCAGCAGGCGTGAGCCCTCCCGCATCTCAGCGGGATGTTGGGCGATGAGCTCGGGGGGGAGATGGTAATCGAATAATTCCGCGCGCATGGGCCGTCAATCACCCTTGCTTGCGGCGCGACGGCCGCGGTCGTAGCGCTCCCATTCGCTAAGCAGGCAGCCGCAATAGGGCTGAGTGTACATCCCCCGCTCGCGGGCTGTCGCTATAACCTCGTAATAACCGTCCCTCCCGTCCCAGGTGACGAACTCCAGGCCGCGGCTGCGGCAGATGGAGTTGCCCAGGAGGGTGATGAGTTCGTGGTCCTGGTAGGGGCTGGCGAAGAGGGTGGTGGTGAGCTTTTCGAAGCCCTCGTCAAGGGCGATGTCAGCCGCTTTGCGCAGGCGCAGCCTATAGCAGAGTTCGCAGCGGCTCTCCTCCCGGAAGGCCACCGCCCTTATCCATTCCTCCGGTTCGTAGGGCACCACGCTATATCCCGACCCCTCCTCCGCCATCAAAGCCTCGAAGCTATCCAGGCGCCTGCGGTACTCCAGGAAAGGATGTACGTTGGGATTATAGAAGAGGTGATGCGCCTCGTATTCGGGCGGCGCGAAGAGGCGCAGGGCGGGTAGGGCACAGGGGCCGCAGCAGGTGTCCACGATGATCCTGCGCACCCGTATCACCTGGCCCCGGAAAAACGGTGCATGGGGAGATAGGGTTCGGCATGTCTCAGGTCCCGCCCTGCCCGGGATGTTTGAAAGGGCAACCGCGTCACTGGCTTCTGCGCATGGAGGGATATCCCACATGGTAGTCGGGCTGTAAGTATCATGGCATGTTCCCGCGCCTCAGAAGAGGGTATCCTCACTGTCTCTCCCCAGGCCGAGATGGCGGTAGGCGTTCTCGGTGGCCACCCTTCCCCGGGGCGTGCGTTGCATGAAGCCTATCTGCAGCAGGTAGGGCTCGTAGACCTCCTCGATGGTGTCGATCTCCTCCCCTACCGAGACGGCCAGGGTGTTCACCCCTACCGGGCCGCCGCTGAACTTCTCGATGATGGCATAAAGGATCATCTTGTCCACTTTATCCAGTCCCATCTCGTCCACCTCGAATAGGGCCAGCGCTTCGCACCCCACCTCGTAGGTGATGTTCCCCTCCGCCCTCACCTGGGCGTAATCGCGCACGCGGCGCAGCAGGCGGTTGGCGATGCGTGGCGTCCCCCTCGAGCGCCGGGCCAGCTCGTGTGCCCCCTCCTCGTCGATCACCACCGCCAGTATGCGCGCCGAGCGCTGGATGATAGCTTTAACCTCGCCCCGGTTATAGTAGTCCAGGCGGCTCTGCACTCCGAAACGTTCGCGCAGCGGCGAGGTGAGCAGCCCGGCGCGGGTGGTGGCGCCCACCAGGGTAAAGGGTGGAAGGTCCAGCCGTATGGAGCGCGCCGCCGGTCCCTTGCCCACCACGATGTCCAGCTTGAAGTCCTCCATGGCGGGGTAGAGCACTTCCTCTACGACGCGGTTGAGGCGGTGTATCTCGTCGATGAAGAGGACGTCTCCCGGCTCCAGGTTGGTGAGGATGGAGGCCATGTCGCCGGCGCGTTCCAGGGCCGGGCCCGAGGTCTGCTTGCAGGCCACCCCCATCTCGTTGGCGATGATGCCCGCCAGGGTGGTCTTGCCCAGCCCGGGGGGGCCGGAGATGATCACGTGGTCCAGGGACTCGTTGCGCTCGCGGGCCGCCGCGATGAAGATCTCCAGGTGTTCGCGTATGCGGTCCTGCCCGATGAACTCGGATAACCAACGGGGGCGCAGGGTGATGTCGAGCTCCTGCTCGTCCTCTCTCGCCTCGGGGTCGAGCAGCCGTTCCTCCCCCACCTCCAGGTCCCCGGTTATCTCCTCGTTGTCGTCCTTCATCTCGGATCACTTGCTTTCCATCGAGCGTGCGCGCACGTTCCCGGCCATCTTTTCCTTATTTATTTCTCCGCCGCCGTAGCGCACTGGTCCTGTGCCGTCACCTACTCCTTCCCCCCCATTCGCTTGAGCGCGTACTTCAGCATCTCCTCAACGCTGGGCTCATCCGCCGCGTATCCCTCCAAAGCGCGGTTGGCCTCCGCGGTAGTGTATCCCAATCCCTTCAGGGCCTCGCGCGCCTCTCGCGTAAGGTCGCTCCCGTCCGGGCCTCCCGCCGCTATGCCCAGCTCCCCTGCCAGGGGCGCGAGTTTCTCCTTCAACTCCAGGATGATCCTCTGGCCGCTCTTCTTCCCTACCCCTGAAACCGCGGTTATGGCCTCCAGGTCCTCCGAGGCCACGATGCGCACGAAGGTATCCGGGTCGTAGGCCGAGAGCACGGCCAACGCCGCCTTGGGGCCGATACCGGTGACGGTGATGAGCTTGAGGAAGATGTCCCTTTCCTTGCGGCCAGAGAAACCGTAGAGTTGCAGAAGGTCCTCCTTGACATGGAGGTAGCTGTAGAGCTTGACTTTCTTGCCCGCGGCCGGCAGGCCATGCTGGGTGGGATGGGAGAGGAACAAGGTCAGCCCCAGCCCTCCCACTGCGACCACGACTCCCTCCTCGCTCTTCTCAGTTAGTACGCCCTCGACGAAATCGATCATCGCACGTTCCTCTTTTTGTGCGCGGGCTTTTTCTGAGCCGGCTTTTCCGGCATCGCTTCCTCCAGGCGGCCACGCATCCTCTCGCTGTGTGCGTGGCATATGGCCAGGGCAAGGGCGTCGCTAGCATGGTAAGACCCGATGTCCCCCTCGATGTGGAGCAGTGAACGCACCATGTACTCCACCTGCCGCTTGTCTGCGCGCCCGTGCCCCACCAGGGTCTGCTTCACCTGCAGCGGGGTATATTCCTCCACCCCGACGCCGGCGTGCGCCGCGGCCAGGATGATACCGCCCCTGGCCTGGCCCACCACCATGGCGCTGCGAGCGTTGGTGTTGAAAAAGAGCTCCTCCAGCACCAACAGGTCGGGGCGGTAACGCTCGATAAGGTCCCTGACCTCGCTATAGATCTTATCAAGGCGCGATGACAACGCTTCCCGGGGGGAGGTGTTTATCCCCCCGAACCCGAGGGACCGCAGCTGGCCCCCCTGCTTCTCCACCACCCCGTAGCCCGTCGCAGCGAGCCCGGGGTCGATGCCCATAATGATCATGGATTCTCCCGCGCCTCACTCTTCGGATAGCTGCTGCAGTATCTCGTCGGGGATATCGAAGTTAGCGTAGACCTCCTGGACATCCTCGTAATCCTCCAGGGCATCCACCAGCCGCAGTACCTTCTTGGCCGATTCCTTGTCGAGCTTGACCGTGTTCTTGGGGAGCATGGTCACCTCGGCCGAGGCCAGCTCGATCTCCGCTTCCTTCAAG
>Ga0315288_10004590_pt1 | contig 17601 bp, 14 predicted proteins | sample YL17G11_20_MG_FD_203454 | JGI IMG/M metagenome (GOLD analysis project Ga0315288, IMG submission 203454) | Sediment microbial communities from Yellowstone Lake, YNP, Wyoming, USA - YL17G11_20 | ecosystem: Environmental > Aquatic > Freshwater > Lake > Sediment | place: USA: Wyoming | collected... | reverse complement strand
GCACCGAGGGCTCGGTGCTCCAGCTCAACTGGAGCAAGCGCATGGGCCAGCCGTCGGCTTCCTGGAACGCGCAGGTGAAGCTCGGGCGCAAGGCTACGCTCAATCCCATGGCCGGTGACGTCCTCGACGGCGACTGGGCCGATCTCTGGATCCTACGGAACGGGGTGCCGTTCGGGTTGACCCGCGGCGTGGTCGACACCGTGCGCGAGTCCAAGACCTCCTCGGGAGGCGCCACGGTCCGGACGCTGGCGCTCACCGGCCGCGACCATGGTGCGATGTTCGAGAACATCATCGCCTGGAATCAGATCTTCGCCCAGTCGCTCTCCGAGCTCACCCAGGGACCGATGACCAAGGCCGTCAAACACAACGTGGGTGGGACGCCCGACTTCGTGTTCCAGTTGTTGACCGAGGCGGTGTTCTCGCAGGGGACCTCCCAGATACGTAGCGCCTGGGCGTTGCCACCGTCGCTCAAGAGCTTGTCCGGTCGCTCCACCTATGGTCAGGCGCTCGACATCCGGACCGAGGAGCTGCGGGGGGCGCTGTTCAACGTCAATCTCTGGACCACCGCCGGGCAGACCCTTCACCAGACCCTCGGTCAGTGGTGCAACCCGCTCCTGAACGAGTGGCGTTACGACGTCGACAACGCCCCGGGCAAGGACCGGATCGTGATGACCGCATCGATCCGGGAGCGGCCATTCGTCAACACCGACGACGGCCGCAGTAGCCCTTGGTTCGGTCTCACCACCTGGACGATCCCGGACTGGCTGGTGCAGAACAGCGACCTCGGTCGCAGCGGGCACGAGCGGTTCACGATCTTCGAGCTCGTCGCCGACTGGCAGTTCGGCACGCCCGGAGAGCAGACCGCCCTCGCGGCGCCGATCTGGTCAGCCGAGGACGTGACCCAGTATGGAATCCGTCCCTACCTCGAGAGCACGATCTACGTCGCGGAGGGCGCCGCCGGACGCTGGGTGAACATGCGCCGGGAATGGCAGCGGCTCCTGGCGGACTGGTACGCGATCAACCCCTACCTACTTTCGGGAAGCATCACGTTCGGGTGTATGCTGCCGGAGATTCAGATCGGGTCCAGGATCGTGATCGACACGGGCAACCCCCAGACGTCGTTTCAGGGCTACGTCGAGGGCGTCGATCACGGATTCGCGTGGGCGGGCGATGGCGGTTCGGGCCCCAGGACGTCGACGACCCTGACCGTCACGCGCGGATGGATCGGCACCGACGCCGACCTGCTCCAGGCGGTGGACGACGTGAGTGCGCGATTCGTGGAGAAGTTCTGATGGACGAGTACAGCACCCACGAGCTCGGTGACGGGACGGTCCTCCAGGCTGGGACCCACACGGGAGAGGATGGGTCGCTCCCGTGGGACACCACCGCGGGATTCATCGCCCGGGGCGTGGTGCTCCAGACCTACTACCACGACGATCCCGGATGGAAGGAGCGCGGCTGGACCGCCGAGGGGGTGCGGACGATCGCCTGCGACGTGCGCGTGTTCGGCAAGCAGAACCGCACGCTCTACCGGGTGCCGGTGGCGCAGCCGCAGAACGGCCTCTGGGATGAGGACGTCTACATCCCCAGGGGGGCATCCCAGGATCTCTCGGGGGGCGACCTCGCGACCGAGGGAACCCCGGGCAAGCGCGTGACCTCGGCCCAGAACCTCGACGGCGATCACGTCCTGGTCGGGTTCCTCGAGTGCGACCCGAAACAGCCGGTGATCCTTCCTTTCACGCTTGGGCACCCCCAGGCGAAGCACCTGGCAACGGCCGCGGAAGGGCGCCGCCGGCGCACGCGCCACGCGGGGACGCTTGTCGAGTGGACCGAGGACGGGGACTACCTGATCGACGCCACCGCCGCGGCCCAGCCCAGGCTCGGGCCAAAGGGCACGGAGGTCGCCCGGACGGCCGGACAGAAGATCACGATCACGGTGGGGACGCAGAATGTCGAGGTGGTGAAGGGCTCGCGGGTGAAGATCACCTCCGGAAGCTCGACGATCGATGCGACACCGGCGAAGATCGCGGTCGCGGCGGTGGAATTGATAATCGAAACGACAGGGAAGGGTATCAGATGTATCGCTGGCGGAGAGGGGGTGGTCAGCATCCGGGCGGAGAGCAACGCTTTCTTTGTGGCGCCGAACGGGATCCTGGTGCTGGGCGACGATAATCAGAACACACGCGGCGCGATTTTGAAGGTGGTTCCTAATAGCAACATGGACCGGGGCTGGAAAGATGCGAATAACGTGCTTACAGTGCTGGTGGGTGCTTGGAAGCTGCTACCGCCGACTACGCCAGTCACGGTGAGCTTGCTTATTCCTCTCTTTGAGGCGCTCCAGATGGGCTCGTTTGGAATGATTGACGACGGCCGTTGCGAGAAAGTTTTCGGAGTCTAAGGCCATGGGCGTTTCGATCCTAGACCTGATCAAGGAAGAAGTCCGCCAGGGGATCACGGGTGACGACCGCTACCACAAGAACCTGCCGTGGGTCTTCCGCCTGGTGGTCGTCGGCGAGGTCTTCGTCGGGCCGACGGGCGCGGACGGAACGGCGATCTTCCCCCTGCCCCTGTCCCCCGAGCGGTTCGAGTACACGCTGCCGTTTGCGAATCAGCTCACGCCCCAGCAGGAGAGCGGGGTGGTGGTCGAGCGCGCGGGGATCGTGATCGCGGATATCTCGATCTCCGCGACCACCGGCTGGAAGATGCGGACGCAGTTGGCTGTGACCTCCGGAGGCGGCAACGCTCAATTCACGTCGATCCTGGGCGAGGGCGGGCTTCCGTTGCCAGCCACGGAGGTCTCGGGGCAGATGGCGTGGTGGACCCTCGCCAACCGCTGCTTCGAGGGCTACTCCAACCTCTGCAAGGACCCGCGCTACGCCAACAAGACGCGACTCGAGCTCCACATCATGAAGGAGCAGTTGCACCTGGAGGTGGTGCCCACGCAGGTGCGACTCCACCGCGAGGTGGCCCGCGAGCGCGTGACCTACCGCTACGAGATTGGCCTGAAGGTGATCGGCCCGGCGAAGGAGCTCATCTACGACGCGATCGACGACAAGAGCCTGTTCCAGTCGCTCAAGGACACGATCTCGAAGATCCGGAGCACGATCCAATCGATCAAGGCCCTGGTCGACGACGTGACCGCGGCGCTCGACGAGCTCTCGCGATTCGCGTCGGGGCTGGCCGGGATTCTCGACGACATCGGCGACGTGATCTCTGCCGCCGACGATCTGGTCAACGGGGTCAAGAGCTTCCTCGACATCCCCTCGCGATTCCTTGACAGCGTGTCCACGGCGATCGGCTCCGTTGCCGATCTGTTCGAGGACATCGCCAGCCTGCCCGCCGACGTCTACCAGACGTTCCGCAAGCTCGAGGACCAGTTCGACGCGCTCAAGGTCTCGGCCAGCGACCATTTCGACGACGGCTGGTCGAGGGTCGCCGAGAAGTACAACGCCGCCTCCTCGCCCACGCCGCCGTCGGTGATCCGGAACGAATACCCCGAGATCCAGAACGACATTGACGCCGCGGCCACGCGATCGGCGGACGGGACGATGAGCATCACCTCCGCGTTCGGGGCGGTCAAGCCCGGGGACCAGCGGCGCCAGGAGCTCGCTCTCCCGGGAGACCGCCTTGACCCCAAGGGCTACTCCGGGTTCTCCGAGCGGACGCTCGGCCAGGGCGACACCCTGCAATCCCTCGCCGCTCGCTTCCTCGGCGACGCCCGGCGATGGCCCGAGATCGCTCTGGTCAACAACCTCCGAGCTCCGTACCTCACCAATGACAGCAACCTCCCGGGCACGCTCAAGGTGGGGGCCCCGATCACGATCCCGATGGTCCAGGCGAAGCAGGGGAAGACCCCGATCGTGACCGCCTCCGAGACCGCTCTCGGGGCGAGCCAGGTGGAGGAGCAGCTCGGGCGAGACCTGTTTCTGGTGCGCGAGGGAGACCAGTTCGGGTGGGCGATCGACACGGCCCATGGCTCGGTCGACGGCCAGATCGTCGGGGGCGTCGACAACCTCGGCCAGGCGATCGAGACCCGGCTGCGGACCACGCGGGGGGAAAACATCCTCTACCCAGGGGTCGGGTTGCCCCGGCTGATCGGGAGCTCGCCCCGGTCCGACACGCGCGGCGAGGTCGCCTTGCGCGTGAGACAGCAGATCCTCGCGGACCCGCGGGTGGAGAGTCTGGTCGCCTACTCGCTCCGGATCGTGGCTGACCAGGTGGTGCTCGAGGCGACCGTTCGGCCAGTGGGGTCCAGTACCAACCGCGTGATCTCTCGCACGTTGACGTAGGAGGCTCCGTGGGACAGCTCCAGATCAAGCGATTCAAGGAAATCCTCGAGCGGATGCGAAACCGCGTGGTGGCTCGCACCGATCTCACCGATCTCCTGGACACCTCCTCGGTCAACCAGGTGCTATCGGCCGCGGCCCGCGAAGATGATGACCAGTGGTTCACGATGGCCAAGCTCCTCGACATCTTCGACGTCGACACCGCGATCGGTCCGGACCTGGACGAGCTCGCGAAGACCTTGAACCCCGACCTCCTGGTCCGAGACCGACCTCGCAAGGCAACCGGAGCGGCTGTGTTCTCGCGCACCGGGACCGTGGGAACGGTGACGATCTCCCAGGGCTCGGAGATCCAGGTTCCGGGCACCAACGCGGTCAAGCCGATCAAGTTCACGACCACGGCCGAGGGGCAGATCCTCAACGGATTCACCACGAGCTCGCCCATTCCGATCGTGGCGTCCGAGGCGGGCTCGGCTTGGAACACCACGGCCGACACGATCACCGCGTTCGGTAGCAAACCCTCGGGCGTGGACTCGGTGTCCAACCCCACGTCCTTGACCAACGGCCGGGACCTCGAGACCGACGACCAGTTCCGGACGAGGATCAAGCTGTTCGTTCGCTCTCTCAGCCGAGCGACCAGGACGGCCCTGATCTACGCGGCGCTCACCGCCGAGGACGTGCCCTCGGGCAAGCGCGTGGTGTTCGCGGCGATCGTCGAGGACGAGACCAACCTCGGCAACGTCACGCTCTACATCGACGACGGTGCGGGGACGGTCGAGACCGGGGCCGTCACCTCCGTGATCGACCAGGTGGTGCTCGCCGCGGCCGTGGGGGGCGAGGTGGACCTGTACCTGACCAACCGCCCGGTGAAGATCGAGAACACGTTCACGGTGAAGAAGAACACCGTCGTGACCACCGCGTGGACCTTCAATCCCGCGAGCGGTCACCTAAAGATGACGGTCCCGCTGACGCCCGGGGACCTCATCACCTGCACCTACTCCTACTGGACCGGGCTGATCGCCGAGTGCCAGAAGATCGTCGACGGCGACCCCGTGGACCGAGTGGGATACCCAGGGTATCGCGCCGCCGGCGTGCTGGTCCGGGCGCTGGCCCCGGCGGTCGTGCAGATGGCGGTCTCGGCGAACATCACCGTCCGCTCTGGCTACTCGCAGACGGACGTGGCGGCGAAGGCCAAGGCGGCGATCCTGGACTACATCAACGCCCTGGGAATCGGCGAGGACGTGATCCGGCAAGAGCTCGTCGAGCGGGCGATGGGGGTGCCGGGGGCGTACGACATCCTGGTGATCAACCCCTCGGCCAACCGCGTGGTCCTCGATACCCAGCTCGCTCGGCTCTCGAGCACCAACATCACGATCAACTGAGGTGAGGCATGGCGCAGGATTGGCGATTCCAGAACGGGCTCTATCTCGAAAGCCCCAGCGAGACCCTCGGAAACGCGGCGGTCTGTCGATGGCTGTACGAGTTCGCAACCCAGATCTGTGGCTGGGCAGCTTACGACAACAACGACGCCAAGTGGACGGCGGTCAACGGAAGCGGAGTCAGCGGCGCCTCGGTCGTGGGTGCTGTCGATCGCTTCGAGGTGACGGGCGATGCCTACAACTTCGTCCATGCCACCGATGCAGGCCGCTACCTCACGATCACAGGGATGACAGGAGCCAACCGCTTTCGAAATGGCATCTACAGAATCCTGTCCGTGATCTCGAGCAAGGTGGTGGTGCTGGACATCAAGCGGGGTGTGCATGAGGAGGGCATCCCGCTCGCGCAGTCTGGCCTCACCTGGCGGCTGTGGACGGGCATCGTCGCTGGAGTCACGCTACCAGCCGCGAGCACCTGGGCTGTCATGCGCGGAGCGTATCGAGTGGCCTCGGGCAACTTTGATATCCTGCTCACGGCAGGTCTAGCCGGATACCTGGAGCCTCAATTCACGCTGAGCCCGTATGCGACATGGGATGCTGGAGCCAACGCCTGGGCGGCTGGACCTCCCGGCCCCACTACCCAGTCGGTCACCTTCACCGTCGGATACACCCAGAAGATCAGTCGGGTGTGGGCGGTGGGTGATCAGAACGTGATCATGGTGAGCTGGATCCCAACGAACCCAGGCTATGGTCAGTTTGTCCACCATTTCTACCTGGGGGAGATCACGCCAAACTATCCGGCTGTGGATCCGAAGCCTTCGATCATCGCCTACGGTGGTTCGAACAACATTGACGCCGTGATCGGAGCTGGCGCCACGGGGCAGACTGGCGGATCACTGTGGACGCTTGGCGGTGGACGGATGCTGGCCGCAGATCAACTGACCTCGCTTCCGGTCTACCTCTCGATCCCGACGTGCCTGGCAACCGACGGAACAAACCGCCTCGCAGGGCTGCTCAATCGATGGAGCGCACGAACCAAGAAGTTCTATCGACACGAGGTGACGGCCCTGTCGATCGCAGCAAGCAACAATGAGTGGCGAGGGAGGTTGATCGGCTTGCAGGCGTGCGGAGCCGCGAACGTGCGGGCGATGCCGTTTGGCGCCTCGCTCGAGTACCTGCACACGTTCGGAGGCATCGTGTTCCCGTGGAACGGATCCAAGTCCCACGTCCAGATCTGAAAGAGGTGGAGCATGGCTAACGTTTGGACTCGCGAGTTGAAGCTGATATCGGCCACGACCGGCCAACACGGCGTGACGACCACTGGACTCAAGCTCCTCTATCTGTTTCTCGAAAAGATTCTGGGCTACACGTTCGGCGGTGAGTTGTCGCAGGCGCCGTCCGGATCAGGGGGCTGGATTGCCTTCACCGGGCCGAGCACCTGCATCCTATCCGGTGTAGCTGGTTTACCGAACGCTCCCGACAACCCCTGCGGGAGGATGATCAATATCTCTGGCAACATCATACCCGGCAACAACGGCACATTCCGAATCCTCTCGTCGGGCGGCACCCAGGTCATCTACACAAATCCGTCGGGTGCCGGTGGTGCCCACGCTGGCGGATGGTCGATTTCCGCAGCCAGCTTTCGGACCACCGAGTTCTCCGGAGCGAACGGCGCGCTCAGCAACGCCAACAAGAACTTTGTCGATTCCACGTTCGGAGCGTTCGATGCCGGATACGCCGGGAAGAACATCGTCATCGCCAGCACCACGGGATGGAACGGAGGGGTGTTCAAGATTCTTAGCTTTGTGGACGCCAACACGGTCACGATCGACACACGAACGGCTGTTGGAGAATTTCCCACAACGCAGACGGGGCTCTCGTGGTGGGTGCTAGCGGATGAATACGATCGACCGAACATCAGCGGTGACTGGGTTCGCGCGCAAAGTCCCGCCGGATGGGGGATCGAGCTGAAGCTGAATACCGTAAACTACTACTCCGTGTGGGAGGTGAGCATCAGCCCAAACAACGTTTGGTCAGGGCCTACGGCCAAGGTGATCGGTCCCGTGTGGTTCGGGCACGGAGGGTTCAACTACTGGGAGACTGTGCCCACGAATTGGAACCTCTACTTCCTCGGCAACACCGAGGGAACGTTCCTCCACATGTGGATTGAGAACGCGAACGGGGGCAACTGGATCGTTTCGATCGGATCGATCGTGCCGGTTGAGGCTGTCCATTCGGCCGATGAATTGATGTTGCTGACCGGCCCGATAATGACCTTTGGTGCCAACGACAACAGCAAGGCAAGCGTCTGGGCGACCCGAGATACCACTACCTACGGGTGTCTCGGGAACGGGTTCGTGTGGACCGAACCAAAGCGGATCAAGCGCCAGGTGTGGGCGATGGAAAACGGCTATGCGGGCGTCGGTTCTGGCTTCAGCAAGAAGGGCGGCGAGATCAATCAACGCACGGGCAAGAACGATCTCATGATCGGAACGCTCTACATGCTGGATTGGGGCAACACCGCTGAGGAGTATGAGTACCTTGGGTTCGTCAACCACCATCTCTCGGGCCGTTCCAACCTCGCCCGGCGCTCGGCCATGGACGTGGACTCGAACAAGGACAAGTACCACATTTCGGACGGCATCGTGGTCGAGTGGCCGGGCGTCACGCCGCAATTCTAGATGCTATCGCCAAGCAAATTCCTGACGGTAAGCGCGGCCGATAGACGACTCTATCAGAGATCTCCGGGCGATGCGGCCTGGTCGCTGTTCCTTGTTCAGCCTCCATATACCCCCGGTAGCGACCGAAGCCCAATATGCTGCGGACTGCCAAACGGTTCGATCATTGTTTGCGATGCGAGTGGTGGCCGGTTCCTGCACTGGGACTCCGCGACGGGCGCGTGGGTCAATCGCGGCCATCCCGGAGCACCATTAGCGTGGACCTATGTCCAAGCCGTGGGGATTGACTGCGCCGTCGCTCAAGCCGCCCAATGGATTGCATGGTTTAACGGAACGACCTGGGTACGGATAGGCGATTTCGGATTTATGCCCGTCATTGGTCGGGGATGTTGGGCATCATCGCTAAACGATATCTGGGCCGCTTACGGTTCTGGAGGAATTGGGTATCTATGGCACTACGACGGATCGGTTTGGACCGACCTCTATCCGCAGATGTGCTCCGATCTCGGATGGTCCCCAAACTTCCCATGCAAGGTGTGGGGATTCGGTCCCACCGAGGTGCTCATCACCACGTTCTGGGAACGTCAGATCATCAAGTACAATGGGGTTTCGTTTTCCTTATGCGCGACCGCTCCCCACTACATTGGTGAAGCCCTCTGGGGAACTGACGGAACACACCTATGGACAATGGGAAGTGCCTACGCTGCTTTTGATTATCACATTTACTTTTTCGATGGAAGCGCGTGGTTCCTACGGAAGGAGCATCCCGGCCCGAGTGTCAACGGTTTCCTCAACCAGATCATTGGCCTCGATAACCTGCGATTGCTTGCTCACGCCTATAACGGTGCAGTTCAAAACTATTGGGAATCGCAAGACAGCGGGTTGTCATGGGTGCTCACCACCGGCTTCACGTCCGCCGACGTTGGACAAGTGGCGGTATTGTGGACTGAGCTAACGCCATCGATCCTACTCGCTCCGCAGAACATCCAGGAGTCGGAGTGGCTCCTTGGGTCGAGCGCGCTCGACAGCCCCGGGCTTTTTCTTGCTCCGCAACACATTGAGGAGCCAGAGTGGCTCCTTGGGTCGAGCGCGCTCGGTGTGCCTGAGATTGGACTTGCACCCCAGAACATCCAGGAGAGCGAGTGGCTCTCAGGAATGAGCTGCACGCAACCTTCTATCGGGACTTCACCGATCTTCCAAGTCTGCCCCTTCGGGTATGGCTAGCAGATGACCGTTACCAACCCCGCTGAGATCCAGGTCAGTCCGATCTTCCCGGTCTGCGGACCTCCACCTCCGGTGGTCTACAACGAGGACCCTGCCGACGGCGCAACCGGCATCGCCCAGTCCGCGCAGGTGTCGTTCGATGTGATGGACATGGGTGGGGGCATTGAGATCAACGCCACCACGATCACCTTGGGCGGGGTGCTGGCATGGGAGCTTGACGCACCCACGATCGGATTCGTCGGCACGCGGACCGGCTACCACTACGAGATCCGCCGTGCTTCGGGGTGGCTCCCCAACGAGCTGGTTACGGTGGTGGCCCACGTTGAGGATCTCACGGGTGACGCGGCTTCTGAGGGGTGGAGCTTCACGGCGTCGAGCTTCACGGCTTCGAGCGCGTTTCCTCCGCTGACCGATGAGAGCGGCGGCACCCTGATCACGATCTCGGGCGTCTTCCCGGTGGGCGAAACGTTCTCGGTTCGCCTGGGGCCGCTCCTGTGCTACAGCGGCCGCCAGGGCTATGGTCGCCATCCCGAGAGCTTCGATGGACTCACGATCGTGTGCGTGACTACTCCCGCGGCGGTGGGGGTGCAGGCGTTGACGGTGACCCGCGACAGCAATCAGGAGTCGGCGACGATCGCGTTCACGGTGGTCGAGCGCCACCATCAGAGCAAGCGGCTCTCGACCCGAGCCTGTTTCCCGCCCTGGGCCGGTGTCGGCCCGAGGCGGATCGAGGAGGATTAGATGGCAGTCCCAGCCGTAACCTGTGGCGCCAAGATCGTGGTCGCCTGGAACGAGAGCGGAGGATTCTACAACGCCTACTTCTCGGCCACGGCCACGGGCTCACCCACGTCCTGGCTCTGGACGATCCTTTCGGTCCCAGTAGGGCTCGAGGCGATCCTGAGCGGGAGCTGGGGGGACTTCGCTGGGGGCGTGGCGACGATGCAGGGACCGTCCCTGACCGGGATCCCAACAAACGTGGTTGCGGGGACGATCGTCGTGCAATGCGTGGCCACAAACGGCGAGGGGCCAAGCGTGCCTACCGTCGATCGAGGCAACGGCCAGCAATGCGTGGTGATCAAGACCGAGCTGTTGGATCTGCCGTTGCCCAGTGACCGAGAGTACGGCTGGGGGCAGGGGCAACTGGACGAGGTGTTGCGGAAGCTCGAGGCGGCGGCAGTAAGTGGGGGAAAGGCATTAAGGTAACTCGTTATGCCTGACCTTCCTGGCACCTACGGCGGCGGGCAGTACGGTGAGCCTGAGCCCCCTTATGGGCTGTGCCTCGAGGCTCCGCTAGGTCCCTCTGCCCTGGTGATCAGCCCCAACCCGGTTGACCAGGCGGGCGGGACCGAGATCACGATCACCGGCACGTTCACCATGGGTAGGGCCTATGCCGTGACTCTCAACGGCCGTCCCTGCTACAGCGGTGTGCCGGGCAACGGCTACCTCTGCCGGCCGATCAACGGCACGACCCTCCGCTCGATCACGCCCCCGGTCCCTTCGAACGAGGCCAGCGCCCAGATGGTGGTGGTGTCGCACGCGCTCGAGGTGGATCAAAGCGGGCCACTGACCGTGGTCGAAGCGACGCACCTGCTCAAGATCCATCGCCTGCGCCGGTCGTGTCCGCCGTGGTACCGTCTGGGATCGCGGGTTCTCGAGCTCGAGTCCATTCGCAAGATGCTGTAGGTAGGAGAGACCGTGGACAACCTCCTGAAGGGCGTCGTCGACGCGATTGCTGAGAGCGACAATGAGATCGGCGGTCAGCGGATTACCCGACTGCGCGAGGCCCACGTCCACGGGGGCGGCAATGCGTTTCTGCTCGTGGGAACCCCGGGTGTGATCGAGACCAAGACCGATGCGTTCCAGGCGACCGACGTGGGGAAGCTGCTCGACGTCCTGATCAAGAGCCCGGCGACGGGGAATCAGGGGACCTACACGATCAGCGCCTACGTCAACGCTCGCCAGGTCTCGGTGGTCAACATCCTAGGGGCCGCGCCCGTGTGGGTCGCGGAGTCGGACGTGTCCTGGCGGTTTGCTACCCTGCGAGTCGAGTCCGCGTTCGAATGGCTCACGCGAGACAAGGCCCTGCGCGTGTGGGTCGGGAACGAACCCTCGGCCGTGGACTACTGCGCGACCTCGGTGGTGCCAGGGGCCCAGGAGTTCCTCGGCCTGGGCGCGCACGTCGGTGGGGAGATCGGGGAGATCGCGGTGGCCACGCCCGCGCGCTTCGCCTCCGGCGACCGCCTGCGCTTCGCCGCCGGCGACGTGGGCCGATCGATCTGGTTTCTACCGTCGGCGGGCGGTAGCACCGCCAACAGTGGACGGCGGGTGATCGCGACCGTGGTCGACGACCAGACGGTCACGCTCACGGGGCCGGCGTTTACGGCCGACGAGCGGCGCGTGGCCTGGAGGATGAAGACCTACGCCGACGAGGGCTACCTCACGAGGCTCCAGCGGGAGGACGCCGAGGTCTGGGACGGAAGCCAGGGGTACAGCGGTCTCGACCACCTGCGCCGGGCGCTCCTGGTCGAGTACGCCGAGGCCGAGGAACTCGACCGGATCGCCCGGCGCCACGGCCTGGCACGACCGCGGGGCTGCCCCGACGACACCTGGCGACGCCTTCTGATGGTCCTGCCCTACATGGCCAAGACCACGCTCCACGCCCTGGAGATCGCGCTCGACGCCCTGTATCCAGCGGGGGGCTGGTCGATCTACGAGGATCTGATCAATCACCCCTGCGAGGTGTTCTTCGAGGTCCCCGCGCTCAAGCCGAGCTCGATCTACGAGGGCAAGGCGTTTTTCGAGGAGGTTGAACCCGCGACCAGTACCACCTCCACCTCGGTCCCGATCGCGGTCGCCCCGACCACCGTCTGCTCGGTCAAGCTCCAGCCGACGATCCAGCGCCTCGAGATGGACGTCCTCCCCAGCGCGGACGTCCCCCCCTGGACCTACGTCAACGAAGGAGCGACCGAGGGGGCGGTCTTCTCCGTCGCGGTCGGAACACTGTTCCAGGTGTGCCCCTCGGCCACGGTCAATGGCGGCAGGTACAGACGGTCGGTCCCCGGAATCCGGGCTGGTAGCTGGAAGATCGGCGGGTGGTGGAAGCTGTTCGTGTCCGTAAACGCGGGCGGTTGGCCCTGGAAGCTGATCGTTCGCGACGGCGAGCGCGAGGTCTGCCTGTTCTGGGATGAGGATGACGTGATCGATCTCGGGCAGGCCGACGAGACCTCGCTCGAGGAGGTGGCCTGGGTCTTTCCTTCGATGCTCGCAGCCTGGCACTACTTCGAGCTCGAGGCGCGCGATGGCATGGTCTACGGCCGTGTCAATGGTCGCCAGCTCCTGGCGGTACCGCACTCGTCCTTCGCCGCTTCGAGCTCGAAGGATTTCAGCTTCGGTTACGTCAACAACGCCCTGGCGCAGGACTGGACCTGTCTGTGGGATGGCGTTCAGATCGTGTCGACGAGCCGCCGCGACTACGCGAACGTCGAGAGAACCGACGGGATGGTGAACAACTCCCTTTCCACCTTGTCCAGCGCCAGCAACCCGTTCATCGCGGGTGACAACGGCCGGCGCGTCCGCCTGTACTCCCCGCGCAACGAAAACGATGGCGCGTGGATCGCTACCTACGTTGGCGCCGGCCAGGTGTCTCTCGCGGGCGAGCTCCATCTAGACGAGGCCCAGGTGGAGACCGTCGGGGGGATCAGCCGGATCACCCTTCGGCACCCGCGCTGGAACGATCGGGACAGCGGCAAGAGCGTGACCCTCGCCGGCAGCGGGACCACCCCCTCCAACAACGGGACCTTCCCGATCGAGGAGGTGGAGGACGAGTGGACGGTGGTCGTGACCAAGCCCAGCGGGTTTGTGACCGAGAGCGCGCTCGACTGGCAGTTCTTGAGCTCTCTCTGGACCGAGGGGCCGATCCGGTTCGAGGTGATCGCCACCTCCTCCTACGCGGCCCTGGCGGTGGCGCTCCGGGACGCCCTGCCAGCGGCGGCGACGCCCGTGGAGCTCACCTACACCACGGTCAAGAGCGCGCAACTGGTCCTCGACGAGTTCACGGTCAACAAGGGCGAGGCCGGAGCTCCTCCGCTCCGCTACCCGTTCTATCTGTTTGACGTCGACCGGCTTACCCGAGATATCATCGACGCGATCACCGCCGCGGGCGTGTGGCCGCGCTACTCTCGCGACGACTGAGGAGACCCAATGTCCAGGATCCGGTGGTACCCCAATGAGCGTGTGCAGCTCGCGGATTTCGAGCTCGCGACCGGCAAGCTGGTCATGCAGGACATGGCGCGCTCCGTCCGATCGCTGGTCCTCCCTCGGGGGAGGTCGACCACGGGGGCCGCAGCCAGCGAGGCGCGCGTGCTCTCGGGGTTCGCGGCGACGGTGGTCGGAGGTCTCGGCGTCGGATCTTCGCTGTTGATCGCCGCGGGATCGGCTGTGCTCGGCTACGTCGAGGACGGCGCTTACCACTTCGGCGTGGTCCACGGGGATCTCCTGCCAGCGGACGCGACGATCGACTTCTCGGGCGCCTCGCTCGACGACTACAACGTGTTCGCCCGATTCATCCAGTCGGACGCGGAACAGGCCAACCGCGTCTTCTGGAACGCTGCGGGACTGCCGCCGGCCGAGGAGATCGACACGGTGAACACCCAGAAGGTCGGAACCTGGGAGATCACCTCCCAGGTGTCCACCCTGGCCCCTCCGGGGAACGGCGAGTGGTTCCGGATCTGCCGGGTGACGGTCGCGGCCGGGCCCGTGATCTCCGTTCTCAACGACTTGCGGCACTTCTTCTTCGAGGGTTCGGCCGCTACCTCGGACGGGCCCTATGAGCAGGAGTGGGGGGATGGGACCAACGATCGCAACGCCGATCGCGCCGCCTACGGGATCGGCGACCTGCACATGTGGGCCCAGCTCGTGCGGCGCCAGCTCACGGACATCATCGGCACCGCCCACTTCACGCTCGCCCCCACGTCCCTGGTCGAGATGGTGGTCGGCCACTACGGGACTTCCGCCGGCGTGGACGCGGGGAAGCACACGGACATCGTGTTCGGAGGAGGCACGGCGCGGTGGTGGGGGCTCGAAACGTTCGCCGGAGGTGGTGCCGGAGGCGACGACAACCTCGCGATCAAGGCACTTTCGAGCCCAAACACCGCCCAGGTCGACGTGGTTTTCAACGACGCCGGCGACGACACTCGCGTGTACATCAGTCCCAGGGGGTTCGCGACCGCTCTCGCCGACCTCGACGGGATCTCGATCTGGTTCGGTTCGACGGCCACCACCGGGAAGATGGTGGTGGCTCGCTTCGCCGCCGACAACTACTACTTCACCTTCGGCACATCCGACCCCTCGGCGGTCCAGTTCCGCGTGGGGTCCGCCGAGCCCGAGAGGGGGATCCATCTCCAGTTCTTCGGCAACTACTACACCGACTGGAAGGCCCTCCGGATCCTGGTTCCGTGGAACAGCATGGTGCAGGAAGCACAGATCGCCACGTCCGAATGGGGGCTCAGTGGTCCGGTCGCCGCGAACGTGGCGACTGCCAATCTGATGCTGCGCCAGTACACGGGCAAGGCCGACGATCAGGTCTTCCTCGAGCTGATGGACTTCCCGGACAACGCCACTCTCTCCTACATCCGGATTTGCTGGAAACAGGATGCCATCACCGGCACCCGCGCACGCATGTATGCCGCGCGTCACCAGATGGCAGCCGAGGGGACCGGCGACGTGCCCGGGGACGTCCCCGTGACCAGGTTGGTGTTGAAGGCCGGCGCCGGCGGTGGCGGTCCCAGCTACGTCGAGTACGGGGCCACGACTCCGGTCTCCCACATCACGCAGTTCACCTGCGATGGAAACAACACCCTGCTCCGTCGGCAGAGGGACAAGATCGCGATCGGGATCGTGTCGGGATCGCTCCCGGCCGATCGTGTGAGCGTCTTCTGGATCCAGCTCGGACTCATCTACAACACCGCGAACCCCTGGCCGGTCCTCGCCGTCTGATGCGACGTCTACCACTCGAATCCCTGGGGATAGCCACGCTGTCCCTCGACCTGGCGTCGCGAGAGCTCGTGCTCGCGATGCGAACCCCGATCGGCGTGGTCGAGTCGACGATGAGCGTCGAGAAGGCGTTGGCGCTCGGCGTCGCGCTCATCCGCGCGAGCGGACAACGTGTTGTAGTGGAGGTGGACCATGAGAACGATTCGGCGATGGTGCCTGGTGATGCTCCCGCTCCTTCTGATGTCCCCGCCCGTGAGGGCGCAGGAGAAGAAGGACACACCGAAGGTGGAGACCAAGGCCGCGGCGGCTCCGGTGGCGAAGGCACCCGCAAGCCAGCCGGTTGAGCCCAAGGACGCGAAGGAAGCCGCGGGCACGATCAAGGACGCGATCTCGGCGGCGAAGGCTGGGCGCTGGTGGTATTTCTCGGCCCTGGTGATCATGGTCGTGATGTTCGGGCTGAAGCTGACCAAGCTGCTTGAGCGAATGGGGCGCTGGAAGTACGTCGTGGTCCCCGTGCTCTCCCTCGCTGCGGCCCTGCTCGCGGCGTTCCAGGGCGGGGTCTCGATCGAGGGGGCCGTCGGGGTCTTTTCCGCAGCCTGGGCAACCGGGATGCTCGAGGAGCTGGTGAACCATGGGATCCTTGGCAAGCCCAGAGCAACCCCCTGAGCGTCGTCTGGCGAGGACGCTGACCAAGTACGCGCTCGCGGTGGCGATTGCCGCGATGGCCGTCTACGGGGCGATCCGGCCGGAGGAGGAAGCCCGCCGCGCGACCCGGCAGGTGGCGGCGGGCTATGAGGAGATGGCCAAGCGCGTCGGCGAGCTCCAGCGGTGGGCCGACGCTTCGCGCGAGGCGATGGCGACCTCCTCCGGAGCCTGCAAGGCCGAGGTCCAGGCGATCCAGTCCTACGTCGCCGGCTACCTCCTCGCCCTCGGTCGCACCGCCCCCTCGGGGGGGTCTACCTCCACCGCGCTCGAGGCGCTCATGAGAAAGATGGCCCGAGAGCGGCCGTCGGCGCCGAAGGCCATGCCCAAGCTCACGCCGCCCGCTCCCCAGGCGGACATCCTGCGAAAGGGGTACTGATGGGCTACGCGATCGTGGGGGGCTCGGGCCTGGCCCTGGGCCTGGGGCTGATGATCTGGGCCTTGGTCGAGCGCGGCCGACGGAACAAGGCCGAGCTCGAGGCCAAGGACGCGGTGGTCCGGCAGGAGGAGTACCGCCGGATCGCCGACGGTAACCGCGAGCGGGTGGTCGAGCTCGAACGCCAGATCGGCAAGGTCGACCTCGAGCTCGCGGCCGTCCGGGGGAAGCTCACCGAGGCTCGCGATCGGTTGGCGAAGTGCAACGACCCCCAGACGATCAAGGACTGGCTCGACCGCGAGCTCGAGGGAGGTGAGGTGTGACCTGTAAGCTGCTCGTTATCGGTCACGCGCTGGCGTTGTCGGGATGCTGCGCCCTGGCTCGACGCGACTGCTTTCCGCCCTGCCCACCGACGGTGGTGACCAAGGTCGAGGTCCCCTGCAAGCTCCCGCCGAAGCTGTTGCTCGAGGCGGTCAAGCGCCAGGCCGAGGGCTGCCCGGAGAAGCTCGTCTGCTACGACATCCCCAATGCCGGACTATTGGCGAAGAATCTCGCGGCGCTCAAGGACTGGATTCGAGAAGTCCGACTACGATGCGAGAAAGGTGTTGACGCGGGACCGGCTTCGATGGCAACGTCACCTTCAACACGCCCTCGGGCGTCAGGAGACTCCGGTCGCGATCGATAGCTAGGGTCGCGGCACCTGTTCTCGGATTTCAGCCTGGTCGTTTCCTCGCACCCTCCGCGGTGCTCGGAGTCTCCGACGACCAGGTTGCTTTTTTCCCGGTGGGGGAGAGGAGGCTCCGATGCTCCGTGGTATCGACGATCCCGTCAGGCTCCGGCGTTTCTTCGAGGAGAAGCGCCAGACCAACCTCGTGCTCCGCGTCGCCGACGTGCTGGCCCTCCGCGACGACGACCAGGCGTTCCTGCTCCAGCTCCTCGATCGGTTCGGGAATCCCGCGCCCGAGCACCCG
>Ga0315288_10004588_pt1 | contig 17603 bp, 15 predicted proteins | sample YL17G11_20_MG_FD_203454 | JGI IMG/M metagenome (GOLD analysis project Ga0315288, IMG submission 203454) | Sediment microbial communities from Yellowstone Lake, YNP, Wyoming, USA - YL17G11_20 | ecosystem: Environmental > Aquatic > Freshwater > Lake > Sediment | place: USA: Wyoming | collected... | reverse complement strand
ATCGAACCAATCATCTTTCTATCCTCCTTGATCTTTTGTAGTGCTGCATCTGAAAACATTGGGCGGAGATTCACAGACTATTGTTCCTGATAGACCCGGGTGCATGCATGTTCCTTGTCCGACTTTGCCCACACGCGATGCCGCCAAAACGTCAGCTCCTTCCGGCAGAAAGTACCTGTGACCCCGTCTCCGATATCGTAGCACATCAGCAAACACGGCCACTCAATTGATATATTGACTTGGACCAGATAAAAGGTTACACCTGTGCTGTTTTTTCTCGCATTTGGTGGTAACCTTCTGGGGTGTGGTGAGCAATAGAATGATGCAGGACACAGTTGCCTTGGGCAGAAGGTGACAACAGGTGATGCAGGGACTTTGTACATGCGTGCCGATGTGGGAATCCGGCTTTCACAGATGCGGGTTTCTCCGAACCCTCTTGATGACTGCGGGTTACATGGAGCGCTTTCCTATCAGCGCGTTTGAGCAAGCTGACAAGCAAGATATCACCCTTATTCTTGCTGGTAACGGCGACGCCTATGCCAGAATAGTCAGGCGCTACCAGGACTGGGTTGCATCCGTGATGCGGCGTTTCACTCGTGACAAGCAACAACTTGAGGAACTCGTTCAGGATGTGTTTGTCGAGGTCTATACAAGTCTGGGCAATTTCAAACAAGGTTGTCCGTTTCCGCCATGGTTGAGGAAGATCGCCGTCAGGGTCGGCTATGCTTTCTGGAAGAAGAAGGCTCGGACTCATGCTGAGGTATCAATTGAGGAGCTAGGCGATGTGTTCTTTGAAGAGGGCAAGTTGGAAGCTTCTCAAGCCGCAGAGATACTGCATGAGCTTCTTGCCAAACTGCCCCCGAGGGATCGCCTTGTGCTCACACTCCATTACCTGGATGAGCTTTCGGTAAGAGAGGTGGCAGAAGCTACGGGGTGGAGCCGGATAATGGTCAAGGTACAATTGTACAGAGCCAGAGGAAAACTCAAACGGCTTGCAGATGAAGTGATGGGCAGGGAGGATCAGAGAACATGAACGGCATGAAGGCTGTTGAGAACCTTGTGAAAGCCGCACGTGGAGAAGCCTCTCTGCATGTTGACGTTGTTTCAAATGTGATGCGACGCATAGCGTCACACGACGAGGCAAAACGAGTGTATTGGCCGTATGTGGCTTTTTCGATGGCGGCGGGCGTCGTGTGCCTGCTGACAGTTCAGTGCTGGAGCATCCTGTACAATCCAATGATTGTATGGGTATACTCGATGGGAGCGGTGTTGAGATGAATGAGGAAATGGGAGCCAAAGTCACCGAGAAAGCTACGGTTCCAGGGAACCGTCGTGTGAAATCATGGCGTTCGATTCTGTTGTGTGTCGGCATCTTCATCCTGGGGGGACTCACCGGCTCCGCTTTGACAGCCCATGTCATTCACAGTATGATGACCAAGCCATTCCGAAATTCTGATGAGATGGCTATTCGCATGTTGTCAGGTTTAAAGCGCGATCTTGGTCTGACAGAAGAACAGGCCGATAAGATTCTGCCAATACTCAAGAGCGGTCATAACAAACTCAACAGCAATTTCCGAGAGGTTTTTCGTGCTATGCACGAGGGCATTCGCGCTGTTCTCACTGATGAACAAGCCGCTCGATGGGATGAAAGAACCCGGGAAATGGATCGGGATATGTTCGGGAGCGAGAACCCGGAAACAGGTCATAACCCAAATAGCCCTTAGTAACGGCCGACTCAAAACCATTCAAGGATATCGCCGTGAAAAAAAAGTGCTTCTTAGTCTGGACAATAGTGGTGATTGTGGTCTGTGCTCTGGTATACGGCTTTGTTCTGCGTAAGGAACCTGCCGCTGAACAGCAACAACTTTCGACGGCACAGGTGACACGCGGGGCAATGACCATGATTGTGACTTGCACCGGCCTTGTGGTTTCAAACCTCGACGTGGACATCAAATGCAAGGCGAGCGGGGAGGTAAAGGTCATCACCAAGGACGTAAGTGAAAACGTGAAGAAGGGTGAACTGCTCGTCGAACTGGACCCCGTGAACGAACAGCACGGGGTGAGCTTGGCGGAGATAGACCTGAAAGCATCAGTCGCCCGAGTCGCTCAACAGAAACAAAATCTGAAGATAGCAGAGGAGACTCTCGTTACCGACGGACACAAAGCCGAAGCGGCGCTCAAGTCCGCCCAGGCATCTGCTGAAGACTTGCGGAATAAAGCGAACAAGACCAGACAACTCTATGAAAAAAACGTATTGAGCCATGAGGAATGCGATACTGCAGAGACGCTGGCAGTCCAGGCCGAAGCCACGTTCGAGAACGCGCGTCTCCACATGGATGACATCAAGATGGAAGAGTTGATGCTCGAAGTCAAACGGCAGGACGTGGCACTTGCCGAGGCGCAGGAGGAGGCTGATGAAATCACTCTGGCCGACGCGAAGCAACGCTTGACGGACACGAAGGTGTTTTCTCCGATTGACGGCGTAATCTCCGCGAGAAACGCTCAGATAGGCCAGATTGTAGGTTCCGGCATCAATAACATAGGCGGCGGTACCACCCTGCTGACCGTCTCAGACCTGTCACACACGTACATTCTCGCATCGGTGGATGAGAGTGATATTGGACAGGTGAAAGTGGACCAGCCCGTCAGCATTACCGCGGATGCTTTTCCTCTGGAAAAGTTCGGCGGCAAAGTTGTGCGTATCGCGACAACGGGGGTAAATACGTCGAACGTTGTCACGTTTGAAGTGAAGATAGAAGTGCTTGGAGAGAACCGCCCTTTGCTGAAACCTCAGATGACGGCGAATGTCAATATCATTCTGGCAAAACATCCCGACGCTCTAACAGTGCCAATAGATGCCGTCACCCGTGATGGCGGCCGCAGCCACGTGGTTGTCGTGCACGAGAACGGGGAAACAGAGGAACGGGCTGTGACAACAGGAATCAGTGATGCGACGGATATTGAAATTGTTGACGGCGTAAAGGAAGGCGAAACAGTGGTCGCATCAGGCTCCGCTCCGAGCCGATTCCGTAACCAACAACAGGGACCGCCAAACCCGATGATGATGTTCCGCAAATCGAGCGGGAGCGGCAAGTGATTCAGGCAAGAGACATCACCAAGACATACGTGCTCGGTGAAAGCGTCATCAGAGCGCTCGATGGTGTGACCATCGAAATCAATGCTGGAGAGATGGTAGCCATAATGGGTGCATCCGGCAGTGGGAAATCCACGCTAATGAACGTGCTCGGATGTCTCGACAGGCCGGACGGCGGCGAATATTTCCTGAACGGCGAGAATGTTTCCAAACTTTCTGACAACCAGCTTGCAGACATCCGGAACCGCCGTATCGGATTCGTGTTCCAGACCTTCAATCTTCTGCCGAGGACGAGCGCGCTCGAGAACGTGGCTCTGCCGCTCCTCTACGCCGGCAGAGACGACTACAAGGAGCAGGCTGTCCACGCTCTCTCCGTGGTCGGACTTGCCGACCGCATGAAACACGACCCGAGCCAGCTTTCAGGGGGCCAGAGACAGCGGGTTGCGATTGCCCGTGCAATTGTGACGGAACCGGCAATTGTTCTCGCTGATGAACCGACGGGCAATCTGGACAGCAAGACCGGCGAAGAAATCCTTGCTCTGTTCGAAAATCTGAACAGAGCGGGCCGGACTGTCCTGATTGTGACGCACGATGCAAGCGTGGCCAGACATTGCAGGCGTGAGATTCACATGCGGGACGGACGGGTGGTGCAATGAAGTTCTGTAAGACACCCTGCGGCGGGCACGGGATTTTCAACTTCCCCCGCTTAAGGCTGAGTGCCCGAGACGGAGAGTAACAGATGCGCTGGTGGATGCTGATAAAGACGTCTGCAAAAAGCTTGTACGTCAACAAGCTGCGCTCATTTCTCGCCGCGCTGGGCATAATGATTGGCATCGGGGCGGTGATAGCACTGCTGGCTCTGGGTGCAGGAGCTCAAAAAGAAGTGATGAACCGAGTGACTTCGCTCGGGACCAACCTGATTATTATCCGCCCCGGCCTGGACAGAGGCCCGCGAGGCGTCATGGCGGGTTCGAGAGAAACGCTGACTCTGGACGATGCCGAAGCTGTTCTGAAGAACGCCAAAGGCGTATTCCAAGTCGCGCCCGTCGTCAACGGCGGAGTGCAGTTGAAATACTTCAACAAGAACGCGTATGCGATGGCCGTGGGTACAAGCGTCACATATCCCCAGATACGCACTTTTGAGATTGAAAAGGGCCGCTTTTTCACGGAGAACGAAACGAATGGCATGGCGCGTGTCGCCGTGCTTGGGCCGGTGACCGCGGAGAACCTCTTCGGCAAGGGCAATGCTATAGATGAGACCATCAAGCTGAAGGGGATAAATTTCAAGGTTCTGGGCGTGCTGAAGGCCAAAGGTTCCACCGGCATGTTTAATCAGGATGACCAGGTACTCATACCTTACACGACTGCCATGCGGCAACTGTTCGGTGTTGACCACTTGAGCGAACTCGACATACAGACGGAAGACAATGTCAAGCAGGCCGAGATACAGGCGGCCATGTCCAAAGTGCTGAGAAGCCGGCACCGTCTACTGCCATCCGCCGATGATGACTTCAGCATCCGTAACCAGGCGGAGATGCTCGAGATGGCGTCCTCGGTCACAAGAATCTTCACGGTCCTGCTGGGAGGAATAGCCGCCATATCATTGCTCGTCGGCGGGATAGGAATCATGAATATAATGCTCGTGACAGTCACCGAAAGAACGCGCGAAATCGGCATACGCAAAGCGATAGGCGCGAAGAACCGTGACATAATGGGTCAGTTTCTCATCGAGGCCGTGATACTGAGCGGCTTCGGTGGAATAGTGGGCGTTACCTTCGGGATGGGACTTGGCTCGTTCGTGGGGCAACTCTCAGACCTTGCGGTGGCATTCAATCTTTCCGATATATTGCTCGCCCTGACATTCTCCGCGGCCATCGGGATTTTCTTTGGATTCTATCCTGCAAGGCGCGCGGCGATACTGAATCCGATTGATGCTCTTCGATACGAATGAAAGTGGAGGCGGCGGGAATCGAACCCGCGTCCCGATGCACCGTTCAGCAGGGCGCTACGTGCATAGTCGTTCTACTTGTATTTATTTCGGCTCCACCGGCGCCGGCGACAGGCGCCATGTTTCACCTATTCCGTAGTTTCTCGCCCTTGACGACGGACGGCGTCTTCGGGCCAGCCTGCTGGTTTTCGTCCGCAAGCCTCACAGGCGAAGGCTTTCAGACGTTACCGCCTTTATTTAGGCGGCAATTGCCATGTTGTAATTGGCAGTTTGTTTTTTGTGAGGTGTTTAGCGAGGCCTCCTCACAACCTCGGCACGCTCCCTGCAGCCCGCATGACCGGTCGAAACCATTTCGCCCCCATCGGACCACATCTTCATTATACCTGTTTCTTCGACTTCAGACAAAAGAATCTCTCAGTAAAGCAAAGTAGCCAGGCGCTTTCTATAGCGGTCGGAGACTTCAGAACGCCGCCCCAGCACAATAACATGCCTTTGGTCGCTCTGCTTCCGGTTCCTTCCGGCCTGTCAATGCCCGTTGCCTGCCCGGTAGTAAACGGTACAATTCAACAACATGGAGGGGCAATATGGGGCTCGCGGGGCGCACGGCACTTGTCGTTACAGTTGTCGTAGCGCTTTTACCACTCACGTCGTTCAGCGATGAAGCCGCCGTCGAGACTCTAATCAAGGAAAACAAGTACGCTGAAGCTGTTGCTGCTCTAAGCGCCCTGCCGGATAGCCTTTCGGCCACGAGCTCAAGGCCGAGTGGCGGTGCCGAAAAAGCCGTCTCTGTAAAAAGATTCCTCGACGCCGCAATGACTCTCCGCAAAGCCCTTGCAGATGGCGTCAAGGCGGGAGCGAAAGTAGCCTTCGCCGACCGAGTGCTCGGCCAGCCCATGCGCGGCACCATCATCACTGTCGACGACACCGGCATTGAAATTGACTACGGCGTCACGCAGGAACGGAAGCCGTGGGAAGAAATCATCCCGCGGCGTCTCATCGGCCTCGCTCGGACCGCAAAGCCCGACGACGGTGCAGTAGCCGCGGCTTCGTATCTCGTGGCAGGCGCGGCAGGTGAAACCGAAACAGCAGACGAGCTTCTCGCTGTCATCAAAGACAAGTTCCCCGTTCTTCTCCCCGAAACCGAAAAGCCCGCGTCCATGACGTTTTCAGTGCCGCCTCCCGCCAAGCCGGAAACTCCAACGGAGACGAAGCCTGCCGAAGTCCCGCAAGTAGTCGTGGTGAAGCCGGAAGAAGACACTGAACGGGTGCTCAAGCTCCCCGACTGCGGATGGCTTAGCCGCACGAATAATCCGTATCGTCCGAATTATCTCGAAGCCGCAAACATCGTTTACGACCGCGAAGAATGGAAGGACTGGGAACCCGACGGCGGACAGGCTCTGCGTCTCGCCAAGAGCTGGCTCGACGGGAAACGCTACTTTGCGTTCCGGGTCATGGCCAACACTCACGCCGCGCTTCCGGAACGGTTAAAAACGGTCATCCCACAGGTGAAGAAAAAGGACGGCAAAATCATTCCGGCGTACTGGGACCAGTCATTCATTGACGAGCACAAGAAACTTATTGAATACATCGCCGCTCAGGTCGGCCAGAACCCGTATCTCTGTTACGTGGACATCGGCGCGGTCGGCGACACCGGCGGCGAATGGGTGCTCTACGGCGACTGGAATGAAATGGGACTGACTTCCGACAAGGCCAATAACCTCGTCTGGAGCTTCACGAAAATGTACCGGGAAGCATTCCCGCCTTACGTGCGCCTTTATCTGGCGACGGCGGCCTTCCAATACGCGCAGAACAAGACCGAACTCGTTGACTATTGCAAGAAGAACAACATCGGGCGGAGGCTCGACGGCCTCGGCGGCGACACAACAAAGCCCGGCTTCTGGGCGAAGAGCTACAAATCCTTCTGGAAAGATACACCATACCAGTGGGAAGGCGCGTTCACGACATTCGAATGGGAAAAGGACGGCCCCTACTCTACTCCCGCCGTGCTCGAAGCCGGTCTCGAATACGGCCCGTCGATAATGACCTACGCCGACAACCACGTGCAGGGGGAAGAATTCGCGAAAACAAAAGCTGACTTGCTAAGACAGTATGGCGTACAGCTCGGATACCGCTTCTTCATCAAGGAAGCGGCGTATCCGGGGTCGGTAAGAGCGGGCGGTCGTTACAATCTACTGATGGTGATGACGAACAAAGGCTGCACGAAATGTTACGCTGACCGCGAAATGGAAATTACACTGCTCGACACGAACGGCACGCCCGTCGCCGAAACGAGAGGTAACCCGGTGCCGGGGAGCAGTGAATGGATGCCCGGCGAAGAAAAGCAGGTCGCCCTGCCGTTCCAACTACCGAATGTCGGGTCGGGAACCTATGTGATTGCCGTGGCGCTGTTGGACGACCATCCGCTCCGGCCAAACAACCGGCTCGAAATGGGGATGAAGAACAAGACCAAAGACAACCGGTACGTGCTCGGCGCGATTTCCGTCCGCTGACTGGCCTCAACTCGGCCCCTTCTTGCTTTAAGCACCTGACTATTACAATACAGACTGAACCAATTTGTTGAGGGAACATGCCAACCACGATATCAGACAACGCGTGGTCCAAGACCCAGTGAATAAGGAAAGCGAGAAATGAGCAATCCCTCTAATAGACTGCCGGACAACCACTCTGAAATCATCATCTATCAAACTGAGGATGGTCGTAGCCACATTCAGGTGCGACTGGAACAAGAAACAGTCTGGCTGCCGCAGGCGCTTATGGCCGAACTATTCGAAACCTCCGTGCCCAACATTAGTATGCACATCCGCAACATCCTGGAGGAGAAAGAGTTGGAGGAAGGAGCAGTTGTTAAGGAATACTTAACAACTGCATCTGACGGCAAGACGTACTCCACCAGGCACTACAACCTCGACATGATTCTGGCTGTCGGCTACCGGGTACGATCGCCACGCGGTCTGAGATTCCGCCAATGGGCAACAGAACGTTTGCGCGAATACATCGTCAAGGGCTTTACGCTCGACGACGACCGCCTTAAAGGCCGTGACCGCGTGGCCGATTACTTCGACGAATTGCTGGCCCGCATCCGTGAAATCCGGGCGAGCGAACAGCGCGTCTATCAGCGAATCCGTGAAATTTTTGCCCTGGCTGTCGACTACCGCGAAGGCGAACAGGAAACACAGACGTTTTTCGCCGTTATGCAGAACAAGATGCACTACGCGGCCGCGGGTATGACGGCCGCTGAAATCGTCCGGCGACGCGCCGATGCCGCCAAGCCAAACATGGGACTTATGACGTGGAGCGGAAGCCGCGTTCTCGATCGCGACGTTACGACAGCCAAGAACTACCTGAACGAGAAAGAAATCGACACCCTCAACCGCATCGTCGTCATGTTCCTTGACCAGGCCGAGTTCCGCGCCCAGCGGCGGCGGGATATTAAGATACGGGACTGGACAACATTCCTCGACAAGTTCCTTCGAGACACTGAGCTTCCGATTCTTTCAGGGCCGGGCACGGTTAGCCACGAGGAAGCCGCTTCTTGGGCCGAAGCCCAATACAATGCCTTCGCCGAACGGCGGCGTCTGGAAGCTGAAACAACGGCGGAAGCGCGGTATCTCAATGACCTGCGGAACTCTGCCAAGACGTTAGAAACGGCACGCAAGAGACCCCCATCAGCAGGAAAGAAGCCCGGAAAACGCCGCAAGCGGACAAAAGGGCGGAAGTGAACTCGAAATGGGGATGAAGAACAAGACCAAAGATAACCGGTATGTGCTCGGAGCAATTGCGGTCAGGTAACGGCCTCTTTGACCTGAGGAGACCATGGCGCACGTTTACTCCGACTTTCGTTCGATGGGCAATAACGGGCACGATGACGATAGAGAAAGTATGCCATGGAACGGCGGACGCCGTTGACCCGTCCACCTACTTCCACGGAAAACATCGCCGCTGTGCCCAACGCAATCGTTAAATACAGGTGAGACCGGCGGAAAGGAAGGCGATATGCGCGTGAGAGCGATGCTGAGCGCTATGGTGCTGATAGTGGCATGTTCTTGGCACGCCGCGGCGGAAGAAGTTTGGGAGAAGGAGATACGCACAGCCTTGTCGCATAATGTCTCCTTTGAATTCATGGAAACTCCGCTGTCTGAGGCGCTCATTTACTTTCAGGATTTGGTGAATGTCACTTTTGTGTTGGACCCTCGCGCTTTTGAGCAAATCGGTGGCGACCAACCTGTAACAATGACCGTCAAAGACACGCCGCTTGCCGAGTCACTGGACAAAATAGAGAAACAATGCGGTCTTGTTCACATCCTCCTTGACCATGCATATTTTCTGACCACAGAGAAGCGTGTAAACGACGTATTGAAAGCGTCGTGGTTCTCACAGCCCATGACCGAAAATGCACCCGCACGGGCAAAGGATCTGCTTGCATTGTTGGACAAACCAATGTCACTTGAATTCGTGCAAACACCGATTTCCGAGTGTATCGCGTACCTCTGCAAACAGACCGGGGCTAACATTGTTCTTGACTTAGGAGGTAAAGGTGACGCTCCGGTCACTATTAGAGTCAACCAGATGCCTGCGAGAAGTGTGCTGAGATGGGTAGAATGTCTCGCTGATTTCAACCACATAATCCTCGATGGCGCGTATTTCGTGTCAACTCCTGAGCGCGTTCAGGAAATGGGATGCTCATGGCGAGGCCTGCCAGTCACTACCGGTATCGATTCTGAAGCGGTAAAGGCCGTCATGATGGATATTGCCAAGCCAGTGACGTTTGACTTTTTTGAGACACCTGTTAGTGAAGCCGTTCAGTTCCTGTCAACGTTGACTAAGATGTCTCTGAAACTTCCACCAGATGCTGTTCAGCGGGCTGGAGGAGGCATGACTGTCACCCTACGGGTAGTCGATATGCCGTTGTTCTTTGCACTGCGGTGGTGTCTCCGGATGGTCAATCTCGACGTCATGCTTACTGACAAAGGCCTGCTTGTCGCCGCGCAGCGCGACATCCTGAACAAGGTTGACAATTGGGTGCCCTTGCCGCCGCCTCTCGGCATGGAAAATCCCGTACCTGAAATACATCTTGCAGACTGGAAAATCAAAGCTCGGCTCACAAAAAAGATGTCAATTGCATTCGAACGCACTCCTTATTCTCAGGCGCTCGACGCGATTCGGAATGCCGCTGGAATAAGCATCATTCTTGACCCCTTTATTTTTGAGGCTTACGGCGATGGCGACCCCGAGATTACTGTTGGCGACCATGGTAAGGACGCGGCTTACGTGCTCGATACCGTTGCTCAACTCGGCGGCCTTTCCTACCGTGTTGTTGATGGCGCGTTCTTCATGTGGTGGAAGGCGGACCTCGGTGAAAAGCTTAAGGTTTCACCGACACTTGCCCTGCCGATCGACACGCGCGAGTACGATGAGCGCACTCTTCAGGAGGCACTGCAGAACCTGGCAAGGCCCGTGTCCTTTGACCTGGTAAAAGAGCCTGTGGAGAAGGTGCTGAGTTCGCTACCAAGCCTGGCATCCACGTCTATAGTTGTGAAAGATGAGGTGTGGCAGCACATTAACAAGGAGCAAAAGGTCTCCCTGCGCGTGAAAGACATGCCCGCGGTTTTTGCCATCCGGTGGGCGACGCGGCTTACCGGCCTTGATGTAATGTTCAACAACAATATCCTCGTAATCGCCACACCGGGATACGTCGACCAGAACACGAGAGGACACGTTTCACTGATAAGCTACTGAGATGAGAATACTCTGTTGAAAAGGCAGAACAGACCCATCAACGGGCCCAAAGGCCCTTCTCGTATATCTCCAGCATCTTCCGCTGTGACAGAAATGCGAGCGGCGGCAGTTTGCCGATGTCAGTAACTGCATGCGCGACCATCGTTGCGGAACCAGACGGCCTCTTGTCATCAAACGGGCTTGAAACCGAGCAGCATCAATGTGGCGACTCCCGCCGCGAATCCCAACACGAACAGGAAAGCCCCGAGCGTAATCAAAGCCGCTTTGCGATGGGGTTTGAAACTGCCCGTTTCCTTGACTTTGGGTCCCATCAGTATCTGTTCAGTAGGCGGGCGGTGGCGGCGGAGGTTCCGCTCGCCCTGTGTCATATCGTTACCGCCAAGACTCTCCAGCGCATCATCCAGAATATCCGGCGATTTGATGACCGCGTGCGTTGTCTGAGTCTTTTTCTTAGGAACTCCATTGCCCGCGAGAATCTTCACCGCATCATCGGAACTCGCACTGTCATCGGGCAGAGTCAATGCCTGCACAACGGCCGAGTAATCCTTGAAGCGTTTTTCGGGGGCGGTTGCCATCATGCATTCCACAGCATCCGCCAGCGCCTTGGGAATGGACGGCGCGGCCTGGCTAAGCGGCAGGCATTCACCGTCGGTGATTCGTTTTATGGTGTCGGCGGGATTACCGTCGCCGAAGGGACGCTGGCCGGACAACGCGTAGTACAGCGTGGCTCCCAGCGAATAGATATCACATCTGCAATCCGGGGCCATGACGTATTTGAGACGTTCGGGGGCCATGAAGTTGAACGAAGCAGCCTGGTCGGCGGGCATGGTTCTGTTCGCCCACGCGCCCATGTCCGAAGGATGTGAGAATCCGAGGTCGATTATCTTAACGTCGCCTTCACCATCGACTATGAGATGTGCAGGCTTGATGTTGCCGTGAGCCACCCCGAAGCTCGAATTAGCATAGTCGAGCGCCGCGGCGACCTCACGGCCAATCTGTGCAACGCGTTGTGGAGAAAGGCGGCCGTTAGTCTGCACCAATTCCTCAAGCGAAATGCCTTTTACGAGGTCCATGACGACGTAATGGCCGTCAGCGGTCTCTCCCGCGTAGTAGACGCGCACGATATTCGGATGCGTCAGGCGCGATGCGATTTTAGTATCACGCTTCAGCCGCTTTACCAATGCGGGGTTCTCGTCAGCCATCTTTTTGGGAATGACTTTGACGGCGACGTCGCGGCCGAGCTTGTCCTGACGCCCGGCAAACACCATTCCGGTTCCGCTGGAAGCAAGGCGATGTGTGATACAGATGTCGTCGATGTAACCGCCACAATTCGTAGTTGTCGTATCCAAAGGTGCGTCCTCCTATGAGGTATGCTACCACATAATGTCGCAAAATGCAACTAGCGCCTTTTTTCAACGAGCGAAATCTGACAATGTAGAAACTCATCCCACCAAGCAATTGTTTGTTGCCATCATTTCAGAGAATACGCTTGAAATGGGCAAAACGTGAAGAGCCGTTCAAGGCGTCATCGACCCGCTCTGTAAATCTCCAGCATCTCCCGCTGTGACTGAAACGCGAGCGGCGGCAGTTTGCCGATATCAAAGAACTTTGCTTCCAGCGCGTCACTTCCCTGCTTCGGCTGACCGTCCACGGCTACTTCGTATCCGAGCACAATCACCGACCCCAACCGCTCAGATTCCTCATAGAACACGCCAACCAGTCGTTTGACTTCGCCGGTCAACCCGGCTTCTTCAGCAAGCTCCCGCAGAACGGCTTGTTCCGGCGTCTCTAAAAGTTCCATGAACCCGCACACCAAACACCATTTGCCATAGGCCGGTTCGACGGCGCGCTTCACGGCGAGCAGTTTGCCTTCAGAATTTGCGGCCAGGAGCGCCACCACCGGCGGAGGGTTGTGATAGTAGTGCTTCCTGCACTTGGGGCAGTACGGCCTGACGTTTTCCCCGTCGGAGAACTGTATGAGTCTCCCGGCACATTCCGGGCAGTAAATCCATTGGAAATAGGCCACGGTTCACTCCATTAGTTTGTCACGCAATGGTATCTCTACTCCATCATCTTAGCCACATAGTTGAGCATCACACGGAGTCCCTGCAAGAAGCTTGCCTTATCAAAGCGCTCATCGAGCGTATGTATTCCGCTTCCGAGCGCCACGCCGGTTGCAACCGAGGGAATGCCTTCCGCCATAGCCACATTGGCTTCCGTGCTGGAAACCGCCCGGACAGGATTCAGTCCTTCCGCACGCAAAGCCGCTTCGAGCAGTTTAACACACTTGTGCGACGAACGAGTAGCCCCGCCTGCTCTGTCGTCGAGCGATTCCACAGCCACCGGAATGTGCAGTTTTGTGGAAGTCTCCTGAGCGAGGGCCGCAATTCTAGCCATGACGTTTTCAGCACGCGTCCGGGAGACGGAGCGCACTTCCACTTCAAAAGAGCAATTGGCCGCAATGGAATTTACGGTCGTGCCGCCGGAAATCGTCCCGACATTTACCGTCGTATGGCGGCAACGGGTTCTTATGTGATAGATGGAACAGATTGTCTGCGCCGCGGCCAGGATTGCAGAAGGCGTGTCTGAGGCTCCCCATGAATGTCCGCCCGGCCCGCTCCAGGATACTTTGCGCCGTTTTATGTGCAGGCCTTTTGTTACAACGGTGGCGAGTGTTCCGTCAACAGCAATGAGGCAGGACGGCCGGGATTTCGCATGTCCCGGCAGGAGTTTCTGCAGAGCGGCATCTTCCTTGCGGCCCAGTAGGAAGTCCAGGAGATGCCTGATGCCGCGCAGGCCGCCGGCACCTTCTTCTCCCACTGTGAAAGCGAATATGACGCCTCTCCCGGCCTTTTCAGCCACCGCTTGAGCCTTCGCGGCAACGAACAGGATTGCCGCCAGTCCTGATGCGTCATCCGAAGTTCCAGCGCCGTAAACCGTCTTGTCGTCTTCCGATACGGCCACGCTGTCGAGAGGGAAGACCGTATCGAGATGCGCGCTGACGACTATTGGAGGGGCTTTGCCCGCGGCTTCCAGCCAAGTCACGATGTTACCAACACCGTCTATGGCAAACGGAAGGGAAGGCACCCATTCCCTGAGCAGGGCCTGAATGACGGGATGGCGGTTATGCTCCTTGAACGGCCCCGCCGGCACAGACGCGATCTTCTTTGTGACTGCTACTGCTCTCGCCAGGTCTTCATCCGAGACTACGAACCCCGTCATCAGTTCCCCGTTTCGACGCCGTTGCAGGCATCATATGGTCACACAGCACAGGCAACAATTCGCCCGGAGACTATGCCCTTGACATAAGGCTATTCGACAATTATCATGCAGACCGCTTTTGATGCAAATGGAAAGAGGTTGTGGCATGGCGTGTCCGCGTAATTTCACCGAAGTTATCGACATCCTGAAGAAGAGTTCGACACACCAGAAAGTCGCGCTTGCGGCCGCGGCCGACGATGCGGCTTTGACGGCTCTCGTGGAAGCGAGCGAAAAAGGCCTGGTCGACTATATTCTCTTTGGAAACAAGGAAAAGATTCTCGAAATGGCGAGGAAAGAAAAACTCAAGATAAATCCCAAGACCATCGAGGACATCGAAGACGAACATCTCGCCTGTTCAGCCGCGGTGCAGGCGGTTGCCGCAGGCAAGGCAGACACTCTGATGAAAGGCTCCGTCCACTCGGACGTCTATCTGCGCGCGGTGCTCGACAAGGAGAAGGGGCTACGAAGCGGGGACGTCATGAGCCACATCATGATATGGGAATGGCTGCACATGGGCAGGTTCATCTTTGTGAGCGACGCCGCGTTGAACATGTATCCGGACATCCCGACAAAAGTCGCGATAATCGAGAACGCGGTCAGGGCGGCCCATGTGTTCGGCATTGAAGAGCCGAAGGTCGCGCTTCTTTGCGCCGTCGAAACCGTGAACCCGAAGATGCCGGCAACTATCGACGCCGCGGCCATCACAGTAATGGCACAGCGCAAACAGATAAGGGTCAAGTGCGTCATCGACGGCCCGCTGGCTCTCGATAACGCGCTCAGTGAAGAAGCCGCCCGGACAAAGGGCATAGTCAGCCCTGTTGCGGGTAAGGCCGACATTCTTATTGCACCGGACATAGAGGCCGGTAACATACTTGCCAAGGCTTACCCGTTTGTTTCTCCAGGCGGTGAAATGGCGGGTGTACTGGTAGGAGCCAGGAAGCCGGTTATAATCACGAGCCGTGCAGATTCGGCCAAGAGCAAACTATACTCGATAGCCGCCGCGGCTTTTCTTGCCAAAGGGATTAGTTAGACGGCCATTTGCAGGAAGGGAAGTATGACATGTGCAGACTGATGACAGTAGCAGTCACCTGCGGACTTCTGGTTCTTGCTCTCGGATGTGACGGCAAGAAGGATACTACTAAGCCCGGCACCGAACCGGTCAAGCCCGAGATTGAGAAGGCGTCCGGAGGTAAGAACTTTGAAGCCGCGCTTGCGGCCTGCGGCAAACTCGGCATCAACGTTACATCGACCCGACCCGGCGAGATCATCAACGGCGTCCTGCCGGAATCTTCCGAAACCGGACAGGTCATCGTGAATATGACCTTCAGCGGCGGCAGGGTGAAAGTCCAGTTCTTCAACGCGCCGAGTATCGGCGGCTGGGAAGCGTCCTGGCGAAAAAAGATAGTTGACGCTATCCAGGTGGTCGGTTCTACAAAAACCAGCAAGAAGAAGTAGTTTCGTCCCCCGGAACCAACCTTTTCAGGGCCTTTTTTCGTACTGAGAATGATTCTGCCCCGGCACCTCAGCGCGTCATTACCACTGTTGCCGATATAATATGGCGTTATGAGGCTTGCGCCTATACCGTTGCTCTTGCTGGGTCTGGGCTGTGCCCTCGGGCGTCAGCCGGATTCTACTGCCCCGGAACGCAGTCTGAACGTTTTCCCGATATTCTACACGGACCGCAACGAAGACCGTGCGAACACAGTCATATATCCCCTGCTCTTCTTCCATCACCGCGACGGGGAAGGCGCTTACACGGCGGTCTTTCCGTTTTTCCGGTACCGCCGAGTAGACGCCGTGACTGACTGGCACCTGCTGGGAGGTCTCGCCGCTTACCATCACGAACCCAACGCGTCCTACCGGAGGCTGAACGTTCCGTTCGCCGGCTGGGAAAGACGGCCACACGAGCGCGGCTTCTACATCTTTCCGCTTTTCAGTTTCGCGCGAAGCAAAGATGACCCGGAAACCCCAAACTACACCCAGATATCAGTGCTCGGCCCCATGTACAGCCACTACAAGAAGAAAGACTACTATTCTCTCAGCATGGTATTCTCGTTCTTCCAAACGGTCAAGGGAATCGAACAGAGCGTGAACGTGTACAAACTCAGGCTGCTCCCGCTGTTCTCTTATAGCAAGAACTGGGAACCTTCCGGGGTAAAGCCCGGGGACGTACGATTTGAGCGGAAATTCACAATACTCGGCCCGCTGTTCAGCGAGGTAAAGGATAACTACCGTCTCGGTTATCACCGCGTGGATTTTCTGTGGCCGTTCTTCCGGTTTACGCGAGGCTACCCAAAGTCGCCGCGTGAGCGCGAGGTCACGTTCTATGCACTGCCTATTGTCGGCTGGGCGAAGCACTGGACCTACGACATCATGGGCAAGGAAGAGCGATATGTGAACGAGTTTCACTTCATCGACCCGCTGATACGCTACCGAAAGGACACGAATGCAGGCGTGCAGTTGTGGGTGATAGCGAGTCTGTTTTCGTACAGCAGGAACCTGGCAGGAGAGCCGGACTTCCGTATGCTTGCCCGCACGGTACGCGTCGCCCGTGAAGGGGACAAGCGCATTTTCAACATCTGGCCGCTGTTCGGCACGGAATGGGATAGGACGTTAGATACACGGAAGACTATAGTACTGGGCGGGCTTTTCTACTACCGCAGAGATGCAGACGGTTCCATCAGACGGCGGGTATTGTGGGTGATTCCCGCGGGCGGTAGACCTGCAACGAAGGTTGTTCAACGGCTCGAAGAACCTGTGTCTGAGGAGGCGCCACTTCCGGAGCAATCTGAAACGCCACCCCGCGCGACAGAAGAACCCAACCCGGAGGTCGAGGCCCCGATATTGCCAAACGAACCCAAGCAAGGCCGAGAGGCCGGCCCTGCACCCAACGGTCGCTGCGCTTTCTGAATATCGGCTCGGGTGCTACGCGACCCTCGCCGACAACTCGTTGCTGGCAGAGCCGTTATGTATGCTTGGGGTAGACGTTGGCTGTGCCATCTGCATACATGCGAAATTACGGAACGAACCCAACCGAGCAAATCATTAGGGGAAGGGCAGGAACTGGAGGTTTGAGGGGGAGTTTCTTCTTAACGTATCATCTTGGTATTTCAGGAGTTACATGTGTCCAGACAGAAACCTGCACTTAATTATGCACCTCATATTTGCAATTCGATGCACATTGTGATATATTAAAATTGAAGGAGTTGGGAGATGGCCAGAGAGGCAAAGGGAATACTTGACCGTGCCTCTTACAAGGTCGAGGGTGACAGGCTGATCGCGTCCGGCCGTCTGGACTGGCCTCTCGACCTGACCTTTGACATGTGCGTGAGGGACCTGATGGACAATTCCACTGCGAAGATGCTGGAGATGGATTTGACGAGGGTTAGCCGGGTCACGTCGCCATATATAGGCGTAATCGCAGCGGCCGCCAAGGAACTGAAACAGGAAGGGCGGCTGCTGCGAGTGCGGGTGTCGGGCGACATATCGAAGACGTTCCTGAGCGCCGGTATTGGCGAAATCGCAGAACTCCTTGTGGGGGGG
>Ga0315288_10004587_pt1 | contig 17605 bp, 15 predicted proteins | sample YL17G11_20_MG_FD_203454 | JGI IMG/M metagenome (GOLD analysis project Ga0315288, IMG submission 203454) | Sediment microbial communities from Yellowstone Lake, YNP, Wyoming, USA - YL17G11_20 | ecosystem: Environmental > Aquatic > Freshwater > Lake > Sediment | place: USA: Wyoming | collected... | reverse complement strand
GCTGGCCTGTATCACCATGTCGGCGTCATTGTAGCTGAACTCCTGCGTCTGCGGTCCTGCCAGGGCATCTGTGATGGTGGTCACGTTGCCGGCATTGTCGTACGTGTAGCTCATGTTTTGCATGCTGCCTGTAGTCAGGTTCTGCAATCGCCCGCCCTGCTGCGACCAGGGGTAGTAGCTGTACGCCTTGGTCATGCCGTTGCCGAGTACGCGCTCGGTCATGCGTCCCGCAGAATCATAGGTAGTGGACTCTATGTAGATGTTCGTGCCTTCCATACCCTCCAGCATCATCCGCCCATTGTAGGTGTAGCTCACCTGCTCGCTGCCGGGGTAGGTCATCGAGGCCGGCAGGTCGGCAGAGTTGTACGCCCACTGTGTGTTGAATGCCTGCCCGGAAATCGTCTTACCTTCCAGGGTCACACGCCCGCGCGCATCATATTCCAGGTAGGTGGAGCCGGAACCGTCGCTCATTTCTGTGCTGCGGTTGATGGGACCACCGGGATTGTCATAATCCCCTTGCGTGTAAGTGTAGTTCACGCTGCTCGTGCCGCTGCAGGCTGCGCCGCTGTAGGATTTGGTCGTCAGGCGGTTCAGGGTATCGTAAACCAGGTTCGTGGTGCAGCCGCGGGCATCGGTCTGCCATGTCAGGCTGCCCACCCCATTGTAAATGTAGCTCCATTCACCCATGTCGGGATCATCCATGGATATCTTGCGCCCGGCCGAGTCGTAGTCGATTTCGGTCGTCAACCCGCTGCGTGTGGCGCTTGCCATGCGGTTCAGCGTGTCGTATGCGTAGGTCACCGTGGGACCTGCCGGCGGGTTGACCGAAATCGTCCGCCCCCAGGTATCATTTGTAGAAATGGTCTCATGCTCGTTGGCGTCGGTTATGGTGGTGCTCAATCCATCATAGCTGTAGGAGGTCTCCGGGCTGTTTCCCTCGTCCCCGATGTGCGGCATGGTGATGATCAACGGGCGTCCCAGCACGTCATAGGTGCTGTCTTTATAATATTTGGTCTCGCCGCTGCCGTACGGCATGCTCTGGCTGGTGACCCGCCCATAGGCATCGTACGTGTATTCCACCGTGCTCGCCAGCGTGAAGCCCGGGCTGCTGCTCCCCTGCTCCACGAGAAACTGACGTCCCATGCCATCGTAATAGCGCCGCAGGGTGAAATAGGTGCTCCCCGTGATCTTCTGCTGGATATCCACTCGAAAAAAGGCATTTTCCCTCCGTAGCAAGGTTAGAACAAATGGCCTATCACAATATACCATAAATTGATTAACCATTGAAATTTAACAATCTACATAACAGGTGAATCAGAAGAGATGATAGGAGCAACATCACCACAACAACTTTTGCATCAACTCTTGACAAAAAGAATAAAACATGTAAAAATAGAACATATATTCTATTTTCATGATTACTTGATCAAGAGGATTCAGAAAAATGCACAGCGGAATGTTATGGTTCGACAACGATCCCAAGACTGCGTTGACTACAAAAATTGAAAAAGCGGCAGGGTATTATCGCCAAAAATACGGACGAAACCCCAACCTATGCCTGGTGCATCCCAGCATGCTGGGTGGGAATAATACCCTGAACAATAAGGAGATGCTTCGCTGCGCTCAGCATGACAATTGTAAAATTGATGTTCGACCATACCGCCCAATCCTGCCAGGACATCTCTGGATAGGCATAGACGAAAGCCGCTTCAAGGAAGATCCAAAATAATGCCGGATATTCCCCATAAAAAGATGCTGAGCGCAGAGTCCCTCAGCATCTTTTTTTTTATCAAATCTTTACGGATCTGCTACTTCAACCCCACCGCTACGACAATGGCAATGGCATATTCTTGCGTATGGCTCAGGCTGACCGACCACAGGGTTAACCCACAGGCTTGCGCCAGTCGATCAGCCGCTCCGTACAAGCATAATACCGGCTTACCATTTTCCCCGCGGTGTATCTCAAGCTCCTGCCATGAGACAACCCCAATTCCACAGCCCAGGGCTTTGACGGCTGCCTCTTTTGCCGCAAAGCGTCCCGCCAACGAACCAACCTGACCACCACACTCATCCAGCTCCAGCGGCGTAAAGATACGCTCCAGGAATCGCTTCCCGTGACGTTCCACCGCTGCACGGAGACGGCTGACCTCGATTAAATCAATCCCGCTATGAAGTTCCATATCCATTCATGGACCGGCTGTTGCAACAGCCAACCGTTCGGGTTGTATATACTTACGGGCCGTTTCAAGCACAGCCTCCGCTGTCACAGCAGCCACCAGGTCAGGATAGTGACGATAATAATCCAAACCCAGGTCATAATGCTCGATATTAAGCAAAGCACCGGCAACTCCCGCATTTGATTCCAATGAGAGTGGCAACCTGCCAATGAAATTTGCCTGGCTATCCTGCAATTCTTCTGCAGTCACACCATGCTCGACAAAATTGGTCAGTTCATGGATGATCAAGCCGACCGCCTTCTGGACATTAGCAGGATTGACCCCGGCAATGGCATACCAGGCGCCGGGGCCTACGCCGGCGCTCAGGTTTGAACTGGCATAGTAAGCCAATCCAGACCTCTTACGCACAACATCACCAAGACGCCCCATCAAACCAAACTGCCCCAAGATGGAGTTTCCCAGGGAAGCAGCCATATATTCAGGGTCGGTACGCTTCGGACCTGCTACACCGATGACAATATCTGCCTGGGATTTGCCAATAATAGTGATGTGACGCTTCTCCATTTCCTGAAGGGGATTCAGCACCGGCAGCTCAAGCGGCTGAGGCTGCTCCGGATTATCCCAATCACCCAATACACGCTGAAGATGATCAACCACCTGCCCGTGTTCCACCGCGCCTATAACCACAATCACCATGCCGCGCGGTCCATAAAAACGGTGATGGAACTCCTGCAGGTCATCCCGTTTTATGGCGCTTACCGTTTCGGTAAAACCATCATCCGGACGACTGTATGGATGCTTATCAAATACAATCTGGTCGAAAGTCAATGATGCCATATCAGAAGTATCCTGAGCCCGGATCGCCAGACCGGTCAGCAGCTGGGCACGCAGAAGTTCCACCTGCTCCAGCGGAAAGACCGGTTGGCGTAAAGCGGCAGAAAGCAAGTCAAACAACAATGGCAGGTCTTCAACCAACGAACGACCACCAAAACCAGTGGTATGCGTACTGGAGCTAAAACCCAGGCTTGCGCCAACCGATTCAAGGGCATCATAAATATGCTGGAGATCAAGTTGCCTGGTGCCACGCATGAGGGCTGAGGCGGTGAAATCCGCGAGACCCAATTTGTCGTCTGTATCGAAGAGAGCACCAGCTTGAAGATAACCACTTAGCACCACAGATGGGCTGTTGAAATTACTGCGGGTAAGCAGGATGATGCCATTCGACAGGACCGTACGTTGAATATCATCTGAACCCGGCAATGAACTGGTCAGGCGTTTTTCCTGGTTGATCATTCAGTTTTCTCCGAAGCGCTGGCAGACAGGTATATCCCGACGATACGGGATCGTCGGCGCAGCCAGGTTTGGGCAGCCTGCTGCACATCAGCAGGAGTAACAGCAGCGAGCCGGTCAAGGTAGTTTAAAAACCAATCGTAATCTGCAAACATCTGGGCATAACCCATCCAGAAGGCTTGATTGGTAATGTTCTCCGTTCCATAAGCAAACAAGGCGCGGGCTTGTTTGACAGCGCGGGCTATTTCTTCAGTCGTTACGAGGTCATCCTGGATACGCTTGATCTCGTCATCGAGGGCAGCCAGAGCTTCTTCCGATGTGCGCTCTGGATGGATGGTCAGGATAATATTGTAAAGAAAGGGGTCCAGAGTTGCCTGCGTTCCACCTTCCATACTGACAGCAAACCCTTTTTCGATCAGCGCACGATACAGGCGGGAAGTCTTGTTGGAAATTCCACCGCTAAACATGTTCAGATTGCTTGGTCCTGCCAGGAGGCTGTCGAGGACAGCTAGCGGGAAGAAATCCGGATGAGATGCAGCGGGGAAATGGTAAGCAACCTGGAGATAGGTTGTTTCACCCGGTCCTTCAACCGAGAGCTGCACTTCGCCGCACTGCGGTGGTTCCGGACGTCCAACACGCATTGGAACTGGGCCAGCCGGAATTGGCTCATACAGTTCCCGGATGCGTGCCAGCATTTTTTCACTATCAAAATCACCCGCCACTGCCATCACGGCATTGTTGGGTATGTAATAGGAGCGATAATGTTGATACAGGTCATCACGGTTCATTGACTGCAGGTCGGTCATGTCGCCGATGATTTGATGATGGTAGGAATGGACACGGAAAGAGGCAGCCTGGACTACCTCGCCCAACAGGAAAAGCGGCTCATTCTCGTTGCCCTCACGCTCAGAGATAACCACCGTGCGCTCGGAAGCAACCTCATCCGGGTTAAAAGCAGCGTTGACCATGCGGTCCGCCTCCAGGCGCAGAGCCACGTCGATCTTATCGGCTGGCATGGTTTCGAAGAAAGTCGTCCAGTCCATGGTGGTAAAGGCATTCCAAACACCCCCATCCCGGGAAATGACTTTATCCAACACATTGGATGGGAATTGGGGTGTACCCTTAAACAGCATGTGTTCGACCCAATGCGAGATGCCAGTCCTGCCAGCAGTCTCATTGCGTGAACCAACGCGATACCAGAGCCAGGATGAGATCAAAGGAGCAGTGTGGATCTCTTTCAAATAAACAAGCAAATTGTTTGAAAACGTCGTTCTAACTACCTGATCGTTCATGCGTCCTCATCATAATGATCACCTGGAATACTTCACAGTAAAAAGCCGAGGGGTTCTGCACAGCCCACACCATGAAATAATCGAGCCAAGAATATGTAAAATCAACCTTATTTCTTCGTCATTTATGTTCCATCTAACTCAAGAAAAAGCGTTGGGCCGGTCACATGGCAGCAACACGCACAACCAAACAATATGTGCTCAATAAAGTGATTAATATTAGCATAGAGTATAAAATCGTGCAGGTGTGAAATTCAATATTAAATCTCGTGATTTCCTGCACTTGCACCTAAATTTTTCTATGGCTATAATCAGCGTTAGAATTAATCAAAACATCACTTCAAGGAGAGAGGCATGGAAGAATCTAAATATCGGGTGGCGGTAGTGGGTGCGGGACCGGCAGGGATATTCGGCGCACGTGAACTGGCAACAATGGGCGCGCAAGTTGTCCTTTTCAACCGCGACCTGAAACCCGGGGGGTTGGCTGAATACGGCATCTATCCTGACAAACACACCATGAAATCAGGTCTACGTAAACAGTTTCGCTTAATACTCGAGATGCCCTGCATCGAATACTTCGGTAATGTGGTGATCGGCCAGAAGGGTAACCTGACCCTGGATGATCTGCGCGCCCTCGGATTCCAGGCAATCCTGGTCACAGCCGGCGCACAGGGTACCAAGTGGCTGGGGCTGCCCGGGGAAAGCCTGGAGGGAGTGTACCATGCCAAAGACGTTGTCTATTTTTACAATAAACTCCCACCCTTCAGCCAGAAAAAGTTCCGCTTTGGCAGACGATGTGCAGTGGTCGGAGCGGGCAATGTGATGCTCGACATTGCCCGGTACCTGATCCGCGAAGTCAAAGCCGAAGATGTGATCGCGATCGTACGCCGCGGCCCGGCTGAGATAAAATTCGACAGAAAAGAACTGGAATACGTTGCCGCCAACCTCGACCTGTCCGCCCTGGACACCGAAATCTCGCGGGTAGCTCCAATCATGCAGGCTATCGGTCAGAATCCCGTGGCTGCCAAAGCCGTCATCCTTGAGGCGCTGCCAAAGGCGCTGCCGAAAGTATCGGAGACTCACTTCCGCTTTGGGTTTCTTGCTTCGCCCGTTCAGATGTCAGGCAACGATAAGAACCAGCTGACCACGCTGGAAGTGGAGGATACGACCCTGGTACTCCAGGAGAATGGTGACACCAAGGCCCGGGGTACCGGTAATAAACGTACAATCGATGTCGAGACCGTGGTCTTTGCCATAGGTGACAAGGTGGACGAAACCTTTGGACTTCCCGTTGAATGGAATGAGTATGTCAAGAATCCCGAACCACGCTTCCCTGTGGATGGAGATTCATATGAAGCCTTCGACCCACAAACCAAGAAGGGCATCCCGGATATATTCGTAGCCGGCTGGTCGCGCAAGGCTTCCAGCGGTCTGGTTGGTTATGCCCGCAAAGATGGGACAAACGGTGCCAAGGCAACCTGGGGTTACTTGCAAACTCTCCAGCCTGGCTCAGCCGACACTTCCGCAGTTGCTGCACGGCTGAAGAAACTGGGCAAACCGGTGGTTAATAATTCAGCCGCATTAAGCTTGTACGAGGCTGAAAAGGCTGAAGCCGAGAAACGCGGGCTGGAGGAATTCAAGTTTGCCTCCAATGAAGAAATGCTGCGTGCGATGAGACTATCTTAAGCCAAGCAGATCATGGCTATTCAATATTTTATTGTTATAAAAAAGGGCGGCTGGCAACCGCCCCTTTTTTTATTTTTCCGGCTAAATCGTTACCGATCCATCGCTGTCGAACTCTGCCAGCAGGTATGCGTCGAATCGGCCTATCGATGCTGGGACTCTATGTTCATGCAACTACTCGACGAACCGCTCTACCTACGGAGTGGGCAATGGCTTCGCGTTGGAGATGAAACTCCTAGCTGAGGCGTCTCTCGTCGGTTAGTGTCCGCATGTTACGGCAGGTAACGCGCCAGAGCAAAATCCCAGTCCGAGGGGCTAACCTCGGCTCTTCCCACCACCAGAATCTTGCCGTTGGAGTGAAGCGCCATCCCAAAAGCGTATTCATCGGAGTAAAAATGAGTGGTTACTATGCCGTCTCCACTGAAGGAAGTATCCAAAGCGCCATTCGACCGGTAACGCACCAGGGCAAAGTCTTTCGCTGCCGATACGCCAGTCGTTCCGGCAACAAGGATTCTGCCATTGGCTTGAATGGTAATAGCATTGGCATCGTCCCATTGCACTGATGTCAGGTTGGTGGTCACTTTCCCATCGCTGCTGAAGGTTGTATCGAGGGTTCCATTTGTATTGAAGCGAGCCAAGGCAAAGTAGGTATCATCAGCAGTCTTTTTTCGACCAGCCACTACGATCTTGTCATCGGTTTGAGCGGCGATCGCCCAACCTCTATCCTCTCCACCGAAGTTGGCGACAGCCCAGCCATCGCTGCTAAAGCTAGTATCCTGAGTGCCATTTGCATTCAGGCGAAGCACAGCCATGTTACAGTTCTCACCACTACCATCGCAGGTGTAACCAGCCACGACGATCTTGCTGGAAACAAGCACCAGGTCAACCCCAGTATCATTCCGACCACTGGCAAAGGCAATCTGGGCTCTGCCATCCCCACTAAAAGTGTTATCGAGGCTACCATCGGAGTTTAATCGATAGACAGCAAAGTCATAGTTACTACCGTTGTACATGTATCCGGCAATTACAATTTTGCCATCGGGTTGAATAACGACTCCTTTTAGCGTGCCATTATTCCCACCCCCGAAATCGATCTCGACCTTGCCATCTCCATCGAAAGTGCCATCCAGAGCGCCACTCACCCTGTAGCGTGCTACGGCAAGATCGCAAACCCAGCTGCCATCACATGTCTCTCCAACCACAACGATCTTGCCATCCGACTGAACAGCAACGCCCCGCGCCCGTTCGAAGTCGCCGAAATCGGTGAGCACTTTACCGTCACCACTGAAGGATGTATCCAGTGCACCATCTGTTGCCAAATAGCGCACTACGGCAAAGTCGGCGCCCGCTCCCCCGTGCTCTCCCACGACGATGATCTTTCCGGCATTGATCGCTACCCCCCAGGCACTGTTGTTGCTATTCCCGGAGATATCGGTAGTGAGTTTACCATCCCCACTGAAGGTAGTATCCAGGTCACCGGCAGCTGCAAGCGCAATGGTGTAGATCAGCAGACTGAGCAGTAGTGTGCCTCCAAGCACTTTCCAGATAAGGCGTTTTAAGGAATGGGTTAAATTGGTCAAGTGAAACATACGCACCTCCTTTTTATTGCATTATTATAATATTATCCAACATAAAAAACAATAAGGGAGTTAATTGATTACACTTCATCCCCGAATCAATCAAAACATTATTTTTCCAGCCAGATCGTTACCGGCCCATCGTTGTGGATCTCCACCAGCATGTGCGCGCCGAACTCACCCATCTTTGTTGGGATACCCTGCATGCCCAGCAACCCGGTAAATCGCTCCACCAGCGGTGCAGCATTTTCCGGTAAAGCTGCATCGGTGAAAGAGGGACGCCGTCCCTTGCGCGTGTCGGCATAGAGTGTGAACTGTGAAACAACCAGGGCTTCGCCCCCTACATCCAAAATTGACAGGTTGGATTTTCCCTGCTCGTCTTCGAAAATGCGCAAGTTGGCTATCTTCTCGGCCAGGAAGCGGGCTTGCTCCTCCCCATCACCATGACCGATACCGAGCAGGATCACCAAGCCGTGACCGATCTCGGCGAGGGTCTTACCGTGAACGGTTACGCGACTTTGTTTTACTCTTTGCAACAATGCACGCAAGGACACTCTCCGGGGAGGCAAGAAGAACGCGATGGATGAGTGATCTCTCTTGAGTCATCACGTCCTTGATATCATCTATGGAAGTTGAACGGCTTTGCGCACTTCCAGCATGGTCTTCTCGGCGATCTCGCGGGCGCGGGTAGCACCGTCATGCAGGACATCCCATACCTGATGCGGCTTGGTATCGATCTCAGCCCGCTTTATACGGAATGGTTCCAAATGCCTGTTCAGGTTGTCAGCAAAACGTGTCTTACAGTCCACACAGCCAATCCCGGCACGGCGACATTCGACATTGATCATCATGACTTCCTCCGCCGGAGAGAAGATTTTATGCATTGAGAAAACGTTGCATACATCCGGATTGCCTGGATCGGTGCGCTTGATTCGCTGCGGATCGGTGACCATTTGCATAATGCGTGCTTTGGTCTCTTCTGGCGTGGCAGCCAGTTCGATATGATTGTCCAGGCTTTTACTCATCTTTTGCTGACCATCAATACCCAGCACCTTGGGAATCTCGGTCGCCTTCATCTGTGGCTCGATCAGCGCATTTGTTTTAAAACGATAGTTGAACGAGCGAACAGTCTCGCGGGCAAACTCGATATGCGGAGCCTGGTCAATGCCGACCGGTACCATGTCAGATTTATATAGTGCAATGTCCGCGGTCATCAGCACCGGGTAACCTACCAGTCCATAATTGACATTACCCGGGTTTTGGCGGATCTTCTCTTTGAAGGTCGGCAGATCAGTAAGTTTACCCAGCGGTGTAACCATGGACAGGATGGTATGCAGCTCGGTCACCTGCTGAACATGCGACTGGATAAAGACGATTGTCTCTGAAGGACGGATACCTGCTGCCAGCCAGTCGAGAGCCATTTCATATGTATTTTGCGCCAGATCCGCCGTGGACTCAACGGTAGTCAGGGCATGCAGGTCTACGATACAGTAGACGCACTCATACTCATCCTGCAATGCGACATAGTTCCTGATCGCACCCAGGTAATTCCCCAGATGCTGGCGACCTGTTGGCCTGGCACCGGAGAATACACGTCCTTTCTTATTCTTCATTATCTGTTTCTCGTTAAGAATTCCTGGACAAGGTTTGCTATCTCTCCCGGCTCAGCATGACGGTTGGTCTTCAGCTTGGAATAGATCAATTCGTTATTTGCTGATACCTCGAATCTGCCACCATCCGAGGGGACAAGTGTGATCGATTCGATATCAGATTCATAGTCTTTCAATAGATCAGCCATCAGACTGACGGCTCTATCAGTATAATGTCAGACAGCACAATAAACAATTTGAATCTTGATCATTTCTTCTCTCCATTATGGAATTGTTAGAAAATTATAACATGTAGCATTAAAACTCTTGTCACATGCTTCCAGAGGGGCTATAATGATGACATATAATGAAAGTATTAGAGGTAAGTAATGCCAGTATATACCTACCGCTGTGAAAGTTGCGGCGTCCATTTTGACAGACAACAGAAATTCAGCGATCAACCTCTTGGGCGTTGCCCAGAGTGCGGCATGAAGGGTCTGCATAAAGTGTACGCACCTGTAGGGATCCTGTTTAAAGGTTCCGGATTCTACGCCACTGACCACCGTTCCCCCTCCGGGCAAACTCGCAATGGGATTAAGCGCGATGAGGGTAAAGACGAGAGCAAGGGTGACAGCAAGGCGGCAAGTAAAGAAACCACCCAGGTGAAGAATTCCGAGTCGGGCGAGTAATACTCTGACTTAATAATTGAAATGCGCCTAAACGAGGCGCATTTTTTATTCCAGTCGTCAACAGCTTGTCTCATTCTATATCTCTTTCGGATACACCATCAGCCAGATCATGTTGACGGTCAATAACCTGAATACGACCACCAGCTCGATAAAGATCATCACACGAAACAACTTCGACAATGGTCAGACCCATATCGTAACTTCCAAGCGCTGAGACCAGCCTTACACGGGAGTCATTGAATCCCGAGGTGCGGACAGTTTTGATTGGATTGAGTAGATCTGCGCGATTAAAACCGAAGGTTTACAAGGATTACCCAAATGTTTGGCTGTAATAATATGATACTGGCGGGATCATCAGGTTCCAACCCATAGCGAAGATCGGTTCCGATTTCAAGCAGGTTCCTCACCTGAGGTGAGATCGTAGTTAAAAATGACATGCCGGGCTCTACCCGCAGCCTTCGCCCGGTACATGGCTATGTCTGCGTCCCGTAATAACTCTTCGGGTTTTTGATAGCCTGGATGGTAATATGTTATCCCAATACTCGCCGAGCTGAAGACATCCTGGCCTCTGATGTTGAAAGGTTTGGAGAGGACTGTCTGGACGCGCATGGCTACTTGAGGAGCAATATCTATGCTGGTAATATCCTCCACCAGGACCACGAACTCATCACCGCCCATCCGGGAGACTGTATCCTGCCTGCGTGCACACCCGCTGAGCCGCCGGCTGACTTCGATCAGCATCTCATCGCCTGCCAGATGCCCGAGGCTGTCATTCACAATCTTGAAACGATCAAGGTCAAGGAACAGGATAGCAAACCGGTTGCTGCTATGACGTTGAGCGCGTGCCATTGCCATTTCCAGGCGGTCGAGAAGTAAAGGACGGTTGGGGAGACCAGTCAAAGCATCATGCATGGCATCGTAAATTAATCTCTCCTCGGTGTTTTTCCTCTCTGTGATGTCGGTCAGGGAACCTGCCAGGCGTGTTGGCGTGCCATCCTCAGTTCGAACCGCCAGCCCGCGGCACATCCTCCAATAATACGAACCATCCTTATGCTTGAGACGGTGTTCACTCTCGAATTGTGGCGAACCTCCCTCCAGATGAGCTGTAAGGCCGGTTTGGAATAACACCAGATCATCCGGGTGCACACGGCTGAACCATTCCTCAGGAGTTTCACCGATCTCTTCTGGCTTGCAACCAGCCATCTCCTTCCAACGATCCGAAAAGTGAACTGTATTTGTCCTTAGATCCCAATCCCAGAGCCCATCATTGGCTCCTTGTGCTGCCAGAGCATATCGTTCTTCGCTATCACGCAGTGCTGCTTCGGCTGTTTTCCTATCTGTGATATCTCTTAAGACGACACAAATGACCTTACGACCACCAATGGAGATCATGTCGGCAGAGATCTCTACATCCATTGTTGTTCCATCTGCGCGCTTTTGGAGATACTCACCCTTGAAACGCTGTCCATTTTGACCTATCCGATCGATGTATAAGTCCAGGTCTTTTTTATCCTGCTCGAAGAGGTCATACACCGTAAGCTCGCGCAACTTCTCGGAACTATGACCTATCATATCGACGTATGCGCTATTGGCATCAAGGATCTTTCTGCTGGCAACGTCAAAGAGGAAAATTCCATCTGAGGTCTGCTCAACCACAGCCCGGTAGCGTTCTTCACTTTCACGTCCTTTTCGCTGCGATTGCTGGATCGAATCAAGCATGGAATTCACACTGGTTGCCAATCCTGCTATCTCATCATTTCCTTTGATTTCCACACGGGATGCGGCATCTCCCTGGCTACCGATCCTCTTTACGTTTGCGTTAAGACCGGCAAGCCGAATCAGGACAATCCTTTCCATCAGCAATATTGTTACAAAGCCAAAGACCAACCCGATGATTATCAGCGCTAGAGCAAAGTAGCGCCTGGTTGTATTCGCCAGTGTGTATGCGTCTCTAGGAGTATCGACCCTCACGATAAGAGCAGGATTTCCATAGATATCATTAACAGCGGTATAACCGGCAACAACATTTTCGTCCAGAGGTTTAACAGATATCGATTCCTGGCTCAATAACATTGGACGCACCTGGGTGACATCTGCAGGCAACGCCTCATCGTTATAATTAAAAAGGTTTATTGACAGATGTGTCTGGTGTGCCATTCCTGCAATTACAGCATCATCCAGGTGACGACCCATGATAAGAGTTCCATGGATCGGACCTTCGCCCTGACTGGTCAGGATGGGTTGTGAGGCTACTATCATTGGTTTTTCGTCCAGCATGAGGATTCCAGCCAGGCTATCACTGGTTTCCTTGTGGGCAAGTAGAGGAGTTCCACCCTGTATGTAGCGGGAAAGACTCTCAGGGAGGGGAAGAATAGAACCAGTATTTAGATCGAAAGCCTCACCGTAGACGATTTCATTGGATTGATTGACAATCAAGATCAGATTGAGGCGGAGGTTCGAGAAAGTATCTTCTGTCAGATTGGATTCGATATAGTCAACATTCCCATATGTTGCGAACTCATAGGTATCGTCCCAGGGTGCCCAGTCACCCACTGTCATAGTCAGACCTGTGACCTCGTTATTCAAAGCGGCAAGGACCCGGTCGACATCCCGTGACGTACTTCGCTCTTCGGCGAGTGCCACACTTTGAGATAATATTAGACATGAGGCGTAATAAAGTATCCCCAACAGGCACAGAAAAGCCAGGCTTATCGCGAACAAGGTCTTAAGCCGGACGCTCACTGATTTCCCTTTTCAAGAACAGTATTGCTTCCCCGGTAAGCATGCCATTCATCGAATACGCCCGCGACGGGCTTTCTACATAGGAATTGCATTATTGTGGAGAGTAAGACAAGGCATCCATGGTATTGTTGGTCAAGATGTATCCGGGTGGAATCTTTTTATTTTATAGTATTTTTTCGCCACCACAATCGATTCTAGCCATGATGGTAAGTATTATATATATCATACCATCATCTCAAGACCATCTCCGGTTGTTATAGCAACGATTTCGCTTGTTTACAAGTCAGGCAATCCACCATTTGAATTATTATATATATTTTCCGCTCATATCAGGACGATATCAAGCAGAATAAAAACACAGAAGCTGGCACGCTCAATCTGTGCCAAGATCTCCATGCCTAATTCCTCGTAACCCTTTAACATGTCAGCGTTATGAAATTGGTCGGTGAAGTATGCTTGTCATACCTTTTCGGCGATACGGTTTCGAGATGAAAAAGCAAACGATCTACCAGACTGGTTGGCTATCGACCCTTCTTAATGTGGGTGAGCGCTCAAGTACCGAATACTCCTGGCGGGGAGCAATCGAGCACCACCCGATTGGTCGTTCACCCAGATAGGCTAGAATTCCAGGCACCTTACCCGCCTCGACTATCTGCTTGAAAGCGAGCATATTACCTTCCCCAAACTGGTGACGGCAGTCCTCCCTTTTTATCCTCCAATACATGCACCAGCAGCCTTGCTGCGGTCCTGGTTCTTCGAAGAGCAGGAGAAAGTCAGGCCATTCATTAATTGTCAGTGGCTTGAAAGTGAGTTTTTCTTTTAAGACCTTTTTTGTAACCATGGGTGTGTCCTGGTACCCAGTTCAGGCAGGTTTTAGACCATGCTGTTCCGAGGCGGCATAGAACTCATCCTGCAGGCGTTTCGTTACCTGGTCTTCCTTGATGAGGCGGATGGCTTTCGCCAACGCCTGTGCCTGGGCAGCCAGCAGGCGCTCACCTTTCTCAGCAGACCCCGCTCTGCCATCGCCGCAGTAATGCGTCGGATGATCCGCATACCACCAGATGCCGGTATACACGCCTGCATCCGTCAGTGCTTTAAGGCGGTTTAATGGCATGCCTTCGTTATCAGGGTGTAACAGGCTTTTGTCCACCAGTTCAGGGTGTATGACAAGGATGGCGCTGGTCTCGCTCTCACCGGCGTGACCGTCCACGGTTGTCTCCCACTGGGCTTTGATAGCGGCTCCGTCATCAGCGGCGAGCGGCGGTTCGGCCACATAGACCACGTAATCGCGCGGGCTGGCCAGCTGGGCCTGCGCGAAGAAATGGATGAGGTGGTCGTTGCCACCGTGGGCGTTGACGATGACGATCTTACTCAAGCCGTTGCGTGCAATCTCAACACAGACCGCAGCCAGCAGGCGCAGGAAAAGCCCGGGTTCTGTGGCAATGGTGCCGGGATGGTGGCGTGCTTCCAGGATCTGGGTATAGAAAAAATCCGGGTAGATGATGGCTGGCTCCAGCTGCGCGGCACGGCTGCAGAGTTCACGTGCGATGAACATATCCGTGCCGAGCGGCAGGTGGTGGGCATGACGCTCGATACAGGACAGAGGCAGCAGGCAGACCCCGTTAACATCTTTTACTACTTGAGGAAATTGGTCACCGGTCAGTTCTTCCCAACGCATGAGTTTTCTCCTTTATTATTGGTAAAGCATCAGAAAAAAGCTTACTATTAGATATAGCAAGTATAGAAGTAATCCCCCAAGAAATCAAACGGTTGGACAAGTTCTTATCATTCTTAATGGTTGGTTGCAGTCTAAACTTATCATTATCCAGAAATCAAATGACCGGTGGTTTATATGCAGGTTGCTCGATGTGCCACTATTTACCTTGGAATATCTGTCATATTTGATCCTCAAATCCTGTTTGAACAATAACGGATCTCAGCAAAAAGGATAGCCTGCCTCTGCGGTAATCGCACACTCCCACCGAAGAAATGACACAGGTCTTATAAGCTCTACACAAGCGCTTAGCATAATTATTGCAGCATGGATCAATTATTTCTCATGCCTTGGTGTATTCGTTTTTTCTTCAATACCCTCTAATACATGAGGTTGGGAGCGGGATGAATTCCGTTGGAGATTTATCTTCTGAATAGAAGGAGACATCTTTCAGCAGCTCATAATTCCCACCAAAGTATGTGTCGAAGATCAACCTGAACGTATTTACAGGAGTTATTTCCGGGTATAACTTTTTATTACCATCGTTCGGGAAATAGTATGCATTCAATATTTTCACCCTTGCCTTGGAATGGGGGTAACTGTGATCGCCCTGGATCACGATCACCGGTGGCTCTTTGGAATTTATGATTATTTTCCTGACGATCTCGATAATTCGTTTATCGGCAAATAGGATCTGATCGCGATAACCTTGATCATCATCGATGACTGATCCGCGAAAATCACCTTTGGGTGTAAAGACAAAAGGTTGGTGGGTAATAAATAAATGTGCATATACAAATTTCTTGCCGGGTAGATCCGGTATTTTTTCAAGCGAAGCAAGCAGATATCCATTTTGCTGGTATTGTCGAAAATTGCGACTTGACAACAAGTTCGCAGAGGGAATCCAATTTGATAAATTCCCCGGAAGATTTTTTTCTAAATTCTGTCGAGATTCCGCATATTCCATAAGCGGGCGGATGGCAGTGGTCCTTAGAAAAAGATAATAAAAACTGAGCGTTTCTATCTCCCCTGCCCCACCGGCATGCTCGAAGTAGTTGTAGAAGTACGTAGAGTCAGTGATATCCAGATATGGATATACGGATTTAAAAGTAATGGTTGCATACCCCATCTGCTCGAATATATGTCGAACTTCACTTTTTTTTATGTGGGGAAGTAGATCTGTGACCGTGATCTTTACCGGTGCGTCCACTGAAAAACCCAACCCATCAAGATATTCCATATTGAGAGAGGAAGACAGGGAGAACATGGTGTCTGAATAATTACTTTGCGTGCACTCCGGAATGATAAAACCGATGGATTCCAGTTGATGGATAAAATCGCTGTTATCAAGGTTATATATGTCTTTCAGCACATCCTGTCGCCCATAGGAGTCAAGGATAATATAGTAAACATCCGGATTGTTTTGGAATGTAGACGATCCTTCTAACTGCTCATTTGTAGATGATTTTGGTAATTTGATCATTTGGGCGTTCAGGCTGAACCATACCATTTGGACCAGCACAACCACGATCAATGTCAGTGCAATGGTATTTAGCGTGTTCGTTACCCCTTGGGTATTAAATCTTTCTGTTTTTATTAGGACCATGATCAAAACCAGTAAGCCAAACCAGAACGGTAAAAAATACCTGTGCCGTCCAAGGATCACTCCCCCCACGCTTATATTTTCAATCATGTTATAAACATGACCGTAAGTGAAGAAGAGCAAAACGACCAGACTTGCCGCCAGCGCTGCCTTCTCCCACTTTTTAAAAAATATCCTTGCCAATATATATAGAAGGACAGAAATTGCTAAGGAAAATGTGAGCGCTCTCCATATGGAAAAAAACAGTGTTTCTTCCCGGTTGAAATAATACAGGGCAAGAACTGGATAAATGCCGAAGAGGATCGGATGAAAAGGTATCCTGAATAATTTGGATAGGAAGGTTGATATTTTCATGACGCTCATTCTAAAACCAGGGGAACATGTCTTCGACTCTCGTCTCGTATGGGCATGAATTATATCAACTCCACAGCATATACAATTAATGCTGATCCATCTCCGATGAAACTGAGGGACACACAACTAACATAGAAAAAGCCCTTTTGAGGGGCTTTAGCTCCTGACCGCATACTCTAACCAAAAGCTAAGGATTTTTCAAGCACGCCTCGTGGTTGTCCACATTGCGCAAGATCTTGTTATCCCCGTCGAACATGAACGACATGCGATACTTCCTATCCACGCACGCTTCATAGAGATTGCGGCAGCCTTTGATAGGATGTACTTGCAGTGAAGGATGGCGGGGATCAGCATCGAGCAAGCCCAGGCCTTGTTTGACCATTTTCCGAATTTCAGGGGGCAAATCGTCGTAAGCCTTGAGAAACCGGCCTGTGAAGATGACCGGCACGGCTAACCCCGCTCATCGCGTTCGTCAAGGAATTCAATCGCATCTTTCATCGTCTTGAATTCCTTTACGCGACCGAGGCGCATGTCCTCCTCTCCTTCGCGCTCGCCTTCCTGCCAGCGTTTGGTCCAGAAATAAGCCTGCGAACGGTCAACGGCTATCTTGGGGATCAGACGTATGGAACCATCCTCTTCGACGATAACCTCCAGCAGATCTCCTTCTTCCAGATTGACCGCACGCCGCGTTGAAGCAGGTAGAGTAATCTGCCCATTGCTGCGAATTTGCAGGACATTTTCTGGCACGAGAACCTTCTTTCTCATAATCTGATTTCTCATATTTTAACATAATCAGGCAAGAAGTCAAGTGGAAATACACAGACTGAGGAGAATGATTGTCTATACATTATTAATAAAGAGCCTCATTATGGCACCGAATATTGGATGATCAAACGGG
>Ga0315288_10004586_pt1 | contig 17610 bp, 22 predicted proteins | sample YL17G11_20_MG_FD_203454 | JGI IMG/M metagenome (GOLD analysis project Ga0315288, IMG submission 203454) | Sediment microbial communities from Yellowstone Lake, YNP, Wyoming, USA - YL17G11_20 | ecosystem: Environmental > Aquatic > Freshwater > Lake > Sediment | place: USA: Wyoming | collected... | reverse complement strand
GCAGTACGTACCAGAGCGTCAGCCGTACACGAATGCGTCGAAAGTAGTTCAGGAATCTTCGCATATTGAATAACCCACGCCCCTGATCGTCTTGATCAGTTTTTCTTCGTGCTCTTCGTCGATCTTTTTTCTCAGGTAGCGGATGTAAACATCAACGATGTTAGAACCGGCGTAGAAATCGTAGTTCCAGACATGTTCGAGTATCTGGGTTCTCGTCAGGACCTGGCCACGGTTGCGCATCACGTATTCGAGCAGCGAATATTCTTTGGGAGTAAGTTCGATCGCGGACCCGGCCCTGACAACCCTGCGCATGGCTACGTCCAACTCCAGGTCGCCAACCTGCAACAGGTTGTGGCTAAGACCCTTGGGTCGCCGCAGAAGCGCCCTAATTCGGGCCAGAAGTTCGGCAAACGCGAACGGCTTTACGAGGTAATCGTCGGCTCCAGCGTCGAGGCCCGCCACCCTGTCCTCGACTGAGTCTTTTGCCGTGAGAATAAGGATGGACACAGAGAGGTCTGATTCCCGCAGTCTGCGACATACGGTGATGCCGTCAATCCGTGGCAGCATCAGGTCGAGGATAACCACGTCATAGGGCGCTGATGCCGCAAAAGAAAGGGCTTCCTCCCCGTTCCTGGCGACATCCACGGCATAGCCGTCCTCCGACAGCCCTTTCTTGATGAAGCGAGCTATTTTCGCTTCGTCTTCGACTACAAGTATGCGCATGACTGCAACAGCACCCCGTTTAGAGGCATTCAACCAGATACCTATTACCCAACCTGAATTATAGAACGCAATGATTAAAAAAAGATTAAAGTAGGGGCACCTTCAGGTTCGGCTCTCTGTCATGTTAGAAATACGGTCATCCGAAGACCTTTCTATTACCGATTCACTTTCTAATCAAAGCGAAACAGGCGGCACACGGCCGCCTGTTCTATCGCTTTTGTTGTGGACTCTGCACTACTTGGTTTTGCAGTTTCCGTCGCACACCTTGGTCCTGGTCCGATCCCTCGCCTGACTCCTGGTCCCTGTAGCGGTACCAGATACGTTCGGGCAGGTTCCGTCCCTGAGCTGGGACCTGGTCCGTGTCTTGTCCTGCGCCTTCGTTTGGGTTCTGGCCTGGACACCGGTTGCGGTCCCGGCAGATGTCGCCTTGCAACTCCCATCGCATAGCTGTGATTTCGTCTTGTCCCGGACACGGTCCTGGGCGCCGCCCGCTGCGAGAGCAACGCCTGCGAAAAGGGATAATGCCAGAATGCTGACTCCCAGCATAAGAGCGATCCTTGTTACGCGGTTACGTTTCATACTCATTCACCTCCTTGTGTTTTCAATGTTGATATCCGAATAAGGGGTAATGTGTTACGCGCTTGTTCGTGCGTATTGCGAGACTTCGAGTCATGGAGCATTCTCAGCCGCGACTTCCACGAACCAGTTACTACGAAGCTTGGTTGTCTGGAACCGGGGGCGCTCGGAAAAGGCAATCTGCTCAACGTTGACGGAACTGGTCTTTCGCTCTCCGAGTATGTCGGTTGTTGAGCTGATGGTGCCACCGGTGAGATAGACGATGGCCTTCGTGGGGTCGCTGTTATTAGGTACGGTGTTCATTACCGGGTTCTTGAATTGGACCTCTGTCTTATCGAACGATTGCCTGGCTATATTTTCGTTCTCACCGGAGGGCGGAACACCGTTGACGAAGACCGAGGCCTTGTACGCGTTCCAGTCCCTGGCCGCCCATGCATCGAGGTATCGGCGGACAGCCGCTTCTGGTGAAGTACTTGCTCCGCCGCATCCGCTGGAAAAGGCGCTCAATGCTACCAGTGAAAGACAGATAATCATGGTCGCCATGAGTCTGATGCCGGTAGCGTAGGACGTCATCTTCCGCACCCCTGATCTCATGTGAATCATCCTCCCTTCTGGCGACTGTCCTGCAGTCGCACCTGACGATGGCCGGCAGGCCCTGATGGCCCGCCGGCCCCATCATGATTTGCTTTACTTGCCCTGGCGCGATTGGGGATCAGCCGGGCCGGGCGCGGGAGGCTGGTTCTGAGGAACCTGCTGCTGCGGCTCGGTATTCGCTGGTCCGTTCTGCCGCTGTTGTTCCTGCGTCTGAGTCTGTTCTTGGGTTTGATTCTGTTCCTGCGTCTGGTTTTGCTCGCGCATGCCGCTGTTGTTCGAGTTCTGGTTGGTGGCCGCACTGGTTTCCGAGCTACTGTTGTTTCCGGTGGTCTGGCCTGGGACCGCCGGGTTGCTCTGGCCGGCCTGCTCGCGGGTGCATGTGCGGGTGCATTCCTCAAGCGCCAACCTCACCTGCTCGCGCGCCTGCTCCTGAGCACCGTCGCAGAGCTGGTTCAGTACCTGGAGCTGGGCCTGGGTCATCTGCTCCACTCGTTTGACGACTTCGCCTGGGTCGAGCCAACCGGTGCGGACGGACGTCTTTCCATTCGACTGACCACTGCCTGGGTCCACGTTGCCTGCCGTTTTGCCGGCCGCGCGCTCTCTCACGCTGACCATCGCCCGGTTCATAGCCTGTATCTGCACGCGATACTGTTCGAGCGCGGCGTTCGACTCCGCGAACCTGCTTTGTTCCATCAACTGAGCGGCCTCATCGAGACGCTCACTCGCGATCTGGAGCCTGAAGCCTGCCTCTGCTTCAGTATTAGCGTACACACAGAGCCCCAACCTCTCCTGCTCGCACTTGACCCAGTAGTAGGGGTCTCCCTGCACCAGCGTGGTGTGTTGCCTGGTGGCGGTCTCGGTGCCCGCCATCGCGACACCGCCGATAAGCGAGAGCGCCAGCATGATACCCAGCCCACAGACCAGAAGTCTCCTGACTACCTTCATCGCGATCACCTCCATTGTCGCGGCCCCCTTTTGGCGGCCTTTGTGCCATCTTGCGTTTGGCTCTTCCACGCGAACCTCACGCTGTCACCTTTGATATCCGTGCAGGTGTAAAGTCGTTACGAGGGCGAATAGAATAAAAAAGAGATAGCCCGTATGGCGGATGAGACAGGAATAACAACTTGCTGATTTTGCTGATATCAACAATGGAGCCCCCTTCTAAGAAGGGAAGGGATTTGATATCGAGCCAAGAGCTGATCGATGTCGCGGCGAAGGCGAAGCTGTACGAACCGGAAGCCCTCTCCCGGCTGTTCGATCTCTATTTCGAAAAACTGAGGCGCTACATGTACTACAAGACAGGCAGCCTCGACAGGGCCGAGGACCTTGCCGCCGAGGCGTTGACCAAGGGAATCGAGAGCATAGGCAGCTTCAAGGACCGGGGCGGCACCATCGGCGCATGGCTATTCGGGATCGCGCGCAACCTGCTCGCGAGGGAACGCGAGGCGGCAGGTAAGGCCGAGATGGTCGAGCTTGAGGATCAGCTTCCCGTCGAAGAGGAAGAGCAACCCGAAAGACTGGTGCTCGTGAAGCTCGGTAACGAGGAATTGTACCAGGCGCTCGGCCGGCTGCCCGACGAACAGCGCGAGGTCGTGCTCCTCAGGTTCATGGAAGGGTACGATCCCAGGACAGTCGCGAGAATAATGGGAAAGAAGCCTGGAGCAGTCCGAGCCCTGCAGTTCAGGGCCATCCAAGCGCTGAAGGACATGTTTGAGCCTGGCGGTGTTGAGGCATGAACAAGATTGGAAGCAGGCGGGACATTCGAAATTTGGAGAGGCGTCTTAGAGACCTGGCCGAAGGCGGGTCAAGCATTGACAGTCATACTCAGCCAGAGTTGGAGAGCAGTCTGTTTGAAATGCTGGTCAGCGGAGGCCCGGAACTCCCCGCCGCTCGCCGAATGGATTCGCTGAAAGCAGCGTACGTGGAGCGTGGAACGTCTCTGCGGGAGCATGCGATCGGGGCGGATGTTGCCACGGTGAGGCCTAAAAGCGCTCCTCGGGTGAGAACACATCACGCGCTTGCCAGGGTAGCGGCGGTCGCTACAGTCATCGTAGCGCTCCTGGTTGGTTTGGGCTTCGGGACCGCATACGCGATGCCCGGTAACCCTCTTTACTCTGTCAAACGGGCAGCCGGGTCTGTGTATCTCTCACTTGTCTCTGGAGACCAGAACAAGGCTGACGCGTACGCCTCGTTCACCGACCGACGTCTGAACGAACTCAAGTATGTTGAAGAGCGGAGCATGTCGAAGTGGTACTATTCGCTGGCATCCGACGCTGAAGGCGGTATAGAGAATACCTACGGTCATGGGAAGAGGTTAAGGGCCGAAGCCGCTCAAAAGGTGACAGCGAAAGCGAAGGCGTTGACGCTGAGGCTCGAAGAGCTGCTTGGGGGGATCCTCGGAAATATGACGCCTGCCCAGAAGGCCAACTTAGAGCGTGGTTTGGAGCGAATACGCGTGCAACTCCGCATGCGGAAGGGCGCCCCATCTGGACCGTCGCAACAGAACGGACAGCCCGACAACCAGAATGGCCAGCCCAATGGACCGCAAAACACGACACCGAACGAACCGCAGACACAGCCCGGACCACAACAACAGCAGAATCAGCAAACCCAGCCTGGTTCGCCAGGTCAGCCAGAGCAGCCGGGGGGGCCAAGCCAGGGCCCCGGTGGCCAGGGACAGCAATCGCCAAAGCAAGGTGTCAACAGTCAGTCCACCGATAGGCAGGGATCGACCACACCGGACCAGTCGAGACCACAAGCCCAGCCCGATGTCGGAACCAAGAGCCGATAAGACGGCCGACATTCGGATCTAGCCTCGCAGCTATTTATTAACGCACGTTTCTACAGTTCCAACCACTCCTCCAGCTGGGTGCAGAAAATGGTGTCCCCCCTCCGACACCGCGCAGCTTACGCAAAGTTAAACTACACGGTATCTACTCGCTTGAATTCAAATTCGCAAGATAATACAATGTTAGTACATTAGTACTACATGATTGCAGGAGGCTTGGCATGATCAAGAAGCTGACAAAACACGGCAACAGCCTTGCGCTGGTAATGGAGCGCGGAGTATTGGATCTGCTCAACATCGACGCCGATACACCGCTCGATATCTCAACCGACGGTGAGGTCCTGATTATCTCGCCTGTCAGGGATGAGAAACGCCGCAAGAAGTTCGAAGAGGCTGTCCGTGAGACCAACCGGAAGTATGGCCGCGCATTGAAGAAGCTGGCGGATTAATGGAGCCCGTCTTTCTCGAACTCGGTGAGATACTGTTGATACACAAGGACCAGCTCGAACGCTATGGCGGAAGCTCCGGTATCAGGGATATTGGCATCCTCCAGTCGGCCACGTCCATGCCACGGGCCGGTATTGCTGACAGATATCTGCATGAGGATGTATTCGAGATTGCCGCGGCTTACCTCTACTACATCGTTCGGGACCACCCGTTCGTCGATGGAAACAAGCGGACGGGAGTGGTGGCGGCACTGGTGTTCCTCGCTATGAATGACGTTGAGATCGGTGTCGATGAGGACGAGTTGGAGAACGTCGTGCGTTCGGTTGCCGAGGGAACCACGACGAAATCCGAAATAGCGGGCTTCTTTCGTGGAAACGCGACTCTATGAAATCCCGCTAACGAACGTCTATCCACTCCTCCAACCGTGTGCAGAAGATCGTGTCGGTCCTCCGACACCACGCGGCGTACGCAATGCCAAACCAACCGGATCTAGCTAGCTCCTCATTGACATAATTGTAATATGATGTAATACTAGTATTACATTGAGGGCGGATCAACGGAAGGAGATGGCATGCCCTCCAATATCTCGATGAGGATACCTGAAGATCTTCTGTCGGAACTGGATGAACTGGCTTCGCTTCTGGGCAGGTCGAGGAGCTCTCTCATCAACGAGGCAATAGGAACATACCTTACCGAATACAACGACTATCTTATTGCGCTGCACCGGTTACTGGACAAGGACGACGACATTATCTCCAGTTCCGGGCTGAGGGAATCCCTTGGCATATAGCATCCACTATAAGAAGTCGGTAGCAAGAGACCTCAAGAACCTCGATAAGGGTGAGGCGAAAAGGGTACTCGACAAGCTTGAAAGAGAGCTCAAGAAGGACCCGGACGCTGGCGAGCAACTAAAGGGTAAATTCGCCGGCCTTTCCAGGCTCAGGGTTGGCGATTACCGAGTTGTATACACCAGGACGAAAGACGGTGTTCTCGTCCTGCTCATCGCACATCGAAAGGATGTCTATCAGAAGCTTGAGCGAGGCGGTTAAACGCCGTTTCATCTGTGGGAGATCCACCCTTCAATCCTGTCGGGGGTTCGTTGTGTCGGGCCTCCGACACCACGCAGCGTACGCAAAGTCAATCTCTTGCTTGACCTGCCTGACGTCTCCCACACACGTGATGACCATCTATCAGGCGGCTCAATGACGCGGTACCCCAAAGATCCTCGGATCTAACAGGTATCTGGCAACTCTTCCAGTTTGCCCGACATGGCAGGACCGGGTACAGGCTCAAGTGTCAGAACTTCGGGCACCCTCAGGAAGTACGGTCTTAAGGCTGTTTGGAGCCTCGGGAGATACATCTACCACGAGCATATCGTCCTTGAGACGCGCGCTCATGGCCAGCCGTATGTCACCGTCGATGATCTCGTAGCCCGACTTTCCGCCCGCGTCGGGGTAAACCATGAGAGTCATGTTGTCGTATGACAGGTCGTCGGTTGACTGCGCGACCTCAGCGAGCGGCAGGATGCTGCCGGCGCGCACATACACGGGAATCGTGAGCAGGTCGGCTTCCCTCGTTATCCACTGCCCGCCCTCGTGCGACTCGCCTGTCCAGAAGTCGTACCAGCGCCCGGCTGGCAGATAAACGCGCCGCTCGTCGTTTCGACTGAGTATCGGTGCGACCAGGATGTTCCGCCCGCACATGAACTGGTCCTCGATGTTCCAGACTGTCGGGTCGTCCTGGAACTCGATCGCCAGGTGCCTCAGCAGGGGAAGCCCGCTATCAGCGGCGAGGCGCGATTCCGTGTACAGGTAGGGGATGAGGCGATAGCGCAGCTCCAGGTAGTCCCTCACAGTCGACTGCGTCTCGGGCTTGAAGTTCCACGGCTCCTTGTACTGGGGAGGGTTGCCGTGGAATCGCGAGTGCGACTGGAAGACAGCCAGCTGTGTCCAGCGCACGTACAGCTCTTCGCTAGGCACGCCGACGAACCCGCCGATGTCCTGGCTCCAAAACGTGAAGCCGCTCAAGCCCAGGTTCAAGCCCCCCCGCAGCGAGCTCAGCAGGTTCTCGTGGTTGGAAGAGTTATCTCCCGACCAGTGGAGCGGGTAGCGCTGGGCGCCGGCGTAACCGCTTCGCGCCCAGATGACACCTTGCCCGCTGCCCCTGACCTCTTCGACCGCCTCGAACGCGGCCTTCTGGTACAGGAGCGAGTAGAGGTTGTGCATCGTCCTGCCGTCGCCGTACTCGAAGCGCATGGGCGGCTCGATGCCTTCCCCGAAGTCGACCTTGATGGTCGCGGCGCCCATCTCGAGTAAGCTCTTTATCCTCTGCTTGTACCACGAGACCCCGGCAGAGCTCGAGAAGTCGATAGGGCTGCCCTCGAACATCATCAGGAATACGAACGGTCCCCGGTTCTTCGCAAGCGCCCCCGCCTTCTTAGCGCTCCTGTATACGTTCGTCTCCTTGAGCACGTACGGGATCTGCCAGAGACAGATCCTGAAGCCCATTTTCGCGGCTTCGGCGAACATCCTCTCCGGGTCGGGGAAGCGCTCGGGGTTGAACTTCCAGTCGCAGCGCCAGTCCTCATCGAACCATCCCGTGTCGATGTGGATGACGTCGGACGGGAACCTCATGTCGCGCAGTTTCCTTGCCACCGCCATGACCTGCTCCTGAGAGAAGTAGCTTATGCGGGACATCCATGTACCGAACGTCCACTTCGGCGGCACCGGCGGTTTGCCTGTTAGCTCTGTATACGTATCGAGAATCGACTTGAACGAAGGGCCGTAGAAGAAGAAGTAATCGATGAGGTCGCCCTCGATGGCGAACATGTTCTTACACGTCTCGCGGCTGCCGACCCAAAACGTCAAGGGTCGGCTCTCATTGATGAATACACCGTAGCCCTGAGTGCTCATGAAAAACGGCACGTATTTGTAAGCCCTCCCGGACGTGTTGCCCAGCCCCTCGGTGTTCCAGAAGCCTACAGTCCGCCCGACTCTATTCACAGGCCCGTACGACTCACCGAGACCATAGACAGCCTCGCTCGGGTACAACACGAAAGACTCGACAGCATAGTCTCGCTTGCTCTTCTTGTCGTGGATGAATCCGAGCGGGAAGGAATCGAAAGGTGTCGGGAACTCGTTCTTGGTATCGCCCCCGGATTCGGTGACGAGGCGACCCTCGGAGTCGAAAACCTCTACGCGGAAGTCTTCCTTGTATATCTCGAGGCGGATGGAGTCCGTTCCTATGATATAGCGGTCTGATTCCTCCCTTGCCGTGACGACCAAGTCGGGTTCGGTGATATCGGCATAGAGCATCGGGGTTCTATTCTCCGGGACCGAATCGCCTTTGGCGAGCCTCAAGCGATAGGCATCTACACGCAGGAAATCGATCTGGAGCGTCATTGCCTCGTACGGAGACTTGTCCGTAACACGGTACTCGTGCCTGTTCATGGTGTCGAGGTTGATGAGCTTGAAGACGTCGTATCCCATGGCTGCGAACAGAAACGAGTTCCCCGCGCGCTCCTTCAACTCGACTGACAGGACCGATGCCGCCTTCCTGCCCCGATACTTCATGAGAAAGGTGAACGGTGTGGTCGGAGGTGTGCCCGCGACGTCGAGCGGGTGGTCGGAGTACCCGAAGTAGACGTTGGGCTCCAAATCGCCGACTCTACCCCGGATGCGCGGGTAGCGGAGACGCTGCTTGACCACGATGCGCGCCGCCTTTTTCTTATCGATTGCGTGGAGCATGGTATGGTCGATGAGGCTTTGCTCGTTGTCTCTGTGCTCGTCAGGCATATGCCACCTCCCCTGGTCAGTGAAACGCGGCGGCCGGGGCGAGCTTGAGAGGCCCGGTTCAGATACTCTACCACGCATTGAGCCCTTTCATCACGGCTGCTTGCTTGCCGTCTTCCCGTCGCCCGACCTTGTTATGTACACCCCTGTGCCACGTGCTTTTGCGTTATCTGGTGATAGCTGTATCGCATCGTGCATCGAGATGACTTCCTCGAGCAGGTCAAGCAATCAACCATTCGGGGAAAACGCATTGGGAGTTGTCTGTCGTACGATCTAAGACAGTCTAGGCCTTGAGTCCGGCACCTCATCAATGAGAATAGAAACCAAGCATCTCAATGTAGTCCGGGTAGGAGTCTTCATCATCCAGGGCAAGTTAAGTTCGATACAATTCTTCAAACGCGCGTTTCTTCTATTTCAGCTTGACTTTCCCCTCGATCCTGCGAGGGGTTCGTTACGTCGGTCCTCCGACACCAGGTGTCACGCAGCGTACGTAAAGTCAATCAATAGAGTGCATTCTTGATATCCCCGGGCGAATTGGCTAATTAGCTATTAATAAGCTATTATATGGCTACTTGTTCAAGGAGTTACGATGTCATCATTTGGAGAGAAGAGAACCGGCGGAATTCAGATTCCATTATCAACAAGCTGGCTCTTAGCTTCCTGCATGGAAGCGCGCGGCAAGCAGGACCTGTGGATTAGACAGAAACCCGAAGTCCTGAAAGCGCTTCGTGACCAGGCGATAGTTCAGAGTGTGGAGTCCTCCAACAGGATCGAGGGTGTTACTGTCGATGCTAACCGCCTTCGACCTTTAGTCTTGGGAAATGCCAGGCCGCAGGACAGGCCGGAAGAGGAGATAGCGGGTTATCGAAAAGCACTCGACTGGATATTCACCAGCAAGCGTCCAATCGCGGTTTCACCAGCGACAATTCTCAAGATGCATACTCTTGCCCAGGGGGGCATGATCGGGGATGCCGGCAAGTGGAAGAACAGGGACAACGAAATCGTGGAGATCAGGCCTGACGGTGAGCGGGTTGTTCGTTTCGTGCCCACAAGCGCGAAGCAGACGCCGGGCGCCATCGAGGCCCTGTGCCACGAATACGGTGAGGCAATAGAAATGAAGTCCCTGCCCGAACTGCTGATGGTTGGCGCCTTCGTTCTTGATTTCCTGTGCATCCACCCTTTCAGGGACGGTAACGGAAGGGTTTCGCGCCTTATGACAACACTTCTCCTTGAGCAAAACGGGTTCGTGGTTTCGCTATACGTCAGCCTCGAGCGCCTGATTGAAGAGAATAGGGAGAGTTACTACGAGAGCCTGTACAAGAGCTCGCAGGGTTGGCACGATTCAAGCCACAATATCGTGCCCTGGTGGCATTTCTTCCTCTCCATTATCAGCTGTGCCTACCGCGAGTTTTCCGAGGCTGTCGAATCCAGGGAAGGGGGACCTGGCAAGACCGAACTGGTCCGCGAGGTGATTACGGGGACGAAAGGACAATTCTCCCTATCCGAGATTCGGGCGCAACTACCTTCCGTAAGCGAACAGCTGATCAGGCGGGTTCTTCAGCAGATGAAGGCTGATGGCCGGATAAGGTTAGTTGGTCGAGGTCGCGGAGCACGCTGGGAGAAGTTGGACTAACGCACGTTTATCCACTCCTCGAGCCGTGTGCAAAAGATTGTGTCGGTCCTCCGACACCAATGACCACGTAGCGTACGCAATGTCAAAGCTTAGCCCTTTCAATGATGCTCATCTTTCAGGAACAGAATCGCGAACTCCTTTTGGAATCTTCCTCCCGGATCTTCGCGTTTTATCGCTTTGAGCCCGCGATTGCCCATGAGCGAAAGAAGCTCGTTCGTCTCGTGAAAGCCGTGGTCCTTCTCCAATCGAGAGAACAGCCTCATCAACGTTCCTGGACCGCTGATGTCGCTGAACAGGAACAGACCGCCAGGGCGGATGACCCTGGCGACCTCTTCAGCGGCGGCCTGCCAATCGGGGATGTGGTGAAAGACGTTCTGGGACAGTACCAGATAAAACGAGGCATCCTCGAACGGGAGTGCGGTAGCAGCTGCCACGAGGAAGGACAGGCGGTCGACTCCGCTGTTTTTCCTTCTGGCAGTCTCTACTCGGTCAGCTTCCGCATCGGTACCGACCACACTAATCCTGTACTGCCTGGCAATGTGCGCCGATGAGAACCCTGCCCCGCACCCTAACTCGAGGGCGATGCCACCCCGGGGCAGAGCGGCACCTTCCAGCAGGTCTTCAACGAGCCGTATCCTGGCCCTCGCGTGGACCCGGCTGTTCATGATGATGCGGGCAATCCTGTTAATGGATACCTCCTGTGCGCGATGCTATCCCCTTATCAGGGGCATATCACTAGCTCTTCCACCTCTGCTCTCCATGGCCGTGGCGAGCTCGAAACAACCCTGAAATGCGACTCCACCGTCTGTCTCTCACTGACTGAATCCAGGTTGGTTACATGATCGCTGCCACTCCGACGGTCGATTATTTCAGAACTCTGCGTAACGGTCAGGAGCGCTTCGTCAACCGGAGAACTCCTGGCTCCTTCAATGAGCACCGTCCCCAGGTCGCCGTCGCGGTGGCCTTCGACCGCACCCCTGGTCACTTCTATGACCTCACCCCTGATATACGACTGGCTCTCAGCTTGGGTGTGATCAGAAGATGGGGCGTTCGAATCCCCGCATCCAGCCGAGATCACCAGAATGGCTGTCAATGCCAGTATCGGAAGACAGGCGCGCGAGTACTTCCTGACTGTTTCCACCCCCTCGGCTGACTGCACCTGAAGGTCACTCCCGTGTGAATCATGCTACAAAGACAACACCAGGCCCGCCTGGCCGGGAATTACCCTGTCCTTGAAACGCTGTGCCATCAGGATCGTGGCGTTCAGCCCCGTGCAGTGGCAAGGCACTATCTTCTCGGGCAGCACCTCTTCGAGGAAGTCCAGCGAAGCGTTTACTCTCTCGGGTGTCGCTCCCAGTCCCAGGTGGGTGCCGCCGACGACGGCCTTTATCTTCACCGATGATTCGAGCACGTGCTTCAGTATGTTTACGAGGCCCGAGTGGGCGCAGCCGGTGAGGACTACCGCGCCTTCGGGGGTATCGACAACAAGGGACTGGTCATCAAGGAACGGGTCGGGTTGGACTTCCCCATCCATCTGGCAGAAGAGGTTGGCCTCGTAACCCTCGAATTCGGTTACCCTTGGTACTTCGCCGGTAAGGCGTACGCCGGGCATCACTTCCACCGTGTCACCAGAGAGCTCAACACCCGCGCAGGCCGACTCGAGGGCTTCTTTGCGGAACGGTATCCCTATGAACCTCTTGACGTCTCCGGCCATGAAGAACTTCGGCTCGAGCGCTTTGGGGTGCATGTAAAGGTTCTTCGGCCCGGAAGAGGAGATAACCGCTAACAGACCACCAGCGTGGTCGAAGTGGCCGTGCGAGATCCCGATTCCCTCGAGCTTCCGCAGGTCGAGCCCGGATATCATCGCGTTGTGCGCGGCAACATCGGACTGCCCGCAGTCCCAGAGGAAGCTCTTTCCTTCGACTTCCACGAGCACCGAGAGCCCGTGTTCACCCTTGAAAGAGAGAGGACCTGCCAGGTTGTCGCAGAGGATCGTCACCTTTACTTCCATCACCAGTCCCTTTCCTTGGTCCTGCCTTTGTTCGACAGCCCGCCATGGGTTGTCTTTGCTGCCGGGGTTGACCCCGAAAGGCAACCGCGCTATGCTTATTATGAACATATGTCCATATCAATGTAAAGGCCCATAGAGGAGGCAAGTTGCCCAGGCCCAGGAAACCAAGATGTGTGCGGGAGGAGCCGGCGTACGGGTTCTTCAAGCCTCAGGGCATCCCCTTGAGGGAGCTCGAAGTGGTGAGCTTGAGCGTCGAGGAACTCGAAGCCTTGAGGCTCGCGGACATCGAGGAGCTCTACCACGAAGACGCCGCTCTGCGTATGGAGGTGTCCCGCCCGACGTTCCACCGGGTGCTCAAGGAAGCCCACCGCAAGGTGGCGACGGCCCTGGTCGAGGGAAAGGCACTCGGGATCGAGGGGGGAGACTACATCCTTGCAGGGGATACCCGCATTTTCGAGTGCGTGGAATGTGGACACACATGGGATGAGCCGTTCGGTAGCGGGGTAAGGGCTTGCGAGGCGGTTTGCCCCAAGTGCGGTGGGGCCGTGACGAGAAAGGGATGCGGCAGGGAACGTGGGGCGCGCAGGGGCCAGGGGCCTCTGGGCCACTGCGGACCTCCCCGTGCCTCAGGGTAACAGCAGAAAAAGGACGGAGGTAAATGTGAGAAAGAAGAAGAACAACAGCCAGGAACAAGAGGGCCGGGAACAGCCGGACTGCGGGGCTCAAGGGAATTCCGAGTGTCCCGCCGCCATCCCGCGCTTCAGCCCTCACTCCGAAGCCACCATCAAGCACACGGTCGCCGTGATGAGCGGCAAAGGGGGCGTCGGCAAGTCCGCAGTCACTATGCTCCTGGCGGTGGCTCTCCGCCGCCTTGGCTTCGAGGTGGGAATCCTGGATGCCGATATAACGGGACCCAGTGTCCCCAGGGGGCTTGGTGTAAGTGGTCCCATCATGGTGGGTGAGGCGGGCGCTATCCCCTCCAAGAGCTCCACCGGCATCAAGGTCATGTCCATGAACCTCATACTCCCGGCTGAGGACGACGCGGTCATCTGGCGGGGCCCTCTCATCAGCTCAGCGGTGGGCCAGTTCTATCAGGAGTGCGAGTGGGGAAACCTCGACTACCTGCTTATCGACCTTCCTCCCGGTACCGCAGATGTGCCGCTCACAGTCATGCAGTCGATACCGCTGGACGGCATCATCCTGGTGACATCGCCACAGGAGCTGGCAGGAATGATAGTCGGCAAGGCGGTCAGGATGGCCGCACAGCTCGATGCCCCCATCACGGGGCTCATAGAGAACATGTCATACGTTACGTGCCCCTCATGCGGGGAGAGGGTGGAGCCGTTCGGGCCGAGCCACGGGGAGGAAGCCGCCAGCAGGATGGGAACCGATTTGCTTGGCAGCCTGCCGCTGGACCGTGCGATATCGGAGCTCGCAGACGGGGGAAGGCTCGAGGAGTACGAGTCGCCTGCGGTCGAGGCTGTCATAGGGGCGGTTGTAAGGCGGTTCTCGGACGAGAACAAGCCTGAAGAGACAATCAGCATTACGAAGGGAGAGAACATGAAAATAGCGATAGTGATGTCCGGGGGCGAGGTGTCCCCGCACTTCGGGAGGGCCGAGGAGTTCATGGTGGTCGAGGTGGAGGGTGGCGAGATCAGGAGTCGAGAAATCCTGCACGCCCCCGCACACGAGTGTGGCGCGCTGCCCGCGCTTTTCGCTCAGAACGGGGTTGCGAGCGTAATAGCGGGCGGCATCGGAGGTGGAGCAATGCAGCACCTGGAGAGGGCCGGCATACACGTCTACGCCGGCGCGAAGGGCTCTCCTGAGGATGCGCTGGGAAGCCTGCTCGCGGGCACGCTCACATCGAGTGAGGAGATATGCGGCGGTGGGATGGGGACCTGCGGGCACGACGATGGCGGCGGGTGCGACCACTGACCGTGTCTCATGAGGACGCAGAGAAAGAGGAAGTGATTCGCAGTGAGGAAAAGGCATGGCCGCGCTGTGAGCGGGCTGGAAGAGGAGAAGGTTCAGCCTGTTAGTGAAACGGAAGCAACCGAGCTGGCAAGCAATCGAGCGCCAGGCAAGAGGGAGTTCTCCTGGATAACGGCGATAACGGTGGGCGCCGGGTTGGCTCTCGATATCATCAGGGTGATCCGGGAAGCCACAGACCTATACCGGAAGCTGTTTCCCGTCAAAGACGCCACTGCGGGTCAAATATCGAATAGAGAATCCGGTTGAAGAAGAACCAGGAGTTATTGTCAGAAGGAGGTTGTCCGAATGGCTGCAAAGAGAAGGTTTACCTGCTACGACTGCAACGAAACGTTCGAGGTGCCGTACGGCACGGGAGTGCCGGGTCGCTCGATGAGGTGCCCGAAGTGCGACGGGCGGAACGTCCACCGGGCGGAGGGAGACAGGGGCTTCGAGCGTGGAGCGGGCCGTGGGGCCGCTTTCGCTGGTGGCGCCGAGACCGGCAGAGGACCGGATAGCACTGGAAGAGGCCGTGGTGGGGCAGGACGGGGCCCGCGCTGGGCAACCTGAACAACGGGCCTGTGAAAAGGAGATGAGGGAATGAAGATCGCCATATCGGTAACGGGAAACGACCTTTCATCGGAGATCGACCCGAGGTTTGGTAGGGCAAAAGGCTTCCTGCTCGTCGAAGATACAGCGGAAGGATTCGAGTACGTGGCGAACCCGAACATCGACGTTTCGGGGGGCGCGGGCATCCAGACCGCGCAGATGGTGGTGGACAGGGGAGCGGAGGCGGTGATAACCGGTAATGTCGGGCCCAACGCCTACCGTGTCCTGGAGACTGCCGGGGTGAAGGTGTTCACAGGCGCCTCCGGCAAAGCGGATGAGGTGCTAGCCGAGTATAAGTCTGGAAAGCTTACGGCCGCCGGGTCGGCGACCGTCGGGGAGAAGTTCGGGATGGGTATCGCTGGCGCTAGTGGGCCTGGCATGGGAAGGGGCGGCGGCCGAGGGCGCGGAGCGGGCGGTGGAGGCCGGGGAGGCGGACGTTGGTAGTCTCGGTCGCCAGCGGCAAGGGCGGAACGGGTAAGACCACCGTCGCGGCAAATCTGGCGTGGACAGCCTCGAGCCTCGAGCCCGTTACCTTCCTGGATTGCGATGTGGAGGAGCCTGACTCCCACTTCTACCTGAAACCGGAGTGGTCAGATGAAGAGGATGTGTGCGTGCCGGTGCCCGTGATGGATTCGTCGCGCTGCGACGGGTGCGGCAGGTGCGCGGAGTTCTGCCGGTACAACGCGCTGGCCGCAATCAAGGGCGATGTCCTTGTGTTCCAGGAGCTCTGCCACGGTTGCGGTGGCTGCGCGCTCGTTTGCCCGCTAAAGTGCATTACTTTTACCGACAAGATAATAGGTATCGTGCGCGAGGGGGCCCGTGGCGGCGTTCGCTTGTACCAGGGGCTCCTTGATATCGGTGAGCCGGTAGCCGTGCCGGTGATAAAGCAGGTCAAGGAGAAGCGGGCTGACGTCGGCCTGACCTTGATAGACTGTCCGCCCGGGACCGGCTGTCCCATGGTGAACGCTATCAGGGATTCTGACTACTGCCTGCTAGTGACGGAGCCATCGCCCTTCGGCAGGCACGACCTCGATCTCGCGCACATGGCCGCACTCGAGCTGGGAATACCCCACGGCGTTGTGATCAGCAGGTCTTCCGGCAACGATGCCATCATCGAGAACTACTGCACCGAAGAGGGTCTCAAAGTCCTTGGCAGGATACCTTTTTCGAGAGGCGTTGCCGAGGCTTGCTCTCGCGGCGAGATGCTCTCAGCAACCTATGAAGACTGGCGTGCACGGTTTCTCGGGATACTTGAGGAGGTGAGGAAAGAGTGCCTACTCAGCTTACGATCCTGAGCGGTAAGGGCGGGACCGGCAAGACCACGGTCGCCGCATCGTTCTTCATGCTCGCTCAATGTGCGGTCGTGGCGGACTGTGACGTAGACGCTCCGAACCTGCACCTGTTGCTCGAGCCCACGCTGCTGGAGCGCGAGCCGTTCGAGGGAGCCATGGTTGCGCGCATCGACCACGATAAATGCCTCCAGTGCAATCTATGCGAGGAGTCCTGTCCGTTCGGTGCCATTAAGGACCTGGTGGTGGACCCGTTTTCCTGCGAGGGCTGTGGGGTCTGCGAGCTGGTTTGTCTGGATGGCGCTGTCAGATTCGTTCCTGAGACCACCGGCGAACTCTTTGTTTCCGAGACAAGGTTCGGCCCCCTGGCACACGCGCTCCTCAGGCCGGGCGGAGAGGCTACCGGAAAGCTCGTCACCAGGGTGAAAGAGGCAGCCTCTCGCCTGGCCGGGGAGCGGGGGCTGGACCTGATAATAGTTGACGGCTCACCGGGCATAGGGTGCCCGGTCATAGCCTCCGTTGCGGGGTCCGGCCTGATACTGGCCGTTACGGAGCCTACGTTGAGCGGGCTGTGGGGGCTGGAGCGCATACACGGGGTGGCGCGTCACTTCGGTGTCAAGATGGCGGTGTGCATAAACAAGGGCGATATCAATCCGGAGATAGCGGAGAAGATCCGCTGCTACTGCTCGGAGTCGGCACTCTCGATGCCTAGGGTTGTGCCTTTTGACGAAGAGGTCAATCGGGCGACAATGAACGGCGAGGTACTCGTCGAGCGGTACGACGGGCCTGCGTCCAAAGCGCTGAAGTCTCTATGGAAAGAGACCATGGCGCTGTTGGAATCCACGAAAACAAAGACATAGGAGGCTGTATAATGCCGCTTGGAGATGGAACAGGACCAGAGGGCAGGGGTCCTGGTACAGGAAGGGGAACGGGTTCAGGCAGGGGGCGCGGCCGCATGGGCGGCGACAAGCCAGGGAGCGGTCCCGGGGGCAACTGCGTCTGTCCGAGTTGCGGGGCGACCGTGCTTCACACGCGAGGTGTACCTTGCCTCACGAGGAAGTGCCCAAAATGCGGGGCCAGGATGACTCGGGAATAACCGGGCTTTATTTTTCGAGAACTACTAACGTACATTTATCCGCTCCTCGAGCCGTGTGCAAAAGATTGTGTCGGTCCTCCGACAC
>Ga0315288_10004583_pt1 | contig 17616 bp, 18 predicted proteins | sample YL17G11_20_MG_FD_203454 | JGI IMG/M metagenome (GOLD analysis project Ga0315288, IMG submission 203454) | Sediment microbial communities from Yellowstone Lake, YNP, Wyoming, USA - YL17G11_20 | ecosystem: Environmental > Aquatic > Freshwater > Lake > Sediment | place: USA: Wyoming | collected... | reverse complement strand
GTCTACACCCGCCACCCGGGGATCGAAGCGGACATTGTATAAAAAGTACACGTGCTTGCACTCAGGCGGGCAATAGGGTGGGATGACACCCGGGATCTTGCTCAATTCTCGAGTGAGATAGTTGGCATTAGCAATGCGTGCCTCGTTCCGTTCGTCCAGGTGCATCAGTTGAGCGTGGGCTAGGGCAGCGGGGAGTTCCTGGTTGCGATACATGTAGCCCAGGATCGAGGCGTTATAGAGGCGGCGGTGGCTGACTTCATCGACCTCGTCGCCGAAACAGCGGATCAGCACGCCCTTGTTGAGGTAAGTTTCACTGTCGGTAATGAACAAGCCCCCCTCACCGCCGCACAGATTCTTAAAGTTATTCAGGCTAAATGTTCCGATGTCGCCGAAGGTGCCGACCTTCCTGCCCTTGTAGGTGGCGCCGTGAGCCTGGCAGGCATCTTCGATCACGTACAAGTTGTGCTTGCGGGCAATCTCCATGATGGGGTCCAGGTCGGCTGGCAGGCCCTGGATGTGCACAGGGATGATGGCCTTGGTTCGCTCGTTGATCGCCGCTTCGAGCTTGGCCGGGTCCATGTTATAGGTGCGCGCGTCTATGTCCACAAAGACCGGTATGGCGTTTTGGTGCAGGGCGCAGGAGGCCGAAGCCAGGAAGGTAAAGGCCGAGGTGATCACCTCGTCGCCCGGGCCAACTCCCACTGCCGCCAGCGCCATGTGCAGAGCGGCCGTGCCGCTGGTGGTCGTCAGGCAGTATTTGGCGCCCGTGTACTGCGCCCATGCCTTCTCAAGCGCGCTAACCTGCGGCGCCGTCCCACCAGCCAGAATCCCGCTATCCAACACCTCATTGACAAGCCGGCGATCATCGTCAGTGATGATCGGCCAGTTTTTGTAGTCGCTTCTTTGCAGCACCGGTGTGCCACTGTCAATCGCGAGTTTTACTGCCATAGTACTTCCTCCAATTTGGGTGATTTATCCAACTTAAGCTTGATATACTTGCTTGAGCAGTTCCAGGCTCTTGCTCAAGATCGCGTCTTCGGCGTCGGCATCGACACGTCTGACGTCTTCTGCATACCCGCCTTCCCCGATGGCTTTACGGGTGGGGAGGTAGCCAACGCCACCATTAGCCAGGCCGATGATGTAGGTGCGCGAGAAGGGGCTAGCCGCCTTGATCTTCATACCGATTTCGGTATATAGCTCCCCTGGGAAGCTGATAAAGGCCGTATCGTCGACAGCGATGCAGATCTGCTCGGCCGGGATCGCGCGATCCTGCACCGGGTGGAGTTTCTTAAGCAGGAGCGCCTTAAAGTCGTCACCCACGCCATCGGCCAGAGGCTGGACTCTGCCTCCCGTCTGCTCGATGATCGCCTCAGCCCAGGCCAGTTGTTCATCCGAGACCTTGCGGGCAGGCAGCCCGTGCTTCAGACAGGCGCAGCGGACGGCGAGTCCTTCCTTAGGCTCAATGCGCTGCGCCATCTCGGCGACCGCTGCCGCCAGCTTGGTGCCCAGGCGCTCCATCTCAGCCCAATCGCGCGGACCCAGGCCGTCGATGTCCATGGTCCCCTGGGCGCCATTCACAAACATAGCCACGGCGCCGAACTGCTCCTCCAGCAGCCTCTCGGCAAAGCCAGGATATTCGGCACTGATCAAATAGTTGTCACCAGACAGTACGTCGGGGTGCCCCGCGTGGTTGAAGAGGATGCACAGCACCTGACCCGACAGGTCGACGACCTTCAAAACGCCAACCTCAGGGTCGGGCACGCCGAGCACAGCGACGAGATGCTCAAGGGGCCACGGCTCCCAGTTCATCACCACATGGCCATCGTCGGCCAGCAATCGCCGGTAATGGCTGATGGTGTTCTCCCGGCCGGAGGCGCAGCCCGCTTTGGCTGGCTGCATCCTGCTGGCGGCTTCCTGCACCACCTGGAACAGCTTCTCGGCCAGCGTGCGGGTGTAGCTGACCTCAGGCTCGCCTGGGTCTGCGGTCTGGGATGAGCCAGCGGTCTGGGGCCCGGAATGGATGTGCTTGGCCGCGATGATGATGTGCTGGGCCGGGATGCCGAGCTTTTGCTCCACAGCCCTGCGCACATCAGCGGTGAACTCATCCGACATGTCGCACACGTCGACCGCCAGGATGGCGCATGCCTGGTCCGGCCGCCCGTCGTTGGACATGACCAGCGCCTTGGCGAAAATGGCGTCGTGCACCCCCTCTGAACGGTGTGCGCGAAGCATGCCCTCCATCCAGATGCTTTCGGTGGGCGTAATGTCGATTCTGGCTGCTCCTGCTCTCATGCTCTCTCCTTTTAATCCTTTGCTTTCTGGTAGATAATCTGACCCGCAACGATGGTGTAGCAGAGTCCCAGATCCCTGTCTAGGATGATCAAGTCAGCATCACGGCCGGGCACGATCTCGCCTTTGTTCAACCCCAGCAGGTGAGCCGGGTTGCGGGAGCACACCCGACTGGCAACGCCGATGCTTTTGTGAAATAGGCGAACGACATTGCGAAAACTGTCAATGGGCGTGAGCGCGCTGCCAGCCAAACCCAGGCCACGGTCCACCATCCTTACACCGTTGTTCGGGCCGTCGATCTGCACCCGTCCCCAACTGCCGCCGGCCTCGTATTGCCCGGGCGGCAAGCCAGCACCGAAATTGCTGTCGGTGACAAACACCAGCCCGTCGGGTGGCTTGCAGCGGAACGCCTTCTCGACGAGGATTTCCGGTACATGGGTGCCATCACCGATAATCTCGCACTTGACGCGGTCCTCGATCAGCAAATAGTCCACCAACCCATGCGGATATACGCCAGTGCCCATGTCTTCTGGGAGTTCGAACACGTCGAACAGGTGGGTCACAAGCCGGGCGCCGGCGTCTACGGCAGCTTGCCCCTGCTCGATTGTCGCCCGGGTGTGGGCGATGCTGCACACGACCCCTTGCCGCGATAGCAGTTCGATGACTTCGGGCGCGCCGTCCAGTTCCGGCGATACGTCCCAGATCGTGATGTGCCCACCACCGGCCTCCAACAACAGGCTGGTGATCTCAGGCGTGACGTGCCCCAGGTCCTTGCCCAGGCCCGCGCCGGTGCGGGCCAGGTAGGGCGACTCCAGCCGGAAACCCCCGACCTGGGGCAGGAGCCGCAGTTCGTCGGTCTCGGCGCGATGCCGTCTCATCTGCTCAGCAATGGCCGTGGGGGCGTCGAACAAGGTGGGGTAAAAAGTGGTGGTGCCAAAGGCCGCTTCGATCTGCGCGTACTCAAGCAGCGTGCTGGCCTGGAGATTGACGGTGCGAATGCCGTGGGTGTGCAGGTCGATCAGGCCGGGAAGAACGTACTTGCCTGTGGCATCGATCTGCTGCCGGGCTGCCAGAGGCTGGCTAACCTCCCGGATCCGCCCATTCTCGATCAAGAGGTCGCAAGGCTGCAACTCCTCGTTGGGGAGGAGCAAGGTTCCATTCTTGATGACCAAAGAACTGTCCATATCTAACCTCGATGTATTACCTATGTCCGCCAAACTATGCCAAGCCTCCCGGCTCCCAAATGGGCGAGGCGGTGTCCGGGTCTAGTTCACTGGGAAGTGGACCACTTGCCCCTCGCGGGCCGACTGACTGGCAGCCAGGCTGAGGCGCAGGGCTTCCGTGGCGTCCTCGCCCGTCATGCGTGGTTCTTCGCCAGTGAGCGTACAGTGGATAAAGTGATCGAGTTGGATCTGCCAGGTGCCCTTGGTCAGCCCATAGACTAAGGGGGCGTAGCGCGTGTCGGTGTCCGTAGCGCCCTTGTCTGTCACGACGATGAGGTCGGGCGACTGATAGATGGCCAGGCTACCCCGGGTACCGATCACCTCGACCAGCGGTCCGCGGTCCCCGCTAAAAGCATCGGGGTAATGCCACCCCAGCTCGGCCACGCCCAGCACGCCATTCTGGAAGCGAACCATGGCCCACAGGATGTCTTCGACCTCATAGCCGTACTGGCTGAGGATGCCATAATTGGCCTGGGCGTAGACAGACGCCGGCTCGCTGGCAGCGAACCAGCGCTGGATGTCCAGGTCGTGCACGCCGTAAAAGAGCGGCACCGACACCCGGCCCTCCAGCCAGCCCTTGTTGTTGTTAATCGACCCCACACGTTTGGTGCGGATCGTCTTGACCTCGCCGATTTCGCCGGCCAGGATACGCTCCTTAGCCTGGAACCAGGCCGGGGAAAAGCGCAACGTATGGCCCACCATGAAGGTGACGCCTTTTTGCCGCGCGGCGCGGGTCATCTGCTCAGCCGACTCGACAGTGTGGGAGATCGGCTTTTCGACAAGCACCGCTTTTCCCAGACCAATGGCCTCCAGGCAGTATTCGACGTGGGCATCCTCCGGGGTGCAGACAACCACCGCCTCGATGTCGGGCCGTCGAATCAACTCCAGGCCGTCCGACATGTATTCGGCCCCGTTATCGGCCGCCACCTTGCGGCCTACTTCCTCCCGGACGTCGGCCACAGCCACCAGCTCAGCCGTTGGCAACTCGCGAATGATGGCGCTGAAGCGGTGGCCCATGAAGCCCAGCCCGATGACTCCGACTTTTAAGATACGCATTTTATTACTCTCCTTATCCTATTCAAGTTCTGTTGGCACGAGAAATCCTTGGTTGTTGTACTTCTCAAAATGACGAGCGAGGCTAATAAATACCAGGCGCTGCTGAGCTACTCTCGCGTGCGGCGGGATCGCTGTCCAGGGCAAAGTGGCAGGCCACGTACCGGCCCGGCAGCCACTCTTTCAGTTGAGGTGCTTCTTGCACACAGACCTTCTGCGTGATCGCGCAACGCGGATGAAACTTGCAGCCCGGGGGCGGATTTGCAGGATCGGGAGGTTCGCCTTCCAGCCGGATGCGCTCTCGTCCGCCTCTGTGAATGGAGGGGATGGCCGACAGGAGCGCCCGGGTGTAGGGGTTAAGCGGGTGCGCGTACAATTCCTCTGTCGCGGCCAATTCAACGATCTCGCCCAGGTACATCACCGCGATGCGGTGGCTCATATATTTGACCACGCCGAGATCGTGCGAGACGAAAATGTAGGTCAGGTCATGGCGCTCTTGGAGATCCTTGAAGAGGTTGAGAATCTGCGACTGGACCGAAGCGTCCAGCGCCGAGACGGCCTCATCGGCGACAACCAGGGTGGGCTGTACGGAGAGCGCCTTGGCAATCCCAACCCGCTGGCGCATCCCACCGCTCAACTGGTGTGGATACTGATCGGCGATCTCTGGCTGCAGGCCAACATCCTCGAGGAGTTGGTTGACCCGTTCCCGAACCGAGTGGCGGTCAACCAGGCGATGGATCAAGAGCGGGTCGGCGATGATATCACCAACCCGCATGCGCGGTGGCAGCGACGTGTAGGGATCCTGGAAGACGATCTGAGCCCGCCGGCGCAGCCGAATAGTTTCTTTCTCCGTCAACCGTTGGCCATCGAAGTACACCTCGCCACTGGTGGGCACGTCAAGGTACAACAATGTCTTCACCAGAGTAGACTTGCCAGAGCCGCTCTCGCCGACCAGACCCAATGTCTCACCCTGATCTACGGAAAACGACACGCCATCAACAGCCCGCACTGTATTCTTTGCTGAACCAGCAAAGAGTCTTAAGCGGCTGACGAAATGCTTTTTCAGATCCCGAACTTCTAGGAGATGTGCCGTCACACCTTCTCCTCATTTTTGTTGGACGACCAGAGATGGCACGCTACGTCGTGATGAGGCCCGACGCGCACCTGACTCGGATTGACTTGTCGGCAAATGTCCATCACTGAAACACAACGGTCCGCAAAGGGACAACCTGGGGGCAGTGCCGCCGGATCTGGAAGCTCGCCCGGGATGGCCTGCAAACGCGTGCCACTCTCTATCTCGGCTCGGGGTACCGATTGCAGCAGTGCCCTGGTGTAGGGGTGCCTGGCCTCATCGATAACGCTCCGAATAGGACCAACCTCGCAGACCTGACCAGCGTACATGACCAGAATCTCATCAGCGAATTCTGCCACAAGGGCGATATCGTGGGTGATCAGGATCAGCGACGTCTGATGCTCACGGGTAATTTCTCGCAGTCGTTCAAGCACTACAGCCTGCGTGGTCACATCGAGCGCACTGGACGGTTCATCAGCAATCAGCAAGTCAGGCTGGGTATGCATAGCCAGGGCGATCATGACCCGCTGGTTCATCCCACCGCTGAGCTGGAACGGGAATTGCGACAGGATGGCCTGCGGGTTGCCGATGCCCACTTTGAGCAACGCCCGGCTCGCAATATCCCTGGCCTCGGCAGGTGAGCCCTTCAAATGCAGCCGGATGGTCTCAACCATCTGCGAGCCGATGCTGAGGACCGGGTTAAGCGACGAGGTTGGGTTTTGGTAGATCATACCGATCTTTGTGCCGCGGAGCTGGGTCATGTCGTCGTTACTGATGCGGGTCAGGTCCCGACCCTCGAACAGGATCTCACCACTTGTCACCCTTCCCGGCGGTTCGATCAATTGAATAATGGAGGATGCGGATACGGATTTCCCGGACCCACTCTCCCCGACGATCCCGAGCGTCCGCCCTCGGTGGACATCAAAACTCACGTGGCGAACTGCCTTGACGACTTTGTCTTCCAGTGGAAACTCAACGCTCAGGTCGCACACTTTGAGAAGAGTCGGCGGCTCCACCTCATCCTTGGGATCGGCTGGCTCGGGTCGGGTGGATCCGGCGTCCTCGCTCTCTGGGTCTGTCAGACTCCCATTCGTGGGTTTCCTTTGAGGCAGCCGACGGAAGACGCTGATTTTCAGCTTTGGGTCGAGGACGTCGGCAGCTCCGTCTGCGGTCAAATTGATGGCCAGGACCGTCACCATGATGGCCAACCCCGGAAGGATCGCGAGCCATGGCGCGTTGAGTAAATTCCGTTTGCCCTCAGCGAGAATCGAGCCCCACGACGGCGTGGGCGGCGTCAGACCGAAGCCGAGAAAGCTAAGCGTTGATTCGAGGAGGATGACATAGCCGAAATCCAGCATGGCGATCACCAAGACGGCCGTCCACACGGACGGCAGGATGTACCTCCCCATCTGCCGCATCCGGCTGGCGCCGATCGCTTTGGCTCCCAGCACATAGTCCTTGTCGCGCTCCACCAGCACCCGGGATCGCACCACCCGAGCATAGAGGATCCAAGTGGGAATGCCGATCACGAGGATCAGGGTGACTGCGTTGCGGTCAGGCAGGATGCCGAGGATCGTGATTGCCAGCAGGATGAACGGAAAGGCGAGTTGGATGTCCCCGAAGCGCATGAGAACCGAATCCCACCATCCGCGAGAGAACCCGGCCGACAATCCAGCGGCAAGGCCGAGAACTGAAGCGAGCAGGACCGCGAAAAAAGCGATGACAAGCGAGTTGCGGGCGCCATACATCAGTCGGCTGGCAACATCTCGTCCGAGTGTGTCCGTGCCCAAGGGGTGGTCGAACGACCCTCCCTCAGCCCAGAAGGGTGGAGCGAGGCTGTTGGCGAGCTCCTGCTTCAGCGGGTCGTGCGGTGAAAGGAATGGCGCAAATAGGGCGATCAAGACGATGAGGATGAGGCCGGTGGCTCCGATGATGAAGGTTCTGCGCTTCAGGAGCTGCCGCAGAGTGTGGGCTCGGGCCGGTAACGCGGCGGCCTCGGGCTCCGGCGAGATGCCGGCTTTCGCGCGATCTGTCATTTCGCACTCATCCGGATTCGGGGGTCCAGAGCTGCGTAGATTAGATCGACAATAAAGTTCACGATCACGAAGGCGAGTGCGGCTACGAGAACGCCGCCTTGGATCATTGGAAAGTTGCGACCGGCCACGGCATCGAGGGTCAACTTCCCGATCCCTGGCCAATTGAAGATATACTCGACGACGTACGAGCCAGCCAGGATCATACCTAGTTGCAGGCCGATCAGCGTGACCAGTGGTAGTGCCGCAACTTTGAGCCCGTGAACGAGGATCACACGCCGCTCTGGGATACCTCTGGCTCGAGCGGCTCGAATGTGGTCGTCACTCAGAGTCTCGAGGAACGACTGACGTATAGTGCGAATGAGCACCGGGGTGAGCATCACAGAAAGAGTGATGACTGGTAAGACAAAGCTCTTTGGTCCTTCCATATCGATGGCCGGCAGCCAGTCAAGCGTTATTGCGAAGATCAGGACAAGCACAATCCCCAACCAGAAGCTTGGGGTGGCTAATGCGACCGCCACGTACACCAATACGAGCCGGTCAAACGCTCCATTGGCACGCAGGGCCGCGCCAATGCCGAGAATGAGGGCAACAGTCGATGAGAACAGGATTGTGGTCACCGCCAGCATGGCGGTGTTGGGAAAGACCTTCAACAACTCATTGAGGACGGGCTGCCCACCATGAAATGATTTACCAAGATCCCCCCGCGCTAATCCAAAGACATAATTCCAGTATTGCACCATCAACGGTTTGTCGGTCCCGATCTTCTCGCGCGTCAGTTGAACGATATCTTCTGGCTGTCCCGGCGGATTCATCATGCGAGCTGGATCGCCTGAGGCGAATCGCAGGATGAAGAACACCAAGGTCACTACGCCAAAGACGACGACTACCATTTGGGCCGTGCGGAACACGGTGTACCTAAGCATCGCTATCTCCAGTAGAACAGGGGAGTCGAGCATCCAACCTTGAGGTCGGCCGCCCGACTCCCTTTGATCTGATCATCTTCCCAAGTGAGGCGTCCCTCTGTTACGGGGTGATGCTCGCCGGGTAGAACAGCGTCTTGAAATTAGGTCGGACATCCAGACCTTCGAGCTTCGCGCTTGTGGCTATGGTGAAATCGCTGTTGTACAGCGGCACATGCCAAAGCTGCTTCCACATGTAATCCTGCACGTCGTGTGTGGCTATCTCCCGCGCGGCGGGGTCCGTTGTTGTCGCCACGAGGTCAATCTGCCTCTGTAGCTCCGTGTCTCCGAAGTACCAAGCAAAGGCACTGGAGTAGACCATGAGGTGTGGCGAGGGATCACCATTACTACTCCAGCTGATGTGATACATCGCCCCCGTACCATCCGCGGAGAAGATATCGTCGATCATGGCTCCCAGGTCGGTGGTCACGATCTTGGGGTGCAGCCCTGCTTCCTGCAGGCTGGCGGCGATGGCAGCGCCGACCTCTTCAGCGCGGGGGAGAAATCCACTCGCCACCCACAACTCGAACTCAGGTCCCCCGTCAGTGATACCGGCTCCAGCCAACAAGGCCTTGGCAGCCTCGATGTCTTTCGTGTAGTTAGGCACGCCTTCCTTGCTATAGAGCGTCCGATTGGGCAGGAAGCTGGTTGCCACTTCACTCGCGCCTCCGACCAGGCCCACCAAGCCTGGGCGGTCGATCGACCTCATGACAGCCTCGCGGAACGCGGGAGTGCTGTCCCAAATTGGTAATCGACCTGGCAACACATACAGGTTCACGCTCTCAATGCCGGTTACCGAGACCAACTTCAGCGTATCACTGCCGCTGATGACCCGCAGATGCTGCGGCGGGACTCGATCGATCGCGTCGGCTTGTCCAGCCATCAGCGCAGCCAGCCGGGTATCCGGGTCCTGAACGAACTCCCAGATGAGCGTCTTGATCTTGGGCGCGCCCTGCCAGTAGTCCAGGTTCGCTTCCATCACCTTGCGGTCCACTTCGTTCGTGACGAGGCGGAACGGGCCGGTTCCATTCGGCTGGGACTTGATCGCCTCAGCGTTGTTGGCCAGGTCGTCCGCCGAGCAGATACCCGTGTCCGTAAGCTCGGCCATCAGGGCGGCAAACGGCTTTTCGCTCACTAGGCGAACTGTGTAAGGATCCACGATCTCGACCGTCGTCGGTATCCAATTTGAAGCCCGCACAGTTGGCTTATTGGTCGCGCCGGAGGCAAGCTCGACGGAAGCCTTCACGTCCTCCGCATCGAAGGTCGATCCGTCGTGAAACTTAACGCCCTGCCTGAGCTTGAACTCCCAAGTGCGATCGTCGATTCGCGTCCACTCGGTCGCCAGCATCGGCACAGGAGGTGCAGCCGTGTCCGGAATGTCCACCAGGTAGTCGAAGATTTGGTTTTCAACTCGCGCTTGACTCTGGGCAGTGGTTTGGTAGGGGTCCCAGTCGGCCCAGAAGTTCTCGGCGATGAGAAAACGCACGCTGCCGCTTGGCCCCGTTGGGACGGTTGGTTCGAGTGGCGGAGTGGCCGTAACGATGACCGTCTCCGTGATGACTTCCGGTGTCGGTTTGGGCCCGCAAGCCGCCGCCAGCACCAAGATCAAACCTATTGCAAGCATAAATCTCAGTTTATTCATGTTACTGTCTCCTTTTGGTTGTGAATATCGATAGGAGGCGCATGCCTCCACTCAAATATACATGCGATTCGAGTTGACTCATCTCCAGCCTTGTACCTACCTCCTTTCCAGCGTGTGTATTGTCCTTGCTGGATTGAACCTACACCTTTTGATCCCGTTTCACCGCCTCCTTTCCCTGGTACTTGCAGATCCTGCAAATTCACTCCAACTGCCTTTTGGGGCAAGAGCGTCTCACTGGCGCATGACCAGTGCAGCGTAGCCTGTCACGATCATCCTCCGTCCTTCTTCAATAGGACTGTTGCATCCTGCAGATCGTCAGTCCGAGGGCGGAGCACATGAATCTCGGATTATAAGCTCGGGTTCCAAAACGAGCTGAGAACATGGATCACAAGGTGTCTCACTCGCTATCATAGTCAATAGCAGCTCCACGGCTTTTCTGCCGAGTTCCTCGATCGGTTGTCGGACCGTGGTCAACGCCGGCCGGACAAAGGCAGAGACCTTGATGTCGTCAAAGCCCACGATAGACAGATTCTCTGGAACGATCCGGCCCATGTCGGCTACCGCACCCAGTGCTCCGATAGCCATCATATCATCCATGGCAAAGATCGCCGTCGGAGGCACTGGCAGCGACAGAAGACGCCGGGTGGCATCGTAACCGCCACCGAGGTCGTTCTGGGTCACTTGGATGTATTCCTCGGGCACACCGCCCAGCCTCTCTTGCATGAATGCCCGGTAGACTTCCAACCGCTCCCGGATGTCACCTCCCCGGCCCACATCCTGGCAGGCGATTCGCCGGTGCCCCAACTGGAACAGGTAGTCCAGGGCCAGAAGGGCTCCCTTGTGGTTATCTATGCTCACTGCGGCCATGCCTTGTATCAGATGCGTGCTACCGCGCGACACAGAAACCAAACGGTGATCCCGCCCCATAAGGGCCAGAAAGGTCTGATCCTCCAGGGACTCGCGCAAATCGCCGCACAGCAGGAGCCCATCGCAGTGCCTCGGGTCGAACATCCGGTCCCGCAAGGCCAGGGCCTTCTCCGGATCGCCCTTGGCATTGCCCAGCACCAGTTCATAGCCTTGTTCTTTGGCGAAGTGGCTGATCACGTCAATGAGCACAGCAAAGAAGGGATCGTCGATGTCGCGCATGATGACGCCCAGCAGGCCGGTCCCTGTCCCGCTAAGAGAACGGGCGCCTGGGTGGGGGCGGTAGCCCAGCTCATCGACGATTTTCTGCACACGTTGACGGGTTTCCTGACTAATGGGAATCTGCGTTTTCGAGCTATTGAGCACACGGGAAACCGTGCTCTGAGATACCCCGGCCTGCTTGGCCACATCGCGAATTGTTGCTATCTTATTATCCAAGGTCATATACCTCCAGTACAAGGATCATCCGAAAAAGCAAGCCATTGTGGGCAATCAGTATACTGCAATCGATTGCATATCAGTATACAACATCCCTTGGGATTTGTCAAAGCAAAGGTTCGGAGGCATCTGTAACATACGCAGTGGTGAGTTTTTAAACGGTCCGAAGCGTTGGTCGGTTACATTTTGCGCTTGCTCGAGATACACATCGAGATCCCCTTTGTCAACCAGCCAGACTTGTCCCACTTTTATTCCTCCAAGTTTTTCTTGGCGTAATAACCGTCTCAAATACTGTTGGCTATACCCAACTAGTTTAGAGGCTTCTTTCACCGGAATGTAGGTTCGCGCCTCTTGCCCTTGGTCTTGCCTGATTAAAAAAAATCATCCCGAACTCACCTGAGGGTGACAGGCAATTCCTCAAGTATTCCTCGCTGCTCAAATCGCAGCATTTCTAAGAATTGCTCGACACCGAGGTGGTGTAGTTCGAGATGGGTCCTATCTGGTGCCCCCGTGGAGATTCGAACATCGTCCCCGCCAGGGGATAACACCCCCAATGGGGATTTCAGTTTTAACAGAAAAACCACTCGTGTGAGTGGTTTTTTTCACTGTGCCCCCGTGGGGATTCGAACCCCAGTTTTAGCCTTGAAAGGGCCACGTCCTGGTCCACTAGACGATGGGGGCTTGTTTTATGGGTAGAGCGGCAGGATTTTACCATCCCCTCCCCTCCCGGTCAAGCAATTGATCAAACCTGTTTCTTATCCGTAATCAGCGCCAGCAAATCCACTTGCCGACGGTTGAAAAGGATGGCTGGACTTTCAATGCACAATTGCGGGATCAGAATGGCCGTCAGGGTGGCGTTGTAGAGCGGGACGAAGTCGTGGACGCCTTCCACCATGATGGCGGCAAAGTCAAAGCGTCCGATCCACTCCAATGTTCCCTCCAGCTCGTAGACTTGTGAAGTAACTCGAATGGTATATTTGACCAAATTCTTATACCCACCGCGCGCCAGCACTTGCGGACCCACATCCTCGCGGCGGGTCAGACAGACGGCGAAAAGGTTGGTCTTGACCAGGTCAATGATCTCGTACTCACCTGCCAGTTTGGTTGGCATGTGGATGCGCGCCAATTTGGCATCCACCACTTCCATGAAAGAAGTAGTCTTATCGTTCAGTATACCGACCACGCCTGCGTTGGGAACCATCACCTTTCCCACCACGCGATAACTCAGCGTGAGAAAATCGGCTGAAAGGAGACGATGGGTGACATTGGATTCAGGCATCTTCCTACACTCTGATTTAGGTCAGTCTCGGATGGGGCGCGTTGCGTCGCGTTTTTCCAATGGGGGGCGCAATCTCCGCTTTGAGCCGGGGGCTTTGCCTGTCTCCGGGTTGAGGATGGCAGCCAGCCAGGAGATGGCACGCTCCTCGTACTCACGCCGTCCACATACATCACATACCCATGCCGGGAAGTTGGGGACGGTAACGAGTTCTTCGTCGAGCCAGGTGAAGTAGGTGATGTGCCGCAGGTGCATCACCCCGGCCTGGCATTCAGTGCATTGAAATAAATCCTGGGGTTCGTCGGTCATTGCGAACCTCTCATGGATTCGTTCAGGATAGATACTCCCGCGCTCGTCCCGATGCGATTCGCACCCGCGGTGATCATTGCCAGCGCCTCCTTGCAGGAGCGGATTCCGCCCGCAGCTTTCACGCCGGTTCCAAGTCCGACCACGCGGCGCATCAGGTCCACGTCTTCCACCGTCGCACCGCCCGGACCGAATCCGGTCGAAGTCTTGACGAAATCCGCCCTGGCGGTCTGGGCCAGCAGGCAGGCCAGGATCTTCTCACGGCGGGTCAACAAGGCAGCCTCAATAATCACCTTGACCCTGGCGCCACGCTCATGGGCCTCCTGTGCCACGAACAGGATATCGTTCAGCACCAGGCCATAGGCCTCACCCTTAAGCGCACCAATATTGATCACCATATCCACTTCGTTCGCACCGTTCTCGATCACGCGGCACGCTTCATGGACTTTGTCCTCGGGCAGGTTCGCACCGAGCGGGAAGGCGATAACCGCGCAGATGCTCACGCCCGCATCCTTAAGGAGACCACGCGCCAGAGGCACATAGACCGGGTTAACACAGACTGAGGCAAAATGGTACTGCCGGGCTTCCTCGCATAATTTCTTGATCTGCCCGGAGGTTGCTTCCGGCTTGAGCAAGGTATGGTCAATCCAGGCAGCAATTTCCGCACCGACCGGCTTGGTCAACTGCAGAGCAGGGACGGGGAGCTCCCGTTCGTATGAATCGGCTAGAATAAGAACATCTCGCAAGGATTGCATGATACCTAAGGGGCAGCCAGAACAGATTGGTGCGGCTGGATGATCATAAAATCAGCAAAAGGCCAGTAGACCACCAGCGCCTTGCCGAGAATATTTTCTTCCGGCACGAAGCCCCAGGCATGTGAATCTGCCGAGTTGTTGCGATTATCTCCCAGCACAAAAAGCTGGCCTTCAGGAACCGTCCATTCGTTGGAATAATCCGGGGGGGCAGCGATATAAGGTTCTAGCAACGGGACACCGTTTATATAAACAGTCCCGTCAGCGATTCTGACCGTGTCACCAGGCAGGCCAATAATGCGTTTGATGTAATCTTCATATTTGTCGTCGAAGCCGGGCAAGCCCAACAGGCGCTGCCAGTAAGGGGCTGCGGGATACATCGGCGGACGGAAAACGATAATATCGCCGCGCTGGTAATCGCCCAACTTGTAAGCCAGTCGGCTTATGAGCACGTATTCACCATTATCCAGGGTGGGAAGCATCGAATAGCCTTCCACGCGCACACGGGCAGAAATGACATTGATCACCAGGGCAAAGATGAGCACCAGGACCACGTCTCCCAGAATTTCGCGCAGGAACAGCTTCCATTCCAGCCTGGCAGGTACAGCTTCCGGCACAGGCTGGATTTCGTTTTCAGGGGAAAAATCGGTCAATAAAGCCTCCGCAGAGGATTATACCATCTGAGAGTTAAGCTTTCCCCCAGGCGAAAAACGTTGGCACGTAGAGCACGCGCTCGCCCCGTTCCCAGGCCTGCTCATCCAATATCTTCATCCTGCGGACTTCCTGCGCCGGGACCCAGCCAGCCAAATCGGCTTCCAACACAGCCCATTCCAAATTCCGTTCCGCAGGCGCGGGCAGGCGCTCCCCTTCCTCGCCTCCCGTCCCGTCCCGTACGAGATTCGGGATGATATACGAGATTCGGGACGATGTGCTGGAACCGGGACTACCCCGCAGGGTTCCTGTTTCGATCGGCTGGATACCCGCCTGTCGGAACAGGATTGCCAGGCGGCTGCCCAGTCCCGGATCCGCGCCCTGCCGCCGCAGGGACTCGGCCTGCCATCGTCCTAGCGGAGCAAGTACATCGGGCTTATCCACTCGGGAGTCGTAGTCCGGTTCAGCCAGAGCCAGCACGGCACCGCCCGGGCGGGTGACACGTTTCATTTCAAGCAGGGCCTGTAATGGGTCGCGCACCCACAGCAGCAGGTAGTGGCAAAAGGCAATATCAAAAACTCCGGAAGGATATGGCAGCGCCAGCGCATTCCCGCAGACGAGCGCCGCGGCCGGGACATGCCTGTGCGCCTCGGCGAGGCGGGCAGGTTCCAGGTCCAGCCCATGGACAGTGGCAGGCGTTGCAAGGTCGGATATGATCGCACCTGTTCCGCAGCCTACTTCCAACACCCGCCGCGCCAGGGATAAACCGGCGCGTTCGAAGAGGTAGACACGCAGGTCACGCGTCCAGGCGGCTTGCTGGAGGAAACGGCTATGCCAGTCCATCCTCATCCCAGTTCAAAATGAACGTGACTTGCTCGCCGGATTCGGGGGAATGGGGCGCGAGGAGGTTCTGCGCCGCGCTGTGGTATAGTTCCTGCAAATGTTGCAAGGCCTCCGTAGACTTCATCCCGTGGCGAATGAGCCAGCAGCCGACGGTGGTACCGGTGCGGCCTATTCCGCCTACGCAATGGAGATACACTTTGCGACCATCGGCGAGGGACGTGTCTATGGCATCCAAAGTGGCAACCATCGTCTCACAGGACGGCACATGAAAATCAGGGAAGGAAAAGCGCAGGTGATGGATCTCACGTCCATCGCACCCGGCTTCTTCACTCAGCATGGAGAAATACGGTAAGTGCTCGTTCTCGTTGGTCAAGTCAATGAAGGTATCAAACCCGGCGTTGAGAAAAGCGATGAGACGCTGACGGGTTTGGGTCTCATTATTGCGAAGGCCGGGATATTCCCCGGCCAGGAACCTGCCCGGAAGCACCCAGTAGGATTCGGGGATGGGTTTGTCACTCATGTTTTCAGTTTAGTAACGATCCTAGAATTGCTCTCGCCGCCGTCCCCGGCAACGAGGACGCCGCCTGGAGCTTAATTTTCGGAAAGGTTCTCAAGTCCATTCAGAACAATAGTGTTCATGGTTTATCCATGTAAGCGCACACGTTTGAAAGGAACTGCTCGCGCAGTGCAACCCGGACCCGTGTCCTGCTTCCATTATAAGTGGGATTGTATCATCTCAATAAAAGGGGGAAGAGGGTTGTTTTTGGTGGGCTTCACCCGCCAAAAACAACCCACACACCAGATTAAGGCATTTATGCCAACATTGCCTGGACGATTTCAGCCGCGTCCCGTACGAATAACGGGCAGCGTGTGGTAAATGCGCCCTTCTCGCGCGCCTGCTGACGACCTTCAGGTGTGCTGATATCGCAGTCGATCAATTCCCTGCAAAGGATGGACCCGTGCCTGGACTCAAACCGCTGCAAGAATTCCTGTCCAAGTCGGTAGGCATCTTCCTTACCTGCCGGGGTATCGGCTCCCTGTGCGAGACCGATGGCCATCAGCGCCCCCGTGACAGCCCCGCAGGTTTGACCACGCCGGGCCACCCCGCCACCAAAAGGCGAGGCTAGTTTAAGCGCCTGGCTCTCGTGGATGCCAAGTTGAGGCGCAAAAGCCACCAAAACGGACTGTGCACAGTTGAAATTCTGGCGGAAACGGTTGACGGCAGCCTCGGGGGGAGTATCCATTTACCAGACTCCAGGGATCAATCGGTAGCGCACACTCGTGGCATATTCTTTATACCCATCCAATTCGTTTAGCAGGGTGCGGTCCTCCAGCGCGGTGCGGAGGAACAGGTTGGCAACCAGCAACACCATTGGTATGCAGGCCCATAGCGAACCAAGGGCAATCGGGATGGTGATGTATGAACACAACAGGCTGGCATAGCCCGGATGCCGGACGAAACGGTACGGCCCGCCAGTCTGGACGGTGTGGCCGCGGTCTTTCTGGATGCGGACAATGGTGGAGAAAAACTTATTCGAGACCATTGCCCAGGTAAAGAGAGGGTAACTCAACCCCAGCAGGACGAAGGCGGCGATCTGGACCCAAAGCGGGATGCTCCCGGCCCAGCCGAAACGTTCATCCAGTCCGGCAAGTATCAGGATGGCGAACCCGCCCGTGCCGGTGATGAGACCGATGATTTTGTCCCAGCCTTTGGCCCCCTCGCCGATCTGTGAACGTTCTTCCACCAATTCCTTGTGTTTCCCCAAAAGGATGAACGCATTGAAGGCCAGGAAAACCAGGTACAAACCGAAATAAGCCCAGGCATTCCACCAGTTCCATTTCCAGGCGGAGACAAACAGCGCCACCGCCTGGATAAGAACCAGGAACCCAATCTGTACGAGCCTTTTACGAATGGCAGGGGACATAAATCCTCCAAAAGGGGCGGATGATGTCCGCCCCGGCAGGATTAATGATAAATCGTTTCCCAGGAGTCTCTCAGGAAATTCCCCAGGATATGATCAGCTTCGCCCTGGGTGGGGAGCACGTCGCCGTCCGGCTCGACGTACAGCCAGGCTTTTCCCGCACCGGAGGGGACTTCGTCCTCGATGGTCTCGTGCGCCACCGGGTTTTCGACGGAGTACGGGACGGGCAG
>Ga0315288_10004581_pt1 | contig 17621 bp, 15 predicted proteins | sample YL17G11_20_MG_FD_203454 | JGI IMG/M metagenome (GOLD analysis project Ga0315288, IMG submission 203454) | Sediment microbial communities from Yellowstone Lake, YNP, Wyoming, USA - YL17G11_20 | ecosystem: Environmental > Aquatic > Freshwater > Lake > Sediment | place: USA: Wyoming | collected... | reverse complement strand
CAGCGGATCAGCCATCGCAATCCGCACGGTCGAGCCGAAGACGCCCACCGGGAGGCACTGGAGCGCACGTGCGTTGGTGGCCGGCACGGTCTGCAACACCTCCGGGGTGATCTCCGCGTCCCGGATCTCCACCACTTCGGTGTGGAGGTGGTCGGCTATGACCTCCAGGAGGGTGTTGAGATCGAGTACCCCTAAGTCCTGGAGCACCTGCACCATGGGTTTGCCGCTCCGGGCCTGTTCCTGCGACACCTCCTCCACCTGCATGTCGTCAATCAACCCGCGCTCCTGCAGGAGGGCCAACAGAGGATTAGATGCCGATTCCGCCATAAATCTCCAGGCCTAGCCTTGCCCCGCGGTTCCTTCGGCGGCCTGACCGGCCTGCAGCTCCTGGAGCTTGGCCAGGATGGTGGTGGGGTCCTGCGACTTGGTGATGACCTCCTCCTGCGAGATCATGCCCTGCTGATACTTATCAATCAGGAAACTGTCGAGCGTGACCATGCCGAACTTCGCGCCGGTCTGGATGTCGGAGTTGAGGCGGAAGGTCTTGTTGTCGCGAATCAGCGCCGCGATCGAGGGCGTGTTGATCATGATCTCGAAGACGGCCGTGCGTCCCGGTTTGTCGCAGCGGGGAAGGAGCAACTGGGAAATGACGGCCTGCAGGACGGTGGAGAGCTGAATGCGGATCTGCTCCTGCTGAGTCACCGGAAAGGCGTTGATGATACGGTCGATCGTCTTGGCGGCACCGGTGGTGTGCAGGGTACCGAACACCAAATGGCCCGTCTCAGCGGCGGTGATCGCGGCGTCAATGGTCTCCAGATCGCGCATTTCCCCCACCATCACCACGTCGGGGTCCATGCGCAGCACGCGGCGGAGCGCCTCGGCAAAGTTCGGCACGTCCACGTTCACCTCGCGTTGCGTGATGATGCTCTTCTTGTGTTTGTGGTAGTACTCGATGGGATCCTCGATGGTGACGATGTGGGCGTCATCCCGTTCCTCGTTGATGATGTTGATCATCGAGGCCAGCGAGGTGGTCTTGCCGCAGCCGGTCGGGCCGGTCACCAGCACGAGCCCACGCGGTTTGTAGAGCAACTCCGTGACCGAGGGAGGGAGGCCGATCTGCTCCATCGTGAGCATCTTGCTCGGAATCTGCCGGGCCACCACCGCAAACTGCCCCTTCTCCTTGAACGCGCTCACGCGAAATCGGGCCAGCTCTCCGAAGGCAAACCCAAAGTCCACCGTGCCGCGTTCGCGAATCTGCTGCACGTGTTCCTCCGAGGTGATGCTCCGCATCAGCTCCTCGGCGTCTTCGGGCCGCAAGGGGGGGCCTTCGACGCGGTGGAGCACGCCGTGCAAACGGATCACCGGCGGCACACCGGCACGCAGGTGGAGGTCGGACGCGCCTTCGGCGACGACCAACTGCAGCAGATCAGACATCGAATAGGACATAACTCAAAGCGCATTCCCGATTCGCGTCGCGGTTTCACTCTCCGCGACACTCGCCTGGTCCATTGGACCGCTGATACAGAGATCCCTCACTGTGATCAATCCGTGTCCATGATCGTGGCCCGGATGACCTCTTCCGGCGAAGTCATTCCCGCCAGCACCTTGCGGGCCCCGTCTTCCCGCAGAGTCCGCATTCCCATCTCGCGCGCCCGGGTGCGCAACACTGAGGCGGGCACCTTGTCATAGATCAGTTTGCGCGCCTCATCGTCGATCACAAAGATTTCGAAGATGCCGAAGCGGCCCCGGTAGCCGGTCTTGTTGCAGTCGCTGCAGCCCTTGCCCTTCATGAAGGTGGCGCTGGTCGCCTTGGCGGGGTCGATGTTCAAGGAGCGCAGCTCGTTCTCAGGCGGCAGGTAGACTCCGCCGCAGCGGCGGCAGACCCGGCGCACCAAGCGTTGGGCCATCAGCATCCGGCTTGAGGACGCCACCAGGAACGGCGGCACGCCAATGTCGATCAAGCGGGTGACCGCGCTGGGCGCGTCGTTCGTGTGCAGCGTGGAGAATACGAGGTGGCCGGTGAGCGACGCGTTGATGGCGATCGTGGCCGTCTCCAGGTCGCGGATTTCCCCCAGCATGATCACGTTGGGCGCTTGGCGGAGCATGGCCCGCAGCGCCGCGGCGAACGTCAGTCCGACCGCCTCGCTGACATGGACCTGGTTGATGCCAGAAAGCTGGTACTCGACCGGGTCCTCCACGGTGATGATCTTCCGGTCGGGCCGGTTGATGTAGTTGAGCACCGCGTAGAGCGTCGTCGTCTTGCCCGAGCCGGTCGGCCCCGTGATCAGCAGAATGCCATCGGGCAGGCCGATCAGGCGCTCGAAAGCCTGCTGATCATCGGTGAAGAAGCCCAACTCGGGCAAGCCGAGCTTGAGCCCTTCCTTGTCCAGAATACGCATGACGATGCTCTCGCCGTGGTTGGTGGGGAGGCACGAGACACGCAGGTCAATGGTCTTGGCGCCGACGGACGTCTGGATGCGGCCGTCCTGGGGAATCCGCTTCTCCGAGATCGACATGTTCGACATGATCTTCAAGCGGCTGAGGATCGAGGCCTGGAGTCGCTTGGGCGGGCTCTTCATTTCGTGGCACACGCCATCGATGCGGTAGCGGAGGCGGAACTTCTTGCCGAGCGGCTCCAGGTGGATGTCCGAGGCCCGCATCTTGAAGGCCTCCACGATGATCGTGTTGACGAGCTTGATGATCGGCGCATCCGCGTCCACGACCGAGCCGTCTTCCACGGCGGCCACCTCGGCCAAGGTCGAGATCTGGATTTCCCCTTCGGTGATATCCTGGATCATCTTGCTCACCGAGTCATCTCCGCGCGACCCGTAATACTTGCCGATGGCCGACTCGATGTCGTCCGGGGCGGCTACGCGCGGCTCGATGTCCAGGTTCAACAGCATCCGGAGACTGTCGAGCGTTTCCAGGTCGGACGGGTCGGCCAGGGCCACGGTGACCGCGTTGTCGTGGCGGAAAAGGGGCACCACGTTGTATTTCTTGGCGATGTGTCGGGGAATGGCGCCGATCGCCTCATCCGTCAGCCTCATTTCGCTGAGGTTGACGAACTCCACCCCGAACTGGGCGGCCTTGGCCTGAGCAACGTTGGCCGAGGTCAGGAGGCGCTTGGCGATCAGCGTATCGACCACGCCTTCGCCGGTCGAATCCGCTTCCTCCCGGATGGGGCTGAGCTGGTCTTCGGTCACCAACCCCATGTCCACCAGGGTATCGATCAGATAGTCGTCTCGAGCTGCCACGGTTTCATGCCGCCCTCAGCGGGGGACCCCGCCGAGAAAACGGGCGAATAGTATCGGGCGAGAAGCCAAAGTCAAACGTTCCCACACGGTACTCGCAACGTCCGCCGCCCCTTCCGTTTCGTCAACTCCGGGAAACCCGTTTCCCGAACTTGGCTTGCATTTCCGGTTCCAAGCCGCTTGTATTCGGTCAGTCGTTCACCCGACGCACGTCACATGTCCGGTCAACACAAGATTCTACTCCTGGATGATGATCAGGACTTGCTGGAGCTGTATCGTGAAATGCTGGGGCGGCTCCCCAGCCGGCCCTTGATTTACGTCGCGACCTCGGGCGCGCGCGCCATTTCCCTGCTCGAATCCGAGCCCTTCGCCCTCCTGATCTCAGACCTGAACATGCCGCGGATGGACGGCTTGCAGGTGCTGACCATCGTCCGGCGCAAGTTTCCCCATCTCCGCACGGCCGTGATGACTTCGGTGGTGGATGCGCAATTCCGGGCCCGCGCCTACGCCATGGGCGTGGACTTGTTCCTCGAGAAGCCCAATACCAGTCAGGAGGTCAACTTCTTCATGGATTGCATCGAGTCCTTGCTGGGGCGTGAAGTGGACGGCGGCTTCCGGGGCGTGCAAAGCAAGAGCCTGGTGGATATCATCCAACTGGAATGCCTGTCCCAGAGCTCGTCCCTCCTCAAGATTACCAATGGTCCGGTCGTGGGGAAGATCTGGTTCCAAAACGGCGAGGTCATCGACGCCGAGACGCAGGACCTCAAGGCGGAGGAGGCCTTCCGGAAGATTCTCTCCTGGAGGACCGGGGCGTTCGAGATCCTGCCGCCCGAACCGATGCGCACCCGCACGATCTTCTCGTCCTACCAGGGCCTGCTGCTGGAAACCGCACAGGCGCTGGACGAGGCGCTGGCCGCGCCGGAGATGGCCGGCGAGCTAACCCCTCCCGAGGAAGGGGGAGAACCGCCGGGCCAGGCCGAGTCGCCCCTGGCACGGCTGGCCAAGTTCAGCGGCGTCGAATTTGTCATCAAGGTCCCACCGGACACGCTCGAGTTCGAATGCTGGGGCGCCGAGAACCCGGATCGGATCGCGAGCTGGGTCCGACAGAGCGCGCAGCGCTTCCGGACACTGGGCGATCACCTGCAAGCCGGACAATTGAACCGACTGGAGGGCACCGGACCGCAGTGGTCACTCGCCCTCGCCTCGCGGGAAGGAACGGACCTGTGCGTGGGCTTCAGTCGCTCCATGTCGCAGGAACTCGCGCGGGAAACCATGTCCAAGATCGTCACCCGATGGGTTTCCTGAGTTTCCGCTCCAAGCCCAAAGAGGCCGAGGTGACCTCGGCCCTCGTGCGGCTGCCTTCGGGCAGTTGCACCGTCGATCCGTCGGGACGGGTTATTGCTTCCACGCTGCCGCGCTCGTTTCCGGACGCGCTCCTGAAAGAAATCACCACGGCGGTCCTGACCACCTTCCAAGCGGCACGCGAGGCTCAGATGCCCCTGGTCGAAATCGTCGCCGATTACTCCGCCTTGAAGCTCACCGCGCGCGAACTCCGCGGCGGGGCGATTATTTTCCTTGCTCCACGCAGCCTTGGCCAAAGATAATCCCGCATGATTGATCGATGCTATGGACCATAAGAAGCTAGATGAGCTGGTCGTCCAGATCGAGAACTACCTGGAGTGCCTCAAACAGTTCAATCACTACGTGAGCTTGGCGCGCACCAAGAAGTTCGACCAGGAAGACGAAGGTCAGTTCCTGGAACTGAAAAGCGTGTTGGCGCAGGAACTGGAGCTCATTCTGGCGGCCATCGAGTGCGGTTCGCCCAGCAAGGAGGAGGTCCACACGCTCCTGGGCGGCGCGCCTTCCCTGCGGTATCTCAGTGAGCAAAGCGAAGGCGTGCTGCGCGGCTTGGAGAACCAGTGGCACAAGATCTACATCGGCTGGCAGTCCAACCTCGGCCAACTGAAAGTCCAGCAGCGGGCCGCCGAGTCGCGATCGTTCTGGTCAGGCCTCTTCGGCAAGAAGAAGTAACCGGGATCACTTCTGCGCCGGGTTCTTGGTGAAGGCGTTGACCATTGTGATGCCCGCCTCCTTCGCGGCATCCATCACCTTGACCACCTCGCCCCACGGCGCGCCAGCGTCGGCCCGGATCGACAGGCTCACGTGCGGGTTGCGGGCCGTGCCCGCCTTGAGCTCGCTCAGCAGCTTCTCCAAGGTCACCGGCCGCCTCTCGAGATGCAGGTGCGGCTCCTCTTTCGCGATGGTGACGATCAGGGTGTCGCCCGTGTCACCCGGCTTCGCCGACTGGCGCGACTCCGGCAAGGCCAACCGCAACGCCGGATGCTGCCGGAACGTCGTGGCCACCATCATGAAGATGAGCACCACGATCAACACATCGATCAGCGACACGATGATGACCGAGGGCGGATTGCGCGGTTTGCGGGTGATGAAGCGCATGGCTCAAGCTGCGTCGATGCCGCGATACTGGCGCCGCAGAAACTCGTCGCAGATGGTTTCCATCTCCACCGTCAGCGTCTCCACTTTCTTGTTGTAGTAACTCCAGGCGATGAGCGACGGGATGGCGGTCAGCAGGCCCAGCAGCGTGGCCCTGAGCGCCAAAGCGATGCCGGACGCCAGCGCGGTGTTGTCCGTGAGCCCCGCCTGCCCCAGACTCCCGAACAACAGGATGAGCCCGTAGATCGTGCCGACGAGACCGAGCAGCGGGCCGATGCCCGCCACGATCTCCAGGATCACCAACCCCCGCTCCAGCCGGACGACCTCGTGCCGCGCGCGAATCTCCAGCGCATCCACACTGTCATCCTTGGGCCACGACAGATGGTCGTGCGCCGTGAGGAGCAGGCGGCTGATCGGGGACGGATGCTGCCGGCAAATCTGCGCGAGCATCGGCAGGTCTTTGGACGAGCGGCAGGCCTCCGCCGCGGCTTCCACGGCCGGCGGGATCACGCGTCTCCAACGCAAAGCCAGCCCGCGCTCGATGATGAACGTCAGCCCCACCGTCGAGGCCAACAGCAGAATCACAATGAAGAGTTGGTCCATGATATCTTCCCGAATTTCGCCGCACGACAGTTAAGCGGCTGGCCCGTCCCGGCTCAAACCATTTCTGGCCGATGCCGGGGACACTCCGACTCGCCGGCTCGCGATCGCTGGCCAGCAGGCTGCGCGGTTGCGATCGTTGTTCACCAGTAAAAGAACGTGAAATGCAGGTCCCGGTAGTCCTTGCCAATCATCCGCCGCATGTCGCTGGGCCAGGGTGCGTAGGGCGCCGGGTCCGAAACCGCCTTGCGACAGTACAACGCCCGAATCTCGCCAACATCCTGCTCCAGCACCTTCAGATCAGTGATGTGCCCGTCCGAGTGCATGCGGAAGTCGAGGACGACCTTGCCGGATTTGGGTGCCGCCGTGCTGTCCTCCAGCAGGTCGTACCAACGCTTCTGGATGGCCGCAATCACGGCCGCGTCATAAGCGCCAAACGGCGTAGCCTTGGTGTCGAGGGAGACGCCGCCGCGGCGCTTCACGCCACCGTCCTGTCTCATCCGGGGACCGGCGATGATGCCCTGCTGGATCTGCGCTTGAGCCACCGTCCGCGGCCGTTCCCGCTTGGGGGGCTTCTCGGTGTCGCCCACCGTCAGATCCCGCGGCTGAGGTTGCGGCTCCTCCGGCTCCGGTGGTGGCGGCGGCGGCACGGGTTCGGCGGATGGGCGCAACGTGTCGAACGTCTTCGGCACCTTGTCCTGGGTGCCGTCGATTTTCGGCACGCCGGTGTCCACCTGCGCGTCGGGATTGGCCGCCTGGGAATTGGCAAACGAATAGAACTTGGGATCTTTCGGCGGTTCGGGCGTCGATTGTTCCGGCGTGACTTCGACGAACAGGAGCGGCGCCTCCTCCTGAAACTTCTTCTCGTCGGCGAGTTGCCGCGCTTTTAGCTGCTCGTAAAGCTGGTTCTGCAAGGCCATCGTGGCGCTGCTGAGCAGCAGGTAGAGGAGGATCACGAACCCGTGCGCCACAACCGACGAGGCCAATCCGATCAAGAGATGTCGGAGTTCCTCGCCCTTGCGGAGGCGGATGGACGCGAACGCGCTCAACGGGGTGAAAATGCCTCAGCGCTTGCCGCGGGGCAACAGCGAAACCGCTGGTGATAACGCCTGCACCAGGGCATCGAGCGCTCGTCGAACGCGCGGACGCGCGAAAGCGGAAACAAGCCGCTTGCGCTGCGGGAGCTCCGGCAGCTCGACCACGCGGTCTGCGCGAGGGCGCTCGGCCAGCAGATCCCGGTTGGAGCGGCTCACGGGGTTGGCCTGCCGGGGAGCCAGGAGCACCACGATCGCCCGTCGGCGGAACGCCGGCGGCAGAGCGGCCAGGACCAGCAGCACCTGGTTGATGGCGCCGAGCCGATTCGGGCAGACGACAACGGGGGTCGCGCGCAGGGTTGTCAGCAGTTCCCGCGAAGAGAAGCCTTCGCCCAAGGGACTCAACAATCCGCCGGCGCCTTCGACGAGCACGAGTTCGAAATGCTGCTGCACTTGGCGTACGTGCGCCGCGACCTGTGCAAGCCGCACCCGCTTGCCCTCAGCGCGCGCGGCGAGCAGCGGCGCGTGCGGCGCACGGAAGTGCCAAGGATTGATCTCGTCGAGCGTGAGCGCGCCGCCAACCGCAGCGCGCAGCGCACGGGCATCGCCGCGTCCACCGGAGCAGATGGGTTTCAGCGCCGCCACGCGCACGCCGGCTTGGCGCAGGCGGCGGGTCAGCAGGGCGGCCACGACGGTCTTGCCCACACCGGTGTCGGTGCCGGTGATGAAAAGCACCCGACCAAACGCGGAACGCGGAATGCGGAACGCAGAATCACCGCGGCGCACGCCGGCCTCACCCCGCGTGCTTCGTCCTCGTCCTCGTCCTCGTCGTCGTGGCTCTTGCCGGGTTGGATTCGGGCCATCGGCGACCACGCGGTTGGGGCGTCGCGCCTTCACTGGGCGGGAGCGGCCGTGGTGGCGCACGCCTGAGCCCGGAAGCTGAACCAGAGTCGCGTGGGCAACAGCGCCAAGCCGATGATCACGAGCTGGCTCAGCATGAAGAGGACGAGCCACTTGAAGGCGGCGTCCATGAAGCCATAGGCGTGGAGGCCGATGCCCAGCATGTTCACGCCGAACCAGGAGAAGCTCGTGACAATGTTGCCGAAGACGGCCATCGCCATCAGGCCGCGTTCCTTGACCAGCCCGGCCCAGCGCGCGTGCAGGACGGCGGCGTTCCAGAGCACAATAATGAGCGCGCCGTTTTCCTTCGGGTCCCAGCCCCAAAACCGGCCCCAGGATTGGTCCGCCCAGATGCCGCCCAGCACCGTCCCGACGAAGCTGAACAACGTGGCAAAGCACAAGACGGCATACACCATCGACTGGAGCACCACGCCGACCTCCTGCCGGCCCGCCTTCATCCGCAGCAGCGAGGTGAGCAGGCCGAGCAGGATGTAGGCGATGGCCAGCACCCCGGCCACGAAGTTGGCCGCGTAGCCGAGCGTGATCACCACCACGTGCGTGGCGAGCCAGAAATTCGTGTCCAGCACGGCGCGCATCATCTCCATGGTATCCCCGCCGATCGCCAGGTTGTGCGCGATGATGAGCGTGATGAAGCCGGCAAAGGCGGCGGCGGCGCTGCCGAGACCGAGGCGGAACACCCGCTCCAGCACCACGCCGAACACCATCGTGCCCCAGCCAATGAAGATGGCCGACGAATAGAGATTGGTCACCGGCGGGCGTCCTTCCAGCACCATGCGGAAGACGAGGCCGAACGTGTGCACCACGCCCGCCAGGATCACGAGGTAGAAGGCCGACCGCCGCAAGGATTCGGCAAACGTCGGCGCGAGCGACCGGGTGAGCAGCGCCCCCACGGCCAGCAGGAAGGCGCAAAGGTAGATGATCATCGCGTGCAGGAACGGCTTCGCCTGGTTGAAGTAGTATTCCGCGCGCCCCTTGCCCTGCTCGCGATCATACTTCCCCGCCAGCCAGCTCCGATATTCCGTGACGGCGCGGTTGAACTCCTCCGCCCGGTCCTGCCGATAGGCCGCGGCCATCGCCGCGTACGCCTTCACGGCCGGATGCACCTGGCCGGTGTGCACGCTCTCCAACAGCGCCAGGCCGGCGTTGGACCAATCCCCGGAGCCGGCGCCCGGGGTCAGGGGCGGAGCGATCAGCGGATAGGCCGCGTCAGCCATCGCCTTGAACCGGCTCACCGCGGCGATCAGCCGGTCGAACACCGCCTGGTCGAAGGGCTGTCCGGCCTCGCGCGCGCGGAACGCCTCCAACCCGGGCGCGAGGGTCTTCTCGAAATCCACCAACTCAGCGGCGAAGTCAGTAGTGTTTTCCGGCTGCACGCTGTTCTTGAGGCGCTCGTAGAGCACGACCGCGTTGGCGAGCTGGAGCGCCTGTTTTTGAAGCGGCGTCCGCGTCTGGGCTTCCACCTGGCTCGCCCGGCCGCCTTGTTTGCGGATTTCGGCCTCGGCGCCGCGAAGCTGGTTAAACGTGTAGTAGCGCAGACCGGACTTCTCGATCCCCTGGTCCTGAAGGTTGAGTTCGCTCAGCAGTTCAGGGTGATGAATGCGGAAAATGGGGCGCTCGTCGGCGGCCTCCGGCTTGAACATCACTTCGAGCAGCCATTCGGTGGAACGCAGCTTCTTCGCGTGACGCCAGAACTGCCAGGACGGCACCAGCTCGAGCGGCAGGTCGCCCGTTCCCCGGATCTGGAGCAGGGCGTTGCGGGCGACGGAGTCGAACGGCTGGACCCGCCCGCTGAGCAGCACCGGCAGCCGACCGAACTCACGGGTATGCCACGAGCCATCGGGCTTGGGCAGCAGCACGGCCACAATGTCCGTCGCGAACAGGGCGAGCAGCGCCCAGGGGAGGATTCTGAGGAACGCCTTCATTCAACCCTCTCTTGCTTGAGGTAGCCCGCCAAGTGAAGCAGGAACTGGAACGTCATGCCCGCGGCCACGAGCACGCAGCCCAGGTAAGGCGTCAACCAGCCGGGGTTGCGCACGACCTGAAGGATGGTCACGCGCGGATCGTTCTCATCGTAGCCTGACTGGTAGAAGGTCTCGCCGGCGTAGCGCAGCGGGTTGTTCATGTAGATCAGCACCTCGCGATCCTCGCCGGTGTCCGGGCGGAGCAGACGCACGCGGCTGGAGAAGTTCTTCGGGATTTCGGTGCCCGGATACTTGTCATGCGAAAACTTGAGGAGTTGGAGCGAGAACGGTTTGTAGTAACGCGCCGGCCGGAAGGCGAGCTGGTAGGTGCGGTCCTTGAAACGGAAAGTCTGCGAGGTGCTGAGCAGCGGGCGGATCGACGCCCCCGCCTGTTGGAGGAGCGTCTCGACCAGAGCTTCCTCCACCAGCCAGTTGGACACCCACCAACGGCCCAGCGAATTCTGGCCGTCCAGGATTTCCACCAGCGCCGCCGGGACATCCCGCGCATCCAGCCGGCTCACCGGCGGGCGGGACTCGAACCTCAGCCGCTGGCCGACGCCCTGCGTCGCGCCGCCTTCCGGCACTGCCGTTGGCCCGAGCCGCGGCGCGGCGTTCCGATAGTATGCCCGAACGCGCACGGTGAAGGGCCACGTGGGATGGCGCAACTCCGGTTGGCGGGCCACCAGTCGCTCCGGAAAGGCCACCACCTCGTCCTGATCGGGCGCCGCGCTGTCAATGATGACGAACTCATTGGCCCGGCTGCTTTCCGAGTAGTTCCTGGTTTCCTCCTCGGTGAGGCGAAGGTGGCTCTCGACCTGCAGCAGATCCGTGGCGAACTGCCCCAGGAGCATCACCAAGATGCCGATGTGGATCAGGATGATGCCGGCCTTGCGCCACATGGCGTGGTAGTAGCGAAGATGCGCGAAGCCCAGGTTCACCACCAGCAGCCCCCCGAGCAGGTAACCGCCCGGAAACACCGGAAAATAGGGCGCCGCCATCACGTCGGCTGCCGTGGTGGGCGAGAGATACACGTGCGCCATCTGCAGCGTCTTCTTGAGCGCCGCGATCATCGACGCCGAGTCCACGAAGAAGCTCTTGAAGAACCGTTCCTGCACCAGATAGAGCCCGAGCGGGTCCTGCGCCATCGTGCCGAGGAACACCAGCACCGCCGCCAGGCACAGCAGCACGAACGTGAGCTTCAGCGAAGTGAAGAACTGGTAGATGCGGTCGAGCATGTCACCGGGCCGATTGCACGAACTTCAGGAACGTCTCCTTCTGCGCCGCCACCGCGGCGTCACTGCCGGACAATCGGTAGAACCAGGTCCGGCCCTCACGGGCCGCGAGCGCCGCCACGATGCGCTTCTCTTTGGAGTCGGCGACCAGATCGACCACGGTCGCGGCGCCCGCGCTCGTCTCAATCGACGTGGCGAGCTTGGCCAGGCCTGCCTCGTCAAGCGGCGGCAAACCGAGCTGCGCGCGCCAGCGGTTCACATTGGCCAAAGCGCCACCGCCTTCACCCCCAAGCACCGTCACGGTCACTTCGGCCTTGCTGCCATCCGGATTCGCGGTGGAGAACCGAGCGAGCTGCACGCTCGCCGGCACTTCTTCCTTCCATCCCGCCGGGACGGTCCACGCCGGCTTCGCCGCCTCGGGTCTGCCCAGGAAATCGTTCGCAGGAGCGGCCGGCGGAGTCGAAGTTGGCTGGGCATCCGCCGCGGCGGCTCCCGGTCCGCCCCGCTTCACGGACTTGAGGAAGGCCACAAACGCCGGCTTCTGTTCCAGGACCAGCGCGTCGTCGCCCGTCATCTTGAAGAACCACGCCATGCCCGGCAGCGGCAACACCGCGGCGAGGATTCGCCTCGGCTGGTCGGCGTCGGCGGAGCGGCCGGCGAACTCGTAGAGCTGGCCAGGGTCACCGCCAATCTCCACCAAGGTCACCTGCTGAGGAAGCTCCTCGGCCTTGACCGACGCCAGGCCAGCTTGCGCGCGCCAACGATTGACGTTCTCCAGCTCGCGGCCGGACCAACTGCTCAACGGAATGACCGACACGTCCGTGGACGGGCCGCCGGCGGTGCCGACCGCGAAGCTGCCCACCCGTATGCCGCTGGCGCCCCGGTCCGTCCAACCGGCCGGCACGGTCCAGGTGGGAATCATCGGCTCCGGAGCCTGGGTGGACTCGACAGCGTGCGGCACGGCCGAGGGAGTCTCCTTGGGCACGCGATACGCACGGACTTCGTCTCGGCCGCAGCCGATCAGGCCAAGCGCTGAAGCCGCCACGGCGGCTGTTCGCCAGACGTGATTAACAGTTACACTTCGCCAGATCATTAAGAACACAACTGGCGAACGGTAGCTGCCGGCCGCCGGGTCAGGCAACGCAAAACTACGAGCGCGCAAAATCGCGAGCGCAAAACTCTGAGCGGGAGGGTTCAGCTCAATACGTCGGGTGGACTTCGGCAGCCCGCACCTTCGACCCGTGAACTCCGGCCTTCCCGGTCAACTGACCGCCATGGAAAGGAGGAACTCGATGTTGCTCTTGGTCTTCTTGAGCTTGCCCAGCACCAGCTCCATCGCTTCGACCGGCGGCACGCCGGTCAGGGCCCGGCGCAGGATCACGACGCGGGAATACTCGTCCGGGTGGTAGAGGAGCTCCTCTTTGCGGGTGCCGGAGCGCTCGATGTTGATCGAGGGGAAAATGCGGCGGTCCACCAGGGCGCGGTCCAGGCTCACCTCCATGTTGCCGGTGCCTTTGAACTCCTCGAAAATGACTTCGTCCATGCGGGAACCGGTGTCCACCAGCGCCGTCGCCAGGATCGTGAGGGAGCCGCCCTCCTCGATGTTGCGCGCGGCGCCGAAGAAGCGCTTGGGCTTGTGCAGCGCGTTGGCATCGACGCCCCCGGACAGGATCTTGCCCGAGTGCGGCTGGACGGTGTTGTAGGCGCGGGCGAGGCGGGTGATGGAGTCGAGCAGAATGACGACGTCCTTCTTGTGCTCGACCATGCGCCGGGCCTTCTCGATGACCATCTCGGCCACCTGCACATGGCGCTCGGGGGGTTCGTCGAACGTGGAGCTGACCACCTCCGCCGGTTTGCAGGTCCGCTCCATGTCGGTGACTTCCTCGGGCCGCTCGTCGATCAGCAGGATGAACAGGTAGGCCTGCGGGTCGTTCTTGATGATGGCGTTGGCCACGTTCTGCAGCAGCACGGTCTTGCCGGTGCGCGGCGGCGCGACGATGAGTCCGCGCGTCCCCTTTCCGATCGGGCAAACGAGGTCCAGGACGCGCGTGGACAGCTCGGTGGCGGCCGTTTCCAGGATGAACCGCCGATTCGGGAAGAGCGGGGTGAGGTTGTCAAAATGGGTCTTGTCCTTGGCCTTGTCCGGATCTTCGTGGTCCACCGCCTCCACCTTGAGCAAGGCGAAGAACCGCTCCTTCTCCTTGGGCGGCCGGATTTGCCCGGCGATGATATCGCCCGTCTGCAGGTCGAACCGGCGGATTTGGGAAGGCGAAACGTAGATGTCCTCCGGGCAGGGCAGGTAATTGAAGCTCTGGGAGCGCAGGAAGCCGAAGCCCTCGGGCAGGATTTCGAGCACGCCCTCGGCGAACATGATACCGCTCCGCTCGGCGTTCTTCTGGAGGATTTGGAAGATCACCTCCTGTTTCTTCATCGTCCCGAAATTCTCGATGCCCATGTCCTTGGCGCGCAAATTCAGCTCGGACATGGACAACGCCTGCAACTGGCTGATGTTCAGCGCCGGCGCGCCGGCCTCCCCTTTCCCGGCGGGCGCGGCTTCCTCCCCGTCAGCCGGGGCGGCCCCTTCCTCGACCGGCGGGGTGGGTGCGACTCTTTCGGCGGCGGCGAGATGGGGCCGCAGGGCTTCGTCTTTGCGGGCCTTGCCCTTGGGCTTCATGGGTTTCTTGGCAACTCGTGGCATAAAGTTGGATTGGTGAATGTTCCAGTGCGGCAGACTCGCGGCGGGCGAACCGTCCCCACCTCTCGGCGGATTACTCCGGCGACCGTTGCCGCTCAAAGCGCGCAATCGAGCCAACACGGCAAAACGACTGCAAGCTTAGTCAATACGGCAAGGGGAGTCTTGCGGCTAATTCGGCGCAAACTTGGACCACGGGTCCCCCAGTGTCAAGCGCGTTGATGCATCACACTTCCGCGACCGGATTCTCCAGCGTCCCGATGCCGGAAACATCGATCCGGACCACGTCACCGGGCTGGAGCGTGAAGCTCTCGGACGGCACGACGCCGGTGCCAGTCAGCAACACCGCACCGTGCGGGAAACTCTGGCTGCGGAACAGGAAATCGACGAGCCCCTGGAACGAGCGCTTGATCTGGCCAACCGAGGTCTCGCCTTCGAAAACCACCTGGTCCGCGCGCCGGATCTGGATCCCGATCCTCCATGACCTCGCCTCCTCCTCCGTCGCGCCCACGACGATCCACGGCCCCAGCGCGCACGAGCGGGAATAGATTTTGGCCTGCGGCAGGTAGAGCAGGTTCTCGCCTTCGATGTCGCGCGAGCTCATGTCGTTGCCGATCGTGTAGCCGACGATCTTCCCCCGCGAGTTGATGACGAGCGCCAGCTCCGGTTCCGGCACGTTCCACTTCGCATCGCGCCGGATCCCCACGGCTTCGCCCGAGCCGACGACCTTCTCTGGGAGCGATTTGAAAAACAGCTCCGGCCGCTCGGCTTCATAGACGCGGTCGTAGGCCGTGGCGCTGAAATCGGAGTCCTCCATCCGCGCCTTCTTGCTGCGGAGATAGGTGACGCCGGCGGCCCAGACCTCTTGCCGATCAATGGGCGGAAGCAGCCTCACTCCCTCGAGCGCGTAACGCGGAAGATCGGTCTGCCGGGCGAGCCGGTCCAACTCGGCGGGCAACGCGTCGAGGTCGAGGAGCGCGCCCAGATTCGGCCAACCGGCAGCCGTCAGGTCCAGCACCGAGGCTCCGTCGCTCACGAGCCCGTTGCCGACGGTATCCGTGGCGAGCGCGGGGCGGGGAGCGAGGAAGCGGCAGAGTTTCATGGTGCGGGTGAGTCTGCCTGGGAAATGGACCGTGTGAAAGCGTCAAATCGTTTGCGCGTCGCGTAACCGCAAAGCAGACCTCGAAGACGCGGAGAAGGCGATGGGCGTTCGAACTCGCGCCAGCGTCTGGACTGCGTGTGCTTGAGCACCGCTTTCCCTTCCCCCCGCCACCCCGCCCCTCAACCCAACGTGCCGGTCAACCGGGCGCGCTCCAAACGTTTCGCGACTCGCCCCCGCCAGAGGCTTCACCGGCTGACCGGGCCTGGACGAAGCCTGGTAGATTGCCGAGCGTGACTCCATGCGGCTACGCCTTGCCGACATCCAGTTTGTCGGTTGTTGGCGAAGCAAAGTCCGGTTCGACGGTAGGGAATGGCGGCGCTCTTCCGAGACGCCGCTACGACAGGAGGGTTGCGGTCGAGAGGCGGAGCCTCACCGACGCGTGATGCGGACCAAGTTCTGGGTGGGAACCCGCATGGCGACCAGCCTGTGGTTGTCGAGCAAGGCCTGCAGGGCGTCCGAGGCCGACACATTCTCCAGCCGCAGGTTCACCGCACTTCCGAGCTGCGGCTGGATGGCGGGATCGAAAATGAGATTCAGCTCGAGCTGCCGCGCCAGGGCCGTGATCACATCCCGCAGGGGCGCGTTTTCGAATTGAATAAGCGGGAGCGCTTCACTGGGCGGGATCACGGGACCCGGCGCCGCCGCCGAACCAAGCCGTGGCCAGACGGCGTCGCTCCCATCCCAGATCGAGGTGTAGCGGCCCCATGCCTGGGCGGGCAGCGCTTCGCCACCGTCGTCTTTGCCGTCCAGCCCCACCGAATAGAGCCGCCAAGTGCCGTCAACCTCCACCCGATAGCGCAATGGCTGGCCGTCCATGAAATCCACCGGCACGGCGTCGAGGAGATCGGGGGTGAGCGCGTCCAGGTCGGCCGGGGGCTGGCTGTGCCGCAGTTGGTAGCGGCGGAGCGCCAGGACCGTGAGGCAGAGCGAGCGTTGGGTTTCCGCGTGGAACTGCACTTCCGTCGCCCGTTTCCAGTTCGGCACTGCCATCAAGCTGAGCCGGTAGCGCAGCCGGTTGAGCCCGCGGGCTCCCGTCTCCATGGGTTGGAACGTCCGAGCCAGATCACTCGCGAGTTTCGGCCAGGATCTGTGCTGGCGGGCGGCGCGCATCGCCTCAAGCGTGCCCTGATAGATTTGAAGGAAGAAGCGTTGGTCCTGTTCGGCCCAGGTGTGGCGATACATCGGATCGAGCACATAGTCCTCGAGGACCGTCTCGAGGTTCACGGGCCGCGGCGTGCCAGGGCCGATCTGACTCCACACCGCACCGAAGCCATTCGTACGGGCCTGCTCGAAGTAGGTGAGCACCCAAGCCCGCTCACCTTCCATCGACATCACCATCCGGTCGAAGAGCCGGGCGCGCTCCCAGGCCGACTGGAGTTCGGCGAGCTGCGGTTCGCTCCAACCGGGCAACTGGAGTGCCACGCAGCTCACGTCAAACGCCAGCCCGCTGATCGCCACCGGGATCATATGGTTCACCAAAGTCGGGTCTTCGCGGTGGAGTTCGGTCAACGCCAGCAGCGCCTTCAGCGATTCAGTCGCGGCCGCGTGGTTCGTGGCGCGGAGGGCGACCATCGCCTCGCCCGCCAGCCATTGGGCAGCCTCGCGTTTGAGCACAAAGTCCGGACCGCGCGCGGACGGGGCCCGGTAATCGACATCGCTGCGCGGCGCGGGCGTGCGCAAGGCGCGGCGCAACTCGTCCAACGGCGACTGCATTGCGGCCACCTCAGCCTCCCACGCGGCCCAGGTCACGGCGGCGCCTCGGGAGAAACCGAAATTGGTGACGAGGTCCAGCGGCTTGAGCTCGCCCGGTGCGATGTACTCGGTGAACTCGGAACCGCCCGGCTGGATGGGCCGCCCGTGGAGCCGGCGCGCGGCTGCTTGGAATTGCCGGTAGTTCGGGTCGTCCGCCGTCGCGGGCGGCGACAACACTTCGTCGAGCGACAGCTTCTCGCCTTGGGCAATCAACTGTGCCTTGTAGGCCGCCAGGCTTCGTCGGTCCTGGCCGCGCTTGATCCACAGCCAAGCGACAACGACCAAGACCACGAGGCCGATCGCGAGCGCCGCCTGGCGCGTCAAGCTGCCCCGGCTCATAGCTGACTCAACACCGTGGGACGCTTCCGGTTTCATCCGATGAGTCAACTCGGACGGGGGCTGTCCATCTCCGGGTTCTCGGAGCGCCGAACTCCCGTTCGGCGGAGTGGTCCTTGCCGGCCGCCTTGATTGTTGCTAACGCTCATCTCCATGAACTGCGTTCCTGTAGCGGCGTCTCGGCAGAGCGCCGCCATTTCCCTCAAGCGCAATCAGCGGCGCTCTG
>Ga0315288_10004579_pt1 | contig 17624 bp, 12 predicted proteins | sample YL17G11_20_MG_FD_203454 | JGI IMG/M metagenome (GOLD analysis project Ga0315288, IMG submission 203454) | Sediment microbial communities from Yellowstone Lake, YNP, Wyoming, USA - YL17G11_20 | ecosystem: Environmental > Aquatic > Freshwater > Lake > Sediment | place: USA: Wyoming | collected... | reverse complement strand
TCCAGAAGCATAGGGAAGGTAACGAGGGTTGGGTCTGGCCAACGGGTCAAACAGAACGACAATTTCTATTTAGGAAAGAGCGCGATGGCGCAGACAAATCTTGTGTTGCTGTGATGCTTTCTCTGAGCGGAGAAGTCTTGGCTGACCAGTTACCAACGGAAATATCGCACGATTTCACTGTCTATTCTCTTCGTCCTAGGGGATCAAAACCGGGTCGTTCACTCTTATCATCAAAGGCTTCGTTGGTTCAGTTTAGACAAGTGTACGCCTGCCTGCTAAGGGAAATCGAGGCTAAATATCCTCTCGCACGATCAATTCACATATTCCCAGCTATTCCAATTACTGCTGCACTCTACCTTGGAAGAGAATTGTTGAGAGATGTTAGCCCATCTCTGCTAATCTACGATATTGCATCTTCAGGATTTAAGCTAGCAATCAAAATAGACTCTCACAAAAAGGATTAACTATGGACGGTCTAAGCACGAAATCAAAACTACATTCAAGGGTCAGCAAATTTGTAGGATGGATCGCGCCGGACTCCGAAACAAGGGAAAAAATCAAGCAACAGGCGGATGAGGTTCGTGATCGCATCATTGATAAGGCCAGAGAAGACGGTGTGGTTATAACCGCAACACCCAAAGCAGGTTCCTTTGCAAAGAAGACAGGGTTAAGGAGACACATGCGAGGGGATTCTGAGGTAGAAGGTCAGGACATCGATGTGCCGTTTGTTGTAAAGCCTCCGAAGGAGGGTGAGTACCCGTTACAACCTATGATCGACAAGTTTTATAAGTACGCTGATTCGTCCTATCCAAAAACCGAAAAGGAGTCCACAAAGAGTTCGGTAAAGCTAAAGTTCACGAGTACCCTATCCTATGACTTAGTGCCACTGTTTACCGCAGGCGATCCCGAAAAACAAATCCTCGTGCGAACTACTGGCGAACAAATAGTTACATCAGTACAAAAACATACGGAGTTCATTAAGAGTCGGACTCAAAAGAGCGATGAGAAGAAAGGCGTTGTGCTTTTTAATGAGTGCGTACGCCTGATGAAATGGTGGCGGGACACCAAGTGCGCAAAGGCGGACTACCTTACGGACGTGCCTAGCATAGTTGTTGACCTTCTGTGCGCAAAAGCATTCGACAAGCGGTCAGTTCAGTCCACGTATGCACAGACTTTGTCTGAATGGTGTACATATCTTGCACATGTCGTTTCGAACAAAGAGTCAGTCTCTTTTTCGGATTATACATCAAAAGCTGGTCAAGCGATATCGGGCGAGTGGAGTGTTATAGATCCTGTGAACCCGGATAACAATATTGCTCAGCGATTTCAGGGTTATGAGGTTGATGAGCTTGGAGAATGGTTTCAGGAAGCAAGGGAATCATGGAGCCGGGCCATCAGTGCAAACATGATGGGAGATGATGCCAAATCGCTTGAACACCTGGTCGAACTATTGGGAAATCCATTCAAGAATCACTGTAATGAGTAAGGAAAGATGAGCCAGACATATTCGAGTACTTATACGAACACATACACGGAAGCACGTGCAAGGGTGGTAATGGTGAGTGTACTAGAAGACCTAGTCGTTCTTGCTTCTTCGAGGCTGGTTGGCTACGAGACGTCCAAGAAATGGATGGAGGATCTGTTGTATTTGCTGAATGCCAGAGTCTTGAATTATTTTGAGCTTCAGGTTTACTCCTCCAATGGATGGAGAATTGGAGGATACAAATATATCTTGAAGGATGATGGTTCTCTACAGGAGAATTCCAGGTCTGGTGGAATTGATCCCTATGCTCTCCCCCCAGGGACGACAGTTGGTTTGTTTGCGGACATCGACCGTACAAAAAACAATATCGGTGACGTGGACCAGTACTTAGCAAACAGAGGTTGGGGAACCAATGGCACGCCGCTAATTGGGCAGGCATCCTACGAAAGAGCCTATTCTAAGGACGGTTACGGATTAGAAAGATTTAAGATCGGGCTATGATGGAAACGGTAGAACTCATAGAAAGCAAACATCCTAACAAGAACGCTGAGGCTTTATATGAAAGCCTAATAGGAATTGACAAGCAAAAGGATGAGCTTACATCCACCCTTTCTTTTCTGTTTGACAAAGACCGAATAACCAAATGGCAAAAGGTCCATCACGCGAAAGATCTTCCCTTTGTCGAAAGAATAGTCTCTGAGATGCCATTGGTGATTCTTTCAGGAGAAGTAGGGTGTGGGAAGTCCGCCTTGGCGAACACGGTTGGTACTCCCGTGGCTAAAAGACTGGACAGCAGGCTAACATGTTTCGAGACTCCATCAGACGTTAGAGGAGGTGGCAGGGTTGGTGAGCTGTCTGCTCGAGTTACATCAGCGTTCCAACAGGCCAAAGCCAAGCTTAGGGCGAATGAGTGCGGGCTACTCATCATCGACGAAGCTGACGACCTTGCAACGAGTAGGTCTCAGAATCAAGCACATCATGAAGACAGAGCAGGGCTTAATGTTCTAGTCAAGCAAATTGATTCGATATCGAGGGAAAAGGCCAATCTCGTTGTGTTATTGATTACCAATAGGCTTGCTGTGCTTGATCCTGCAATAATCAGGAGAGCCTCCCTTAGTCTTGTTTTCAAACGACCCAACGACGAAGACAGACGGAAGGTTTTTGAGTATCTGTTCAAGGGAACTATAATCAAGAACAAGGAACTTGAAAAGTTGGTTAAAGTATCCAAACGCGATATGGTCCCATTTAGCTATTCAGACCTAATAAACCGTGTCGCTAAGCAGGCAGTGTTCAAGGCAGTCCTCTCGGATGTGCCTTTCAGCCCCACAATTTACATGGAAGTGCTGAAGGATGCCATTCCGTCTCCACTTGCATAATGGGGGAGGCGCATTAACATTCGAAGTGCAACAAGGTCGGTTTTGTCGGTCACGAGCCGACCGGCAGCACAATAGTTTAATCGAGCTTACGGGGACTCTGTCCCCGGACCCCCTGGGATTTACCGCTTTTAGGGATATCTGGGGACACTATACATATTTCTTCTCGTTTGCGTTGTACTTATACTATGGACAGCCAACGTTTTCTCCTGACGCCACGCTTTGTTTTTACTTTTTTAGAACCGTTCCGAGTAATGGGATCTGCCATCAGATTCAATAAAGGATAGTAGGTACCGTGAATTACTGGGGAGTTTTGGAACGAAGACATCGGCTGGAATTAAGTATGGTGTCCCCTGAATTTCCCTTGTAATTGACTATCCGTTCGACCTTGCTCAGAGCCTGCCCTGAACGGAGTTGAAGGGACAGGTTTACGAATTACTATTGACTATTTTTTAGTTTCTTTATCGCTTCGAGCTGCAAGACAGCCTCTTTATCTCGCGGCCGGTTCATCGCTCTTTTCGCTTTTATTAGAGCGTCCAGACTCAGTACGCACATTTTAATGTTTTCAACTTCAACAAGGCTGCTTGCCCGCTTGACCTGGTCGTAATTGCCAAGGCCATCTATGAAACTCAGACAGTCCAACCGGCCTATCTTCGTATCGAGATACAGATTTTTGAATTGGCCGCACATTTGCTCGGTCAACTGAAGCTTTTTCCGGCCCGGCGTCATTCGATGCACAGGATCCAAATCAGATAGCGCTTTTTGCAGGGCGAGCAGGTTGGCAGCGGAAAAATCACAGCAGATATCGACATCCTGCGTAACGTATGTACATCCGTGCACAACGCCCGCGAAACCTCCTACGATTACGAAATCCACGCCGGCCTTAACCAGCCGTTCAAGCAGGTTTGAAAAATCGCTGCTCACAATTCTCTCGCTTTCCAGAGTTTTTCCGCCGTGTTAAGTGCGATTTGATGCCTCTTAATGCGTTCCGAGCAGCTTCTGCCGGCATTATCGATCAACGCCGAGACATCTATTCCATAATCGACGGCTGCCTGGATTGGGTCGGCTTGAACGGATTTGCTCTTTGTTTTCCTGCTCTTGTTCTGCTTAGCTGCCATAGCAGTCAATTATAAGCATCCTGTTGCACAGCTTCAATAGCAAAGCTTCGGACTTGCCAAAAGCAGACGGGTCTGTTATCATGCCTGCTGTTGCAGTGAACAATACTACTTGGAACAGGATTTATCGCAGATGGTTAAGACGCAGGAAATAACGATAAAGACAAAAGGCAACTGCGAAGTTGTTAATATTACATCATCTGTCAAATCATCGGAGAATAATACAATCGACTTTCAAGCCATACTTTTCGACCTCGACGGCACGCTTCTGGACACTCTGACCGATATCGCCAACGCCGCGAACGCCGGCCTGAAGCTGCTGGATTTTCCCACGCATCCTATTGAAAGTTACCGGCGTTTTGTCGGGGACGGCGCGGGTTGCCTGGCCCGGCGGGTTCTGCCCGAAGACCATCAGGATGACGAAACGGTGGAGCGATGCAGGGTAGCGATTGCGGACGAATACGCAAAATGCTGGGCGGACAAAACAAAGCCGTATCCCGGCGTTCCGGAATTGCTGGCCGAGCTGCAGGCACGCGGCGTTCCGATGGCCGTGCTGTCGAACAAGCCTCATGATGCGACCCGAACCGTAGTCGAGGGATATTTCCCGGACTGTCATTTCCAGGTCGTTCGCGGTGCTTTGCCGTCGGTTCCCGTAAAGCCCAACCCGGCCGGGGCGATTCAGATCGCCGAGGAGCTTGACATTCTGCCCGGGCGGTTTGTCTATCTCGGCGATACGGACACAGATATGCGCACGGCCGTCGCGGCCGGCATGTTCCCGGCTGGGGCGCTCTGGGGTTTCCGCACCGCCGGGGAACTATCAGCAAACGGAGCAAAAACGCTCCTGAAAACTCCACAGGAGGTCGTGAATCTGTTCGACAACGCATGGTCAGACGGTGGGTAGGCAATAGTACATAACTGCCTGCCCTGCTGCAATTGACTGTTATTTTGGAATTCGGGTTTCAAAAGCTACCTTTTTGCAGCAACATAAAAGGAATGTGTTGCGTATGATGCCGGGATTGGTATATCATATATGGAAAAATAAGCAATTGTTAGGAAAGATTAAATGGAAAACCATCGTAAGAGCAAAGTTAAAAGGAACCGAAAGAGCGGCTTTCGGGCACGTATGAGAACCAAAGACGGGCGCAAGACCCTGAGCAGTAAGCGGCGTGTGGGACGCTCGGTCAATGTTTCTCCACATGTATAAGTAAGCCGGCCAGAAGACATAATAAGCGGCAGGATGGAAAGGTAAAGCAATGGCTCGACCAAATATCGGCTTGTTAATTATGTTTTGTAGCTGCCTTGTCTTGAACGCTCAGGATAAGCTGTCGGAGAGTCCGGCCGACCGGTGGGGGCAGACGATCCGGGAATTCGAGCAATGGGACAGCAAGAACACATTCCCTGCGGATGCCGTGTTGTTTGTGGGCAGTTCGAGCATTCGGATGTGGCCGACCCGCGATTGTTTTGAAGGATTACCCGTAATTAACCGCGGCTTCGGCGGCTCGCAAATCTCGGAGGTTAATTATTTTGCCGAGCGGATCGTGCTGCGTTACGAGCCGAAGGTGATTGTATTTTACGCCGGCGATAACGACGTGGCGGCCGGCAAGAACGCCCAGCGTGTGTTTGACGACTATAAAGAATTCGTAAAGCTGGTCCGCGCCGGGCTGCCGGGGACGCGGATAATTTATGTGGGTATCAAACCGAGCCGGAGCAGATGGTCTCTCTGGCCGGTGATGAACCAAGCGAACATGATGATTAAGGATTTCTCCGGAAAGGATGACCGGCTGTTCTATTTCGATTCTGCCACGCCGCTGCTGGACGGCGACGGCGAGCCGAATCCTGCATTCTTCCTTAAAGACCAACTGCACCTCAACGGCAAAGGGTACGAAGTCTGGACAAAACTAATCCGGCCGATCATCAATGAAGCGTTAGAGGCTACTGGCAAGAAGCTGTAAACTGTGCCTCAAGCGGCAGTTGGCAGACTCAATCGCAGTTTGAGATGGTTTGACCGAACGAGTACCCGCATCGAGAATCGAGCTGAATAAAGAATCGAAATTTAGCTTGACGTTAGTGGTTCGAAGGCGTAGTATTCAAAGGGAGTTCTCCATTGCGTATTTGCGTATTTAGCCGTTTTTAAAGGTGCTTGGCCCTATGAATGTGATTTGTCGAAAAACAGTTCTTATCGCAGCAGTGTTACTAACTGCTTGTTTTGCAGGCGGTTGCGGTGCCGGAAGGGGGGGGCAGGATTTTGCATCCACGGCAGAATTGGGTGCCACAATCGGGTCATTAGTCAGAGTATTAACTCCTGAACCGATTCCCGTGGAAGGGTACGGTCTGGTAGTGGGTCTTGAGGGGACAGGTTCCGCGGAATGCCCGCCCCAGGTTAGGACATATCTTGGACGATACATTCCAACGCAATTGCCCGCGAACAGCAGATTGGATGTAGGTAAATTTATCGACGGTCTTGATACGGCTGTGGTGCTGGTCGAGGGGGTAATTCCGGGGATAGCTTCGAAAAGCCAGTACTTCGATGTCAGAGTAACAACATTACCGAGTACGCAAACGACTTCTCTTGAGAGTGGACGGCTCTTTACGACGGAGCTGAAGGAGGTGGGTAGCTTCGGTGTGAAGACGAGAATTTTAGCTGATGCTGAAGGGCCCGTCTTTATCGACAAGATCAGCGATCCACAAATAAATAGAAAGACCGGACATATCCTGGCCGGCGGAAAGGTGCTTGATGAGTACAAGGTTATTCTGCTGCTTAAAAAATCTGATTTTGAAATGGCAAACCGTATTCGCAATCTCATTAACGGACGCTTTGGTCTTGACACGGCAAAGGCGGTTTTGTCCAACCGGGTCGAATTGATCGTGCCGGCTAAATATAAAGAGCAAAAACAAAGATTTATTTCAATAGTCACGGCAATGTATCTCACGCAAGACGCGAAAGTTAACAGCGAAAGAATAAGAGCATTTGTAAAGAGGCTTTCCGATTCCGATGACAAGTATTCGAGCGAGGCCGCTCTTGAGGCTATCGGCAATGAATGCCTTGGCGAGCTAAGCGTTTTATTGGATTCATCCGAAGAGCTGGTTCGTCTTCACGCGGCCAGGTGCATGCTCAACCTGGGCAGTGACGCAGGTTTGGTGGCTCTCAGGCAAATCGCACAGGAAAAAGATTCCGCTTACAGGATAGAGGCCCTGGAGTCAATCACCGCCGCAGCGAGGCACAACGATGCGGTTTCGATATCGCGGAAGCTGCTGCGTGATGATGATTTTCAGATCAGGCTGGCTGCGTACGAGCAATTGCGGAAATTAGACGATGTCGCAATAGCACAGGAGTACGTTGGGCGCAGTTTTTATCTGGAACGGGTTGCACAGGCCGAACAGAAGATTATTTTTGTCTCTCGCAGCGGGCAGCCGCGCATCGTATTGTTCGGTGCGCCGATCTATTGCGACAGGAGTATTTACGTGCAGTCGGTGAACGGAGACATCGTCATTAACGCTCCTTCCGGCCAGGAATATGTCAACATCATCCGTAAACATCCGAAGCGGCCCAGCGTCATAGCGGAATTGAGAAGCTCCTTCGAAATCGGTGATATCGTCAGGGCACTCTGTGACGAGCCGGCTAAAGAAGACGATAAGGGACGCGGGGGACTGGGCGTCTCGTATGCGGATGCGGCCGTCCTTTTGAAGCAGATGTGTGACAAAGGTGCCGTCAGGGCGGAGTTTCGTGCAGGGCCCATGCCAAAAATCGACCTAAATATCAAGAAATGACAAACCTTCGGCCGATAACAATATTACGTAATTGGATTAATCAGTACGGCTTGAGTTTTTTTGAAATAATTACCGGACGTTGACACCAGGGATAATTGATGAGACTTAAAAAGGTTATATTAAACGGATTTAAGAGTTTTGCCGACAAGACGGAATTTGTTTTCGATTCGTCTATAACGGCGATTGTGGGACCCAACGGCTGTGGCAAGAGCAACGTTGTCGATGCGGTCAAGTGGGTCCTCGGCGAGCAGAGTGTCAAGAGCCTGCGAAGCGGACAGATGGCGGATGTGATATTCGGCGGCAGCAGCAGCAGGAAACCTCTGGGGGCGGCAGAAGTCAGCCTGGTAATGTCAAATTTCGACGGAGCCGGATCGCAACAACTGCCGATCGAAGCTGACGAGGTGCAGGTAACACGAAAGATATATAAAAGCGGGGAGAGCGAATACCGGATAAACAATAAAATCTGCCGGCTCAAAGATGTCCGCGAACTGTTTATGGATACCGGCGTTAGTGCCAAGGCCTATTCGATCCTCGAACAGGGACAGGTTGACTATCTGGTAAGTGCGTCGAAAACGGACAGAAGATTCATATTCGAAGAAGCTGCTGGAATAAGCAAGTACAAGGCGCACAAGAAAGAGGCGCTGCGAAAGCTGGAACGAACGGAACAAAATCTGCTCCGGCTTGCAGACATCCTGGGTGAAGTCGGCAAACGGCTGCGGAGCGTAAAACTCCAGGCTGGCAAGGCGAGAAACTATCTGCAATATACGCAAAGGCTCAAAGAGCTGCAGGTAAATTACTCGCTGGTCGAATATGCAAAGCATCGAACGCAGATAAACCAGAAGCAGGAGGCTCTCGGTCAGGTGACCGAACAGTTCGAGGCCCTGTCGGCCGAAGTGGCGAAAGAAGACACTTTACTAAGCAGGCTGGGCGAAGAGATAATCGAGACCGAGCACAAGCTAAGCAGCGCCGGAAACAGCCTTGTCTCGGTTCAGAGCAAAATCGAGCAGAAAATTCAGCGAATCGATTTTTTGCGGGCGAGGGTTTCGGAGCTGCAGGACAGGAAGCAATCGGAAGCGGATAAAATCGAAAAGCTGCGGGAGCAGATGAACGTCTTCGAGGAAAATTCCGCCAGGTACAAGGCCGAGTCGGCTGGCTGTGAAAAGATGCTCGAAGAGAAAACCAGGGCCGTCGAGCAGGTCGGGGCGGCTATCCAGATAGTGAACGCAGAATGTACATCACTCGAAGCGCAGCTTGAAGATGAGAAATCGGGAATTATCGATATAGTAAGAAGAACCGCGCAGCTTCATAACGAGGTCCAGAGCATTTCGGTTTATCGCAGCAATTTATCCAGCCAGAAAGACCGCCTTGCAGGCAGGGCCCAGACCGCCCGAGCCGAATTGGAGGGTCTGCTGACTGAAAAAGCACAGCACGGCGCTCGTTTGGATGATATTGAAAAAGTGCTTGGTGAATTGAAGGACAGCCTGGAATCCAAACGCAAAAGTGCCGAAGAGCTTGAGGGTTCTTTGGCCGAGGACAATAAGCGGCTGGCCCACAGCAAAGAGGCGAGAAGTGCGCTGAACAGCGAGCTGGCGATTTTGACGGATATGGAAAAACGCTGTGAGGGTCTCAAGCCGGGCGTCAAGAGCATCCTTCGAAATCGTTCGATTGAAAACAACAGGTTCGATTACGTCGAAGGAATGCTGGCGGATATCATAGGGGCCGACGTTGAATACGCCAACGCCGTAGAAGCCGTCCTCGAAGGCCAGACCGATTCTCTGGTGATAAACAGCACGAGCAGAATGCTGGCCGACAGCGAACAAATCCAGGCTCTTGACGGCAGGGTGAATTTCATGTGTCTTGATAAAACCGAGCCTTTCGTCGACAACAACGATTTGTCGAAATACGAATGCGTGAAAGGCAGGCTCATCGAGTTTGTCAAATTCGACGGCAAGTACGCACCTTTGGCCTGGAAATTGCTCGGCAAGGCGCTGGTCGTTGATTCTCTCAAAGAGGCCGCCGAGCTGGCCGACCGCGGGGCGAAAGGTTACAAGTGTGTCACTTTGAAGGGCGAATTCGTAAGCACCGACGGGGTGATAAAACTCGGGCCCCTTGGCAAGGCTACCGGCCTGATATCACGCAAAAGCAGGCTGCGTCAACTGCAGGATATCATCGCAAATATCACCTCTGAAATAGAAGAGATTGGAAACCAGGTCGAGAAAAACTATCAGACGAAGGTTCACCTGGATAAGTTGTGCAAGGAGCTGAGGACTGCGGTCTATGAAGCGAATACCGAGCAGATGCAGGTAAGCTCCAAGCTCAGCGTTATAGGGCAGAATGTAAAGCGGCTCAAAGAAGAAGAGCCCCTGATTGCCAGTGAAATTGACCTGCTGGCCGAGCAGATAGCCCAGTCGGTGCAGAAAGAATATGACTCGAAGCAGAAATTACACGAGCTGGAGGTAGTGAACAACCAGCGAATCGAGCATATAGAACAGCTTCAAACAAGACACTCCGAACAAAAACAGCAACAGCAGGCGTTTTCAGGCAAGCTGACCGATTTGAAAATTGCTCTGGGTCAAATTACCGAACAAAGCAAGGCATTAAAACAGGCAATCTTTAGTCTGGACAGCCAGGTACAGGAGAACCGGACGGCCGCCGGCACAGCCGAGAAGGAAACGGCAAGCTGCGCCGAGCAGCTTACGGCTGCTCAGCGGGACATTCTTGGCTGCGAAGCATCGGTTTCGGAACTGTTCGTTGAAAAAGAGAAGAGCCAGGAATGCAGCCGGCTGCTGCAAAAAGAAGTACAAAGATTGTCCGAAGAAAAGCAGCAGACAGAGGAGCTTATTCGGGTCAAACGTTCCGAGAAAGGCAAGACCGAGCAAAAGACCAATGAGCTTAAGATAGAATTGAGCCAGTTGGAGGTAAGGCGGCAGGACCTGGTTGAGAGGGTCAGGGATGAGCTGCAGATCGATCTGGCCGAGGCCTATAAGGACTACACCGACCAGCAGGTCGATTGGGAAAGCATCAGAACAGAGATTACCGAGCTGCGAGACAAGATAGAACGGCTCGGCAACGTAAACATGGACGCCATCGACGAGCAGGAAACCCTTGAGAACAGGCACGAGTTCCTGAGCACCCAGGTCCAGGACCTTAACAGCAGCAGGGCGCAGCTTCAGCAGCTAATCAACCGTCTGAATAAAAAGAGCAGGGAGAAATTCCAGGAGACATTCGAGGAAATAAGGGGACATTTCCAGGAAATCTTCCGCAAGCTGTTCGGCGGAGGCAAGGCTGATATTATACTCGAGGATGCCGAAGATATTCTCGATGCCGGCATAGAGATAATAGCCAAACCGCCCGGCAAGGAGACGAGAAGCATATCGCTGATGAGCGGCGGTGAAAAATCGATGACGGCGATGGCCCTGCTGTTTTCGGTATTCAAGACCAAGCCGTCGCCGTTCTGCTTCCTCGACGAGGTTGATGCGGCCCTGGATGAGGCGAACAACGAGCGGTTCAATATGCTGCTGAGCGAATTTCAAAAAGATTCGCAATTCGTGGTAATCACTCACAGCAAGCGCACGATGAGCATCGCCGACGTGCTGTTCGGTATCACGATGCAGGTCCGCGGAGTGAGCAAGAAGATAAGCGTCCGCTTCGGAGAGTACGAAGAGGAACCCGCCGCCGTGGCGTGATTTGTCGCTCGTGACTCGAAACCGTTTAGCCCCCAGGCCGGCCCTGGAGGTAATCTTTGCGAATATACTCAAACTGACCGATTTGAATGAAGGGGTGATCGAAACTTCTTCTTATACAGGCATTTGGCTCCAGTTGTCATTCCTTAGCTCGGATCAAGAGCCCGCCCTGAGCCCATTCGACTTCGCTCAGTGTAGATTTTGTCGAAGGGACATGTCTGAGCGAAACGCCACATTTGTCATTCTGAGCGAAACGCAGTGAAGCGAAGAATCTAAACGCCACAGGATCATAATCAACCGATGCGTTGCTATAACATCGTCAACGTCGAGATCTTTCGCTGCACTCTGGATGACGAAAATCGGCCAGTTTGAGTAATATATTTATGCTTCCGTCGTTTATAAATCCCATCGCAGGATTGGGGATTAATAGTGGGGGGCGTGTGTTTACGAAAAGACGACTTCTCTGGCGTCGAAAACCGGGCCGTCCTGGCAGCACATTTTGTAGATGGTCTCATTCGAGCCGGCCACTTTGCACTCTACGGCGCAGCTTTGGCACAGGCCGATGCCGCAGGCCATTCTCCGCTCCATACTGACCTGGCAGTCGATGTTCTTTTCGGCGGCGATTTGCGCCACTGACGCCAACATTGGCTCGGGCCCGCAGGCACAAATAATAATATCATTAAAGCTTAAATCTGATTTTTCGAGCCATTCTGCGAGGCAATCGGTTACAAGCCCGTGGTAGCCGGCCGATCCGTCGTCGGTTGCGACCATTGATTCGATGCCGTATTTGGCGAATTCCGGCACGGAAAACCCGAGATGTTGGGATATCTCATCCAGCCGGCCCACGAAGGGCAGGGCCTCGGCGGTTTTGGCGCCCGAAAGTGAGATGACGTCAATGCCGTTATCGCGGGCCGCCAGGCTCTGCGCCAGGTGCTGCAGCGGCGGCGTGCCCATTCCACCGCCGACGAGAAGAGCTGTTTTCTTGCCATTCGGGATTTGGAAGCCATGACCCAGAGGCCCGATGACGCCGATTCGATCGCCGGCAGATAGCGTCGTCATGCGTACCGTGGCCGGCCCGACTACGCAATAGAGAAGCTCGGCGAACGTCTTATCGTCCTCGGTGGTCACTTCGGCAAAGCTGAAAGGCCGTCGCAGCAGTATCTTTCTGCCGGAGGCGTCACGCAGCTCCTGCGGCACGGCGTCCTGTGAAGGCAGGGCGGTCTTTGAGAAATCTAATTCGGCAAACTGTCCCGGCTCGAAATTGGCAAAAGCCCTCGCACCATCTTGCGTGAACTTCAGCCTGAGCCGATGGAATCCGGGTCCGATCTGCCTGTTGGAACAAACCTCTGCCTCGAATATACCCTTTGCCGATGACGAGCATCCTTCCGACATAAATCACAGCCCCTGTTACAATAAGTGTTTTGCAAAATTTCAGTTACAGCAGGCCTTCGTAAACCCTTACGCCGTCCACAACTTTGCAGACATGGACGGCATATTTCCCGGCGAAATCGGGGCAGCTTCGCGGATAGGCCGTATCGACCGCGGCTTTCACCGCCTCGACGGATTCGGCTCGAACCAGGGCGCCGGACGCCCCCTTGTCTCCGCCGCCCAGCATCCGCTCGCCCAGGACCCCCGGCACCGTTCTGACTATGTCGCACATCGTTTCGAGCTCCGGGCCGGATATCCTGTAATCGTCGCGCAGCCCGAGGCCGTCGGTTCGGAATATCTGCCCGACGGTTTCGATGTCACCGGCTTTCCATGCTTCGAGCATTTTGTAGAACCGCTTTTGGGCGCCGAAAATGTACTTCAGCCGGGCGCACAAATCCGGATATTTTGCCCCGAATTCGCTCATAATCTTTTCGTAGAGCTGATCGTCTTTGATATCCGCAAGGCATGAAATCTCGTAGCCTGCCTTCTGCAATATCGAAACGAGCTTTTCGCATTCGTCCCTTCGGATCTTGTAGGTCGATTTTTCCAGTCCGGGGCGGTCCGTGCCGGTATCGAGGACGACGATACGAAAATCGGTTGCTCCGGCCCCGATCGGCACATAGTCAATCGAGCGGTCCTCGGGATTGTAGTACGTGGCCATTCCCTCGCGCGCGAAGAGCACCATTGTCTGATCGAGCTTTCCGCAGGGCGAGCCGATGTAGTCATTCTCAACCGCCTGGGCCAGATCGACTATCGTATTCTTGTCTTCAACTTCGATTCCGTTTGCGTCGAAGAGTGACAGGATCAAATTGTTGCACAGCGATGCCGACCGGCTCATTCCGCCGCCGGGGATGTTGCCGTAGAGAACGCCGTCAATGCCCTGCGAAAGTTCGTAGCCTTCGCGCCTGAGGATATAATCGATTCCGTACGGGAAACGGCCCCATGTTTCGGCAATTGCCGCCGACTTCGGCTCGGGGACGTTGCCCAATTCAAATTCGATGACTCCATCGTCCGGGAAATTTGCGCTGAAGAGCCTGACTTTTTTCGTGCCGTTCGGCTTATAGGCCAGCCAGATGAACCTGTCGGTTCCTACGCCGAACAGTTCGGTGCCGTTGTAGTCACCATGCTCGACGCCGAGACAGAAACGCGATGAGGTCCTTCTGACTTTGCCGCCTTTGATGTCGACTTTATTGTCTTTCGCGGCCTTTAAGATTATATCTAATGCTGCTTGTCCTTCTTTAGTCAGTTCCATTCCACTACTCTCAAAAAGTCGCTGTTATTTTAACAGGCCGATCGGGCTGAACAGGAAGTACAGGACCAGCGTAATAATCACTACAACAATACCGGCCATGAAAGCTCCCTTGGAAGATTTAAGGTCAAGTGAGGTTTTCTGCTCGAATACGATCGGCTTGTCCATAGGCTTGAGGATAGTAATGATGGTCATTACAACAATATTAATTGCGAAGCAGATCGCCATACGGTTGAGGAACTGAATTTCCGGGCCGATATTGTATCGTCCGAGCAGATACATTCCGCCGTAGCAAATGATATTCGTAACAAGTCCGGCGACACCTGCCATTGGCGGGGCTGTTTTAACGATCAGGCCGAACGCGAACACCGCCAGGATGCCCGGCGAAAGCAGTCCCTGGACTTCCTGGATTATAGTGAAAATACTGTTGCTGATATTCGGATCACCTAACTTCGGAGCCAGCCAAATCGCCACAAAAGCGAACGCCACAACGCATATACGGCCTAATGCGACAATACTTTTTTGCTGCGCTTTTGGTGAAATGTATTTTATGTAAATATCCATTGTGAAGATAGTCGATGCTGCATTGAGCATGGCTGCCAGTGAGCTGACGATTGCACCGAGCAAAGCGGCCAAAACGAAACCGACTAAACCGGTATTCTGGGGCAGAACGTTACTAAGCAATTGACCCAGGGCCGTATCGTATTTATAAGCGATAAATTTCTCGCTTGTAACCGGAATACCCGCAGCGTTTGCAGCTTTTGTTACTGAGGCGTTAAATGTCTCCAGCTCTTTTACCAGTGCCGGGAACGCCGCCTGCCATGATTTGTCGTCCGATTGAAATACCGTATATTCCTTAAGGGCCAGTCCATCGTATTTCTGCTTTGTTATAGGCAGTACGAACGGATTGGATGTTTTAACCGCCTTTTGAGCGGCGTCATCGGGATATATCGCGATCATGAATTTCTGCTGGTTCCATGCAGCGACGGCGTCATCGCCCGGAGCCGGTGCGGTTACAACCATTGCGGTATCGGGATTGGCCATCAAATACTTTGCGATTACCGGGGCATTGTCGCCGACCGCCTGATTTTTCATGTCCTTTGAGTAAAGGTTGAAGGCTATAATACCCGGAATAACCACAACGAACGGAATCAGCAGCTTCATAAACGCCGAGAACACGATACCTTTTTGTCCCTCGGATAACGATGATGAAGCCAGTGTCCGCTGGGTGATATACTGATTCAAACCCCAGTAGTAAAAGTTTGGTATCCACAGGCCCAGCATAAGTGCCGTATAAGGCAGCACTTTGTCATCCTTGGGCAGGAACATATTCATTCTGACCTTGTTCAGTTCCCAGAACCGGTCTATTGCTCCGGTATCCTGTGCAAAAGTTTTAATTCCGACCGCTCCGGTTTTGACATTCTCTATGAAAGCAAGGCCATCGGTTGTCGAGCCGAGTTTCTTGAATGCGTACAGCATGACGACGCCGCTGCCGATAATCAATGCGCTTCCCTGAATCAGGTCGGCCCACGCACAGGCTTTAAGGCCGCCGGCGGTAACGTAAACCATCGCTATAAAACCAATCACGATAGCCGCCTGCAGCAATGAAACATCCCGGCCCATTTTTCCGGCCATAGTCTGAATTGTCAGGGCGCCGGAGTATGTCACCGAACCGAGAAGTACGAGATAAAGAAAGATAGTACCGACTGCCATAATAGTACGAGCTGTGGCGTTGTAGCGTACTTCGAGAAATTCGGGCATTGTATAGATGCCAGCCCTTAGGAAATAGGGCAGAAAGAAGAATCCGACCACAACCAGCGTAATGGCCGCCATCCACTCATAGCTTGCTATCGCCAAGCCGACATGACTGGCGGCATTGCCGCTCATGCCCACTAATTGCTCCGATGAAATATTTGCCGCGATCAGCGAGAAACCGATCAGCCACCATTTAAGACCGCGGCCGGCCAGAAAGTAGTCTTCGCTGGTTTTTTCGTGCCGGCTCTTACAAAGTCCGATTGTAATCACTGCGGTAATGAAGCCCAAAAACACCGCAATATCGAGAAAGCTGAATACCATAATAACTCCTTTCCTATTACTTTATCCTTATACCACTTGTTATGGTTGCTCTAACGTAAAAAGTATTTTATGTACAAATACTTGAAAAATCATCTATTTTCCAATAAAAAATACTAATCATGAGCGATGTTACCCGTATTTTGGCTGCAATTGAGCAGGGCGATGCCCGGGCGGCGGACGAGCTGCTTCCCCTGGTCTATCAGGAGTTGCGTCGTTTGGCTGCTCAGAAAATGTCGCACGAGCTGCCCGGCCAAACACTCCAGGCTACGGCCCTTGTCCATGAGGCTTATATCCGCCTCGTTGGTGCTGAATCGCAGGATTTCAGCGGACGTACCCATTTCTTCGCCGCGGCGGCCGAAGCAATGCGGCGAATCCTCATCGACAACGCCCGCCGGAAACAGCGACTAAAGCATGGCGGCGGCCGGCAGAAAATCGAGTTCAATGACATAGAGCCCGCTATTGAAGCACCTTCCGATGACCTGATTGCACTGGACGAAGCCCTTGCCAGGCTTGCGAAGATGGACAAGGTGAAGGCCGACCTGGTAAAACTTCGCTATTTTGCCGGACTCACACTCGAACAGGCAGCAGGCCTTCTGAATCTGCCCGAGAGGACAGCCAAAAGATACTGGGCACACGCCCGCGCCTGGCTGTATCGGCAGGTTAACGAAGGCAGGTAGGGATGCCGGCGATGGTGAGCAGGGCTTGCTGAAACAATTTTCTTTTTTCTCTTCGGAATTATGGCCCGAAACCGGCCCGAACGGCGCATTACTTAATGGGGGCAAAGAAAATGACGCCGAAAGGCCTGATAAGGGAGCTAAAATCATGGCGACAGAAAACTTCAAAGAAGCCGGGGAAATCTTTCAAAACGCGATTGAAATACAAGACCCGGCAAAACGAGAGCGTTACCTGGAAAATGCCTGTAAGGATGATCCGAAGCTGCGGGCGGAGGTGGAGGCTTTGCTCAGGGCCCATGAGAAAGCCGGTGATTATCTTGAAATTCCCGCCGTTGATTCAAACGTTACTATTGATGGCAAGGCACAGTTTGAAGGTCCCGGCACGAGAATCGGTCGATACGAGCTGCTCTCTCTTATCGGCGAAGGCGGCATGGGGCTGGTCTATCTGGCCGAGCAGAAAGAGCCGGTCAAACGCAAGGTTGTGCTGAAGATCATCAAGCCGGGCATGGATTCCAGGCAAGTTGTTGCCCGCTTCGAGGCTGAACGGCAAGCCTTGGCTGTATTGGATCACCCGAACATAGCTCATGTATTCGACGCGGGAGCAACAGCAGCCGGCATGCCATATTTCGTGATGGAATATGTCAAGGGCATGTCTATCACCAGGTACTGCGACGAACATAAGCTCAATATCGAACAGAGATTGCGATTGTTCGAGCAGGTCTGCGAGGGTGTCCATCACGCCCACCAGAAAGGCATCATCCACAGAGACCTCAAG
>Ga0315288_10004578_pt1 | contig 17625 bp, 26 predicted proteins | sample YL17G11_20_MG_FD_203454 | JGI IMG/M metagenome (GOLD analysis project Ga0315288, IMG submission 203454) | Sediment microbial communities from Yellowstone Lake, YNP, Wyoming, USA - YL17G11_20 | ecosystem: Environmental > Aquatic > Freshwater > Lake > Sediment | place: USA: Wyoming | collected... | reverse complement strand
GACGCGGTGTGTGACCCTATGTGTGGGAGTGGGACGACAGGGGCGGCCGCTGCGCTTTTAGGACGAAAATGCATACTGTTCGATTGCAATCAGGACGTAGTCCCTATAGTCAAGTCCAGGTTTCCCGAACTGGCGCCACCAGCGTCTCAATGAAGTCCTTCACGTGCTCTTGCTGAAGCTTGAAGCACGGCACGGACCCCTTGGAGCTGAACAAGGCGCCGAACCCATTGTTGGACACGAGCCGAAGACGCATGCGCGTATTGACCTCCGCAGACCCCTGTCGACGCCAGATCTGTCCACTCGTCACTCCCCGACCGAATTTTAAAAAGTAATTCCAGTCGGGGAGAGGTGAGAGGTCAGGGGTCGGCGCCAATATGAATTCTCGGGTCGGTCCGTTATTTATGAGAAGCCACCGAGGGTTTTCGTCAGCGCACTTCTGGAGGATTGATTGGATGACCGCGTCATCAACCTGCTTCAAGTGGGATGCTAGTATAGAGTTGAATACTGACCGATCCGCACGACCGGCCGCCTTGAATTCCTTCAGGGCCATCTTGATCGCGTCAGTGTGATCGGTGGTATTTATCCAGTCGAACGTGCCGTTCCGGCCTTGGTGATTCTTGATGGAAATTGTGAATTGCTCGATGCAATTTCCATCAGGATCGATAACCCGCGCGTCAATCTTGGTCTTGGTCCCGCCCACTTGCACGAGTGTATGACCTGCAGGGACGAGAGCGGCGCGCAAGGTGACGCTCTTTTCGTTTATGAAATTCACGGTCGCGTGTTCATTGGCCACGCCGCTATGATGAGGAGAACCGTCGGTTTTGTAAACCATTTTGAGGTGGTGCTAACGCTTCGAAGGCGGAGGTGTTGGCCCAATGAAGACGCGTTTTTTTAGATTCTGCCGACTCGCGCCGAACTTGGGCAGACAACCCTTTTTACAAACGTAATTCTTCGTCCGGTTCACTGGCTTGTTGGTCGCCTTCTCGAGGGCCCACACCTTCATGTGAGCCTTGGGGAACTTGTGCCCGTAGCCATGCGGCGCTGCAGGGTCCAAAGGGATCCAGCGCTTGGACCACGGGTTCCAAATTTCCACGAATAGGACGTCAGCCCGGCCACCCCAGAACCCTAGAACCATACGGACCCTGTACCCTAGGAACTTGAGGACGGCCATAAGACCCTGAGCGAACTCACCTCCACGGCCGTATCGGTACTTGAAGATATGATCCGCGCCTCGAAATTCGCCAAGAGATGGAGGGTCCCGCTCAATCTCTTGACGTTATCATAATGGACAGAAGCTGTGTAAATGTCTGTAGGTAGGGACTCACGTGTCCGACTGATCTCGATCTCCATGGCCTTGGTGACGAGCTTCTTGGCGTTCATATTTTGGTTGTGAATTGGGATGCACCGGCTAGAGCCCTAACGCGAGCACGACACAATTTTTAGCGCCTCTTTTTCTGAGTTGTGGTTGCCGCCATGGTCGTGGTTGACGATCCCTGTAGGCATATACCAGCCGTCCTGCTAAAGTACTGTCCCGTAGGGCACGCCGTCAAACCGCTGACGCGCCGGCTGTACAGCAGGAACAGGACAAGGGCGACAAGAGCTGCTATAATGTACTTGCGTTTCATTACACTAATCACATATTATTATTCCTCCGGGTCGGGAGGGGTGGCCAGGAACTCCACCAGTGCGAACAAGCCCGTACAGTTTTCCGCAGTATCCGGGCGGTAAGAGCTGACGATGACCTCATCCAAGTCCTCGTCATCACCGTCGGCCATATAGCTGCGAGCCAGCTTGATGGCCAGAATCCGAAGCTTGCGGCGGTTCACAGGGTCCGTAAGGTCACGGATCCGGTCAATCTCGGCAAGGGCCTTGTCGGCCAAGTCCACCTGGTAAAGCTGGGTGGGGCCCGCATAGCCGCCATAGAAAGCCTGGTAAGCGCAGTGGATGGCGGCCATTGTGTTTGGGTGATTTGGGTGTCGTGCCGGGCGAGCCTGTCTCGAACAGGACATGTTTTCTTAGCGGAGGGGCTTGGGGTTCAGACCCAGGTAGTATCCTAGCATCGTATTTATTCCGAAAATTCGGTGGATGAAGACCCCGAGCAGGATCCAGAGGAGGATCCAGCTGACCCACTGCTGACGTGTCCGGAAGTGGAACCAACGGCCAATGATATAAGCGCCTAGCAAAGAAGTGACCCAGTCGAATATAGACATGCCGAGTATTTTGGGCTCGCGAAGGGTCTTGAGGTCCATTACTTATTATGTTGATAATTATCATGAAGGCACTCGGCGCGATCATAGCCATATGCCTGGTACTATTACTGGTGCAAAATTCACGTATAGAAAAATTCACCAAACAGAAGAAGGTCATCATAAGTATGACGACAATTCCAACCCGTATAGACAACGTCAATGAGGTGTGCCAGGGTTACCTCAATCAATCAAGAATGCCAGATGAGATCCACCTGAACATACCACATGTATTCAAACGGAACAATACAGAGTATGATATTTCACGTATTAATGTGAGCGATGAACGCGTGAAAATTCATAGATGCGAGGACATGGGGCCTATGACCAAGATCTTCCCGACGGTTGAGAGGGAATTTCATAATCAAAATTCAGAAGACATTGTGATCTTGTATTGTGATGATGACGTCGTCCCTCCGCATGATTTCGTCGAACGTTACATGAAGGAGCATGAAAAGGAAGAAAAGAGTGTGATCTTCTCTTGGTGTGGCGACAACCTCTACCAAAGCCCAGAGGATCCCAAGAGCCGCGGCTGTCGGCTACCCGAGGCGTTTCAGGGCGTCCTATTACCACTCTCGGCCATCGACGACCTGGGTGATTTCACTGCGCATGTTAAATTTTCTCTCCAAAATAGCAACTGTTTCCGGGGCGACGATTACGTCTTGGCCGATTACTACACGAAAATGGGCATTCCAAGAAGACAGCTTGAGAAGCCGTATGATATGGGTGGCGTGAAGCATATTGATGGTAAAGACGCCCTTAGTTCCGGGGATGGTATTACACGTGACAGATACAAGGGTTGCATAGAGCACTTGAAGCGCTAGACAAACTCAAAATTTGCGGTGAAATTGGGCGTCACACAATTGGACCACCGGCTCGAAACCTTCCTGAGCGTCACGTTCACGTGCTCCCTGAATCCATTAACAGAATCCACAAAAGTCTGCAGGTTCCCTGACCGGTCCAGCTCCTGGAACAGGTCGGTCAGGACGGCCATAACCATCTCACACACTTGGCGGATGTCCGCCTTGCGCTGCCGAGCCTTGTCGCGCTGTTGAATTTTCCTCTTGAAATCGTCGTCGGCCAAGTCACCGATCATAAACTTGATGCGCAGGTCGCGGTTGTCCGCCTGCATGTTCGTCGTGTATCGAGGAATCAGAACGTGCTGCGTGTGAGTCACGGCCCGGTGAGCCGCTGCGACCATATTATAACACGGAGACTGTCGGAGCCTCATCTTCACCGCGAGCTCGTGCCAGCTCGGCAGGCCGCCACACGGCACGTCACCCGGTGCACGCGGAAGATTGCCTTGGCGGCGCATATAGTCGTAGTAGTGGGGGTTGTGGACCGTGCCCGTCTCGATGGTTCCCTTGCGCCAACTGAACGCCGTGTGGCACTGCGTGCAGAACATCTGATCGCAGCCGTCAATCTTGAAGATCATGGCGGCGCACTTGGGGCAGTTGCGTGAGTCGCGCTCGAGCATCTTGGCCGTCTCGAGGCTAGCTGGGTTGCAGGTGTGCGGGCCTTCGCGCTCGGCCCCACGACCCTCGTGACAGTCTGGACACGTCCACATGTCACAGAGGCCGCACTTCCACGCCGTGCTCAGAAAGCCTTTGCAGTCGTTGTAAGGGCATGCCCGAACGAACTGCCGGCGCTCCATCACACCCTCGCCGTACACGCGCGTCAGCAAGTACTCGCGGTGCCATTCTAGGAACCCAATGTCTGAACGGATAGCATTCCCAACCTTGTGCTCCTCCCACACGCGGCGCTGTCGGAAAATCATACCCTCGAGTTCACTCGGAAGGTTATGAGTCACGGCCAGGACGGCGGGGCTCTCCCGAGTGAGGCGGGTCGCGGCCAGTGTCGACGCGTCCAGATTCAATTTGAGTTCGGCTATTTCCCTGTTAATTTTTCGGACCCGAAGCTCGAGTTCCACGTAAGGTTGGGTCGCAGGCATGAGACTCCGCTCCCGATCGAAGAGCAGCTCTTCACGGCGATGCTTGTAGGTCTGGGTGAGGAATTTGTAAGTGAAATTGTTCGCGAGGATCTCACGGTCCCATCCCTTCTTACACGCCATACAATGGGCATCCTGTACAGTATCGCACAAGTAACGCTCGGAACACGAGCTGCACGCCTGATAAGGGCAGTAAGGGCATTTCACCGGTCGATGCGAGGACCGATTGAGGGTCTCGCAACAGACTTCGCAGGTGGGCATTTTTGTTCCTTAATATCTATGGGTGTGGAACTTTTATGTGGGCCACGAAGGTGAGGAGGGACGTAACTAACTTTGATGCCATGTTTGGTGACGGAAGGGGTGGGTTCAATTTCAATCGGATCATCATCCGTCATATCAGCCCAGCGGGGCTTCTCCATTAGTATTTCAGTTCATTTTCTTTTTAACAGCCTTGATCGGCTTTGAGGCGCGCGGCTTTGGCGTCGGTTTGTTGATGGATGGCCATCGAGCGAAGATGAGGTCGAGGGTTTTCTGGCGTTCGTCAACCGTCGCCTTCATGAAGGCGTCGCGGGCGATGGCCTTGGCGATAATGCGCTCGGAGTAACCCGCCTTGCGCATAGCCTCCACGTGCTCACCGATCGGAGGTCGGTGATCGTTGTACTTTGTAAAGAGCTCGGCGATGGGAGTGAAGTCCACAGCTGGAGCGATCTTGTGCGTAGCCGGCACTAATGGCTTGTTTTCAGCGAACCACGCCTCGCACCGCGCGAGATACGCCGCAGGGTCAGCTTGATGCTGCGCCAAGAACTCATAGTCGTACGAAGGCGTCCATGTAGTGGGTGGAGGAGGGCCCACCGACCCAGATCCACGGTGCATACTGGTCGCAATCTCACCCGCGCGACCAGGTGTCCCCGTCGGAATGGACCGCGGGGGGCCGCAAGACGTGGCGATAACGCGAGGACGGGGGATAGGGCGCTTGAACATTTGTCTTTGATTTGAAGTTTATTTGGCTGAGGAAACCGTGGCCCGGCCACGACACGATTTTCTCATCCAATTATAGACGATGACTCCAGTTGAGCTGATTATAAAAGTCATTCATTTCTTGCTGGTTGTCTTTATCATAGGGACGCCCTTCTTTGGGGACGCCTACCTACAGTCGATGCACTTTCTTATTGTTCCATTCATAATGGTGCACTGGGCGACCAACCAGTCGGTCTGTGCGCTGACGGAGATGGAGAAGCTGGTGACGGGCAAGGAGTGTGACGGCGATACGTTTTTCGGGAAGGTTGTGGGGCCGGTCTATAAGTTCAGTTCTATTCAGGACGAGAATTTCTTCCTATGGACGCTACTAATAGTATTGTGGTCGGTAACCGTATTCAAATTACATAACACTGGATTCGCCTATTTGAAGCATGAGGTTGCCGTTCTGCGCGAGCGCTTCTCCGCCTAGTCGTCCTCCTCGAACTCCTCCTCGCCCAGATCGCTGTCGTCGTCGTGAACCTCAAGGACGGTCTCGAGCTCGGCGTCCGACTCGTTGTCCTCCTCAGCTGACGAGTCGTCAGCCTCGGCGAGCATCGCAGCCAGGCGGTCATCCACACTCGGCACCTTGATGGGGCCGCACGCCGGCGAGGGAGCAGCCACCTTGGTGACCACCTCGAACTGCTGGATCTCGGTCGCCATCGGGTTGCCGTGAGACTCGCACAGCTCGCAGTCGGCGTGAACCTCAGCGTCCATCACGTGCGTGTGGACCGGCTCAGGGCCCTTCTTGGGCGCCTTGGGCGCCTTCTTGGCCTTGGGCTCGCTCGGCTCTGACGCCTCACCCAGCGACTGCTTGAGGTGGCGCTTGCAGAACACCTCACCCTTCAGAGCGCTGAATTTGCAGGGCTCCTTCTTGGAGGTGGCTGCAGTGCAGCACTGCTTGACCTTGGGCTCCTTGACCTTGGGCACCTTGGCAGGAACGGTGCCCTCAGTCACCTCGATGACCGATACCGACTTGGGCTCGCGCTTGGTATACTTGCGCGGGACCTTGATGGCCATAGAAGCCGTCTCCAGGTACTTGGTGTTGAGCTCCTCGAAGTTCAGGTTGTAGTCCTGGGCGACCCGCAGGACAAACTGGCGGTCGCGCTCAGCAACCAGGGCGTCGATAGCAAGGGCGAAGGTGGAGGAGGCCATGTTTGTTTTTGGTTGGTTTTGAAGTGGCGTTTGGGAAGGCTGGCTCGCACAACACACGATTTTTGGGTGCTGTGAGGGCCTTGAGAGCAGCTTTGGTTTTTGGGTGATTTGGAAGTGGCCTGGCCTATACCTGGCCCGGACAAGACATGTTTTTTTAAGAGGGCGGGGAGGGGGCCGCGATGACCCCTGATTTCGGAAGGGCCTTGAGGGTCGCTACACCCTGAGGGGTGGCGGCCCACGCCCTCACCTTCGCCTCGAGTTCAGCTGGTAATTGCGGAAGTTCTTTTACTTCGCAAATTGTGCAGATGTCGTCCGGACTTCCAGATATTTGGTTGTATTCAACTGGACAACTCTCACTCTTTTTCATCGTAATTACATTACCAGATTCCCATGCGGTATAAGCATCAACGAGGGACGCGTCCGCACCTGGGAACCGCAACTTGATATTGGTCTCTATGCATGATTTATCCTTCTTGTAATAATAGTAATAAATAGCACAAAGTATAATAACTACGACAAGGGCACCTATGGCCATAGGTGCCCATGATGACGATTTCCGCGAGTTCTCCATTACTTTAGCTATCTAAATTTTTCCTCACGAACCCACACGTTACAGAGGTACTTTGTGCCGTTCTTGACCGGCATACCCCCGTGGAGGGCCATGGGGTGGCATCGGCAGTCGTCCCGGCCAAGGGGTCTGAAGAAAATACCACACCCTGGATCAGCCTTGAGCTTTAATTTTGCATCTGGAAATGCGGTCCATCCCTCCTCATAGTCATCGTTTAGGTACACGAGCAACGTACCTACACGCTGCCCCCCTTCATCTTCAAACTTAATGCAGTGCTCATTGTCCTCACAGCACGCGTCGTGGTGGGGCTTGTAGTAAGTGCCTGGCTTGTATCGGACGACCTGAATGTCCTCACAGTTTTCAAAAGGCATTCCAGTCAGCTCACGGGCCTTGGCTAGAATTTTGCGAGACAAATCGTGGTCTCTTGAGAGCCAGGCAGTCTCGCTCGTGCGCGTGTCGTCCACGGCGTCAGCAGCCACCAGGGTGCTTCGGGTGAACTTGGGCTCGGCGAACTCTATGATCGCCTTACACTCCTCAGGTGTGATGATCTGACCAATCTCAGCCGGAGGATCCCACGTGGCTGTCCTGTCGGTGAACCCCCTGGCCTTTCTCCATGGTAAATTCCAAAACCAAATTGCGAAGAGGACGGCGACCACCAGTGCCACCACCACCGAAATGTACATTCCTACTACAGAGGGCCTACTTTATTTTTCGAAGAGCCTTATTCACTACCCGGCTATTCTTCATAGCCGCCTTGGCGTTCTTCCGGTAGACGTTCTCGATGAGAGGGACAGCCTTGCGAGCCACATTCGTCAGATTTTTGTAGTACTTTTTACGGGACCCGACGATCTTGAGGAGGCCCGCCACACGCTCAGTGTCCTTGAGGCCCTTCTCTTTGACCTTTCCCTTGATTGGATTTCTTTGTGAAATTAGACCCCGATGAATGAACGAGCCTGAAAGAAGCGCCAGAGAATCCTTGAGTTGGTACCTGAGCCGCTGGATAGGGATCCCAATTTTGTATGAAAATGGCAAGTGGAGCATCTGACGGCTCGCGCCGGGATACACGGCCAGAGCGGTGTCGACCAGATCGATGACCTCGTTCCGGCCAGTCACAATCTGGTACGTGATAACCTGATAGACCCGACGACCCGTTCCAGGAACCTGCATACGTGGATTGTCGTACGGAGACCGCGTGAAGTCGGTCACCTTGAGGCGAGCGTTTATACCCTCATAATTCCTGTTCAGATATCGGATGAAAGCCGATAGGTGCCCAGTCATGATCTTGCGCATACTGAAGACGTACGACGACACCTGGGCGTCCGACCGGAGCTTGCGTGGCACGGCGAACGTAAAGTCAAAATCGGACGTGCGTCGGATATAGGGCGCCAGCTTCTGCTTTCGGGTCTGCATGTACAGACGGACCGCCATACCACCGGTGCAGAACGGCACGAGGCCGCCACCGTAAGGCCGGGTCAGACGGGTAGTGCCCTTGCTAAAGTCCATGAAGATGCGCGGGACGGCCCACTTGAACGACCGGTGCGTCACGACGGGCATCCGCGTGTCCTTGCCGACGATGCGCTCGATGCACTGGTACGCGTTGTTGAGCATGATTTCAGAATGAAATGTACCCGAGTGAAATATGGACTTTTTCTTGGCCGCGTAGTACCCATCGTACCCCTCAGGCCTCAGGAATTCTCGAGACAAATTGTTAAAGGCTATCTTGTTGAGCTCTTTGTAGCTCAGTCGCTGACCTCGGCGCTTGTCCGTCTCCTTCGGGAGACGTCCTGCATTTTTGACCCCAAATAGGAGCTTGGCGGCCCGAGACTGGGCACCGACGGTCGTCCCCGTTCCAAGGGCCGTGCGCAGGAGGTGCTTGGTCTCCTCGGAGATTGGGTACTTGCTCTTGATGAGCCGCTCGATGTTCCTATGAGACAGATCAAAGAGCCGGAGGGTCTTCTTGACCCGGTACTTGCAGACCGATCCGTAGTTCTTGGCGGTGACGACGCTGTCCGTGAGGTAAAAGGCGCGCGTGTCCCTGAGGAGGACCTGACACCCGACGCGTTCGAGGCCCTTGTAGAGGGTTTTCCCCGTAGGCAAAATGGTCTCGGAGAACACCATTACTACTACTCTAGGCTCAAGAATTTTTTGTTGGTTAAATATAATGGCTAATCGGTACGTTGGTCTCCTTATGAACTCGCGGACTCAAGCTCATGCATTCCACCTGACGACCCCTTCCTTCGCGGAGCACAAGGCGCTTCAGGCGTACTACGAAGGTATCATCCCTTTGCTCGATTCGTGGGCCGAGGCGTACATGGGCAAGTACGGTCGGCTCAAGAAAATTACAGTGAACAAGCGGGTCGCCAAGGACCCTCGCAAGGCTCGCCTTTACTTCAAGTACCTGCTGGCAAAGGTGCGGGCAATCAAGCTGCCCCGGGGTGACACGTACCTGAAGAATATTCAGGATGAAATTACTGCACTGATCCGCTCAACCCTGTATATGCTCAGCCTTCGTTAATATTTATACAATGCGAACGACCCATCTACGAACATAGGCACGTCCAAGTCCAATCGCCCCAAACACAAATAACCGATGTGAAGCGCGCTGGGGTGAGTTATACGCATTTCAAAATTCCACATGTTTTTGTTGAACACTTGGATGGCGTAGTTCGCCACGCCTCCAAGCTGTAGAACGGCATCGAGTCGGGAGATTAGCTGGAATGGAAAAGCATCAGTTTCATTTATAATAAAATTAAAACCGTCTTCGGGTCCATTGATCGAATCACATGCACACATGACGCTTTTAATGAATGGAATGTACATCGCAGGAATCTTGAAATTGATCGGGACGACCTGATTATTCCAGAAGTCTTGTTTCAGGTCAGGTGCATCGAGACGACTCTGCATATCGAAAGGCGTGGGGTAATTTTCGGCGCACTTGTGCGTGTCGACCAGGCCTTTTCGTATAAACACACATTCCATGTACCGAGCGATATTAGTTGCCCGATCCACGCTGAAGACTGGTTGATTGTGACAGTTGACTCCGTGAATATGCACAAGGTCAAACTTATCTGTTATTTTCTGAATGAGCTTAATTTTGCGCTCGGTGTCCGTTTCCAGATCATGGAGTTCTATCACGAGTTGAGTGACGCGGTCAAACGACTCGTATTCGATGACACCCCATTCAGCCCCTTCGACATCAATCTTGAGGAAGACGTCACCCTCTGGGCCGACGTACTTGGCGAGATGATTCGTGAAGGTTTTTAGCTCCTCAGTTTCCGGTAGTGAGGTGATGCCCTCGGCGACGAATGTGGTCCGAGGTCCGAGTGGAGGTACATTATCACCCAGAGTATGGTCGAACACATACGCCTTGCACCCAAGGCTCTCGGCGACCTGCTCCTCGAACGTCGCGTCATGACCGACGCCATATCCGAAAACGGCCACCTCCCCAAACGACTTGTTGAGCAGTACATACCCGCCATCATTATTCGGTCCAAATCTCTTTTTAGGGACGTCACAAGACTTGGGGGTCAGAAGCTCGACTAGAGACATTTAGTTAAATAAAGTCTGAAACCTTTTATCTATGAATGAAGTTTGCAGTTTGTTCTCTGACCCAAGGTGAAGAGTACAAGCGGTCGGTTATTTCGTGTAGCCTTAGCCAGGCCCGACATGCAAAAACGCATGGCTACACGAGAATCACGGAAGAGCTTCCGTTCGATGAAGTGGCACGCGAACTGCAGTGGGCCAAGATCCCACTCATTCGAAAGCATCTGGGAGACTGGGATTACATCATGTGGCTCGACGGAGACATCCTCATCACGAATCAGGACCGCAAAATAGAGGATTTCATCAGCCTCATTGAACCGGGGAAGTTCTTATTCATCGGGCGAGACTTCCAGGGTCTCAACTCTGGTGTATTTATAATCAAAAATTGTCCACTGGCTCATGAATTCCTCAAGGATGTATGGGAGTTTCAGGGGTTTGACCGAAAGCTTTTTCATGAGCAGACCGCGATGGACCATTACATCGAGGACCCTAGGTACAAGAAAGGAATCCAAGTAGTTCCGCATGAATTTATAAGCATAATGAACGCGTACGACTATCGTATGGATGCGCGCGTCCACTGGCTTCCAGGGGACTTTTGCATTCACTTTGCCGGTATAAAACACGTACCTAGCCGCCTGGCTCTACAGGAGGCTTATATGAATGCAAGCACGAATGATGAATCTGGAACTACTCGGATCCAAAAGTATAAAGATAAGATGACCGGGATGTAAAGGGATGCTTATTGACTCATTTATGTTCTATAATGAATTGGATATTTTGGAACTGCGCCTAGAGCTACTCGACAGATACGTGGATCAATTCGTACTTGTCGAAGCTGAAGTGAATCATGTGGGTGGCCCGAAACCTCTATTTTTCAAGGAAAATTCGGAGCGCTACACCCGGTGGGCGCACAAAATTCGCCACGTCATCGTAACAAAGGAGGAATCGCCGACCGATACGAACCCGTGGTCCCGTGAGAAGTATCAGCGGCACTGCATCGTGCGTGGCCTCGATGAAGGAGAGGCGATCGACGGAACGCCGCAACCACGCGTCTCGGACGAGGCGATCGTGATGATCAGTGACGTGGATGAGATTCCGGACATGACGAAAGTGCCGTTTGAGAAACTGCCCCATGCGATCAATGTAGTGCACATGTGGCTATTCGTCTACTCGCTTGATTACCTCTGTAATACCGAGCCATGGTTCGGCACGGTGATCACGCAGGCGAGTCTCGTACGCAAGTTTGGTCCGAACGAATTCAGGGACAACCGCTGGAAATTCCAAGTGATGATGCACTCTGGTTGGCATATGAGTAGCTTCGGGGACGAGGCCCACGTGCTCAATAAGCTCCGGACATTCGCTCACGCCCTCGACAACAATTCTCATCGTGAAATGCAGACCATCGAAAATCTCAAGAAGTGGATGAGCGAAGGCAAGTTCGTCGACGGCAAGACGGCGCTCACACCGCGCGGTCCCGAGGTACCTCTACCCGGATCTGTCGAAGTTCTTCGACGGCTAAATCTTGGGACCTTCCCATGAAGGTGCACTTGAGCCGTAGGAGGCGCCGGATCTCATCCAGGTCCAAAAATTTTAAAAACCTCCGTTTCGAACGGACATTATCAAACTGGCCCGTCCGTTCATCGACGAGACCCTGACACACGGGCCAGGTCACTTCACGAAGTTCGCGGAGACCTTCCTCGACCTCGGTGAGCCGCGAAAATATGTGTTTGTAGACGTCATCCATTTAATAAAGGTACGAGTCGTTTCCTTAACATAGATGGAGTTTCAGACGGCCGAAGTTCGTGTCGGTAAATACACCGTAAGCATCATAAAGGATGACCAGTTTATAGGAAGGTGCCTCCGCGCCGGACACGAGTGGGACGGATGGATGCGCCAGGACTTGCCGCACATCTACAAGCCCGGTACGGACATCCTCGACATCGGGGGGAACATCGGTTGGAACGCCCTCATGTTCTCAGACTATGGCCCGGTGCATACATTTGATCCTCTTTTTCATTCTATAATTCAGAAGAACGTTGACCAGAACGCAACGAGTCACCCCATTCATGTTCATCCATACGGTCTTTCGTCGGCCGAGGCGGAAGGAACCATGTATTTGGCCAAACCCGAGAATGGCCTGACGAACTACGGAGGAGCGACCCTCGACCCGAACCCCAAGTGGTATGATGGGACCGAGCCTCCAATCCCCGCCCATTTCAAGAAACTTGATGACGTGTACTCGGGAGTGCCGAGCGTTATCAAGTTGGATGTCGAGCGCCACGAGCTCGACGTGATCAAGGGGGCCTGGAGGATTATCACGACCCACAAGCCGGCAATGTATATCGAAATTCTGGACGCGACAAATGACGAGATAGTCGAACTTCTGAAGCCCCTTGGGTACGTCAGCATCCCACGACCCGAGGACAACTACTTATTCATTTGCCCTGGCAATCATAGTTGATACAGATGGCCGCCCCTAACGCAAGAAGGACGCCTAGCCACTGAATCCAGTGATTGAATTTCTCTCCAAAAACAAAGTAAGCTACGAGCGCGCCACCAACCACTATAGCCGCTTCCCACATGATGCACGTCCACATCATCGTCTGGGTCGCCAAGCTCTTGACCAGGAAAAAGAGAACAGCGGCCCACGCCAACACACCGATCCCCAAGTGGTGGCCTGAACCGTTCTCGGTGTACCACTTGAGATGGGCGTTACCGAAAAGCTCGGCGGCCGTCATGGCCAGCACATACATTGCAGCCATCTGTACTGCTACTTATCGAGAAAAGAAAAATCTAAAGATCGGGTAGTAATGCGGGACGTGATATGGGTCACGTCATGGCTGACGCCATTCGTCACACCTCTGAACAGACTCGGCCGCGAGGTCTTCTTACGAATTCTGTTTTCAAATTCCCTCGAGTTCAGGGTGGCCATGTTGCTCCATCAAATAAGGGCATTGGGCTCTTGAATTTCAATGGAAAATACATGGCTCTTCGTGGGTCCTCAACTTTTGGCGGGTATGGGTCAAGTGACGAAGCAGTATGCGGACCTACTGGGTCCCCGTGCCGAGTACTGTGAGGTGGGTCAGCGGCCCAAGCGCGCGGCTTACGATCGCGGATTCGCGTTCGTCATGCCGGTTGCGGATCATATCAAACTATTCGATCATTACAAAGCATTCTGCATAGACTGGACCTATATGACCGTGTGTGAGACCGAGCCCGTCAACGAGTGTTACGGCCTCCTTGAGTGCTACCCGGAGATCCATGTTCCGAGTGAATTTTCAAGGCAAATTCTTGAAAAGCAATTTCCTAAGATCAAGTGGTCACTTCTGCGTCACTGGTCCGAGACCAAGGTCCCGCGGGGCGTCACGAGCGTCACGCCCTACGTATTCTACTCGATTGGTAATATCGTGGACCCCCGAAAGAACATCAAGAAACTCATCGAGGCGTACCTCCGTTGCGAGTTCAGGGACGCGGCCCACCTCGTGCTCAAGGCGACGTGTAAGATTCACGTAGACTGGCGAGTTCCGGGCGTGACCATCATCAACGGCCTCCTGAGTTCCGAGGACCTGGAGAAGGTCCATGAAGCCAGTCACTGTTACGTCAATTGCTCACACTCCGAGGGTGTCGGAATGGGGGCCGTTGAGGCTGCTCTGCGGTCCAAGCCCGTCGTGATTACCGATTACGGGGGACTCAAAGAGTACGTCAAGACGCCATGGGTAGTGCCGTGCACCACGGGGCCGATCGGCTTTGACGATTTTCTGTTCAAAAAAGAGCACAACTGGGGCCACCCTAACCAAGAGGCGCTCGAGTGGTGCCTCCAGGACTGCTTCCAAAAGAAGGTGACCGCGTGGGACCATGCGCACACCCGTGAACTCATGGACCAGGTTACATGTTGGTCAGGTTGGAACCAATGTAGTTCTTGAGCGCACCGATGCCGCGCCGTGCGTGGTTCGCCGCATTGATCGGCTGGTTCGCCGCGGCGTTGATAGCCGCCGTCGTAAAGTGCTTCTGGGCCGTCACGAGGTGGTTCTTGAGCTTCTGGTTCAGATTGGTCATGTTGAGAGTCTTGTTGATATTCTTGACGCCCATATTGAACGCATTGGCCGCCTTGGTATTGTTGGTGTTGACGCGGGCCAAGTTACCCGAGAGGTTGATGCCCGCGGCGAGGTTCTTGTTGCCCGTGCTTGAAGCGGCGAGGGCGTTCGTGCCAGTCGTGATATTGCCTACGGCCGCCTTGAGAGGCGCTGGGATGGGAGCTGGCTGCTGATTCATCTCTAGTTACTTTAATTTCAGATTAAAAATCAGGGCTCGGGGATTTTGAAGCCTCGCCACCAGACTGAGAGTCCACCCAGTAGTGTGCACCGTACATGACCAGAGCAATTACTATAGAACTCGAGAGCAGAAAGCTCTTGGTCGAGTTCAGGTAGAGGACCGTGTCATCGATGACCTGGACGCCGGTCGGCTTCTTTATCACACGCGGGACGATCCAGACGATAAGGAAGTTAATGGCCAGGGCGGCCCAAACGTAGTTCCATTCCATTACACTTGGTCTACATTTTTTCCACCGCGTGCCGCTTGCAGAAGTCGCCGCAGGTCGACTTGAAGGCGCACTGGCGCCCCTCGAGTGTCTTGGCCTTGCAGCGGAGAGCCTCGTGGATAACCTTGCGACCCTTGTTAGGGGCCTTTCCCGCCACCGCCACCGTCTCCTGCATTTTAGGGGTGCCTATGTACTCCTTGATGGTGTGCTTTTTTGCCTCTATTTCGAGGGCGTGTTCACGCGAGCGCAGTAATGTGTCGGCCAGCTTTTCAGGCATGTTGTGACCCCGAGCCACCGCTTCGTTGTAGAACTTCTGCCAGAGCTCAGACCCCTTGCCCTTGGGGGGCTCCTGGAGCTTTTTTGCTGCGCTCGCAACAGGGGTGAGCCGGGTGCGACCCTCGGCAACCGGGCCACAGGGAGTGCGCCACTGGCTGTAGGTCGGGCGGAGCTTCTGGAGGTCCATGGTTGTTTTTGGGTGATTTGACCCTACAGTCCCAAAACCCTAAGCCTCACAGGACACGTTTTTTTCGCCCCAAGAAGTCTGTTAAAAAGTAATGTCCAACACCGGTAAAGCTACGGTGGGCGGTATACAGGCCACAGGGAACGCGCTGAGCTTTTTCCGGTCAGATTAATTCGCAAGTAATAATAACAAATGTCCTTCACGATCCAGCACCCTGTGAGCGGCCTCTCATGGGCGACGAATGACGAAGGACGGATTGTCCTGAGCTCAACCTCCGTAAGCATTTACACCATCGAAGACGGCGGCCGCCACATGCACAACACGAATACTGATATGTGTGTTAACGGAGCTCCTGGTCTCGGCGAGTCGTTTTTCGAGATGGGTCATGAGGGACCCATGACGTATTTCCAGTGGACCATGGCGGACGATGGGTCCATCTCTGGACCTCCGGGTTATGGTGCGTGGTGGGTCGGTGAGGACGTGACGGTTTCGGACACGCCGTTCGCATGGAAGAAGGTGGTGCCCACGCGCGCGTCTTCACTGCTTGCCGCGGCCTCCGCCTCTCCGGTCGCCGAGCCGGAGCCGGAGCCGGAGGCCGAGCCGGAGCCGGAGGCCGAGCCGGAGCCAGTCGCCGAGCCAGAGCCAGAGGGCGTCTAAAAACAGCAATCGCACAAAGGCATCCTGACCTTTATTTCATCAGCAACCTGACCCACCAGGCCACCGTCAATTAATACCTTTATACCGTGCATAATTTCAGGTGGGACAATATCATACGTGTCACCACGACCCATAGAAATTATCATGAGGATTTTTGTGATTAAAATTCGTTCATTCGTGTTTTTGTTGCTACAGGTTTTCACGATAATTTTAGTCCTACGCACCAAATCAACTACAGACAGAGCCGGCTCTTTCTCGAGACTCCGGATGAGCGCATCGATGAGGTGCGAATCCATTATTATTTTCCGATATTTTAGTAGAGATGGGTATTTGTCCCAAAAAGTTTGGCCCTTACTTCTGGGGGACTATGCATCTCGCATGCCTCTACTCGGACGACACGGGCGCCGTGAAGGCCCTAGTGGACAGTTACCTCGGGACCCTTCCATGCCCTGCGTGCCGCGTGCACTTTGCCGAGGTTCTGCAGCAGCTCCCCTTCCCGACCGACGGGACCCGGGCCGACATTTTCAGATGGTCCGTCCAGGCCCATAACATCGTGAGCGCGCACATCAACAAGCCGCAGATGACGGTCGAAGAGGCTCTTGACGTTTGGAGTTCTGGGTGTGAACCCGAGTCTATTTTCGATTTGAAATTCTGGTTGATGTTGGCGGTTCTGATCGGTCTCGTGCTTTTTTTGCTCAGGAAAGGTAAGTAGTAATGGCCGGTGGAATCTTCCCTGGAAAACCGTTCGAGTTTAACATCAAGTGCATCATCTTCACCGCGGTACTGGCCGGTGGTTACTGGTACCTTCCTCCCAAGAGCCTCTGGATCCTCGTGTTCCTCTTGTGGGCCCCGTATGTCGCCATGGCGTGGTACGACTGGAGCTACAATTGTGAGGGCAAGTTAGGGCCAACGGCCGTGCCTTTCGGCCGTCTCATCTGGCTGCCGTTCAAGCCTCCGGGGTACAAACAGGCTTTTGACGACCTGCCTCCGGAGAAGATTGCGATCATGGATCGGGTCGATCACGCGACGGCTTGGACGATCCTCGTCGCGGCCCTCGGATATTATCTTCTGCGCAAGAAGTAATGGAGGCGCCGTCCTCGACGACCGTTTTCTATAACGTCGTAAAATACGGCAAGTTTGCTTTACTCGCCGCACTCTTGGTGTTCGCGTTCATCAACGGACACAAAGAGTACGTTTCGGAAAACCCCCGCAAGTTCTTGGGGGACTCGTTCATCATGGGAGCGACGAGCGCCGCCGCCATATCCTACATTGCCCACGTCCGTGGTCACGGTGACCAGATCCCGAACTTGTCCTTCTTGGCTTTCTTGATATTCTTCGCCTATAACGTCTTCAGAGAGCTGAGTGGGTTCAACGCCGCTTTTCAGGATGAGAATCTCACACAGGGCGAGGCGGCCCAGAAGAAGACCCTTTCGAGGCCCGTGTCTTACCTGGCTTTCGGTTTCATATTCGTCATGGTAATATTGGCGATTGCTGCTC
>Ga0315288_10004576_pt1 | contig 17626 bp, 28 predicted proteins | sample YL17G11_20_MG_FD_203454 | JGI IMG/M metagenome (GOLD analysis project Ga0315288, IMG submission 203454) | Sediment microbial communities from Yellowstone Lake, YNP, Wyoming, USA - YL17G11_20 | ecosystem: Environmental > Aquatic > Freshwater > Lake > Sediment | place: USA: Wyoming | collected... | reverse complement strand
TGGATTGCTCAATCGAAATTAAAAACTGAAAAGACTTTTACAGATTGGCTGATTCGGAACACAGAGCAAGACTATCGAGCAATTGTTGAACCTGATGCAAAAGTCAAAGCCTTCTTTGTGTCTTTCAATAGAGCCTTAAAAGATGGGATATGTCCAACCCCAGAGGAGTGGGGGAAGTATCAGAAAGCAAGAGAATTAAATAATGAAAGTTTGCAAAGGAGCTAATGAATGGAAAGAATTATAACGAAAGAGGGTTTTCTTAAAGTAACAGAAGCTATTGCTAAAATCCAGGAAGAAATTAGAAAATTTACTCCTGTAATTTCGGAAGAGTTAAAAAGTTTATCCGATAGTGATTATATGTCAAAGGTCTGCAATAACTCCATTGATTATAAAATCAGGAACGCTAAAGAAGGAGATTTCTTATTTCAATGCTCTTTTCATAACAAGCGATATTTTGACAGGATTAACCGAAAGAAAAAATTCTTAGAGTCGAAAGAATTTAAAAAGACAGAAGAGTTAGAAAGGTTGTTAGAGTCAGAAGATAAGGCTGGAGTGGATGTCAATGTAGCAGGATTAAGTAAGTTTATAATAGATTGTCCCCACGCCGGGGAATTCCTTTGCAAACTAAGATATTATACAGAGCCTGTTCCCAGTGAAGATCACAAAGAGAAAGTAAAAGATTTATGACCTGCTGAAAAGGAGTACAGATTACAAAGGAATAAATCCACGGAAATAATGTGGGTTACAGAGGATTAAAGAAGGCACGAATGAAACAGATAAACACGATTGAGACTGAATGTAATGCCTGGATAGAAGAAAAGGAAAAGACTTTAATAAAACTGATGTATTATGCAAGGCCCGAGGATAAGATAAAGTACCAGGCACAGATAGATTTTTTGAGCATCGTAAAAATAAACATGTCAAAGATATTGAGGGAGGTGAAGCAGTGAAAACAAAAACTTGTCCTGAATTTATTTCAGGACTGGTTGGAAGCAAGCGTTTAAAAAAGAAAGACGGGTCGGTGAGAACAAGAGAAAAGCCACAGATTCTAAACACAGTATTTTTAGATTTGCGCACAAGCATTGAAGACTGCGAAAAGGTCATAAAAGCATTTGAGGAAAAAGGCTACACGACATACTACGATGCAAAAACAAAAGTGCTGAAAACCACTGCGCCTAAAACAAAGATAAAGAAACTGTCAAAGATTTACGATTGCATTCAGAGTTTCAGCCTCGAAGAGAACTACAACCATCCAGAGGAACAATGAAATCCTGGAAGAAGTTGGAGCAAAAGGTTGCAAGGTTGCGTGGTACAGAGCGAACGCCTCTCTCAGGTGGAAACTCCAAACAAACACGAAGCGACACATTGGACGACACCTTTTTTATAGAGTGCAAACTTCGCAAAGACCCAGCAATATGGAACCTGTACGAGCAAGTTGAAGAACTCGCAAAGAAAGAAAGCAAAATCCCTGTGCTTGTGATAAAGAAGAAAGGCAGGCACGGGGAACTGTTTATCGTAAATGACAGATACTTGGAAGCATTCATAGAAAACTGGGAGGCAAAAGGTGAAATACATTTTAGTTAAGCAAGAACCTGTCCTGACCCTGAAACAAGTTCAGGGTTTTCAGGAAGGCACTGCTTACAAGGTGATGAAACTGTGAAAACATTAATAAAGATTAATTCAGCCGATCCGAATGAAGCAGAATATATTGCAAAGGTTCTGATCAACGAAGCAGTTAAAGAGAAACTACCTGTTAGCTGCTCTAAAACAAGAAGGAGTATATTCAAACATGGTGGATATGAAAAGAGAGTTTCAATCGGCGGAGATGAATGACGCTTGAAGAACTCTATTTGAAAGAAAAAGACAGGATTGCAAAACTATCCAGGCGCTATGCAAGGATGTTCCGCACTGAGAAAGAAGACCTCTTTCAGGAAGGCGTACTTGCTCTTGTTCAAACTTACGCAAAGTATGTGTATAAACTCCCAGACGGCGAGCTCCTCAAAATATCCCACAGGATAGTAAACAGGAAGATATACAAGTATGCTCAAAACGAATACAGGCATAAAGCATCCGAAACCCAAAGTATTGCGACATATTATAAATAATGCAATGCTTAAACTTGATAAAGACGATTATGACATCCTCTACGAGTTATATTTCAAAAATACTTCAATTCATCAGTTATCTAAAAACCTTGATATTGCAAGGCCTGCAGTAAGGTGGCGAAGAGACAAAGCATTAGAGAGGCTAAAAGAAAACATTTTAAAACACGTGAAAATTTAGCATCGTGTTGCAAATCTTATAACCCTGGAAGCACCTTTTTAGGTCTTAAGGTTAATACAAATAAAATAGCGAAAACTGCTGTGATTGCAATAATCTCCAAAAGAATTTGCCTGTAGTCTATAATTCTATTGAAAATATATTCCCCCATCTGTCCTTTTAGAGAAGAGTATGTTGATATGTTGGAGGATAGGGGGACTGTAATCTTCAATGCAGGTTTCCAAAATGGAGAATATCGTTGATAGAGTGGTAGTGCATCATACTGTATTTTTGGTGCATCATACCATGCGGTATAACCTAAAGACGCCCACGGCACATAAATACAAGCAGTTACAACTAAAAGGCAATAAATACAGATAATAACTTTTTGTATTGCTCTCATTTCTCATCCCCTTTGGTTTATCTTATCACAGTTTTAGGTTTTAATCCAATATACCACAAAGAACCATATAAAGAAGCAAATGGCCACAGTAATCTAAAAGGGAAGATGAAACTCAATGGACCAAGCAGAAACGACACAGGGAACATCCATAATAAATGAAATGGTGACAAAGATAAAGATGGTATGAGAATGAGTGAAATAACCATTAGAAATCCAAAAACCTCAAAAATTTTTTCTGTAGCTTGTTCTGTTTTGGCCTTATGACGCAACAGGACGCCCCACAAAATAGCAAATAAAACACAGATAGCATATAGAATGTTAGCGATAATATGCATAATTTTTGCCTCCTTTTATCCCTTATTTTAATTATATGAAATTGAAGTTCAAATGTCAAGGATTATTTACTACTCATTCTGAAACTATCAAAAATTCTTGCAGTATATATTAGAGATACAGAAGAGACAAAGCGCTGGAAAAATTGAGAGAGATAATTTTAAAAGAGAAGAAAAATTAGCAAAATAAGTTTTGAAATATTTGTCAAGAGAATAAAATAAAAAGGAGTGGAGGTAAGGAACGAAAGTCAAAGATATGAAAATAGCACAATTAGGTAAAAAAACATTGTCGTCAAGAAGTAGTATATCTGATTTGTTCGGTTATAGGCAATTTACTATATTTGGTTAAGAAGGAGGCGATATGTTTGCAACAGTAGTTGATCAAGATGAAGAAATTAAAAAGATATTCTATCAAAAGATAAAAGAAAAGATAGAAAGAGAACGGCGAAACGTAGAAGAAAATGATGATAGTGGATTTTTTGCTTGGCTTTTTGGAAATACTGCAGTTGATCATTATAACGCAAAGCGATCTCATGATGATAGCAAGGGTTCAAGTGGCGAAGGTGAATTAGAAAATCAAATGTGGTTGCTTCTTTCAGGAGATTCATTTATCCTTCCTAATTACGTTTTGGAGCCTAAAAAAGATGTGTTTATTCAAATTGATTATATCGTTATTAACCTTAAAGGAATTTTTTTAATTGAAGTAAAAACTTGGAGTGGTTCTTTTCTTGCAAGTGATAAAGTATGGAAAATGAAACAAGGAAAGCAGTGGATACCTGTGGGGAATCCAAGTAAACAACACAAAAGGCATTTTGAATTATTTAATCTTTGGTTACAAAACAACATACCTGGACTTTATCCTAATATCAAAGAGTGTATCTATCCTGTAATTGTGTTAAAAAGAGTAGACTGGATTCAAGCAAAATATTCTACTATTCCTGTTGTTTCAGGTGCCTCAGGATTTATTGATTTTGTTATTGAAAAAGAACGAGGAAAACTTACACCTGAAATGGTTGAAACTATTGTTGAAAAATTACGCACTGCAAAACCTTATGAGGAAAAGGCTAAAGTGGAAAATATCAAATACAAAGAAGGCAGAACAAAATATGATAAGAAGTATGTGAGAATTTATGGAACAAAAGAGGAAGCAGATAAAATTGCAGAGAATTACAGATCAAAGCATAAGATAACTAATGTCCACCAGGATAAATCAAATCCCAATATATTCTTCTTTTACATAGAAGATACGACAAATTAAACAATAGGTGGATATATCTATGGCAAATAATGATTTTGAAACCTTGATAAAAACGAAAAAATTGGGTAAGTGGAGAACAAATAAACAGTTTAATATAAATTGTATGACTTAACTTATGAAGAGATTAAATTTGTCGAGAATCAAGAGAATGCAAATCCCTAAGGTGCAGATATTAAGTGTAAAGGATTTATTCACGAAGCCACTACCACCTGTAATACTTCCTGTTGAAAGTATTATACCTGCATACAACATGAAGAGAATTAAACCTAAAGAAGGCACTTTGCCACTTAATGAAGAATAACATTTTGTCTTTAATTTAGATCTGTTATGCCAGGTGCTGGATTAAAGTCTTTAGGTAGATTCTCCCTTGCCCAGTTAGGTAGACTTTCAGAGGGCGCTTTACCAAAAAGCGCTTTGAATAATGTTGGATAAATATATGATTCTTGATAGAGCTTAAAATGGAGCAAATCGACATAGTAACTTTCTTTATCCATAAGAGGTTCGAAACCGAGATATAACTTATCCATTTCCTGAAAAGTAGTCTTAATTTTATCTATATCTTTGTTTTGTGCAAAATCTTCAACCTTCAGTACATCATCTATGAAGTCAATGAAGCCTACTCTCTTCGCTTCAAAATGGCGTTCCCTAATTGTTATTATCGTAGATACTATACTAAATACTAAAGAAATTATTGTAATTATTATTAAGACTAAATTAAGAGCAGGATGTGGCTTCAATAAAAAATTTTTAATTTTGCTCATTTAATTTATCCATCTTTCTTTAATTAAATAATGCTCAAATACTTTCCTTAGAAACTCTTCAAATTACGGAAGCGGCTGTTACGGTATTTGAGTCGAAGTCTCAATTTGAAGAGTACTTCCAAAAGTCCCTTTTTTGAGCATCGCTCCAAGTATATTGCCAAGTAACATACCCAAGAAGAATAAACCAAATACGGAGCCCAAAGTATCCAGATTGTTAGAGATTTTTTTATCGTCCCCTTTTCCTGCTATTATCATTGACACAACACTTCCCATAAAACCTAACAATGAAGAAACTGTTATCACAGAAACAGATGTTATGCTGTTTCCAACAATGAATCCTACTGCAAGGCCAAAGAAAAAGAATCCACATTTTTTCATATCAAAACCCCATTTTTTCATATCAAAACCCCATCAAATAATATTTTAGCAAGAAATTTTTTAGTGTCAAGCTTCTCTTTTGGCAATCTCCCTCCTGCCTCCGAACAAAAGTCGGTTATAATTCTATCATGGAAAAGATGACTCGAAATTTTATTTTATCCCTGCGTTGCCTCATTCATACTCTAAGCGAAATATTTTTAGTTATTATTGACAAACATTTTCATTTAGCAATAATTATATTGAGAATAGATTTATCCATTTAGGCAGTAATGTATGATTAGAAAAAGGAGGAAAGGTATGAATGCTTTAAACAATAGGATTTGTATACGAAGTACTTCGGATATCCTCCTAGGTCAGTGGTATATACGCAATGCGCTTATGAACGAGTTAGGCGAAAAGGTGACGTGCTTTGTGAAAAATTCAAAGTGAAGGATGAAATGAACATTGAATCCATTTTCATAGAAGCCGCCAAAAATATGCGGCGGTGCGAACTTACAGACAATAAATGTTTCTCATTGTGTACTTTTCAATCCCGACCATTGATGGGCGGCAAAGATAATCAGGAGGGATGGTATGAATTATAAAGAAGCTGTGGAAGCAAAAATTACTGGTGAAACAAATAATTTAAACCGGAGAAAAGAGCTATGGAAAGAAATAGTCAATGCATACAATGAGGGTGGAGAGGATTCTATTAAAGAGGTTCTAAGTCAGCAGGCGGATGAAATAACCAGGGAATTTGAGGAATTAATAGAACAACTTAGGAAAAAACTTTAAGGAGAAAAATATGGTTATACTGAAAAAATTGAAAATAAAGGGTTTCCGGGCTTATATGCAAGAGCAAGAGTTCGCCTTCGACAACCCTGTAGTGCTTCTTTTTGGTGAGAACCATCGCGGTAAAAGCAGCACACTAAATGCTATTGAGTGGTGCTTGTTTGGGAATGAGTGCATAGGAATAAAGTCAGGTATCCGGGAACGAGTAGACTGGGAAATACCAAACCGAAATTTAGGTTCAAGACCACATGTTGTTGTTGAACTTGAATTAGAAGATGAAAATAAAAAGAATTACAAAATATTGCGGCGATGGGTAAGCAAAACTAAAGATGAGTTAAAAGTCACTTTATCGGATGGACAAACATTAGAAGGACAAAATGGTGAGAAAAAACTATCCCAGCTGCTTAAATCCTCATTTAGAGATTTTTTAACAACAGTATATCAGCATCAGGAAGCCATCCGATCTATTCTTACTCAAGAACCAAGGGAAAGAAACGATGCTATTGACCGTTTATTAGGGCTTTCAGACTACAGGAACATATTGTCGGGTATTGAGTTAGCAAAACTTTCATCAAAGCAGAAGGATATGGGTAACAATTTTGACAGTTTTACTCGTGAAATATATGTTGCTTTGGCTACACGAGAACACGATTTAAAAGACAAAAGAGAAGAAGCGAGCCAGAAAGGAGTAAAAGAAGAATATCTCAATGAAGGAGGTGTATTAAGTATTGCAAATGAAGTTAAAAAACAATTGCAGAAATTTGTCTTTGAAATAGGTCTCAATCTTGCCGAGTTACAAGTTCCAGAACAATGGAAAGAATTGCAGCAATTCCAAGATGTAGCAAACGAGGAGATAGAGAGGTTTCGTTCAGAGATGCCCGATGTGAAAAAACAGAATGAATTATTTAGCCTTCGTACAAAATTTGAGCAATTAAAAACAGAATATGAAGGAAAAAAGGAAAAATTAAGAAGTGCTTCCAAAGAACTTGAAAAATTTATCAAAGATAAAGGAAACGAAGAGTCACTAAATAAAGAGAAGTCTAACATAGAGAAACAAATTTCGGAGAAAGAGAAAGAAATAAGCGAAACTGATGCTAAAGCTGCTGCTATAAGTAATGCTATATATTATTTAAGATTGGAGAAAGTAAATAAAAATATATGTCCCGTGTGTGGCAAAGATACTACCAATTTATTAGGGCATCTGGAAAAAGAATGGGAAGAGAAATATAAAGTGCAAGTAGGGACAATTCAAGAACAAATAGATAATCTACGGGCTAGCCTGAAAGATATAGAATCTCTCCTTACCCAGTATAAAAAACTTGAAGAAGGTGTCAAACCGCACGAGAAAGAGAAGAAGGAGGTTAGTGAAGAAATAGGGAAAGCGTTGAATATGAAGATTACTGAGAAAGAAGATCCTCTGATTCTCCTTAATAATCAGTCAGACCGGATTGAAGAAGAACTTAAGAAATTTAAACAATCTGTAGCATCTAAACAAGAAACATTAAATGGAATAGCCACCTTGTTAGAAAAGATTAGACTTATAAAAGACATACTAAATCTGGAAGAAAAAAGGAAAATTGTTGAACAGATCAAGCAATTACAAGAATACCAGCAGATAGAGAGATTAAAAGACAGGATGGCTGAACTGGCTGATGATGTAGAGAATATTAAACAGGCTATAAGTGGGGCGTCTCAAAAAGAAGCGGGAGATAAAGTCAATTCAGCGGCAGAGATGATAGGCGATTATTTCCGTCGAATTGCAAATAACCTGTCGGTAGAGAAAATAGATTTTTCAGTAAGCGTGGATTCTAAAACAGCAAGAAATAATTATGAATTTAAGAATCAAAATGGGGAAAATTTAACTCCTGTTCTCAGCCAAGGAGATCTAAATGCGTTAGCGTTGTCTATTTTCCTTGGAATGGCGAATTTAAAAGGAGCAGCCCAGCAGTTTGGATATGTTATGCTAGATGACCCATCACAGAGCTTAGGTTCTGAACATAAGAATAAATTAGTTGAGGTATTGGATGAAGTACTCAAGGAACGGATGGTTATTTTGTCTTCAATGGATAAGGAATTGCAGGACTCAGTCCTTTCAAAGATAACCAAAGCAAAAACAAAATATACTTTTACTAACTGGACTCCCGAACAAGGTCCTGTCGTGGAAAAGGAGGAATAAATTTCTATGAAGACCGAAACTTATGAGGGATTAAAAAAAATCTCTGATAAGTACGAGCAAACAAAAGAATTTGGTAAACTCTCTCAACAGTTGCTTGCTTTAGCATTTGGTTTGGCAGGTTTTAAAGTGAATGAAGTGAGATTAGTGGAAGGAGTAGATATAGATGTCAAAGCACAAAGTGGGGAAAAATATGCTGTTGAAGTTAAGACGACTAGGTCAAACTCAAGCTCTATTATCTTTGGGAAAAAAGATATAGATGGTCTCCAAAAGCGCAAAGAGGATGGTTATCAACCTTTGCTGGCTGTGCTTCGCCTTGATAGATTTTCGGATTGGATTTTCGCCAAGGCTGATACAATCAAACCAGGAAGCATATCTTTAGATTCCATTCGAGTCTATAGATTACATGAACTTGAAAAGTGCATATGCCCCAGTTTTGATGAAGCAATCAAAGAGCATTATAACGGGATAATGCGAGAAGGCCAAAAATATCTTGATAATATTTTACGGGAAAAAAGAGTGAAAGTAAGGCGATAGCGAATTGGCTAAAAATATCCGCAGGGAGAGGAATAATTTATCGCTGGTTTATGAGACAACAGCACATCGCCCCTTCGCCTAACAGAGCGTATCTGACTCAGCCACTTTGTGGCTCCACCCAAATTCCTCGCTTTGCTTGGAACTTCAGATACGCTTAGCCGCTATATGAAATTGCCGAACTCCACTTTCGAAAGAAAAAATTTTGGCGTTAAGAGACAAATAAATTAAAGACTGAGCACTACTTTCACCTACTTAATTAAAGAAAGTTACTACAAGCCGTGTGCAGAAGGAGCGCATACCGTTTGAATAATTATATTAACCTGCTCACGAAGATTGCAGGTTACAGAAGATTAAAGACAGGTTAATCAATTTCTCTTGCTAAGCTCCCTTGGACAAAGGGATAGGGGAACTATACTTAGAATGCACAAAACATACCAACATTGCTTAGATTACAATATATTCAACTCACCTAAATCAGAGCAAAATGCAAAAATAGGAAAAACACTCCAAAAACTTGCAAATTTTTCCGAAAAGTACTAAAATTTTTTAGAGCGATAAAAAATCGCTCAATTTAGGAATAAGAAAGGAGGTGAATCTGATGAAAAAATTAATGATTGCAATTATGGTTATTGCAGCATTATTAGCAGGGGGTTTAATAATTGCAGCATTTGCGGGAACCAATAATGATAATATTCCTGAAACAAGTACTCCTGTCTCTGAAACTGTAACCCCAACTGATTCTGTATCCTCAAATAGTGATTCGCTTAACATTCTAACAGAAAATACCAACTTTCAAAAACATGGTTTTGTGGTCAAGGTATTGACTGACGCAGTAAAAGTGGATAAGCGTACTGCAATTGAAAAAGCGAATGAGAGTGTTGGTGAACAAATTAATACGAAAGCAGAGTCAATTACTGCTGTATTGGCAAAATTCACTGATACAGAAACACCTGTATTACCTAAATCTAATATTATGTTAAAGGATTACCCCGTATGGATTGTGACATATCATGACGTTACATTACAAAAAGAGGGTAAGCCTGGCGGTACAGTCTATGCTGATCAAAATGTAGTAATTGACGCCAATAGTGGTGATGTACTCGAAACATTTGCTTATAGTATTAAATAGTTGCCTTAATGGTAAACTATCATGTAAATGTAATTAGTGTCTAAGCGCCGCAAATCTTTAATAGAATCACGGCGCTTAGATATTTTCCATCTATAAGCCGAGCATTTTACCATCAGTCCGAATAGCCATATGCCGGGCTACTTTATTTTTTTCTCTCATGATACCAACAGGAGTTTCATGGACATCTGCACCAAAGAAGGCTTTATTCGTGTATATCCAAGAATTTTTATCTTTTCACCTAACATAAGGTTTGAAGAGCAAAGCAGAGCCTCTACTTCCAACCATCTTATAGAGTTCATACAACTTGATCTTGAGGTCATGGATGCAAAACGTGAGGATATTCTAGAACTCATAGAGAAGATGATTGTTGATGCTTTTAGAAACTTGGATGAAAAATTTGGTAAGGTTTTAAGAGTCATGAATGCGAAATTCTCTATTCCAGAAATTCCTTTTAAGCATGTGAAATACCTGGATGCATATCGAATGTACGGTAATGATTTTGATAGTATTCTATCAAGAAAAGCAACTCAGCCTTTCTGGCTAATTGACATCCCAACTGGGAAGATTTCAGTAGTAACCACCACTCAAATGGTAGACTTAGGAATAGTTTATAAATCAGTTGTGATTAAAGAGTTAATAGAAGAATTCCTGAAAGATCAAGGCGGAATATAAGTTACTACAAGCCGTATGCAGAAAGAGCGCATACCGCTTGAATAATTATATTGAGATGATATGCAGGTTAAGCAGTGCAAATGGACTTTTCACAAACGACTTTTAAAGACCATTTAAGAGTGCACTGCAAACCAGCATATCAAAGACAAAAACCACTATAAAGATAAATTTACTTACAGATATGCAGGTGTTTGGCAATGCAAACGGACTTTTCATTCGCAAGCTCATTTCAAAAACCGTTTAAGACGCATTGCACACCAGCATATCTGTGAAATGTTTTAAAATGATTTAACAACAAAAGAATTTTAGTTGGTGTTACGCAAGTCAGACTATTCGCAAGCTCATAGCCTGATAGAGGCCTTGCACACCGTAATAATAGTTTGATAAAAGAAAAGGATAGAACCTGATGAAAAGAGCACAGGTTTATTCTTCTGTAATCCACAATCTTTATCAGTGGATTCCAAAGAATTAAGAAAGTGATAAGAGGAGAAGATTAGGAGAGGATAGGGGAAAGACAAAAAGAAAGTTAGTAGCGGGTGATAGGAGTTCACCATAGTATTTTTTATCGCTACGCTCAAAACAAAAAATACATCGTGCATCGCCCGGCTTCTGGAATGTTTAACAATAAAGAAACATTACTTACTTGCGGGAAACTCAAACGAGGTTATTTGCATGATACAAAAGCGCAAATAAACTCCTATGGGTTAAAGATCCCCGCAAGTGATTATAAAATTATCATCAAATCCTGTATAGCAAGGTTCCCGAAGTGAAATGATTTTAATACAATTCTCCCATCCTCAATCAGTTATTAGAAAAAAGAAAACAGGAGAAGATTGGGAGAGGATTTGGAAAAGATTTGGAGATGCAAAACATAACAGCCAGGAATTGGAAAGATAAAGAGAGACTGATCTACCAAAAGAATGTTTAAAAGGATTTGTTATTCGCCGTGCAATGTTTTCTATAAAGAATGGCAGGCTGACCGCCTGCTTTTTTTATTCTTAGAGGGCACGGCTCAAAAGATTATGCGGTGGTTAAAGATGTCGCTCGTCAAAGAGTTTTAGTTTAAAAGAGACTCGCTCGATATTATCGTTGTTGCTTTCCTGCGCTGATTTGCTAATATCGTGCCTGAACTGCCTCCTTCGGACTTGTCAGGCACAGCAATGGCTCGGAAAGTGACCACCTCAAAGGAAACCTCGTCAGCGGAATAAAAGAAAAAAGATAAAATATTTATTATTTTTTTCTCTTACTGGCTCAACAGTTTACGCAGGTTCGGGGGACTCCTTTGTCAAGGTCGTATTCAATTTGCAGAACGAATTTTCAAGATTTTCAGTTACGAAAACAAAGACTTGCTCAAAATCTCAAAAATTCTAAATTTTCTTTTAGTTTGAAGACCATATTTCAGTTAAAAGAAAATTATCTTCAAATAGTCATCTCCACCTTGCAAAGCGCCCTGAACTGCATTATCGAGCAGTAATAAGAGAGAAATCTCTTGTGAATCTTAAAGGAGGTGCTGCTATGGCACTAAAGGAAAGCAGTTCACAGACGAACGGCTCAGGGAAGACTGAGAGTGAAAGGCTTGCAATTGCAAAGGAAGTTATCATCAAGGCATTGCTGCCAGTTGTATTCGACAATGTGGAAGAAGGACAGATGGATGAGGTGTTCGACAGGTGGTACGGTAAACTCCTCAATCTCATCACAGGTGAAGACGGACAATCTCAACCTGCAAAGGTCATTGACTCTCCAAAGGGAATCGTTGGAAGAGTTGAAAGTGCTCCCAAGGCAGAGGTTCGTCCTGACAGTCCTGTTGAGAATAAGGCTACTGACAAGCAGATAAAGAAAATCTTTGCTATGGGACACAATCTCAATCTGGGAAAAGAGCAACTTGAAGAGGAAGCTTTCAAGGTTTCAGGAATCGACAGCTTGAGCAAACTTTCCAAATCACAGGCAAGCGACCTCATAGATGACCTTTCCGCAATGGAAGGCATCCAGGAGATTTACGGATGAGGGGGGCAACCCCCTCTCTTGGAGGTAGAAGATGAAAGAGATAAAGGAAATGAAAGAAGAAGATTTGATGAAGACGCTCAAGGCCGTAAGGGAAGAGATAGACAAGCGTAGATTTGAGGCCTGGGAAAAATACACAGGCTTCAAGTACCCTTTGAAGAAAACTTTGAAGAAGGAGGCAGACGATGGAGAGAGATCAAGATAACGACGAAGAAAGAGATGCTTTTATCCAGGCAGTCGAGAGGATGGTCCTTCAGTACCAGTGCAGGGATTTTCACAGGTGGCACTACTACAGGAACATGCTACAGGAAGTTGATCCGCATAATCCTCTTCTCGAAGTTGGCTTTCACGGTTTGCCAATCAGCGGAGGATTGAAAGATTAGAAAGAGGGGGGAGAAATCCCCCTCTTTTTTTGTTCGAGATTTTGGGGTTTTACCCGAGTCCTGGGCAAAGACAAATACCCCACCCACCCTTTTTATTAGTAGCTCGGCGTGCAGCTGTTGGCACTGGCAGGCTGACCGCCTGTGACTTCACCGCCTTGAAGGCGGTAACATAGAGGGCATGCCGAGCAAATAACAAGATCCCCAAAGAGTAAAAAAGATTTAGATAGTAGAATTTTAGTGCTTGACAAAATTATAAAAAGGTATAGATTTTTATTGAGTCATAAAAATATAGTAAAAGTACGAATTTAAAATATTTTTTAATTCAAGGGGTGGTAAAGGAGGAATTATGGGTTTTGGAGACTACAGAGACAATCAAAAGCAAGGGTTCATAAAGTCAGAAAATATAAATAAAGAATCAAACGAAGAGAAAAAGGAACTCAAGGAAGAATTAACAGAAGAGAGTTTAATAGAGCAATTGATTGAAAGTGCTATTTCACATGTATTGTCTCCAGATTATAAGATCGATGCTGGATATTCGAATGAAACAATTAGGATGTTTCAGACAGGAAAGCAGTTATTGCACGACACAAGTTATATGGATCTTTTTAAAAAAGCAACGAGACAATATATCACTATTTGGAACTCAATTACAGGAAAACTTTGTCCCGATTCGAAGTTGTATGCTACTGTAGAAGAAGCTATAAAGAATTTAGGATCATTAGACAAAGGTGGTGGTTTTAATTATTTTAATTATAACTACATCAAGGAAATCCTTCAGGCAAATGCTTCAGGCAAATTTGATCTACTAAATAATAGTGTTTTTGACAATCCTATTTCGGATGCAAACATAGAAAGAAAATTCGAACAAGAGAGACTCTTAATGGATAAAACTAATAAGCTAAAGGAAATTGTTAACAAGCCTATTAAATACGGGGATACCGGCAATAGGGAAGATGAGATTAATTTTGACGACGAATTTAATATTTTTGCAGAAAAGCTTAGAGAACAGAAAATGGATGAAATCACTATTTTTAAATTGGTTAGCAGAATGGGGGAATTAAAGAAGCAATATGAATCAGTTATAAAACATCCAGATAGGAGTTTGTTAGAAAGATTAGAAGCTCAGGTGCTTCTCGAATTTTACGAACAAGTAGAAAAGCAAAAAAAAGAACAAGAAAAAATGGCAATAAAAGAGATGGAAGAACAAACGCGTCAAATTGGAGCGGGAATGCAAATAGGAACTGTTTCGGGCTCAATCAACCATATAGAAAAAGATGTTTCAACGCTTACCTGGCTAAAAATTATAGATGGATTATTCGGTCATTAGGATGTTAAATAAAAATTGAATTAAAGAGGAGTATATTATGAAGTATTTAATCTTTTCGGATGAAAGCGGCAGGTGGAATGACGGAGAATACTATATTCGCTCATGGATAAGAATTACGTCAGAGCAATATAAATCGTTGCGGAAAGAGGTTATATTTGCAAAATATGAAACTAAAATCAAGGAACTGAAATGGAATGAATTCGTAAAACATTACGAAGAGTTTAAATCTATTTTCAGTTTTGATTTTGAAGCGTTTATTACCATATCGAAACTAAGCCATTTTGAAACACGAAAATACGACATTATTAATAAATTGAGCAATGTGGAGCTACCAACTGTTAAAAATAAAGCTACTATCGAAAAAATTAGGGGAAGGATAATTTACGCAGTAAAGCAAGAACTATTTTTTAATTACTTCGAGAAGCAACATATTGAAAACTCTTTTAAAGCCTTGTTACCAAATCCAAGTAACACTGATTATGAGTATAAGGTAGATAAACCACAGTACAAGCAATGGAGAGATATTGCAAAAGAATGCGGAATAAGCAATGTTGAAATCATTGAAGAATCAGAAAATGAGCCTGGAATTGAACTAGCAGACGTTGTCAGCGGTTGTATCAAAGATTTTGTAAATGGAGACTCCAAGGCAGCAGAGATTTATGGGGAGCATTTAAAACCAAAAATGTCAGACATGTACAATCATGATTTTCCAAATCCAAATTTAATTTTCTATGGCGATTTTAGCGAAGAAGAGAACAATAAGCTCAACATTTTTAGGTGATATGAACACGTTTAAACAAGCAGCAACTGAAGCATTGAAAAGAGCCGAATATTTTAATGAGATACTTTTTTAAGAAGAGGGATAAATGGTGAGTAAAGAAGAACTGAAGAAATATCTTGAGCAGGTAATTGCATTAGAGAAAGCGATAAAATATATTTATGAGACTGATGCACAAAATATATGGAGGTTCTCTGACTTTAATTTCTATGCAAACAAATATAATAACCTTGCTAAAAAGGTTGCCGAGTTAACTGGTGACTATGATTTTATAACTGTTTTTCATGAAGATAAACTTGGAAATACCTTTGATACGCTCCCCGCTCAGCAGAAAAACATTTTTGATTCTCTACTAGCAAACGTCCTTACTTTAAGAGCTTTGCTTGAAAATAAAATTGGATATAGTGACAGTGAAATAGAGAACCTAAAGAATTTCTTACAAAGTAAGTTAAGGCCAGCTGTTTTTGATAAACCAAAGAAGGAAAAGGATATACAAGATGCTTTAGAGAATCTTCTTATAGGAAGAGGTATGAACAAAGGGATTGATTACGATAGAGAAGTTGGAAGAGTGAAAATCTCGTCAAAAGAAGTTATCCCTGATTTTATTTTTCCCAGATTGGGACTAGCCTTAGAGGTTAAATTTTGTAATGAAAATGGCAAGATGAAAAAAATAATTGATGAAATAAATGCCGACATTCAATCATACGGCAAGGCATATGATAGCATTTTGTTTGTAGTCTATGACATCGGCTTTGTTAGAAATGAAGTGGAGTTCAAAAATGGAATAGAAGAGGGTCAAAAAGTATCCGTAATTATTGTAAAACACTAATTGACCTCTATAAGTTCCATAATTCAGTTTTGCAATAGTTTTATCACTCTATACGCCATAATCATTGCCTCTTCCCTTGTGATGTATTCTTTCGGTCTCAGGTTTCCGTAGCCGTTGCCTTTAATTATGCCGAGTTGTTTGAGAGTCTTCACTTCATTGATGTATGGATAATCTTCTCCGATGTCAAAGAACGGCTCGCCGTCTCTAAGAGCGTCAAGCAGATGAACATAAGGAAAGTTTTTACCGGGGCACTCTGTTGAGCTTGTGGTATGAGTGATATCAGATACAACATCTCTATGCCTCAGAATATTCGTTAGTGGTATGTTGTATTGCTTCATTAGCGACTTAATGAGTGTTACGCCAGCATTAAATTGTTCAATAGGCATTTCAATGTTTTCAAAGTTTCCAAGAAAGCATATTCCGATACTTACAAGGTTTGCCTGGTAGTTAGTACAGTGCCAGGAAGGTTGTTCAACCGGTTGTCCCTTAAAGACTTCTCCAGTGTGTCCGATGATAAAGTGATAATCGCATTTGTAATCAGGAAATTCTTTTTTCCACTTCTCCTGTGCTCTGTCGCAGATAGTCCTTCCGATGAGTTTTCCGTCAATGTCATCTTTATTTGCCTGGTAATCTGTTGCAGAGTGATGAAGCACTATGTATTTAATGTTTCTCACTTTCATAAGCCAGGGGGAAATTGCTTATTCAATCCTTCCACGTAACGAGAGAGTTTCTCTACCGCATCGGAGAGTCTATCAAGTTTTTTGCCGAATACCATAAGAAGATAAACAGTAATAACAATTGGAAAGCCTACATCGGCAACTGCTCTTAATATATCGTTCATAATTCAGTCGGTTTATTGAATAAATCCTTAAATACCTGGTCGTAGAAAACTTGGGAGATAGAGAAGCTAACGGCAATTGATTGTAATACTGAAACCGTATTGAACTGTCCTGATAAATATGCGGAAGCAAAACCAATCACGGAAGATACAAGTATTGCAATTATACTTTTCCACTTCCTTGAAAGCCTTGTGCCTGTAATCCATCTCACAATTAAAGGAGCGATCACTCCGATAAGTCCTGCAAGCCATTGTGGTTCAATATTCATTTTAAATCACCTCTTTTGATAAATTTTAATTATAAATTTAACTGTCGATAAATTGTCGACGGTTCAAATTCAAACGGGCACAAAGCCCCCATTTTTAAGTTTTCAGTCATTTAATAAAAAAATCATCTCCTATAAGGCACCGCCATTGCAAAAGTGAGACCCCGAAGGTAATAATATACCCCCAGATTCAGCGGGCTAACTCATTCAGTGAGTTTTAAGCGGGGGGGAACGAACCCCCCGCATTTAAAGAAAGAGGAGCTAAATTAAAAAAACAAGAGGGCTATGCTATGGAACTAAATCACTATTCATCTGGAATTAAATCAGTGAAGCTTCTTGTTACGATTCCGCCATCAACAATCGATGTGAGAGCACCGTTCTTGGTGTTCACAACATTCTTTGCTATGATTAGGTTCATCAGAGTCTCTATCTGTGCCTGTGTTACATCTGCCTTTGGGTTATTAAACTCCATTGAAGCAGTCTTGCCTTCTACCTCTGTTCCAAAAACTAATCTTAAAACTGTTGAACTTG
>Ga0315288_10004574_pt1 | contig 17629 bp, 13 predicted proteins | sample YL17G11_20_MG_FD_203454 | JGI IMG/M metagenome (GOLD analysis project Ga0315288, IMG submission 203454) | Sediment microbial communities from Yellowstone Lake, YNP, Wyoming, USA - YL17G11_20 | ecosystem: Environmental > Aquatic > Freshwater > Lake > Sediment | place: USA: Wyoming | collected... | reverse complement strand
CGGATGCTGTCGGTAGGCGAGAAATGAACCGAGCGATAGAAGACGCTTTCCGAACGGACGTAGGCGGCTTCAATGGCATAGGTAGCACTGTTTACGGCCATGCAGACCGACGAATCAGCGCAGGAGCCGGTGCAGAGGTCAAGGGTATCGAGCACGACGTTGCCGACCAGAGTATCGGCCTGCAAAAACAGAATCATGCTGCTGCCGGGGGACGAGTCATAGCACGGCACGCAGGCATTGATGAATCTGCCGCTGAGCGCCTGAAATGCCGCTGAGGCCGGCGGCCCGACGTGATGATAGGCCGGGGCTGAATACAGCAGCACCCGTTTCCAGGAGTTGTTCGCACGCTGAACCGAACCGAAGATGGAGTCCCCCTTGCGGCTAACGACCACTGCGTCGCCGGCGATGCTCATTGATAGACTTGGGCAGTCGCCATACCCCGGCGTATCCTGGCGGATGCACGAGCCGGTCTGGTCACGCACTTCATGACGGATAAGGCTGCCGTCCGAATAGACGCTGTGTACATAGCCGTTCGGGTCGCGCGCGATTCCGGCCCGAAAGCCGTTCGGCGCAATGACCAGGCCAGAGGGCGACAGGTAGTCAAGCCTGTATATGTCACCTTCCCGGACATAAGCCGTGCTCACCAGATGCTGAGCCGAGTTAAGTACCTGTACATCAGGGGCTTCGCGGTCGGCAAGAGCGTCAGTGAGCACATGGCAAGTCCCTTCCACGAGGTCAAACACGCAGACCGCGCTGCCGGAACTGCCCTGTCGTAAACAGGACAGAATTGCGCCGTCGTAGGTCAAGGCGGGGTCTAGGAAATCGTACTCGCCCGAGGTAATGACCGTCTCAGTTCCGCCGTCAGCCGAGAATACGGCTATCTGGCTAAATCCATACTGGTCAACCACTTCCGCAGCACAGAGCCTTGCCCCCACGGCTACGCACGGGTTTCCATGGTCCAAGCCGCTCGTGATTTGCACTTCCTGGCTGTTCTGGAGGTTGAGCCGGAATATCTGGCTTGAGCCGTCCGAGGCCTCGCCACAAAGCACTAATTCGTGGTCACTCAAGAGGTTAGGGCAAGTGTGGTCCATTGAGCTAGTCGTTACGCCCTGCTCTGTGCCGCCGCTCGCAGCCATGTATCCTAACTGCACGTACCCCGAGGAGGCGTCATCATAGGTGTAATACAGCCCTGTGCCGGACGAGTTCCAGCACAAACCATCTGCGCCATGGTCGGTCGAACTCGACGTGAGGATTGAAACCTGTCCGCCACCTGACGGGACAACGCCAATCTGTGAACACGAATCGCCTGGTGTGTAGACGAATGCAACTTGCGAGTCGGTCGGGGACCAAATCGGATTTGAGCATGCACCAGACAGACTAGCTAGTTCCGTCGCCTGCCCGCCATTGACCGGGGCTTTGAGCAGTTTGAACTGGCCCTGGTAGTCGCGGCAATATGCCACCCATGTTCCTGCGTGGTTCCATCGCGGAGTAGTTGCTGTCGCGTTGGCGCACGTAGCAATCGCCACCTCATTCGCGCCGGGTGGGACCGGTTGATGGCCGCAAGGCTGCAGCCCCTGTCCGGACGAGGCATACGAGTAGAACTCCCGAGTGTTGTTTCCTTTCAACGCCCAAACCTGCCCGGCGATGGCGCTGAGAGCACCTCCTGCACCGACGTGCTTGAGCACCGGTCCGAGGAGTATTGTGTCAGCCTCAAGCCAGGCGTCACCGGATGGATTGTAGACGTAGGAGTTCGCAGTCCTATTGCCCTTCAGCGCGTAGACCTTGCCATCCAGAAACGTCAGGCCTGCGCCATACCGCGCCTTCCTGCTGACATTCGGACGCCCGGTCAAGGGCAAATCCTCTTTGGTGGTCCAAACGTCATTGCTCACGTCGTACTCATAGAACTCGTCCACATTGCCCTTTAGAGCGTAGATCTTCCCCATGGCCGGGTCAGCGGTCAGACAGGAACCGCCTTTGAAAGCCTTGTTTGAAAAGCCCCGCGGAATCGCCGCCCGGTCTTCCCACGTCTGCGCCACAGTGTTGAACCTGAAGAACTCGCAGGTATTAGAGCCTTTCATCAGGTATACATAGTGGTCACTGCCGATGTCAACGGTCACCAAGCCGGCACCTTCTTTCACCGGCTTGCCCGACGACCCCAGCGGAACGGCACTCATCTCCTGCCACTTATTCCCGGACTGCTCGGGGTCATACCGCCAGAACTCGCGAGTGTTGTTTCCCTTCAGGGCGAACAACCGCCCGTCTGAAGCAGCCGCCAGCGCGGCGCCCTTCCTGACTCGTTTGAGCGGAGCATTTTCCCCACCCGGAATAGACTCCTTCGTCGTCCAAGTGTGGTCGGCGACGTCGTATCGGTAGAATTCAGACGTGTTGTTTCCCTTCAGAGCGTAGACGTAGTTGTCGCTCGGTCCCGAAGCTCCAGCCAGGCTTCCGCCGTCCTTGACCTTCCGGCTTCTCAGACCCAACGGAATGTCGGCGCATGGTAGCCATTTGGAAACCGTGGTCACGACAATCGAATTTGACAACCCAGACGTGTCACAGGTCACAGCACGCACGCGGAAGTAGTATGTCTCGCCTGGCGCAAGTTCGCGGTAGACATAGGACATCTCGCCGGTTCCCCAATGCGGGGGACAGAATTGGCTGTCCGAGCAGCAGTAGACAATGTAGTACCCTTCGTCGGTCGCGTTGTCGCACCACGAAATGGTCACGTCATAGTAACTTTCAGAGAGGCAACTCAGGTTCGTCGGGGCAGGTGGGCACGAGCCATATAGGTCGCAGTCCCGCACCTCACTCACGTCCGGAAAGTCAGCGTCTTGCCAGCACTGCGAGAACTCGGAAATCGTATTCGGTCCCTCCGAGATTGCTGCCCAGACTAAGTCCGGCCACGCGCCACATCCGTCGTCGTCCAAGCCTGGCGAACCGTCCGCTGTGCTGCTGTTGTCCTGAAGGTCCCATAGTAACTGCATAATGGCTCCCTCCACTGAATCGCCATGTTCACAGTCTCCGTACCCCCTCCAGAACGGCAGGCCAGTGGGGTCGCGGTAGTTTTCCGTTTCAGCGCCGTGCCCTTGCTCTGTCAGCAGTCCCAAGTACTTCAGAGTGCTACGACCGAAGAAGTCGGCCCATCCTTCCGCAAAGGCAAACCCAGGATGGTTCTTGTCTCTCAGATCGTGTTCGCGATTCTGCAGCGCGCCGGGAGGCGCTCTCCATCCATAGCGTTCGTACATGACAGAGTGACCGTATTCGTGTGCATGCAGGTTCCTCCACCCGAGGCCCCACACATCCGGCCTCTTGATTCTTATCACCTCGAAGGGAGGAATCAGTCCCGGACTGAAGCACGTGCCAAAAGCGTCAGGATATGTCACCTCAATGGCGCCCGCTTTGGTCCATCCAAGTTCCTCGTCGCAGTACCGTCTGGCCCAATACATGTTCTCAAGCACCCTGGCCAGCTCAGGTGGGTCAGCGATTCTGTCGATTGTGTAACTACCGGACCCGAAACTCCAGGGCCCGCTTGGAATTGGGAACTTCCGACCGAAGTTCCCGAGCCAAGCCGCATCATTGACCGTGTTCACGTACAGCCTGTAGCTCCCAGGAGCGAGTCCTTCCACCATGTAGGTGCCCGCTTCGTCGCAGTGGGTTCGGGCGACCACTACTGCCCCAAGAGCATCCGTCACCGTAATCTGGACCCCCGGAAGATATGCGTAGCTCTTAGCATCTCGGTCCAGATATTCGACTTCTCCCGAGATTGTAACGCTGCCGCCAAGGTCGTTGAGCTCGCAGGTGTCCAGGTCAACGAAGCTGTCGACACTGTAGAATTCCGGAGGGGGAAGCGTATCGAATATGGTGGAATCGGCGTAGCTTATGATGTACAGGTCCGTACTACTCGGGGTCTGACGGTCAGGCGAAGCCTGCATCGGACAAGCCCACGCAAAGACGCAATAGCGACCGGATTCAGCCGCCGACACCACGGGTTCGATCGAAACGGCGTTGCCGGAATCAAGGTTGCCTGCCCAGAACGTATCGCCCGAACTGAATGAAATGCCCTGCGGCAAATGCACCCAGACCTCAGTCCCCGGCGCGTCCGCAAGGGCCTCCGTGTTCAGAGACAACGTGCATTGACTTCCGACGAGAAGAGAGCCTCGTATCGAGAAGCTAGTCTGAAGCACAGATGGCTGAGACATCAGACACGCAAGCGAGTCACCGGTGGAGAGAATCGCCAGAATGAGCGTGAGCATTTCAGTCGCCTCCTGCATCGCTAGGATTCAGAAGCCAGATACCGTATAGTATGAACTCGCCTCCGCCCGTGGATGAAAAGACAATGGACTTCCTGTCCATCGACCAGCTTGGCCAGTCTGAGAGACACGTATACTCAATCTTCGCGTTCAGGCTGCGAGTGCGCCCGCTCAACCTGTCGCGCAGAAACAGCTCTCCCTCGTGAGAGTAGAGGAGCGCGGTGTCCCGCGCGCCGAAAAAGCGCACACCGCCAGTAACGTTCTTGACGTATTCTCTGTCGCCGCCATTCAGAGAGTACAGCGTTTCCTGACAGATGAATGAGTTCCCGTCAGAGGACACGTCGAACCCTCGTCGGGGCAGACTCCTCAATCTCATGAGCAATGTATCCTGTTCGCCATCCAACAAAATCGAGTACAGTCCCATTTCAGTGAAGTCCTGCGTGCGGGCGATGTAGTAGATCGAGGTGTCCCCCAGGGCAAACTCCACGTCAACGGCCGACGCACTCGTTGGCAGTTCTGTGCTAAGCATGCCCAATGTGTCGAGCACCTCCAGCTTGCCGTTTGACCGGACTAGCACAAAGTACCTGCCATTCGCCGAGAACGCGAACTCGTCGAAGTGGCCGTCAATCACGAGTTGGTCGTCGGTGCCGTCGGGCCTCACGGAATGCAGAGAGCCGTCATAGTCCCGGGCCTCCATGTTTGATTGGAGATAGTAGACTCGGCCGTCGGGGTGCCAGTGCGGACTGAAACAGCAGATTGCATCTTCTCGCACCACGACTTGCCGCAGCTGAGCACTGCGACGGAAGGTCAGTGTGCCAAGGATGTTACATCTGATGGTCGTCAGGGCGAGCATCACAACTGCTACCAAGACCAGTAACGAGTTATTGCCTCGAATATGGCTCATTCGTCCCTCCAGATCGTCATCTTCACCGGCCTGAACCGAACAAGGACGACGTCAATATCCGTACCCGTGGGGAACCTGATCGTGAGAACACCCCTGAGGTCAGGCAACCGCACGGTGTCACCGAGTGGCGAGACGAGAATGGAGTCTGTCCAGTCGGTGCTGGGGAAGGCCTTGGTGACCATCTCGGTCCCATGGGCCGCGAGCACGGTCTCGATTTCCGGCACCGTAATCGTCACTTCCTGTAATGTGGCGCTGTCTTGTCCTTCCGGAAGCACAACCACTCCCGTGTCAAATCCGACGATCGCCTGCCGGAAAACGACCAGCGAATCGTCGGCCATGGCCGGCCGTGTGGCGAAGACTGCCAGCAAAGACAGCGCGAGTGCAATCGCCTTTGCTCTTCCGAACGTCTTGTGCATCTTACCCTCCTTTTCGAACCAGAAATCGGGCGTCCCTGCTCAGTAGCCAATCACTGAGATGGTTCCGCTATCCTTGTTGACCACATAAACGCACTCTCCGCCGGGTGCGGCGGCGACACACGTCGGTCCCGTGCCTACCCTGATTCTCGCCACGATTGAGTCATCCGACGTGCGAATGACCGAAACTAGACTGCTGTCGTAGCTGGCGACATAAACGTAATTGCCATCGGGCAGGGCTGCGATGTCCCCAGAGCCACCTGGGACAGGTATACATCTTAGGAGCGCATTGTCCGAGGCCCGGATGACCGCGACCCCCGTGCCCTGATTCACGTTCGACACGTAGACATACTGACTGTTGGGCAGCACGGCAACCTGGCAGGCACCCCACCCGCCGATGCCCACACGGCGCATCGAGCTGTTGCCGGGCGTGTCAATGACATAAACCTCGTCCAAGCCGAAGATGGCGACATAGACGTGTCTTCCATCAGGTGCTGCCGCCACGCCCACCGGGTCGAAGCCCACCGGAAGGGTCTTTACGACCGTGTTGTCCGAAGTACGGATGACCGAAACACAGTCATAGCTTGTACTCGTAACGTAGACGTACTCGCCGGAAGGCAGCACCGCAACACGGCGCGCGCTGTAGGGAACCGGAATTCTCGCCACAATTGAGTCATCACGCGTCCGAATCACGGTCACATTCGCGCCGGCGTAGCACGCGGCATAGACGAACTCGCCGTTCGGTAGCGCCGCAATGCCGGTTGGCGCTGAGGAAGGAAAGCCGGTGTCTGTGATGATTTTCGTCACCACCGTATTGTCCGAGGTGCGAATCTTGTAAATCGTGTCGTTGTAGCACGGGTCCGTGACATAGGCATACTGACCGTTGGGCAGCACCGCTATTTCCGCAGGTTCCTTGCCGACTGGAATGGTCGCCACAACTCGGTAAGGGTAGTCGGCAATCACGATGCGCGAGCTGTCCGACCAGGCAGAGCTGTCGCCCCGGACATTCTGAGCCATGACTTTCAAGCCGTACCTTCCCGGCGACGACCATGCGTGAGACAGTTGCGCGAGGCTTTCCGATGGATAGTATCCGGTCCACTCCAGAGTGTCGTCTCCCCAGTCAAACCGATACCGAATCGAGTCACCTTTGGGGTCCGAACCAGCGGTGGCAAATGAATAGGGAACGCTGACTCGCCCTTCGGACGGCCCGCCGGGAGCAGACGGCGCATCCGGCGGCAGTTCTTTCCGGCACGTGGAGCCTACAAGCGAGAACAGAAGGACCGCCGCTAACAAGACCCTCAGCCTTGGGTAGGCTATCAGATAGTGAATGCCAGTCTCTTTCGCGACCATCTACTTCTTAGACACGGTTGACCCGCTGTTTATTGCGGTCAAAATGGCATCTTCCGCCAGCGCCTGCACTTCGTCAATGCCACTACCAGTGCCGTACATCGTTCGCACCCAAAGCGAATCGTGCTGCGCAAACGCAACCGATAACGGGGCGCAAAGCACTAGCAGCCCGGCAGACCTCAATAGCAGCTTCGCAACCCGCTTCATCCGCCAATCCTCCGTTTGTCGGTCTCGCAGGCAATCCGAAACCGCGTCAATCCGCGCCTTGCCTGCCCTTGATGCTACGCCTCCTCCGCCGCCATGTCAATAGCGGTGTGCGCTCAGGTTTCCGACCTCCGATTCTCGTCGCTCCCATCGCTATCGTACCCCGCTCCAGGTCACGGTCGAAATCGGCGTCTTCGAGATTTCGCGTCACTCATCGAACCTCGGCTGCGCGGCAAACAGCGCAGCAGCGCCCAATAGAAGCAGCACGACCGCAGAAAACGTCGTACCCTGAGTTCTTGACAACAGCTTACCCATAAGACTTGCTTCAAGAAGGCCATTCATGCTACCTCCCATGATTCAGTGTAGGTTCGAACTCGAATATGTCAAGGGCCAATTGCCGGCGCAATTGCCGGCGCAACTATCTTCCATCACCGGTGGTCTAATCCTGCGTGGTTGTTGCTGATGCGCAACTCCCATTCAGGTTTGAGAGCGAGTTTGCCTGCCTGCCACGAATTCGTCGGCAGGCGACGTTTCAAGAAAACAACGAAAGGAGCCAGGAAATGCGTAAGACCGTAGTCATGGCACTGGGCATCGTGCTGGTGCTCTTAGCCGCTACCCCCGTTTTGGGTCAACCCGCGGCCGGAATGCCGAGCGAGCAGAAAGTGGTTGGAGCCGCCGGGCCGGGTATGATGGGCATGGGCAAGATGGGCTCGATGCCCCAGATGCCCGAGATGCCCAAGTTGACCAAGGACCAGCGGAAGCAGTTGTTCGATATGCACGTCAAGTTCTTCAACGAGACTGCCCAACTGAAGTTCGACATCTCCGAGAAGCGCGCCGAGCTGGATGTGCTCTGGGAAGTCGACAGCCCTGATGCCAAGGCAATCCTCGCCAAGTGGAGCGAGGTTGACGCCCTGGAACTAAAGCTGCGTGAGAAGACCGTGGGCCACCGAATCAAGGTGCGCAAGATTGCCGGCAAGAACTGCCCGTGCGGCATGGGTATGGGCATGAGTATGTGTTCCGGTATGGGCTGCGGCATGATGGGCGATGACATGATGCCCGGCATGGGCGGCATGGGTTCGGGTCAGCAGATGATTCGAATCGAGAAGCGGATGGAATGCCCGGGCGGAATGCCGGAAGGCGATAAGTAGCCACCCATTGAGAATCGGAGCGGCAGGGCGATTGCCCTGCCGCTTTCGCTTGTTGCCCCTGACGCCGCCTGCGCGGGTCAGGAGCGAATCATGACCAGCAGCATCTTGAACCGCGCGACAGCCTTCAAGGTGTGCGGCTGGCTGGCGGGCATGATAATCATCTCGCCGGTCGCCAGTTGATGCGGCGTCCCGGCAATCGTAATCTCGGCCTTGCCGTCCAAGACCCAGACCATCGCGTCGAACGGCGCGGTGTGCTCGCTCAGTCCCTCGCCCTGGTCGAACGCGAACAGTGTGACCGTGCCGGTCGGCTTCTTGATCAGGGTCCGGCTCACCACCGAACCGGCCTGATAGTCAATCATCTCCGCCAGCTTGTGCGCCCGGGTTTCCAGTTTCGGTTCTTCAGGCACCTTCTCTCCTTAGCCGCAGATCCCGCCGGTCAGCTCAAGCGCGGACTGTGGCCTCGGCTTGGGTTTGAGCTTGTTGCTTGAGCTTCCAAATCTGTGGCAGATCACTGCAGCAAATCCCGCAGCGGCTCGAACTTGCGCAGGCGGACCGGATGCCGCAGCTTCTTCAACGCCTTGGCTTCAATCTGGCGCACGCGCTCCCGGGTGATGTTGAATATCTGCCCGACTTCTTCCAGCGTCCGGGGATAGCCGTCGCCGAGTCCAAACCGCAGGCGCAGCACCCGCTCTTCGCGCTTGGAGAGCACCTTCAGGGCCTCTTCCAGCTTCTCGCCGAGAATCGAAACCCCGGCCGCCCGCGAGGGCGACGCGGTCTTCTCGTCATAGATAAAGTCGCCGATGAAGCTGGATTCCTCATCGTCGACCGGCTTGTCCAGCGAGACCCCGAACTGGGAAATCTTGGCCAGGGCCTGGATCTTCTCTTTCGGCGTCGAGAGCCGCTGGGCGATTTCGGCCAGGGTCGGTTCCCGGCCCTGGGTCTGGACGAACTTGCGCTGGACTTTGGCGACCTTGTTGATGGCGTCAATGATGTGCGCCGGCACCCGGACAGTTCGGGCCTGGTCCGCAATCGCCCGGGTGATGGCCTGCTTGATCCACCACGTCGCGTAGGTCGAGAATTTGAACCCCTTGCGGTAGTTGAACTTCTCCACCGCCTTTATCAGACCGACGTTGCCTTCTTCCAGCAGGTCCGCGAACTCCAGCCCGCGATTCACATAGCGCTTGGCAATCGAAATCACCAGGCGCACGTTGCCTTCGATCATCCGGTCCCGGGCCGCGATAATCTTGCTCTCCCAGCGGTCAATCTCGGCCATCGCCTTGCTCAGTTCCTCAGAGCGCCGGCCGAAGAAGCGCTCGCATTCCTTCAGTTCCTTCTTCAGATTCCGGACTTCCTCAACGTCAATCTCGCGTCGGCTCTTGCCCCGGCGCTGGCCCATTTCGTGGATGCGCCGGTTCAGGCTAATCGTCTGTTCCGCGTAGCGCTTGAACTCCTGGATGAAGTTGTTAATCAGGTGATGCTGGAGCGAGAGCTGCTGGATTCGCTTGTAGAGCTTCTCCTTGCGACGCAGAATCCGCTTGGTCGGCATGCTGTCCCGGGTGCGCTTGAGCAGCAGGTCCAGGGCGTTCACTTCGCGTTCGATGTGCTTCACGCGGCGCACGAACTTCTGCCGGTCGCGCCAGAGCGCCTTCTTGTCGAACAGGCACTCAAACTCCACGCGCGCCACTTGGTCCAGTGCCCGGCTTCCTTCCTCGACCGCCTTGCACTCTTCAATCAGCTTGCGCACCATCTGCAGCGGCTCGAACAGGTAGCAGGTTATCTGGCGATAGCCCTCTTCCATCTGCTTGGAGTACTCGATTTCCTCTTCGCGCGTGAGCAGGCCCAGTTTGCTTAACTCACGGAAGTAGGATTTGGTCGGGTCCTCGGAACGCGGGATTACCGGTTTGCCCCGTTTGGCGGCCGGCACCTCCGGCTCCTCGATTTTGTCGGTAACCGCGACGCCCTTGCTCGCCAGGGTGGTGACGATCTCTTCGATATCGTCGGCATTGATGAAGTCCTCGGGCAGCAGGTCGCCGATTTCATCGTAGGTTATCCGCTTGTTGCGGAATGCCTTCTCGTAGAGATCGTCCAGCCACTTACGGTTCTTTCTCATGCCGCTCCTTTCGCTGCCCCGGCGCCGACTGCTTCCGGGAATGGTAATCCTCGGTTAATGTTTGACTCCCAATCCGGCCCGGCCGGATTCCTGACCGGCTATTATAAGCATCTTATGAGGGCTTTTGCAACTGGTTTTTCTTCAGGTCGTAGTGTTCCTGACGCAGCTTCGCTACCCGGGCCGCATCGCCCTGTTCCTCGGCCTGGGCCAGCGCCCGGCAGAGCCACTTGCTGCGCAGGTTGCGCGCCAGCCGCGTGAAGTCCTCTGGCGTCGGCCGGCCCGTTACCTGGAACTCCCACGCCGCGACTCGTCGCTTCACATCTTCATCACCCAGTCCGTCAATCAGCGCGACCAGCCCGGCGGCCGGCGCCTCGTAGAGCTTCGTGGCCAGTTCTTTCAGAACCGGGTCGTCGAAGGTCTCGGGCGGCGCGGTGTACCGGGCAATGACCACGTAGTCCTCACCCTGCGCGGCCAGTGCCAGCACTTTCTCGGCCATCGTCATCGCCGGCTGGGGGCCGGTCGTAGCAGGCTGCTGACCGGAGCCTCGCGGCTTGTCACCGGCCCTGGGTAGCCGCGCCTGGAGTACTGCCTTAGCAACTTGGAAAACCTCGCTGATGCGGTTCAAGTAGAGCTCGCGCAGCACCGGGTCCGGAATCACGGACACCAGGCCGAGCGTCTCGCGCAACACCGCGTTCTTTTCGGCAACGGTCTGGCTCCGGCGCAGGTTGAGCATGAAGTCCACGACGTCGCGGGCCGCCGCGACCTGTTCCAGCAGCTTGTCCCGGCCGAACTTGCGGACGAAATCGTCCGGGTCGAGTCCCTCCGGGAGCAGCGCCACGCCCGGCTCGAAACCAGCCTTGAGCAGGACTTCCAGGGCGCGCCGCGCCGCATTCCGGCCTGCGCTGTCGCCGTCGAAAAGCACCCGAATCTGGGTGTTGAACCGCTTGAGGAGCAGCGCCTGCTCGAACGTGAATGCCGTGCCGAGCGGCGCCACGACGTTGTTGACGCTCCGGTTGGCCAGCGCCAGCAGGTCGAAGTTGCCTTCGACCAGAATCGGGGCTTCGTTGCGCAGGTAGTTCTTGGCCTGGAACAGCCCGTACAAGCTGTCGCCTTTCCGGAAGATCTCGGTCTCGGTCGAGTTCAGGTACTTCGGTTCGGCGTCGTCCAGCACTCGGCCTGAGAAACCGATGACCCGGCCCGAGAGCGACATGATGGGACAGACCACCCGGCTGTAGAACCAGTCCGCCAGTCCGCTTTCCCGCTGCACCAGCAGGCCGGCCTTAGTCAGGATTTCATCATTGAAGCCCTGACGGTTCGCCTGGACCTTGAGCACGTTGCCGCCCGGTGCGTAGCCCAGCCGGAACCGGGCCACCGTTTCATCTTTCATACCCCGGCGCAGCAGGTAGTTCACCGCCACCGAGTACTTCGCCAGCTGCTGGGTGAAGAACGTCGCGGCGAACTCGCAGGCGTCATACAGCGGCTGGTGCTTGACGTCGATCCGTTCGAGTTCGACCTTGATGCCCAGCCGTTCCGCGAGCTGTTTCACTGCTTCCGGGAAGCTCAGCTTTTCATACTGCATCACGAAGGTAATCGCGCTGCCCCCGGCACCGCAACCGAAGCAGTGATAGACCCGGCGCTCAGGCGAGACGTAGAACGACGGCGACTTGTCGGGATGGAACGGGCAGATTCCGCGCCAGTACTTGCCGACCTTCTTCAACGGCAGATACTTGCCGACCAGTTCGACAATGTCGGTCCCTTCCCGCACCCTATCTACCGTCTCGCGCTTGATCACTGCCGCCCTCCGCTAACCGCTGACCGCTTTCCACCGCTCATTCTGCAATTTGCAGTCTGCAATCTTCATTCGGCAATGCGTCACCCCTTGAGGGTTACGAACGTTACTCCGTTGCCGCCTTCATTCGGTTCGCCCACCCGGAGCCGGTCCACGCGCTTGTCCTTGCGCAGCAGTTCCCAGAGCAGGCTGCGCAATACACCTGTGCCCTTGCCGTGAACGACCGAGAGTTCGCGGGCATCCGCCAGTTCGGCTCGGTCCAGGAATCGGGCGACCGCCTCGCGGGCCTGTTCCTGGGTCATGCCCCGGAGCGTGAGATGCGAGTCGAATTCCTCCAGTTCCGCCGGCGACACGGGCGCCGGCTCGGCCTCTACCCGGTTCAGGACGTCCAGGTCGCGGAGATTCAACTTCATCCGGATATTGCCGAACGTCACGGTCGCTTCCTGGCCTTCGATATCCACGACCGTGCCCTGGCGGGCAAACGTCCGGGAATGAACGTAGTCGCCGACGCGCGGAGCCGCCTGAAGCCGGCGGCTGGCCGCGGACGGCTCGCGACTCGCCGGCGCTTCCGTTCGGACTTCGGATTCCGGATTTCGAATTCGGCTTTCAACGTAGTCTTTCGCCGCCTTGATTGCCTCATGGCTCGCCTGTTCGTCCCGGATGCGCCGCACCAGGTTCTCGATGTCGCGCCGGGTCTGTTTTAGCAGCGCTTCGCGTTCGGCCTGAACCCGGCGGCGTTCGGTCTTTTCAAAGTCCTGCAACCCGGCGGCCTTCGCTTCCCATTCCTGGCGCCGGGCACTCGCCTGCCTCAACTCCTGCTCCACCTCCAGGCGCTGGCGGCTCACCTGCTCCTTCTCGGCCGTGAGTTCCTGCAGCCGCTCCGAAACCCGAAGCCAGTCCTGGTTCAACAGGCTTCGCGCCCGTTGCAGCAGGTCGGCCGGGAAGCCCAGGCTCCGGGAGATCTCCAACGCGCTCGATTCGCCGGGCACGCCCATCATCAGGCGAAAGGTCGGCTTGCCCTTGTATTCCATCGCGGCGTTGGCCATGCCCCTCGAATCCTGGACAAACGCCTTCAGCGGTCCGAGATGACTGGTCGCGATGGTTACCGCTCCCTGTTCTTTCAGGCGCTCAAGCACCGCCACCGCCAGTGCCGAGCCTTCTTCCGGCGAGGTCGAGCCGCCGATTTCGTCGAGCAGGATCAGGCTCATCCGGTCGGCCTGTTCGAGAATCTGCCGGGTTCGCAGCAGGTGCGCGGAAAATGACGACAAGTCGCCTTCCAGCGACTGTTCGTCACCGATATCGGCGAAGACCTTCTGGAACAGCGGCAGTTCGGTGCCTTCCGCCGCGGGCAAGAACAGACCGGCGCTGAGCAGCAGTGCGAACAGCCCGAGCGTCTTCATCGCCACCGTCTTGCCCCCGGCGTTCGGGCCCGAAACCACGACTACGCCGCAGTCGTCCGGGAGCACGAAGTTGAGTGGGACCACGCCGCCTTTCTTGATTTGCAGCAGCGGGTGCCGGGCGTTGATGAGTTGTACCGAATTCCGTTCCGAGACCCGGGGCCGCACGGCATCGAACCGGACCGCGAACCGCTTCTTGGCCAGCAACAGGTCAAGCCGACTCACGCCCTGCAGGGCAGCGGTCACTAGTTCCGCCTCGGCATGAAGCGCCGCGGTGATGCGGCGCAGCACGCGCTGGATTTCTTCCTGCTCGGCGCTGTGCAGCCGGGTAAACTCGTTCTGCTCGGCGAGCACGCTCAGCGGCTCCACGAACAGGGTGTGGCCGCTGTCCGACGTGTCGTGCAGCACCGCGTCGAATCGGCTCCGGGCATCGGCCCGCAGCGGCAACACGAACCGCCCGGCGCGGATGCTGATGCTCTGGCCCTGGAACAACTCCGGGTCGGCGGCGACAATCGATTCCATACTCTTCATGATTTCCCGGCGCATTCGGCGCAGGCGAATCCGCAGCCGGTTCAGTTCCGGACTCGCATCGTCCTTTACTTCGCCGGTCGGGGCCACCGCCTGGTCAATCTGCCGGACCAGCGGGTCAAAGTCACGCACCGCGGCGCACTCCCGGCCGACCAGCGCCAGCTTCGCCTTTCGTTTCGTCAGGTAGTTGTGAACCTTTCCCATTCCTTCCAGCGCCGCGCGCACCGCCAGCAGTTCCTCCGGACCCAGGATGCCCTCCCGCTGACGGTCGACGTCGAGCAGCGACGCGATATCGCGCACCTGACCCAGCGGCGGGTCTTCGCCGACTCGGAGCAGTTCCTCGGTCAGTCGGAACTCGTGTTCAACCGCCGCGCTGTCAAGTCCCGGACGCAGCCGTTCCGCGGCCTGTTGTCCCATCTCGGTCAGGGCGAGCCCGGCCAGCACTTCCCGCACGCGCGGGAAGTCCAGTACCGTCAGGGTGTGTTCGTCCATGAACGTTGGGACTCCAGGATTCAGGGATTCCAAAGATCAGGCAACCGCTCCGCTCCGCTCGAATCCCTGATTCCTCGAATCCTGAACTAGGCCTGTTCCTGCGACCGGCGCCACGCGCGCCGGCGTGCCTCGGCCTGTTTCCGCTTTTTCTTGACGCTGGGTTTCTCGAAGTACTCGTGCCGCTTCAGATCACGGAGGATGCCCGCCTTCTCACAGGCGCGGCGGAAGCGGCGAATGAAACTCTCGTACGGTTCGCCTTCCTTGACAGTAATACCTGCCATGAGTCAATAAGCACCTCCTTTCGAATGACGATTGACGATTTACGAATGACGATTGAGTATTCGTCATTCGACATTCGCAGTTCGCAATTCGCCCGGACTTCATAGTTCCTTCAATTCATATAATAGCAGTGCCACACCGGCAATGCAAGCGGTTTCGGCGCGCAGCCGCCGGGGACCGAGGGAGAACGTGCGGAAGCCGTGCGCCTGAGCCGCGGCGACCTCGGTTTCGCTGAACCCGCCCTCCGGACCGATGACCAGCGCCACCCGGCGGGGACTAGCCACGAGCACCTCGCGCAACCGGGTCCGCCTTTCCTCTTCATAGGCCAGCAGTCTCAAGTCGAAATAGCTGCTCTCTTTCAGGAACTGCTCGAACTCCTGGACCGGCTTGATGCGGGGCAGCATCGTCCGGGTCGAAGACTTCAGCGCCGACACCGTCAGGTGGCGGAACCGCCGGAGTCGGGCCGGCGTCAGCCGGGCAATCGTGCGCATCGTCACCAGCGGTACAATCTGACTCACCCCGAGCTCGGTCGCCATCTCGACCATCGCGTCCATCTTGGCGCCCTTGGTAATGCTCGCGGCCAGCGTGACCTCGGCGACCGTCTCGCGGGCCCGGCGGGTCTGGCTCATGACCTCGGCCCGCAACTCGCCCCGGCCGATTTTCGTAATCACGCACCGGTATTCATTCCCCTCGCCGTCCACGACCTGGATGCGGTCGCCGACCTTGTGCCGCAGCACCCGGATGACGTGGCGCGCTTCTTCCGCACCCAGCTTTACCTGGTTGCCGGCGATATTTTCCGGCAGGGTATAGAATACTTCCATTGCTTTCTCCTCAGCCGCAGATTACGCAGATTGCGCAGACCGAATCCGGAACCGAATCGGCGGAATCTGTGAAATCTGCGGCCAGAGTCCGAATCCTGACGTTCCGACTTCTGCATTCCGACTTCTGCATTCTGACTTCCCTACCTTGCTTTCCTCGGCTCCGGCTGAGCGTCGCCCTGCGCCTTGGCCAGTTCTCGGTAAAGCTCCTTCTCCCGATTTGACAGCCGGTCCGGAACCCGTATCACGACCCGAATCAACTCATCGCCCCGTCCGCCGTCCAGGTGTCTGATGCCCGCATTGCGGAGGCGAACCACCTGACCGTGCTGGATCCCGGCCGGGATCTTGACCTTTTTCGACCCCTCCAGCGTGGGAACGTCGAGCTCGGTGCCCAGTGCGGCCAGGGCCGGAGTCAGCGGCAGCTCAATGATGATGTCGTCACCGACGCGGGTGAAGAGGGCGTCTTCCTTTTCTTCGAATTCCAACCGGACGTCGCCGCTCCCGCCCGGACCCCAGTGTCCTTCGTCGTGAATCGGCATGAAGTTCTCGCCCGACACACCGGCCGGAATCCTCGCCTTCAGAACCCGCTCGCGCCGCACCCGGCCCTCACCGCTGCAGGTCGGACACACGACTTTGACGATCTGGCCCGAGCCGCTACAGCGCGGACAAGTGGTCACCTGGACCATCTGGCCGAATACGCTGCGGGCGACCGTCTGGACCTGACCGTGACCGCGGCACTGCGTACAGGTCATCACGTCCTTGCCGCCCCGGCCGTTGCAGGTTGTGCATCTCTCAAAGCGCGAGAAACGCAGTTCTTTCTCGGTGCCCAGCGCGATCTCATTAAGCGAAAGCCGCAGTCGGATATGGATGTCCCGACCCCGGGACGGTCCGCCGCGGCCCCTGCCGCCACCGCCTCCGAACAGCAGGTCAAACAACCCGCCGCCCTCGGGTCCGCCGCCCCCCCCGGCGAAGATGTCGCCGAAGATGTCCCGCAGGTCGCTGGTGTGGGTGAAGTCGCGCCGGAAGTCAAATCCGCCGGGCCCGAAGTTCCGGTTTGCAGCTTCATGGCCGTATTGGTCATAGACCTGGCGCTTCTTCGCGTCGGACAGCACCTCGTAGGCCTCGGAGAGCTCCTTGAACTTCTCCTCGGCCGCCTTGCGGTCATTCGGGTTCATGTCCGGGTGATACTCCTTGGCTAGCTTCCGATAGGCCGACTTGACGTCGTCGACACTCGCGTTCTTGGGCACGCCCAGGACATCGTAGTAGTCGCGCTTCGTAGCAGCCATCACGCCCTCATGATAACAAGGAGACTGGGAATATCAAGTCAGCCTCACGGCGAGTTCAAAGCTCAGAATCCGAAGTTCAAACCAGAGAATCAAGTCCAAAACCCCAAAACCGACCGGGACCGTCCGGGTCGGTTTTGGCATTTGGACTTTGGCCTTGATTTGGACTTTGACCTTTCGACTTTGGCCTTGTCCTACTTTTTGTCTTCTCCGTCGTAGACCTTGTAGTCCGGGTCTACTTTCTTCTCGTCCGAGGCCCCGCCGGTCGCGCCCTGGGCACTACCCGGTTGCCCGCCGGCAGCCCCGGCGCGCTTGTAAGCGGCCTCCGCGACCTTTTCGAACTCCCGCTGCAGTTCCTCCATCGCCTTCTGCATTGCGGCCACGTTGTCGTCGCGCATCGCGGACTTGAGCGTTTCGACCGCGGCCTCAATTGGTTTCCGGTCATCCGCCGCGAGCTTGTCGCCTAGTTCCTTCAGCGACTTGTTCACCGAGTGAATCAGCGTGTCGGCCCGGTTCCGGGTATCCACCGTCTCCCGTTTCTTGTGGTCCTCGGCCGTGTGCGCCTCGGCATCCTTTACCATCCGGTCAACGTCGTCCTTGGCCAGGCCCGACGAAGCGGTGATCTTGATGCTCTGCTCCTTCTGCGTATCGAGATCCTTGGCCGTGGCGT